>ERZ1643250.83-NODE-83-length-124507-cov-6.739755_pt1 | contig 124507 bp, 92 predicted proteins | sample MGYA00579262_ERZ1643250 | MGnify/ENA primary metagenome ERZ1643250 (study PRJEB29033, sample SAMEA4952265) | chicken gut metagenome | biome: Broiler Chicken; feature: Gastrointestinal Tract; material: Caecum | place: Ireland | collected 2018 | study: Broiler... | reverse complement strand
CTTTATGTGGATCAGGGAATTATTGCAGGATGTGCCGGCGGCGGATTTGAAAATATCTGTGCGGCAGCAGACATCTTAAAGGGCAGCAGCATCGGAGCAGACGCCTTTACCTTAAGTGTTTATCCGGCAAGTACGCCGATTTATATGGAACTGGCGAAAAACGGCGTCTTAGCCGATCTTCTGGCTACGGGCGCAGTAGTGAAAACCGCTTTCTGCGGTCCGTGCTTCGGTGCAGGAGATACTCCGGCCAATAATGCCTTCAGTATCCGTCACACTACCAGAAACTTCCCGAACCGTGAAGGATCTAAGATTCAGAACGGCCAGATTTCTTCTGTTGCCTTAATGGATGCCCGTTCTATTGCCGCTACAGCAGCGAACAAAGGCTTCCTTACTTCCGCAGAGGAATTTACGGGAGATTATACCAACCAGAAATATTTCTTTGATAAGACGATTTATGAGAACCGTATATTTGACAGCCATGGTGTGGCAGATCCTTCAGTGGAAATCCAGTTCGGACCCAACATCAAAGACTGGCCCCAGATGCCCAGCCTGGCAGAGAATCTGGTGTTGAAAGTGGTTTCTGAGATTCATGATCCGGTGACCACCACAGACGAACTGATTCCCTCCGGAGAGACTTCTTCTTACCGTTCCAATCCTCTGGGACTGGCAGAGTTCACCCTCTCCAGAAAAGACCCGGCTTACGTGGGAAGAGCCAAAGAAGTGCAGAAAGCACAGCATGCCATTCAGGAAGGAAAGTGTCCGCTGGATGCTTTAGAAGAACTGAAACCGGTTATGGAAGTGATAAATCAGAAATTCCCGGAAGCAGGCAAAGGCAACTTAGGTGTAGGAAGCACCATCTTTGCAGTAAAACCGGGAGACGGTTCTGCCCGGGAGCAGGCAGCGTCCTGTCAGAAAGTGCTGGGCGGCTGGGCAAATATTGCCAATGAGTATGCGACGAAACGGTATCGTTCCAACCTGATTAACTGGGGTATGCTTCCTTTCTTAATTCCGGAAGGAGAACTGCCCTTTAAGAACGGCGACTATCTGTTCTTCCCACAGATTCGCAAAGCGGTGGAAGAAAAGGCAGAGACCATTACCGGCTATGTGGCAGAAGAAAACGGATTGAAAGAATTTACGGTTACTTTAGGTGAGCTGACCGACGATGAAAGAGAAATTATTTTAAAAGGATGCCTGATTAACTATAATCGAAAATAAGAAAAGAGATAATAATGGATAAGAAAAAAGCAGTTGTTATTTCTCTGGGAGCCTTTTGCCTCCCTGTGGTTGTTATGTTAGGTATTTACTGGGCCAGGGGGATTTACCCCTTTGGCCCTTCTTATATTTTAACCATTGATATGAACAACCAGTATGTGACCTTCTTTTCTTACTTAAGAGAAATTCTGAAGGGAGAACACAGTTTCTTCTACACGTTTTCCAAAACTCTGGGTGGAGATATGACAGGGCTTTCCGCTTATTATTTATTAAGTCCTCTGAATGTGGTTCTGTGTTTCTTCTCTACAGAGATTCTTCCGGTGGGAATTGAGATTCTTACCCTGATAAAGCTGGGACTTTGCGGACTGACTATGAATCTGTTTCTAAGCAGAAAAGAATCTTCCTGGATGACGGTGCTCTTTTCTGTCTCCTATGCTCTGATGTCCTATGGGATTGTGTACCAGCAGAACCTGATGTGGTTAGATGGAGTTTTACTTCTTCCTCTGGTACTGTGGGGGATTCATAAGATTATGGAAGGGAAACCGTTCCTTCTGTATGTCTTTGCCCTGACCGGATCTATTTTAACCAATTATTATATTGGATTTATGATCTGTATCTTTTCCGCCATTTATTTTTGCTATCTGCTGCTGGCAGGAGAGAGACAGGAAAAAGTGGGGAAAACCCTGGGAAAATTTGCGGGAGGTTCTGTTTTGGCGGCGGGACTGAGCAGTTTTCTGCTTCTTCCTGTGTTCTTCTCTCTGCAGGGAGGAAAGGCCGGTTTTTCTCTGGATGTATTAAGTTTACAAAAAAGTTTCCACTGGAGCGACTTTTTCCTGAAGCTTTTTATTGGAAGTTTCGATTATAGGGAGATTCAGACAGGACTTCCCAATGTTTTCTGCGGAATGGGCGTTTTGTTTCTGGCCTGTCTTTTCTTTCTGGTAAAAGGAATTTCCCTGCAAAAGAAACTGGCAGCTGCGCTGGTGATGGTAGTATTATATCTGTCTTTTTATATAGACGGATTCAATTTAATCTGGCACGGTCTGAATTATCCGGCCTGGTTTCCCTACCGGTACAGCTTTGTATTCTGTGCCTTCCTTATCCTGCTGGCCCGGGAGGCTGCCGGCGTACTGCAAAAGGAGCCCGGCAAACGTCTCCTGCTGATTACAGGAGTACTTCTGGCGCTGTTTTCAGGGCTTGCTTACTGGGCTCTTCACCAAAACGCCACCTTCCTGACCAAAGAAAAACTTCTTCTCAGTACAGGAATATTTGCAGGAAGCGGTCTGCTGTGGCTCGCTTACCGGGAGAAAAAATCTCAGAAGGCAGCAGGAATTTTGCTGGCGCTTTTATGCCTTGGAGAACTTTTTCTTAATGGCCGGTACTGCCTGGAGGAATTTCACTATCAGGGAACCGAGACCTATGCACAGGAAGTGAAAGATCCCCAGGCAGCAGTGGATTTGGTGAAGGAACAGGACTATGGATTTTACCGGATGGAGAAGACCTTTTCCAGAGGCCAGAACGATCCCATGCTCTTCGGATACCGGGGGCTTTCCCATTACAGCTCTACGGAAAAAGACTTTGTAAAGTACTTTATGGGCCAGACCGGATTTCGTAATAACGGAAACTGGAGCTATTATAACCGGGGAAGTACTTATGCAATGGATGCTCTGCTGGGGGTCAAATATGTGCTTACAAGGGACACTCTCGGACAGGGATATGAAAAGATGCAGGAGTATCAGGGGATTTCTGTTTACGAAAATCAGTATGCACTTCCTATAGGTTTTCTGGCTGACAGCGGCGTTACGAAAACGGGAATAGATGAAGAAAAGAAACTGAAACTGCAAAATCAGATATGGAAGGCCCTGAGTCCCGAAACAGAGGAAGAATTGTTTGAGCCGGAAGGAGCCTTCGGGATAAAAACGGTGAATGTGATTCCTTCAGAGGAGAACGGGGAAACGCATTACCGGAAAACAGACCCGCAAAAGCCAGGCTATATCCAGTATATTTTTACGGCTCAGAATACAGATCCCGTATTTGCGTACATTCCCTGTTCTCAGATGAAAAAGGTAACGGCAGCCGTAAACGGAAGGTATCTGGGAGCTTACTTTGACGTGTATCAGTATGACATTATGCGTCTGGGAAGTTTTGAAAAAGGGGAACAGGTAACGCTGACCTTTTCTTTGCAGGAGGAAGAGGTGTTTATGGGCGAACCGGAATTTTACAGCCAGAACATGGACGCAATGCAGCAGTATTATGATTCCCTGAAGGGCGGATTTCTACGGGATATTCAGGGAGAGGATACGAAGATCACAGGAACCGTGGAAAATGACGGGACCAGAGATACCATGCTCTTTACCATTCCTTCAGATTCTTCCTGGCATATCTATATAGACGGGGAAGAAACCGGGACGGAGACAGCCTTTGATACTTTCCTGACCGTAAAAGTGCCCAAGGGAACGCATAAGATAGAACTCAGGTATCAGCCGGCGGGGTGGAAAGGGGGAATCCTGACGAGTGCATGCAGTCTGGGAATCCTGGGATTCTGCCTTGTGTACTGTCACAGAAAAAAACGGAAGTAAAAATATATAACGCAGGGTTCCTGAAAAGGAGTTCTGCGTTATTTTAAAAGGAGTCTGAATATTAAAGAAAAATAAATTATCAGAAAAGAAAGGAAAATTTGAATAAATAAGCAGTTTAAACAATAAAATAATATACAAAGAGAATTTATTAGAAAAATATTTTAAAAATGTATTGACAAATATAAAGGGGTCTGGTATGATACAACTATCAAAAGAAACAAGCTTATACAAAAGAAAAACATTCCATTCATAGTATATATGTTACATGAAGAGGATGAAAGTAAATGGATAGGAGGTAGATTCCAGTGGGAAAGTAAGAAAACAATTATCAATATGAGAGTGATTATACCTGGCAGTTCCTGCAAGAAAGACCTGATACAAGAGAAACAGTAGGAGAAAAATCTTAAATGAAGATTAGAAGTGTATGATAGGTTATAGAAGTTGGTACTCATATTGAATAGTAATCACAAAGCTGATACAAAGGATCTGAAAGATGTGTAAAGAAATATCGTTTCAGAAAGTATAACTACTTATATAGAGTGTACCTTTATCAATGCCTGAGAAAAAGATTTTATGATTGATTTAGAAGCGTAAAGATAAAAAGTCTTACACATTCTGTAATGATTAAAATAAGAAAATTCGACAGAAGATAAAGAGGAATATAAGCAGGATATTTTGAGATCCATATAAAATATGAATCGAAACTTTGCATCAGAAGCTGTCAGAAGGACAGTAAGAAGAAAGGCACATACCAAAAAAGAGAGGCAGTATCAAATCGGAAGAGTGGATTTGGAATTGCTTATATCTTATAGGATGGAGACCTTTACAAAAACTTAAATTATAAATCGTGAGTTATAATTTAAAAAATCTATAGAACTTTCTAAATAATGAGAAGATGTCAATCAAATCGTTATGAGCAGGAATGGTAAAATTTTATAAAAAGATTATTGAAAAATAATTGAATATAGAATGAAACTACATATAAATAAAAGAAAGGGAAGAAACGTTTAAGTTAAATTTTTCGGAAGTTTCTGAGTTTATATCAATAAGCCAAAGAAGAGGAAAAATAAATTGAATAATGAAGATTTTTAAGACGGCCGTCATTTTTGAAGAAGAAAATGATGGTCGTCTTTTGTGCGTAAAAGGATTTTCGGATATTTTTCTTTCCCTTTTGTGAACCATAGGGTATACTAAGTCTGAAAAGGAGCGAAGAAGATGAAACCGGAAGATATGATTATTTACGAGGACAGGGAAATTCTGGTGTGTTATAAAGAAGCCGGAATCCCGGTACAAAGTGCCAATATTCAGGTGCAGGATCTGGAAAGCATGCTGAAAAACTATCTGCGATCTCCCTATCTTGGAATTATCCAGAGACTGGATCAGCCTGTAGAGGGACTTTTGGTTTTTGCGAAAAGTCCGGAAGCGGCCAAAGGATTAAACAGACAGATGCAGGAGCAGAAAATTCAGAAATACTATCTGGCGGTAACCCAGTCAGTTCCTTCCGAAAAAGAAGGGAAACTGGAAGATTATCTGATGAAATCCAGAGACAGAAATACGTCTCAGGTGGTAAAAAAAGGAACACGGGGCAGCAAAAGGGCATATCTGGAGTACCGGGTTCTGGAAGAAAAGGACGAAAAGGCCCTGCTTCAGATTAAGCTGGGGACAGGACGGCATCACCAGATTCGTGTGCAGACGGCACATGCTGGTTTTCCCCTATGGGGAGACCAGAAGTACAATCCCCTGGCAACAGCAGAGTTTGGACGAAAAATTTTCCCTGCACTTTGCGCCTGGAAGCTGGAGTTTACCCATCCTGCAACAGGAAAGAAACTGTGTTTCCGGAAAAAACCGGAAATGGAAATTTTTCAGAAGTTCGCTACTGTTATGGAAATGGAATAAAATTCTGCCATCCTCTCATACTAAAAGCAAATGTCATAAGGTGTGGTGATGAGATTGCAGGTGGAATGGAAACGGAGACTGTGTATTGCAGGAATTATAATTGGCGTTTATTTATCCTTTCGGTATTTACTGCCAGTTTTAATTCCTTTTTTAATTGGCTGGGCGTTAGCATCCTGGGTATATCCTCTGTGTGCAAAAATTGAGAAAAGAACCCATATCCCCAAAAATGTTACGGGAACCGTTTTGATGATTGTGGTTTTAGGCATCCTGGGTCTGCTGTTCTGGAAAGGGGCCGGGATCTTTTTCCAGCAGATTAAGACGGCGGTGGCCAATTATGACCGGATGGCAGAGTGGCTGGAGAATCTGTTGGATCAATGCTGCAGAAGTCTGGAGAGTCTGCTGGGAATATCCAGCTCAATTAGCCGGGAGTATATTCTTGGCGGCATGGAAGCGGTGCAAAAGAAAATGACAGAGAGTTTCCGGCCGGAGACTTTCCTGCGGGCGGTATCCTGCCTGAAATCCGTTCTGCTTCTTTTGTCTGCAGTGGTGGTGACACTGATAAGCGGAATTTTATTCCTTGGGGATATGGAAGTGATGAAGCGCAGGATACAGGAATATTCTATGCTTCGGGGAGCGCGAAGGGTGGTAAGAAGGCTGAAGAAGACTACGGTAGTCTATTTAAAAGCCCAGTTTCTGATTATAATTTCCGTAGCCGCTGTCTGCTGTGTGGGATTCTGGATGATGGGAAGCCCCTATTATCTGGTACTGGGGTGTGCGATCGGACTTCTGGACGCGCTGCCGGTAATCGGTACAGGAACCTTTCTCTATCCGGCGGCCCTTCTTTTTCTGGTTCGGGGCGAGTACGGCATTGCCATAGGATGTGTGGCTCTGGATGTGGTGACCAGCCTTCTTCGGGAATTTATGGAGCCCAGGCTGTTGGGGAAACGCCTGGGGATCTTTCCTGTAGTGATTCTTGCCTCTGTATATGTGGGCTTTTGGATCTATGGCCCTCTGGGATTTGTACTGGGACCGCTCTCTTTATCTGTGGTTTATGAAATTGGCAAAGAATGGGACGTGTGGGACTGAAAACAGGTAAAAATGAAAAAAGTATGAAAACTATAGACGGATTCTATTTTTTGTGTATAATGAAAAAAGTAATAGAGGCGTCGGTGTACACCCACGCTGTGGTCGGATTTTTACCGGATAAAGGAGAGGTAAACAGTGAAGAGAAAATTGGCAGTAATTCTGTGTACCGCAGTATTATTGGGAACGATGGCAGGATGTGTACAGAGTGCGAAGGCGGAAAGGAGCAGCACACAGGTTTCTTCAAGTGCGGTACAGACTCAGGAAGAGGCGAAACAGGAGACGGCAGTCACCCCTTCGGCATCTCCGGAAACAGAGGAGGAAGAAGCAGTTCTGTCTCTGGAAGGAGTGCCTGTGGAGAAAGGCGCGCAGATTGCAGTAGTTGCAAAATCGGAAAAAGGCGAATACTGGGAGCGGATAAAAGAGGGGATGGAAGCCGTTGTTGAGAAAATAAACACAGAGAACGGACTGGAAAAAGACGAAAAGATAACACTGACCTTCGAGGGTCCGGACGATGAGGCGGATGTGACGGACCAGATTAATATTATCGATGCTGTTCTGGCAGAGAATCCTTCGGTACTGTGTCTGTCGGCAATCGATGCGGATTCCTGTGAGGCTCAGATTGATACAGCAAGAGAAAACGGAATTCCGGTGATCCTGTTTGATTCCGGTGTAAACAGTGAAGGGATTACAGGCTACTGCGGTACCGATAATAAAGCGGCGGGAGCTCTGGCAGCGAAAGAATTATGTGAAGAGCTGGAAGAAGAAGGACAGATCGCTGTATTTTCCCAACTGGGGAAGGCACAGAATATCAAACAGAGAGTAGAAGGTTTCACAGAAGAAATCGGGAAACATTCCGGCGTGAAAGTTGTAGAGACGGTTTATCAGGACGAACTTCGCAGCGGAGATATTAAGACGGTTATCAAAGGGATTATTGAACAGTATCCCAATCTGAAAGGAGTATTTTGCACGAACATGGAGATTGCGGATACCTTTCTGGAAGTTCTGGGAGAATATCCGGATCTGGATTTGAAAGTGGCAGGCTTTGACGGGGATTCCGGTCAGCAGAAGGCAGTGGAAGACGGAACGGAAATCGGCATGGTTTCTCAGCAGCCCTTCCAGATGGGCGTGGAGACAATCTGTATGGCGCTGAAGTCGTTGGATGCGGGAACAAAAGGACTGGAGGAAAAGAATGTTTATGTAGATACTGCCTGGATTGATGCGGACAGTTTGGGGCTGCGAGAATATCAGAAATATTTATATTAATAGAATCAGAAAATTTGGAGAAAATAAAGCGGGAACTAAAATTAAGAAAAAGTTCCTGCTTTTTCTTTTGAAAGAAAAAATATTCAGAGAAACTGAAAAAGATTGATTAAAAATTATCAAATTCGTCCAAAATCGTTGCTTACTAAAAATATTTATGGTAAGATTTTACTATATAACGACAAAGGTGGTGATCAGATGGTACAGGAAACGATACAAGTTGTGAAGGAAACGGAAGCGAAAGCCGAGCAGATTCTACAAGAAGCAAAAGAACAGGCCGAAAAACTGACAGAACAGGCAGTGGAGCAGGCCCGGCTTTTGATAGAAAGCGAAGAGCAGACCGCCCGTAAACAAGCAGCATCTGATTTGGAACAAGCCAGAAACCAAGCCTTAAATATGCAGGAGGAGTCAGAGAAACAGGTCGAAAAAGAAATCGAGGATCTGAAGAATCAGGCTTTCCAGAAGAGTGAGGCGGCAATTCTGGAGGTTCTTGCGGGATTGTATTGAGCCATCAGGAAATTGACAGTAAAGGAGGAATGTGGATATGGCAATATTGCAGATGCAACGATTTAGTATCTGCGCGATGAAGAAAAACCGTAAAGCCATATTAGAGGAGCTGCAGTCATTGGGAGTTATGGAAGTTAATACTGCGAATCTGGAAGAGAGTGGACTGAACAAGATGAACACGACGGAAGCCAGACAGAAATTTGAAAAAAATTCAACACTGGCAGATCACGCTCTGGAAATTTTGGATGAATACAGTCCTCAGAAGAAGTCCATGTTTTCTTCTTTGGCAGGAAAAGAGCTGGTAGAAAAAAGCAAGTATGAAGCGGTGGTATCCGGTCAGGCAGAACTTGTAAAGACGGCAAATCAGCTTTTAAGCTTGAAGAAAAAACTCTCAGAAAACAAAGCGTCAATTGTGAAAAAAGAAACACAAATTGAGGCTCTGGCTCCGTGGATGAATCTGGATGTACCCCTGTCCTTCAGTGGAACTGAGAAGGTGGCTGTTATTATCGGCAGCATCGGGGGAGAAGTTACGCTGGATGAAATCTATCAGAATCTGGCAAAGGAAGATCCTGAGCTGGAAGCATTTGATATTCAGTGTATCTCAAAGGACAAAGATCAGATTTGTATTGCGGCTGTCTGTATACGCTCTGAGGCTGCCCGGCTGGAGGAAGCTCTCAGAACCACAGGATTTGCAAGACCTGCATTAAGTACCCGCCGGGAGCCGGCAGCAGTGAAGAAAGAACTGGAACAGGAGATTGCAGATCTGCAGGGAGAAATCAAGCAGATAGAAGAAAAAATTATCAGTTACGCCCCGAAAAGGGAAGAACTGGAAATCCTTTCCGACTACTACCGGATGAGAGCGCAGAAATATGAGGTGCTGGGGGATTTGCCTCAGTCCAGAGAGACCTTCGTTCTCAGCGGTTATATTCCGGCCAGACAGGCGCAGGCCCTGAAAGATCATTTGACTGAAGAATTTGATTTAGTGGTGGATATTGAAGACCTGAAAGAAGAGGAAGAGCCGCCGATTCTTTTGAAAAATAATAAGGTGGCAGGATCTGTGGAAGGCGTTTTAAGTTCCTATGGCTTACCGCAGATTTCAGAATTTGATCCGTCTTCCATCATGGCAGTCTTTTATATTTTTTTCTTTGGACTTATGCTTTCGGATGCGGCTTATGGGATTCTGGTATTCGCCGGATGCGCCATTGCACTGAAGAAGTTCCCGAGAATGGAAGAAAGCATGCAGAAAACACTTCGCATGTTTATGTACTGCGGACTATCCACACTGTTTTGGGGACTGATGTTCGGAGGATTTTTCGGAGACGCCATAGCGGTGGTATCCAGAGTATTCTTTGGACATGAAATAGTTTTAAAACCGCTCTGGTTTGAGCCATTGAGCAATCCTATGAAGTTATTAATCTTTTGTATGCTGTTCGGTGTGATTCATCTTTTTACCGGGTTGGGAATCAAAGGATACCTGTGTATTCGGGATAAGAAGTATCTGGATTTCTTCTGCGACGTGGTACTCTGGTACTGCTTTTTAATCGTACTGATTCTGATGCTTCTTCCAAGTCAGATTTTCGTATCCATGTCACAGATGAATATTGTATTTCCGGCATGGGCCAATACCCTGGCTAAAGCGCTGACGATTATCGGTGCGCTGGGGCTGCTGTTGATGTCCGGCAGGGACAATAAGAATCCGGCTCTCCGTCTGGCGTTGGGGGCATACGATATTTATAATGTTACCGGCTGGCTGAGCGATGTGCTTTCCTATTCCCGTCTGCTGGCTCTGGGTCTGGCAACAGGAGTTATTGCTTCCGTTATTAACAAAATGGGAAGTATGATGGGCGGAGGAATTATCGGCGCAATCGTATTTATTATTGTATTTATCATCGGCCATATCTTTAATATGGCGATTAACTTGCTGGGAGCTTACGTACACACCAACCGTCTTCAGTTTGTGGAGTTTTTCGGAAAATTCTATGAAGGCGGCGGAAGACCGTTCCAGCCATTTAAATCAAAAACGAAATATGTAGATATTAAGGAGGAAACGAGTTTATGAGCGAATTAGGTTTAGTTTATGCATTGTTGGGAGCAGCTCTTGCGGTATTGCTGGCAGGCGCGGGATCATCCATTGGAGTAGGAATTGCCGGACAGGCAGCTTCCGGTGTAGTTACAGAAGACCCCGGTAAATTTGCGAAAGTTTTGATCATGCAGCTTCTTCCCGGTACTCAGGGTATTTACGGACTGCTGGTTGGATTTATTACTCTTTCTAAAATCGGCCTTTTAGGAGGAACTCCGGTTGCTTTAGATCCGAAAACAGGTCTGTTAATTTTAGCAGCATGTCTTCCTATTGGTGTAGTCGGATTGATCTCCGGTAAATCTCAGGGACAGACTTCTGCCGCAGCCATTGGAATTATTGCAAAGAAACCGGATCAGTTCGGTAAAGCAATGCTTTTCCCGGCTATGGTTGAAACCTATGCAATTTTAGCCCTTCTGATTTCTATTCTGGCGGTAAATGCAATTCCAGTTTAAATCAGGCGGTAACCATAAGGAAAAGGAGAGCTTTCAATGACAGGATTAGATAAAATGATTAACCAGATTCTGGATGAAGCGAATAACTCCGCCAAAGAAACCCTGGAAGAGGCCCGCGAAAAAGCGGAAGAGATCATGAACCAGGCAAGGGAAGAGGCCAATAAGAAAAAAGAAGAGATCCTGAAAAAATCTCAGGATGAAATTGAAACTTATAAGGAAAGAGCAGCTTCTTCTGCAGACCTGAAGAGAAGAACGGCTTTGCTGGAGGCAAAACAGGAAATTATTTCACAGGTATTAGCCCAGGCATATGAAAAGTTTATCTCCCAGGAAGAAAGTCAGTACTTTAAATGTGTAGAAGAAATGCTTGAGAAATTTGTATTGGCTCAGAAAGGGGAAATTTACTTCTCTCAGAAAGACTTAGACAGGATGCCTTCCGGATTTGCAAAGAAGGTGGAAGAGATTGCCCGGGAAAAGGGCGGTCAGCTTTCTCTGTCTGAAACGGCCAGAAAGATAGACGGCGGATTTATTCTGGTTTATGGAGGAATTGAGGAAAATTGTTCCATAAAAGCCATGTTTGATTCCAGAAAAGAGGAATTACAGGACAGGGTGCATAAGGTATTATTTGCATAAAGCGCAGATCCGCGAAAAGGAGGTTATGATACTATGTCGGACAATCAATATACCTACGCGGTTGCGCGAATTCGAGCCAAGGAGGTTTCCTTATTCTCACAGGCCACAATTGAACAGCTTCTGGCGTGTAAAGACGAGAAGCAGTGTCTGCAGTTTTTGGTGGAAAAGGGCTGGGGAGAAGCGGATACTCCTATGGAGGCGGAAGCAATCTTAACACGGGAAAAAGAGAAAACCTGGGAACTGATGCGGGAGCTTGTGAAAGATATGTCAGTGTTTGATGTGCTTACTTATCCGGATCTGTTCCATAACCTGAAAGCAGCCATTAAAGAAATTGCCACAGAGGAAAAAAATCCAAATATTTTTTATAAAGATACTGCAGTCAGCGGAGAGGAAATGATGGAGATCATTTCTGCCAAAGATTTTTCCAGGCTTCCCGAGAATATGAGGGAGGCGGCAAAAGAAGCTTATGAGACACTGCTTCATACCAGAGACGGGCAGCTTTGTGATATTATTATTGACCGGGCTGCGCTGGATGCCATCTATCAGGCCGGGAAAGAATCGAAAGACGAGATTATCCGCGATTATGCGGAGTCAACTGTGGCAGTGGCTGATATTAAGATTGCAGTGCGTTCACAGAAAACCGCAAAAACAATGGACTTTATGAAAAAAGCAATGGCAGAATGCGATTCTGTCAGTGTGGAATTACTGGCGCGGGCTGCACTAAGCGGCATGGACGCCATCGGAGAATACTTATCGGGAACCGCCTATGCAGAAGGGGCTCAGGCTCTGGCAGAATCCCCTTCCGCATTTGAACGCTGGTGCGATAACCGGATTATTCAGACGATTCATCCGCAGCTTTATAATTCATTTACAATAGGTCCTCTGGTTGCCTATGTACTGGCACGGGAAAATGAAATTAAAACGGTAAGAATTATTCTATCCGGCAAGCTCAACGAACTGCCGGAGGAATCCATCCGGGAAAGGGTAAGGGAGATGTATGTATAAGATTGCAGTGATTGGCGATTACGATAGTATCTATGGTTTCGCTGCACTGGGGCTGGACACATTTCCTGTACAGACCCAGGAGGAAGCAAAACAGAAATTTAACAGGATTACGGCAGGAGATTATGCGGTAATCTATATTACAGAATCTCTGGCAGCGAAGCTGGAGAAGGAAATTGAGAAATTCCGGGGAGAATTACTGCCGGCCATTATACAGATTCCGGGTATTTCCGGAAACACCAAAGCGGGTGTGGAAGGAGTTAAGAAAACCGTGGAACAGGCAGTTGGCTCAGATATTCTCTTTAGTAATCAATGACAGGAAAGCAGGTGATTTGTCCAAATGAGCGTAGGAACAATTAAAAAAGTGGCAGGACCGCTGGTTATCGCTGAGGGCATGAGAGATGCGAATATGTACGACGTGGTTCGTGTAAGTAATCAGCGATTAATCGGTGAAATCATCGAAATTCACGGGGATGAAGTTTCCGTACAGGTATACGAGGAGACTTCCGGACTGAAACCGGGTGAACCGGTAGAATCCATGGAAGTTCCCTTATCCGTAGAACTGGGACCGGGACTGATTACCAGTATTTACGATGGAATTCAGCGTCCTCTGGATGATATTATGAAAGTATCCAACAGCAACAGCTTAAAGAGAGGCGTGGAAGTTCCCTCTCTGAAACGGGATAGAAAATGGAAATTTGTCCCGGTTGCCAAAGCAGGAGATCAGGTGGAAGGCGGAGACGTCTTAGGTACCGTAGAAGAAACGATTGTAGTAACACAAAAAATTATGGTTCCTCCGGGAATGAAAGGAACTGTAAAAGAAATTAAAAGCGGCGAATTTACTGTAGAAGAAGTAGTTGCGGTTCTCTCCACAGAAGACGGAGAGAAAGAACTGACCATGATGCAGAAATGGCCGGTACGTAAAGGCCGTCCTTATCAGAGAAAACTGCCTCCCCAGATGCCTCTGGTTACAGGACAGCGAGTCGTAGATACTATGTTCCCGATTGCCAAGGGTGGTGTGGCTGCCGTTCCGGGACCATTCGGAAGCGGAAAAACGGTTATCCAGCATCAGCTTGCAAAATGGGCGGAAGCGGATATTGTGGTTTATATCGGCTGCGGCGAGCGTGGAAATGAAATGACAGACGTTCTGAATGAGTTCCCTGAACTGAAAGACCCCAAGACAGGACAGTCCCTGATGGAAAGAACGGTTCTGATTGCAAATACATCGGATATGCCTGTGGCTGCCCGTGAAGCATCCATTTATACAGGAATTACCATTGCAGAATACTTCCGTGATATGGGGTATTCCGTAGCGCTGATGGCAGACTCCACCTCCCGTTGGGCAGAAGCTCTTCGAGAGATGTCCGGACGTCTGGAAGAAATGCCGGGTGAAGAAGGTTATCCGGCGTATCTGGGTTCCCGTCTTGCTCAGTTCTATGAACGTGCAGGACATGTTATCTGCAGCGGCAAGGATGCAAGAGAAGGTGCCCTGACCGCTATCGGCGCCGTATCTCCTCCGGGCGGAGATATTTCCGAGCCGGTATCCCAGGCAACCCTGCGTATCGTAAAGGTATTCTGGGGACTGGACGCCAACCTGGCTTATAAGCGCCACTTCCCTGCAATTAACTGGCTGACCAGTTATTCCCTGTATCTGGATAATGTAGGCCCCTGGTTCAATGGAAATGTGGCGGAAGACTGGATGGAACTGCGCCAGAAGATGATGACCCTTCTGCAGGAAGAAGCAGAACTGGATGAAATCGTAAAGATGGTAGGTATGGACGCTCTGTCTCCCCAGGACAGACTGAAAATGGAAGCGGCGCGCTCAATCCGTGAGGACTTCCTTCATCAGAACTCTTTCCACGAGATTGATACCTATACTTCTCTGGAAAAACAGCATTATATGATGCTTCTTGTACTTGCTTTCTATGAAAAATCCCGGGAAGCACTGGAACAGGGAGCACAGATCAATGATTTAGTGAAAATGGATGTAAGAGAAAAAATCGGACGTTATAAATATACGGAAGAACAGAATCTGACCAGCGAATACGAAGCGGTTTCCAACGCGCTGGCAGCAGAAATTGCAAATGTATTAGGAAAGGGGGACCAGTAAAATGCCAAAAGAGTACAGAACCATACAGGAAGTTGCAGGTCCTTTGATGCTGGTAAGAGGGGTAGAAGACGTAGCCTTTGATGAACTGGGCGAAATTGAACTGGCCAATGGGGAAACCCGCCGCTGCAGAGTACTGGAAATTAACGGACAGGACGCTCTGGTTCAGTTATTTGAGAACTCCACCGGTATTAACCTTTCTAACAGTAAAGTAAGATTCCTGGGAAGAAACATGGAGTTGGGTGTATCTGCAGATATGCTGGGTCGTGTCTTCGATGGTCTGGGCCGTCCTATCGACGATGGTCCTGAAATTCTTCCGGATGAGAGAAGAGATGTAAATGGTCTGCCAATGAATCCGGCGGCCAGAAGTTACCCGGAAGAATTTATTCAGACAGGTGTATCTGCCATTGACGGTCTGAATACTCTGGTACGTGGACAGAAACTTCCGATTTTCTCTGCTTCCGGTCTGCCCCATGCACAGTTGGCGGCACAGATTGCCAGACAGGCAAAGGTACGGGGAAAAGACGAACAGTTCGCCGTTGTTTTCGCAGCTATGGGTATTACCTTTGAAGAATCCAACTTCTTTGTGGAAAGTTTTAGAGAGACGGGAGCGATTGACAGAACCGTTCTCTTTATTAACCTGGCTGACGACCCGGCAGTAGAACGTATCGCCACACCGAAAATGGCTTTGACCGCAGCCGAGTATCTGGCTTTTGAAAAAGGAATGCACGTTCTGGTTATCCTGACCGATATTACCAACTATGCAGACGCTCTGCGTGAAGTATCTGCAGCCCGTAAGGAAGTTCCGGGACGCCGCGGTTATCCCGGTTATATGTATACAGACCTGGCTTCCATTTATGAGAGAGCCGGTCGTCAGAGAGGCAAGGACGGAAGTATCACCATGATTCCGATTCTGACCATGCCGGAAGAAGATAAGACGCATCCTATCCCTGACCTGACTGGTTATATTACGGAAGGTCAGATTATCTTAAGCCGTGAGTTATACAGAAAAGGCGTAACACCGCCCATCGACGTTCTGCCGTCTCTGTCCCGTCTGAAGGATAAGGGAATCGGAGAAGGAAAGACCCGTGCGGATCATTCCAATACCATGAATCAGCTGTTTGCCGCTTATGCCCGTGGTAAAGAGGCAAAAGAGCTGATGACCATTCTGGGAGAGGCAGCTCTTTCCGATGTGGATTTGATTTATGCAAAATTTGCAGATGCCTTTGAGAAGGAATACGTATCTCAGGGTTACGACGCTAACCGTGATATTGAAGAAACTCTGGAAATTGGCTGGAAACTGCTTTCCATTTTACCGAGAAGCGAGCTGAAACGTATTGACGATAAATTCCTGGATATGTATTATGGGAAATAAGGAGAACCGTGGACAGTAGGAGGTGAAGGATTTGGCATCTACCCAGGTAAATCCGACCCGAATGGAGTTGACCAGGCAGAAGAAAAAGCTGGTAACTGCCGTGAGAGGCCATAAGCTTTTAAAGGATAAAAGAGATGAGCTGATGCGTCAGTTTCTGGATCTGGTACGGGAAAATATGAGACTCCGTGTGAAAGTAGAAGCCGGTATCCGCTCGGCCAATACCAACTTTGTCATTGCAAAGGCAGGGATGTCGGAGGAGACGTTAAACACTGCTTTGATGGCGCCCAAACAGGAAGTATATCTGGAAACCGATAAGAAGAATGTAATGAGTGTGGATATTCCCGTTTTTGAATATAAAACCAGGACTTCTGACGCAAATGATATTTATTCTTACGGGTTTGCATTTACTTCCAGTGATCTGGACGGCGCGGTGAAATCTCTGGCAGATATTCTGCCGGATATGCTGAAGCTTGCAGAGAGTGAAAAGGCCTGTCAGTTAATGTCAGCAGAAATTGAGAAAACGCGGAGACGTGTAAATGCTCTGGAGCACGTAATTATTCCGGAAGCACAGGAGAATATCAAATACATTACCATGAAGCTGGATGAAAGTGAGAGAAGTACTCAGATTCGTCTGATGAAGGTAAAAGATATGATGCTGGAAGAGGCGCACCATTACAGCGAAAGACCTGTAAGGGAAGCCTGAGAATTCTTGCAAGAAGAGGGTGATGAAAGAAAAAGGCTGATTTCACCAGCCTCTTTTTGCGTTAAAAATCAACAGAAAGTGACGATGGATAATATGCCGGTTTACAGTAAAGGAATTGAAACAAAACGAAAATTTATCATACTGACGTATAATAAACTCTGCAATCACGAAACTTCTGAATTGACAGTAAGAAGCCTTGCAAAAGAAAACGGATGTTCGGCAGCAGCTCTTTACCGTCATTTTGATAGTCTGGAATATTTAATAACCGTGGCTTCTGTCCGGTTTCTGGATGAATATATGAAACAATATGCCAATTTACTGGACAGCGACAAAGATTTCAGGGAAATATACATAGAAGGGTGGGAACTGTTTAACCACTATGCCTTTGCCCGCCCGGATATTTATTACCGGTTATTCTGGGGAAAAGACAACAGCATTTTCGGCACCGCCTTTCAGGAATATTTCGAGCTGTTTCCATTTAAGGGCTCGGAGAAATATACGGCCCACTATTATATTCTGTTGTTTAACGAAGATATGCAGGAGCGGGATTTTATGATGCTGCGCCGTATGGAAAATATGGGCCTGATCAGCAGTGAAGATGCGTTGTATTTCAGTTATACAAACCCCCTTATTGCACGCGGAATGCTAAGGGACGCCATGGATCTGCCCGATGAAAAGAAACAGGAAAAAGAGAAGTTCTGTAATAAACTTCTCAGAAAAAATATGGAGAGAATTTTAAATTCATAGAGAGACTGCCTCCGGGCTGTTGTGGAAAGCTGCTGTAAAATACAGCGGCTTTTTCTTTTTTTAAAAAAGTGAACGTGTTCACTTGACTAAGTGAGAAGATGACGTTATAATAAATAAAAAGTAAACATGTTCACTTTTGGAAACCGGAAACTTAGGAAAGTATTGTGGGATAAAAGGAGATAAAGGATGACGGGGAAGAAGAACAGACCTCTCAGACTGGGAATGCATACCTATACACTGCATTTCTTCGGGTTTGGGGAAAGCTGGGGTTTTGGGAAGGATTACTATTTTGACCAGGTTATGTCTCTGGATGAATTGATGGAAAAAGCAGCGCAGTGGGAATTGGACGGACTTCAGATTACCAAGGTGGATTTGCTGGCTGCTGGCGCTGCTGAGCCATTCTCAGAAGAAAACCTGAGAAAAGTTGCTGCAAAGGCGAAAGAACTGGGACTGTTTCTGGAATTCAACTCCTCTTTTCAGGCAGGCAGTGATTCCAGGGTAAACTGTACAGTCAGGGAAGCGCTTCAGATTGGGCATTGGCTGGATGCGGAACTGGTTAAATTCAGTCTGGATATTAAACGTCCGAAAAATTTATACGGTTCCTGTATGCATCCGGAGATTATGGGACAGATGGCGCAGCGGTATGAAGAATTCCGGGATGCCATTCCGTTAATAGAGGAATACGGAATGCAGATCGCCATTGAAAATCATACAGATACCTTTGCAGATGAGATCTTATGGATGGTGGAAAAGCTGAACCATCCGCTGATTGGAACCTGTGTGGATACCATGAATCCTCTGCAGGTAATGGAAAATCCGTATGAAGCGATGGAAAAAATGCTGCCGAAGGCGTATTGCTGTCACTTCAGCGACGATAAAATCGTGGTGGATCCACTGGGCGTACATGATGTGGGCGCAGCCCATGGACAGGGCTCTATGGACTGCCCGAAAATGATTTCCCAGATACGGGAAAAATCTTCTATGGATAAAATTATTTTTGAAAATGAAATCGCTTTTGAAAGTCTGGATGAACCTATTGAAAATGCAAGGGCGAGAGAACTTCAGGCCTGTGAAGAAAGCGTACAGTATCTTCGGAACGTGTTAAAACTGGGTGTAAGAAACAGGGGGTAGGAAAAATGACAAAAGAGCAAATGATTCATAATGCGGCAATGGAGATCCTGCAGGATGTGGGAATTAAGATTCTGAATACAAAGGCAGTGGAGATTCTGAAGGAAAACGGGATTCGTGTGGAAGGAAACACTGCGTACTTCACAGAAGAACAGGTGATGCACTGGGTAAAGATGGCTCCGGAATCCTTTACCATTTATGCCAGAAATCCCAGATACAATGTAGTTATGGGAGATAATCATATCAATCCGGCGCCTACGTATGGATGTGCTTTTCTGGATGACTGGGAGGGAAACCGGCGTCCGGGAACGATGGAAGATTACATAAAGTGCTTAAAACTGATTCAGGCAGAAGAAAATTATTCGATTAATGGAGGGATCCTGGTCCACCCAGGAGATGTGCCGGAGGAAACGGCAGCATTTCGGATGTTCTGCGCTACGCTTTTACATTCGGATAAAGCCATTATGCTTCCCACAGGATTTAAGAAAGAGATGGAGCTGATGATGGAAGCAGCGGAAGGAATCTTCGGAGGAAAAGAGGCGCTGCTGGAAAAACCGCGGATGATAGCTCTGATAAATACCGTATCCCCGCTGACTCTGGATGAACGGATGCTGGATTGTCTGATGCTGCTTGCCCAATATGGACAGCCGGTGATTCTGTGTCCGGCCACTATGCTTGGAGCAACAGGTTCTCTGTCTATGGCAGGAAGCCTTGCAAGCGGAACAGCAGAGGATCTGGCAGGGATTGCTCTGGCTCAGATGATACGTCCCGGAACTCCGGTCGTATTCGGAATCCAGTCCACGGCAGCAGACATGCGTGGCGGCATTACCTTTGCCTGCGCGGCGCCGGAAGGTACGAAAATGCAGGGCTTTGCAGCCCGGATGGGAAAATTCTATGGAATACCTTCCAGAGGGGGCGGCTGTCAGACAGACGCTCCGGTCATTAACTGTCAGGCAGGATACGAATCCATGCTTACCTTTTCCTCGGCTTACCGCCATGGGATTAACCTGATAATGGAGGCCGGAGGAGTTATGGACAGCGTAAATGCCACGTCTTTTGAAAAGATGATTATAGACTTTGAGATTATTCGTCAGGTGAAAGCATCCTTTGCGTCTATTGAAGTCAATGAGGAAACGTTAAATCTGGAAGAGATAAAAGAAATCGGCCATGACGGCAGTTTTGTGACGGCAGATTATACCCTGGATAATTTTAAGGATTTGTATGATCCCCATATCGGAGCAAGAAACGCCACAGATCCTGCATACTTCCGGAAAGAGATTGAAAAGGAAATCCAGAGACTTCTGAACGTTTATGAGAGGGAATGTCCGAAACTGCAGGAAGCGGATCTGGAAGTTTTAAAAGGAGTAATGGAAAAAGCAGGTATTCAGCCTGAGGAGATGGAAAAGATTGCTGCTATGTAAACGGAAGCAGGAAAAGGGGGAAAATATGAGAATAACAGGTGCGAAACGCTGGTTTGTTGTGGCGCTGTGTGCATTGATGGCCGGGATTATGGTCTATGTGCCATTTCTGCGGTACAGCTATTACGACCAGATGTGCGTATTATTTACCCAATATAAGCAGGTGGTCCCGGCGGATTCCGTAAATGGTTTTATTGGTGACTTTGGTATGGCATTTGGGATTGTTTCCATGCTGGGTTATCCTTTTGGCGGAATTTTTGCCGACCGCTTTTCAGAAAAGTGGCTTTTAATTGCCGGCGGAATTCTGATGGGTGTCTGTTCCTTCTGGTTTGGAATCGTGCCGGGAAAGACAGCGGTTATTATTATACACCTTCTGTATGGCGTGGGAACCAGTTTCTTAATCTGGTCTGCATACCTGAAATTAACCAGAAAAATGGGGAACGCCAGGGAACAGGGGCGGATGTTCTCCACGTCAGAGTTTGTCCGTGGAATTTTCGGAATGTTGATTGGCTTTGCGGGAGTGGCTTTTCTCGGGAAGGCGGTACTCCCTTCCGGAGAGCTCGATCCGGCGGCTCTGGGAGTCCAGTGGAGAAATCTGATGTTCATAAGCGGCGGGCTGTTCTTTCTGTTTGCTCTTCTGGTGCTTCTCTTTATCCCCGCCAGGGTTACGGGAGCTGAAGAGAGGGGAGATGAACCCCAGGAAGCATTCAGTCTGGGAAATGTCATCCGTGTACTGAAACTTCCGGGAACCTGGATGATTTCCGCTTTGGTTTTCTGTTGTTTTTCTTTTACTTCGGCGGGAAACGGTTATCTGGGAGCGTATACAGTAAATGTGCTGGGCATTTCTGAGACAACGGCAAGTACCTTTGCTATTATCAGGAATTACATTATTGCAGCGGCAATGACTTTTGCCATTGGTTTTATTTCTGATAAAATCGGATCCAAGGCGAAAACACTGGGGATTTATCTGGCGGTTGCCTCTGTTCTCTGTGCGGCTCTCATATTTACAAAGAGCGCCTTTATCCTGTGCCTTGTTATTTCATTTGCATTTGCCATTGTATACTCGGGAATGCGGGGGATTTATTTCGCGACGCTTAATGAAGTAGGGATTCCCCTTTCCATGACAGGGATTGCCACCGGAATCATTTCCATGCTCTGTTATCTGCCGGATGTTTATTTTGCCAAGCTGGCGGGAACCTGGCTGGATGCTTATGGAAACAAAGGATACGATGCGATTTGGTTCTGGGCGATTGGGTGCGGAATTCTGGGAATTGTAACGGCTGTGATTACTTACCGGTATTCCAGAAAACTGCAGAGAAACCAGGAACAGAAAGAGCAGTAAACGGGGGTGTGAAAATGACCCAGAGTTATAAGCTGATTGCAGCCATATTAGTAATTGCGGATCTTATTTTTTGCTTTGGGATTGGCCTGAAAACCAGAGGAAAGTCCGACAGTGCGGAGGAATATTTTATCGGCGGGAAAAAGACGGGAACCGTACTTTTATTTCTGACCGCCTGGGCCAGTTTCAGCGGCGCAGGAAATTTCATCGGTCAGGCCGGAAGAGGGGCTATGCAGGGAATCAGCGCCTACTGGCTCTGGCTGGGAGAGGGATTTCTGGGAGGAATTCTCATGGGCTATCTTCTGGCTCCTTATCTGTCCGGATTTAAGTATTTTTCTATGCCCCATTTTATTGCAGATTATTTATTCGGCGGCGATCCTCAGATCCGGAGAGTGGGCGGAGTTGCAGCCTTAATGCCAAATGTAGTCTGGCCGGGAGCGCAGATTATGGGGGTGGCTTACGTACTGGAACTGGTCTTTGGAATTGACTATCGGATTGCGGTTATTGTATGTGGAATTATTTTTGTATTTTACACAGTAAGCGGAGGACTGAAAGCGGTTATTTATGCTGACGCACTGCACGGAACGATTCAGATGTTTTTTGCCATTTTCGTAATCGTTTTCGGCCTCAGACTGTTTCATTCTGATTTCGGCTATTTAAGGGAACAGATTATTCAGGTGGATCCGGATAAATGGAACTTATTTGTGGACAAACCTATTGTGATTATTTCCAGCTTCTTAACGGGATTAGTAGGGGCAGTTTCGAATCCCATATTCTGGAACCGGGCATTTGCTGCAAAAGATGTAAATACTGCAAAGAAAGCCTACGGACTTACGTTCTTTTTGAATATTATTCTGGTATTCCTTATGATTTTGCTGGGGATTGTTTCTCTTATGTTCAGTAATCAGGGAGATCAGGCTCTGGTATGGCTGATACAGAATAAAATGCCGCCTCTGTGCAGCATTATTCTGGCAGAAAGTGTGCTGGCGGCCTGTATGTCCTGCGCCGATACCCATTTAAATTGTGCTGCGGCCAACGTGGTATCGGATATACTGGATCCGGAAAACAGGCTGGAAGCGTCTGTCAGTGTTCGTTATGCGAAAATTGCAACTCTTCTGGCGGGAATTGTGGCAATCCTTTCCGGACTGTTTGGCTCTTTTATTTATGCACTGGGAACCTACGGATATACCATCTGCGGAGATGTTTTAATACCGGCGTTTGTAATTGGATTTCTGGCAAGAGACAGAAAGTCTGAAGAATACCGTTCCAGGATGAGCGTAACTGCCGCTAAAATCGGCATGTCAGCCGGAATTCTTGCGGCAATGGCCTTTGAATTGGTTCCGGCATTAAAAGGTATTTTCGGAGGAGGAGTGATTCCTGCTATAGCAGTAACTTCCATAGGAATGCTGGTATCAAATTGCTTCTGTAAGGATCAGACCTGGAAACAGAATCAGGATTTCTGATAAACGGAAAAGCCGCATATTCTCCGGTCGTTTAACCGACCGGGAATATGCGGCTTTTCTATTTGGAAGTTAAGTGAAGTTTCTTAATTCTTATTTTCCGTAGTAAGATCTTAAATAGATGTCTTTCAGTTCGGCGATCAGTGGATATCTCGGGTTTGCGCCTGTACACTGGTCGTTAAATGCCTGTTCAGACATTTCATCCAGAGTTTCCAGGAAGTATTTCTCATCCACACCGTAAGCCTGAATGGAGTCTTTGATCTCGATTTCCTTCTTCAAATCTTCCAGTTTCGCAATGAATTTTTCCAGAACTTCTGCATCGTCTTTTCCGGTTAATCCAACATAACGGCCGATTTCTGCATAACGTGCCATAGTATTCGGATATTCGTACTGTGGGAAAGTTCCCATCTTCACCGGAACTTCAGCAGCATTGTAACGGATTACGTTTGTCAGAACCACTGCGTTTGCCAGACCATGAGGCAGGTGATGGAACGCGCCTAATTTATGGGCAAGTGAGTGGTTTATTCCCAGGAACGCGTTGGCAAATGCCATACCGGCAAGGCAGGAAGCGTTTGCCATATGATCTCTGGCTTCTACATCGGTGCCGTCTTTGTAAGCGCGCGGCAGGTAATCGAATACCAGCTTGATAGCCTGCAGAGACAGTCCTCTTGTATAATCAGAAGCCATGATAGATACATAGGATTCGATAGCGTGAGTCATAACGTCGATACCGGAAGCGCAGGTAAGACCTTTTGGCTGGCTCATCATGTTGTCGGTATCCACGATTGCCATGTTCGGCATTAACTGGTAATCAGCCAGCGGCCATTTTACACCGGTATCCTGATCGGTGATGATAGCGAAAGGAGTTACCTCAGATCCTGTACCGGAAGAGGTCGGGATGGCTACGAAGTAAGCTTTCTCACCCATCTGCGGGAAGGTGTAAACACGTTTCCGGATGTCCATAAAGTCCATAGACATATCAGAGAAATCAGCTTCCGGATGCTCGTAAAGTACCCACATAACTTTACCGGCGTCCATAGCGGAACCACCGCCCAGTGCAATAATGCAGTCCGGTTCAAATGCGCGCATAGCAGCGGCGCCGGCCTTTGCAGATGCCAGGGTAGGATCCGGCTGTACATCATAGAAGCAGGTATGTACAATTCCCATGGAATCCAGTTTATCTTCAATTGGTTTGGTGTAGCCGTTTTTGTAAAGGAAAGAGTCTGTTACGATGAAAGCACGTTTCTTATGCATAATGGTTCCCAGTTCATCCAGGGCAACAGGCATACAGCCCTTCTTAAAGTATACCTTCTGCGGCAGTCTCATCCAGAGCATATTTTCTCTCCTTTCAGCTACGGTCTTAATATTAATTAAATGTTTTACTCCAACGTTTTCTGATACAGAGTTTCCGCCCCAGGAACCGCAGCCCAGAGTCAGAGACGGCTCTAAACGGAAGTTGTATAAGTCACCGATACCGCCGTGAGAGGAAGGAGTATTCACCAGGATACGGCAGGTCTTCATAGCAGCCGCATGTTTTGCCATTTTTTCTTTTTCTCTTACATCAATGTATAAAGAAGAAGTATGGCCATAGCCGCCGTCGGCAACTAACTGTTCTGCTTTTTCCAGAGCTTCGTCGAAGGTTTTCGCCTTGTACATAGCCAGTACAGGAGAAAGTTTCTCATGGGCGAATTCTTCGGAAATATCTACAGATTCTACTTCTCCGATCAGAATTTTGGTTTCAGCAGGAACCGTTACCCCTGCCATTTCTGCGATTTTTGCAGCAGGCTGTCCCACGATTTTGGCATTTAAAGCTCCGTTGATGAGGATAGTCTTACGAACTTTATCCAGTTCATCCCCTTTTAAGAAATAGCAGCCTCTGTACTGGAATTCTTTTTTCACTTCATTATAAACTTTATCCAGAACTGTTACGGACTGTTCCGATGCACAAATCATACCATTATCAAAAGTTTTGGAGTGAATAATGGAGTTTACCGCTACTTTAATGTCTGCTGTCTCGTCAATAATTACCGGAGTATTTCCGGCACCTACGCCAACGGCTGGTTTTCCGGATGAATATGCTGCTTTTACCATTCCCGGTCCGCCGGTTGCAAGGATAATATCAGCTTCTTTCATAACCTGGTTTGTAAGTTCCAGAGAAGGAACATCAATCCATCCGATAATACCTTCCGGAGCGCCGGCGGCAACAGCAGCCTCTAAAACAACCTTGGCAGCTTCGATGGTACATTTTTTCGCACGGGGATGCGGGCTGATAATGATGGCATTTCTGGTCTTTAAGCAGATTAATGTCTTAAAGATTGCAGTGGAAGTGGGGTTTGTAGTAGGAATAACCGCAGCAACCAGACCGATAGGCTCTGCAATCTTCTTAATGCCATATACAGGGTCGTCTTCCAGAACGCCGCAGGTTTTGGTATTTTTATATGCGTTGTAAATGTACTCAGCAGCGTAGTGATTTTTGATTACCTTATCTTCTACCACACCCATGCCGGTTTCTTCTACTGCCAGTTTTGCAAGAGGGATACGGGCTTTGTTAGCAGCCGTAGCAGCAGCAAGGAAAATTTTATCAACCTGTTCTTGGGTGTAGGTTGCGAAAATGGCCTGAGCCTCTTTCATTGCCTTCATTTTCGCTTCCAGTGCCTCAGCAGTGTCAATCACCTGTGGAATCGTGTTTTCTTTCTTTGTTGCCATGATAAACCTCCTTCATGAAATAAAATTAATAGTGGAAAAATAAGAACTACCCCTCAAGTTTGTTAAATTATTGACAAGTTCTATTTGCCTTCATTATATCATGTGTTAAAAAATTGTCAATGATTTTCTTGATAAAAATTTAACAAAATTTGGAGGCGCGAATTGGTAGAAATGTCAGAAAGGAACTCTTTAAAACAAAAAGAAGAGAAAAGTCTCTCTGAAATGAAATAATTGTATAATTAATTATAAGGTATTCTGGGGGATTTGTCGAGTAAAATTAAGGTAAAATAAGAAAGAAAAAGAGCCGTGTTTCATCCCGTTTTACTGTGGGATGACACGACTCTCAGTAAGGTTTATTTTTTTAAATTGGCCCGTTTTCGTTCTCTCGGATCCAGTATTTTCTTGCGGATACGCAGGCTTTTGGGGGTTACTTCCAACAGCTCGTCCCGGTCGATAAATTCCAGAGCCTGTTCCAGGCTGAGAATTTTAGGGGGCGTCAGTTTTAATGCTTCATCGGCAGAAGAGGAACGGGTATTGGTTAAGTGTTTGGTTTTACAAACATTTAATTCGATATCTTCTGCTTTTCCGTTCTGGCCGATGACCATACCGCTGTAAACTTTCTCTCCCGGTCCCACAAATAAGGTTCCCCGATCCTGAGCGGAGAACAGACCGTAAGTAACCGTTTCACCGGCCTCAAAAGCAATCAGGGAGCCCTGCTTCCGGTACTGGAGATCTCCTTTGTAAGGAATATAGCCTTCAAAGCTGGTATTTAAGATACCGGTTCCTTTGGTACTGGTAAGGAATTCGCCCCGGAATCCAATCAGTCCTCTTGCGGGAATGGAAAATTCCAGACGTACGGATCCGTCGCTGGCGGTGCTCATTCCCTGAAGTTCGCCCTTTCTTTCGCTTAATTTCTGGATGACCGTGCCGGAAAACTCTTCCGGAACATCCACATAAGCCAGCTCCACAGGTTCCAGTTTCTGTCCCCGTTCATTTTCTTTATAGAGAACTTCTGCCTTGCTGACAGCGAATTCGTAGCCTTCTCTTCGCATATTTTCGATGAGAACAGATAAATGAAGCTCCCCGCGTCCGGAGACTTTAAAGCATTCTGTGGTATCTGTATCTTCCACACGAAGGCTGACATCTGTGTTAAGTTCCCGGTACAGACGCTCTCTTAAATGACGGGAGGTTACGTACTTGCCTTCCTGTCCGGCAAGGGGGCTGTCGTTTACCATGAAATTCATAGAGATGGTAGGCTCGGAAATCTTCTGGAAGGGAATGGGCTGGGGATTTTCAGGGGAGCACAGAGTGTCCCCGATATGGATTTCAGCGATTCCTGAGATTGCCACAATGGAGCCGACAGAAGCAGTTTTTACTTCTACTTTATTTAATCCGTCAAATTCATAAAGCTTGCTGATTTTTACACGCTGGTGTTTTTCCGGATCGTGGTGATTTACCAGAAGGACTTCCTGATTGACAGAAAGAGAACCGTTCTCAATTTTTCCCACACCGATTCTTCCCACGTATTCATTGTAATCAATGGTGCTGATCAGAACCTGAGTATCGGCGTCCGGATCTCCCTCCGGGGCGGGAATGTATTTTAAGATGGTCTCAAAAAGAGGCTCCATATCTTCCGGGGTGTCTTTCAAATCTAAAACGGCGTGGCCTGCTTTGGCAGAAGCGTATAAGAACGGACAGTCAAGCTGTTCGTCGGAGGCGTCCAGATCCATCAGAAGTTCCAGAACCTCATCAATGACTTCGTTTGGACGGGCCTCCGGACGGTCAATTTTATTAATGCAGACAATCACATGGAGGTCAAGCTCCAGGGCTTTCTTTAATACGAATTTCGTCTGAGGCATTGCCCCTTCAAAGGCATCTACCAGAAGGATGACACCATCGACCATTTTCAGGACACGTTCCACTTCTCCGCCGAAATCTGCGTGGCCGGGGGTATCAATAATATTAATTTTTGTATCTTTATAGTAAACGGCTGTATTTTTTGATAAGATGGTGATACCGCGTTCCCGTTCAATATCATTGGAGTCCATGACACGTTCCTGAACCTCCTGATTTTCCCGGAAAACGCCGCTTTGTTTCAGGAGCTGATCCACTAAAGTGGTCTTTCCATGGTCAACATGTGCAATGATGGCTACATTACGAATATCTTCCCTCTTGATTTTCATAACAAATCAGAATCCTTTCTTATTATTATATCATTCATTGGAATTTTAAACGCCTGTACAAGTTTACCACATTTTGAAAAGAATACAAGGAGAATAAAAAATTTTTTAGAATTTTAGTTCTAAATAAATTCTTTCACGAATACATATGATATAGACAAAATACCATCAAGAGGAAGGGGAACGTTAACTATGGCAGATAAGATTATTGAAAACAACCAGGTATCTATTATGGGAAAGATTGCATCAGACTTCACATTCAGTCATCAGGTATTCGGAGAGGGATTCTACACACTGGATTTAATTGTGAAAAGACTCAGTGATTCCGAAGACCGGATTCCGCTTATGGTTTCCGAACGGCTGATAGACGTGACGCAGGATTATGAGGGAGAGTACATTCAGGTGAATGGACAGTTCCGCTCTTATAACCGTCATGAGGAAAAGAGAAACCGGCTGGTGCTGTCTGTTTTTGCAAGAGAGGTCAGCTTCGTGGAAGAGGAAGACGATTCTATCCCGGTCAACCAGATATTCCTTGACGGGTACATTTGTAAACCTCCGGTTTACAGAAAGACACCTCTGGGAAGAGAAATTGCAGATTTGCTGCTGGCTGTGAACCGTCCGTATGGAAAATCAGACTACATACCCTGCATATGCTGGGGGAGAAACGCCCGGTATGCATCGGCCTTTGAAGTGGGCGGACATGTGCTGATTTGGGGAAGAATTCAAAGCCGCGAATATATGAAGCGGATTGGAGAAAACGAGACGGAGAAAAGGACGGCTTATGAAGTTTCTGTGAGTAAGCTGGAATATACGGAATAGGGCTTGCAATTCCCTGTAAACTGAGGTAAGATATACCATATTTACAGGTGGCATATGTTGGTATATTAGGAAGTAAGGTAAGAGAAATACAAGAGGATATGTCTATGGGAAAAGGAATGACAGAAGTACTCTGCGGCGGCGGTGTCGGCAAGACTACCTTGGCGATTGGAAAAAGTATCAGAGCCTCTGCAGCGGGCAAAAGCGTAATCATCATACAGTTTTTAAAAGGTAAAGAGCGCCGGGCGCTGGATTTTCTGGAAGAAATGGAAGGCCTGGATATTAAAATCTTCCGTTTCGAGAAATACGATACCTGTTATGAAAAGCTGAAAGACTATGAAAAAGTGGAAGAAAACAGAAATATTATAAATGGTCTTAACTTTTCAAGAAAAGTGATTGCCACCCAGGAATGTGATTTCCTTGTTCTGGATGAAATTTTAGGACTGGTGGATTACTGTATCACAGATATTCAGGAAGTAAAAGAACTTTTAAAAATGAAGGACGAAGATATGGATATTATTCTGACGGGCCGTCGTTTTTATGACGAACTGAATGAAAGTGTGGACAGAGTTACCCGGATTGAAACAGAATATGAGGCAGAACAGGAAGAGACAGATTGACAACATTGCAGAAGAATGGTATATTTACTAATAACTGATAGGGAAAGATAGAGGATGCGTTTTTTATCAGTAGACGGCTGGATATGCAGGGATAGGAGAAGGCCGGTGAAAGGAAAAAACGCCGAAAGGATAAGACTCCTGCGGTTTTATTGCTTGGGCATACAGTGAAGAACTGTATGACTGTCATCAAAACGATGGTGCGCTATCTGAAGGATATAGTAATAGCAGGGATGTTCGTATTCTTTGGAGGCTGACAGATCGTCCGCCTCTTTCTTTTACTCAAAAACGGGCGGAAGCCTTATTTATGAAGGAGGAAATCAAATGGCAATTTTTAAAGGTGCAGGTGTAGCTATCGTAACCCCGATGCTGCCAACAGGGGAAGTAAATTATGACAAATTAGATGAAATCTTGGAATTTCAGATTAAAAACGGCACAGATGCGGTTATTATCTGCGGAACTACGGGCGAGTCTTCCACATTAAGTCACGGAGAGCATCTGAAAGCAATTAAATTTACCATTGACAGAGTAGCGAAGCGCATCCCGGTTATTGCCGGCACTGGTTCCAATTCTACGGAGACGGCAATCCAGATGTCAAAAGAAGCGGACAGCTATGGTGCAGACGGACTTCTGCTGGTAACTCCTTATTATAATAAGGCGACACAGAAAGGCCTGATTACTCATTACAGCGCAGTGGCAAAAGAAGTATCCGCCCCGATTATTATGTATAACGTACCAAGCCGTACCGGATGTAATATTCAGCCGGAAACAGTGGCTTATCTGGTAAAGAACGTGGATAATATTGTAGGTCTGAAAGCAGCATCCGGAAATATTTCCCAGATTGCAAAAACCATGTCCCTGGCAGACGGTGATCTGGAACTTTACTCCGGAAATGACGATCAGGTTGTTCCGATTCTGGCTCTGGGAGGAATCGGAGTGATTTCCGTATTATCCAATGTAGCGCCACGTGAAACCCATGACATGGTTGCAAAATTCCTGGCCGGAGATGTAAAGGGAAGCTGTGAGATTCAGTTAAAAGCAATTGATCTGGTTGAAGCCTTATTCTGTGAAGTGAATCCGATTCCGGTGAAAGCAGCCCTGAATTTAATGGGAATGGAAGTTGGTCCTCTTCGCCTTCCTCTGACAGAGATGGAACCGGCCAACCTGGAGCGGCTTCGTAAGGCGATGATTGACTTTGGAATCAAACTGGCTTAGAGGACAGTCTGACTTTATCTGAACGGTCAGAAGGAGGAAATGATGGTAAAAATTATAATGCACGGTTGTAACGGCTATATGGGGCAGGTTATCAGCGGGCTTGTGGAAAAAGACCCCGGCGCTCAGATTGTAGCCGGAATTGATATAGCAGATAACGGAAATAATTCATATCCTGTTTATACGAAGGCAGAAGACTGTCAGGAAGAGGCAGATGTCATTGTAGACTTTTCTTCTGCAAAAGCAGTGGATGCCCTGCTGGATTACAGTGTAAACAGACAGATTCCGGTGGTTGTCTGCACCACAGGCTTAAGTGAGGAGCAGTTAAAGAAAGTGGAGGAAGCCAGCCAGAAGGTGGCGGTGCTGAAATCAGCGAATATGTCTCTGGGGATTAATACCCTGTTAAAATTAATCCAGGATGCGGCAAAAGTGCTTGCCACAGCAGGATTTGACATGGAAATTGTGGAAAGACACCACCGTCTGAAACTGGACGCTCCCAGCGGAACAGCGCTGGCTCTGGCAGACAGTCTGAATGAGGCTATGGACGGCAAATATCATTACGTCTTTGACAGAAGCCAGGAACGCAGACAGAGGGAAGACCTGGAAATCGGAATTTCTGCAGTTAGAGGCGGAACCATTGTAGGAGATCATGAAGTAATCTTCGCAGGACCGGATGAGGTCATCGAATTTAAGCATACGGCTTATTCAAAGGCTGTGTTTGGTAAGGGAGCCATTGAGGCTGCTAAGTTCCTGAAAGGAAAACCTGCAGGAAAATATGATATGAGCGATGTGATTGGATAAAAGAATTATTAAAAAAGTCAGCGTTTGCTGGCTTTTTTTCTTTGTCAGAAGCCGGAAAAAATTTTCGCAGTAATTAAAAAAATGTTTAAAAAAGAGAAAACTGTATATATTAATAGCATCGAGAAATTTCTAAAGAAAAGGAGACTGGGATATGAAGAAAAGAAGAAATGTTCTTATGGGAGCTGCGTTAGTTCTGGCTTTATGTATGATGACAGGATGCGGTGACAGTAATACTTCAGAAGAAGATACAGGCACTGTTGTGGAGGAGAAGGATACTGACACGAATACCGGCACAGATACCAATACGGATACGACCGATAATATGGATAATAAGGCAGATGACAGAACAGACAGCACCACAGATAATGAAAGGGATAATTCCGGCGCCGACAACGATGGCTCCAGCGTGGCAGAAGATCTGGGAGAAGGAGTCAGAGACGTAGGCGACGGAGTGGGCGATGCTGTGAAGGATGCAGGAGACGCAGTGGAAGACGCTACGGATGAAATGACAGGAAATAGCAACAATACGTCTGAGAAATCTACGGCTACAGAAAGAAATAACGTACAGGAATAGAGAATGTCGGACGACACGCCGCATAAAGGAAGCTATGCGGCACTACATAGTTGAAAAGAGTTCCTTGTCTCAGACAGAAAAAGCAGATATAATTTGTATGAAGAAAGAGATAAGGAGATGCGCTATGAAATTTCGGCCATGTATTGATATACATAATGGAAAAGTAAAACAGATTGTAGGCGGAAGCCTGAAAGATGAGGGAAATCAGGCGGAGGAAAATTTTGTATCCCGTCAAAGCGCAGGGTTTTATGCAAATCTGTACCGGAAAAAAGGATTGGCGGGAGGGCATATCATTCTGCTGAATCCGTCCGGTTCGGAATTTTATCAGGATACGAAAGAGCAGGCTATGGAGGCTCTCAGGGAATACCCGGGAGGACTTCAGCTTGGAGGAGGGATTTCTCCGGAAAACGCAGAGGAATTTTTAAAAGAAGGAGCCAGTCATGTGATTGTGACCTCCTATGTATTTAAGGATGGAAGAATTTCTTATGAAAACCTGGAACGTCTGGTTCGGACCGTGGGGAAAGAACATCTGGTATTGGATTTAAGCTGCAGGAAGAAGGACGGCAGATATTATATCGTTACCGACCGCTGGCAGAAATTTACTGCAGTGGAGGTGACGCCGGAGGTAATGAAGGAACTGGGAGAAAGCTGTGCAGAGTTTCTGATTCATGCCGTAGATGTGGAAGGTAAGGCAAGAGGCATAGAGAGAGAGCTGGTAAAAATACTGACCCGTTATCAGGAAAAACCTGTTACCTATGCAGGAGGTGTGGGTACAATGGAAGATCTGCAGGAACTGAAAAGATGGGGAGAAAGCAGAATCGATGTGACTGTGGGCAGCGCCCTGGACATTTTCGGCGGGTCCCTTCCTTTTGAGGAGCTTTGTCTCCTTGGGAAAAAATGAGAAATTTATGAAAAATTAATAAAAGTGTATTCATAATTCTGATAATGTGGTATAATATGACTACATCAAACAGTAAAGGGGATGGATACATGAATTTTATAATTAGCGGAAAGAACATTGCAGTGACTGATGGACTTCGGACAGCAGTTGAGGACAAGCTGGGTAAGCTTGAACGGTATTTCACTCCTGACACAGACATTCATGTAACTTTAAGTGTAGAAAAAGAAAGACAGAAGATTGAAGTAACGATTCCTGTAAAGGGGAATATCATCCGATCGGAACAAGTCAGCAATGATATGTATGTATCAATTGATCTGGTAGAAGAGGTGATTGAACGGCAGCTTCGCAGATACAAAAAGAAAATCATTGATAAAGAACAGGCGGCAGGCAGTTTCCAGCAGGCATTTATAGAAAAAGAGTACGAGGAAGATGAAGAAGTAAAGATTATTCGTACCAAAAAATTCGGTATTAAACCAATGTATCCTGAAGATGCATGTGTACAGATGGAACTGCTGGGACATAATTTCTTCGTATTCAGAAATGCGGAGACAGAAGAAGTCAATGTGGTGTATAAAAGAAAAGGAAATACCTATGGCCTGATAGAGCCGGAATGTTAAAAAAAGAAGAACGACCGTTTCAGTTTTATGCTGAAGCGGTCGTTTTATGTAAAAAAACGTTGTGTTAAAAGATTAAGAAAGCTGCCCTGCCTTTCGGATGCCCAGAAGGTTTTTCAGAGATTCTTCCTGCAGTAACAGGAGTCCGAGGCTGGCAGATAAGGGAAGGATGCAAAACCAGATGCTGTGCATACCGGAGGTTTTCCATGCCAGGTATTCCAGAGCTACTCCGGTGTGGAAACTGAGAATGGTTCCGCCGAAAAAAGCCGCCTTTCGGGCGTGCTGCTGTTTCTGCTCTGTTTCAGAGGCATCGCATAACAGATATTCGGTCACAGACAGAACGGTCTGTTTCATATTATTGGTGGAAAAAATAGTGGAGCTGACATACCCTTTGGCTCCTTTAAATACGCACCACTGAAAAGCGGTAACAAAGAAAACCGGATATAAAGCAATCAGAGGATCCATGTGAACGGGAAAAAAGCCGATGGCGATCACCACACAGGCATCCAGAACAATGGTCAGATATTTTAAATTCAAAGAGGTTTTCTTAGCCAGTACAGCAGAGAGAACCATGGAACCGCCGTAAATCAACAGGGCGCCCAGACGTATGGCTGCCTGGGACAAATCCCGGCCGAGAATATCGCATACCAGTTCAATTAAGTTTGCCGTCTGAGCGGAACCGAAAATATCCATACGGCTAAGCAGAGCATAAGCGCCCAGAAAACCGCCGCATACGGCCATCAGATAATGGATGGGAACATCAAATACTTTTTCTTTTTCCAATAAAAACGCCTCCTCACTGGTTGCTATTATAGCACCATTTGAAAAGGGAGAAAATCTTAAAATTCAACAAAATAAATGAAAGGAGAGGATTTGTCCATAGAATATTCAATAAAAATTCATTGTTTTCATTCTTAGAAAGTGCTAAAATAGAGCAGTACTGTTTTAAGGAATAGAATGAAATAATAGGAGTATTGATAAATGAACGTAATATCAAAAGTTTTCGGAACTCACAGTGAGCGTGAGCTAAAGAGAATAAAAGGGACAGTTGATAAAGTAGAAGCTCTGCGCCCTCAGATGCAGAAACTGACAGATGAAGAGCTGAAAGAGAAGACCAGAGAGTTTAAGAAGCGTCTGGAACAGGGGGAAACACTGGATGATTTATTACCGGAGGCTTTTGCAACGGTAAGGGAAGCAGCGAAACGTGTATTGGGAATGGAGCCGTACCGGGTACAGATTATCGGTGGAATTATCCTCCATCAGGGACGTATTGCCGAGATGAGAACCGGGGAAGGTAAGACCCTGGTTTCTACCCTGCCTGCTTATCTGAACGCCCTGGAAGGAAAGGGAGTTCATATTATTACGGTCAACGACTACCTGGCTCACCGTGATGCGGAGTGGATGGGGAAAGTCCACGAGTTTCTGGGACTTACGGTAGGCTGTGTCTTAAACAGCATGAAAAGCGAAGAGCGTCGTGCGGCATACGCCTGCGATATTACCTATGTAACCAATAACGAGGATGGTTTCGACTATCTGAGAGACAACATGGTTATTTATAAAGAGCAGCTTGTACAAAGAGATCTCCATTATGCGATTATCGACGAGGTGGACTCCGTTCTGATCGACGAAGCGCGTACGCCTCTTATTATTTCCGGACAGAGTGGAAAGTCCACAAAACTCTATGAAGTCTGCGATATTCTGGCTCAGCAGTTAGAGCGGGGCGAGGCCAGCGGCGAAATGACCAAGATGGCCGCTATCATGGGCGAGGAAATTATTGAGACCGGGGACTTCGTCGTAAATGAAAAGGACAAGATTGTAAACCTGACCGAACAGGGTGTGAAAAAGGTTGAGAAATTCTTTAACATTGAAAATCTGGCGGATCCGGAGAATCTGGAAATCCAGCATAACATTATCCTGGCTCTGCGCGCCCATAACCTGATGCACAGGGATCAGGATTATGTGGTAAAAGACGACGAAGTATTAATTGTCGATGAATTCACGGGACGTATTATGCCCGGCCGCCGTTATTCCGACGGACTTCATCAGGCCATTGAAGCCAAGGAACATGTGAAGGTAAAACGGGAGAGCAAGACACTGGCTACAGTTACCTTCCAGAACTTCTTTAACAAATATAAGAAAAAATCCGGTATGACAGGTACTGCGCTGACAGAAGAGAAAGAGTTCCGCGATATTTACGGAATGGACGTAGTGGAAATTCCTACGAACCTGCCTGTTCAGCGTAAGGATCTGGACGACGCCGTTTATATGACCAAGAAGGAAAAATACCGCGCGGTAGTGGAAGCGGTAAAAGAGGCACATGCAAAGCATCAGCCAGTTCTGGTAGGTACCATTACCATTGAGATTTCAGAATTAATCAGCAAAATGCTGCGCCGGGAAGGAATTCCCCATAATGTGCTGAACGCCAAGTTCCATGAGCAGGAGGCAGAAATTGTCGCCCATGCGGGAGAGGCGGATGCGGTTACCATTGCTACCAACATGGCGGGCCGTGGTACGGACATTAAGCTGGACGACGTGGCAAAAGCTGCGGGCGGTCTGAAGATTATCGGTACAGAACGTCATGAATCCAGACGTATTGACAATCAGCTCCGCGGACGTTCCGGACGTCAGGGAGACCCGGGAGAATCTAAATTCTACATCTCTCTGGAAGACGATTTAATGCGTCTGTTCGGTTCCGAGCGTCTGATGAATGTATTTAAATCTCTGGGTGTGGCAGAGAATGAGCAGATTGAACATAAGATGCTCTCCAGCGCTATTGAGAAAGCCCAGATGAAGATTGAGAGCAATAACTTCGGTATTCGTAAGAATCTGCTGGATTATGACCAGGTGAATAATGAGCAGAGGGAAATTATCTATAAGGAAAGAAGAAAAGTTCTGGACGGAGACAATATGCGGGATGCTATTTTCAGCATGATTACAGATATTGTAGACAGCCGTGTGGATATGTGTCTTTCCGACGACGTAGATTCCGAAGAATGGGATTTAAATGAACTGAATTCTGTATTGCTGCCGATTATACCTCTGAAGCCGCTGACTTTGGAGAAAGTAAAAGGGAAGAAGAAAAATACAATTAAACACGAGCTGAAAGAAGAAGCGGTGAAACTGTATGAAGCCAAAGAAGCAGAATTTCCCGAGGCCGAGCAGATTCGAGAGCTGGAGCGCGTGGTTTTACTGAAGGTGATTGATAATAAGTGGATGGATCACATTGACGATATGGAACTTCTGCGCCAGGGTGTGGGACTTCAGGCATACGGCCAGAAGAACCCGGTGGTGGAATATAAGATGAGCGCCTACGAAATGTTCAACGCCATGACAGAAAATATCCAGGAAGATACGGTACGTATGCTGTATCATGTACATGTACAGCAGAAACTGGAAAGAGAACAGGTGGCGAAGGTGACCGGAACCAATAAGGACGAAAGCGGTCCCAGAAAACCGGTTCAGAGAAAAGAGGAAAAGGTTTATCCAAACGATCCCTGCCCCTGCGGAAGCGGCAAAAAATACAAACAGTGCTGCGGAAGAAAGAAATAAGAAATAATAAAAAGATGCTTTTACCCCCCCCCGTTTGACCGGGCGTAAAGGCATCTTTTCTTTTTGGGGAAAAGTATCGGTCAGGCTGTCAGGAGGAGCACCCGTCTTCGCAAAGCGCTTTCTGGTATTGTACCAGGGCCTCCCATTGTCCGGGACTGAGGCTGTCAGGAATTCGGATATGCAGTTTTACATATAAATCGCCCCGGCCGCCCATTTTCCTGGGACGGATCAGTCCCTGGTTCAGAATCCGGAGTTTTCTCTCCGGAGAAGTTCCGGCAGAAACGGAAACACAGAGCGTGCCCTCCAGAGTGGGAACTTCAATGGTTCCCCCGAGAACCAGGGTAGGATAGTCCACGGATACGTCTGTGTGCAGATGGTAGCCCTGACGGATAAATCCCGGTTTTTCCCGCAGAAGTACAACGACGATATAGTTTTTGGGGGAAAGGGAATCTTCCTGTTTCCTAAAAAAATCGGTTTCGTTTTTCAGAATGTCTTTCAGATAGAAGAATTGATGTTCGTAGGTTCCCTTTGGAAGCTTTATCTGAAACTCCCAGACTTTACCGGGGGAGGAGGAAGAGGCTTTTTCCGTATAAGAAACCGTTTTTATTACTTCTTTCAGAGTTTCTTCCAGTTCCAGAGTCACTGCAATGCGGATACTTCTGGGAGGGATGGTTTCTTCGGAGTCCTCTTTGCGACGGGCACAGGCTTTGCAGTGGCCGTCCCGGGATGCAGAGTCAGAATACCCACGGGCATAGGCGCTCTGACGGTAGGCGGCATGTCCGTAGTAATCGTACTGCTTTCGTTTATCCGGATCAGAAAGAACCGCATAGGCTTCGGAGATTTCCTGGAATTGTTCTTTGATTTTGGGGTTATCAGGCATAGCGTCCGGATGGTATTGCTTTGCCAGTTTCCGGTAAGCTGCCTTAATCTCTGCCTGGGAGGCAGAGGATTTTACACCGAGAATTTCGTAATAGGTTTTCATAATCTGACCTCCTGAAAGTGGACAAAAAAGGTTTAATATTATAAACTGATTGTAACTCATTTTCATGGAACATGCAAGAGAGATTGTTTTTTTGGGTGGGTTATGATATTGTATAGGATAGAATTTTATAGGAAGAAAGAGGTGAAGCTATGGTTGAATTAGATCAGTTTAAGAGTATTTTAAGCTCTTATACAGAACCATTGGTGGAAGTGAGGGATTCACTTTGACCTGGCTAACAAGGAAAAGCGAATCGAGGAATTAGAAAGAGAGATGGAGGCTCCGGATTTCTGGGATAATCCTGAACGTTCTCAGAACATGATGAAAGAGCTGAAATATTTAAAGGACGATATGGAAACCTATCAGAATCTTCAGTCTCAGATGGAAGATATGGAGACGATGATTGAGATGGGATACGAGGAAAACGATCCGGAGCTGATTCCGGAAATCCAGGAGATGCTGGATCAGTTTGAGAAGAGTTTCGAGAGTATTCGTATTAAGACGCTGTTGTCCGGAGAATATGACAAAAATGATGCTATTGTAAAACTGAATGCGGGAGCAGGCGGAACGGAAGCCTGCGACTGGTGTTCCATGCTGTACCGTATGTATACCCGCTGGGCCGACCAGCATGGCTATGCCCTGGAAGTCCTGGATTATCTGGACGGAGAAGAGGCGGGAATTAAATCGGTGACCTTTGAAGTCAGGGGTGAAAATGCCTACGGCTATCTGAAATCAGAGAAGGGAGTTCACCGTCTGGTGCGTATTTCTCCGTTTAATGCAGCCGGAAAGAGGCAGACGTCCTTTGTATCCTGCGACGTTATGCCGGATATTGATGAAGATTTGGATGTGGAGATTAACGACGAGGACATCCGGATTGATACCTATCGATCCAGCGGAGCCGGAGGCCAGCACATTAATAAAACCTCATCGGCCATCCGTATTACCCATTTCCCCACAGGAATTGTGGTACAGTGCCAGAATGAACGTTCTCAGCATATGAATAAAGATAAGGCGATGCAGATGCTGAAGGCCAAGTTGTATCTTCTGAAGCAGCAGGAGAACGAAGAGAAACTCTCCGGCATTCGGGGAGAAGTGACAGAGATTGGCTGGGGCAACCAGATCCGTTCTTATGTCATGCAGCCGTATACCATGGTCAAAGATCACCGTACCGGAGAAGAAACCGGAAATGTGGATGCGGTACTGGACGGAGAGATTGATCTTTTCATAAACGGCTATTTAAAATGGATAACCTTATCCAAAAAAAACTTGCAGAGCTAAGGGTTGTATGCTAATATCTCTGTATGGAAAACAAATGTTTCCTGCTAACGTACAGTAAAGGGTTGGTAAATGGAGAATATGGAGAAAAAGAAGAATTACTATGTTGTAAAAGAAAAAGCGATTCCGGAAGTGCTTTTAAAAGTGGTAGAAGCCAAGAAACTTCTGGATACCGGAAAAGCCGATACCGTTCAGGATGCGGCGGAGCAGGTGGGGATCAGCAGAAGTTCTTTTTACAAGTATAAAGATGATATTTTTCCATTCCATGAGGAAACAAAAGGAAAAACTATCACATTTATTATTCAGATGGAAGATGAGCCTGGAATTTTATCAGCAGTTTTACAGACGATTGCACATTTTCGCGGGAATATCTTAACGATTCATCAGAGTATTCCCATTAACGGAATCGCGACGCTGACTCTGAGCGTGGATATTCTGCCCGGGGACGGGGACGCGGCGGCGATGGTAGAAGTGATTGAACAAAAAGAGGGGATTCATTATCTGAAAATTTTAGGAAGAGAATAATCAGGAGAAAGATGAGGAGAGACGTATGATTCAGATTGCGGTACTGGGCTACGGCACTGTGGGAAGCGGTGTGGTAGAAGTAATTGAGACAAACCATAAAAGCATCAATAAAAATGCGGGAGAGGATATTAATATTAAATATGTGCTGGATTTAAGAGATTTTCCGGGAGATCCGGTGCAGAAGATTCTGGTACATGATTACGAAGAAATTGTAAATGATCCGGAAGTAAAAATCGTGGTAGAAGTAATGGGCGGTATTGAGCCGGCTTATACCTTTGTGAAACGTGCGCTGAATGCAGGGAAATCCGTAGTTACTTCCAATAAAGCCCTGGTGGCAAAACATGGTATTGAGCTGCTGCAGATTGCAAAGGATAAGAATATCAATTTCTTATTTGAAGCAAGCTGCGGCGGCGGAATCCCCATTATCCGCGCTCTGAATTCCTCTCTGACTGCCGATGAAATCGACGAGATCACAGGAATTTTAAACGGTACCACCAATTATATGATGTACCGTATGGATGTGGAAGGATGCCAGTTTGAAGACGCTTTAAAAGAAGCCAAGGAAAAAGGATATGCGGAAGCGGATCCCACCGACGACATTGAAGGATACGATGCATGCAGAAAGATTGCCATCCTTTCCTCACTGGCATTCGGACAGTTTGTAAATTATGAAGAAGTCTATACGGAGGGAATTACCAAAATTACGGCAGAAGACATGAAATATGCCAAAGCGATGGGTAGAACCATTAAACTGCTGGCCAGCAGCAAAAAAGTCGGCGATGATTTCTACGTAATGACGGCTCCCTTCCTTCTGGGACCAAACAGCCCTCTGTTCTCTGTAAACGATGTGTTTAACGGCATTTTCGTTCACGGAAACGTACTGGGAGACGCTATGTTTTACGGAAGCGGCGCAGGAAAGCTTCCTACCGCCAGCGCCGTGGTAGCCGATGTGGTAGACGAGGCGAAACATCTGAACCGAAATATCATGATGAACTGGTCCAGTAAGAAACTGGAAATCATGGATGTGAACGATGCCGAGGGCAGATTCTTCGTTCGTATGAAGGGAAATCTGGCGGACGATCTGGCAAAGGCAGAAGAACTCTTCGGCAAAGTTGAACCGTTGGAAGTTCCGGGTCTGGAAGGAGAATTCGGTTTCGTAACCTCTACGATGAAAGAGGGCGAATATCACAAAAAGGCAGAACAGACAGACAAGATTCTGGGCATGATCCGAATCAAAGAATAGGAGCAGGATATGAAATATATTGTTATTCTGGGTGACGGAATGGCTGACTGGCCCCTGGAAGAACTGGGACAGAAGACGCCTCTGGAATATGCCCATACGCCGGTTATGGATGAACTGGCAAAACGATCCGAGGTGGGGATGGCGCAGACGATCCCGGAGGGAATGAGCCCGGGAAGCGATACGGCAAACCTGTCGGTGATGGGATATGATCCCAGAAAATATTATACGGGACGTTCTCCGCTGGAGGCTTTAAGCATTGGCATTGATATGAAGCCGGAGGATATGGTTTTCCGCTGCAATATTGTGACTCTGACAGAAAAAGACGCTCCCTACGAGGAGCAGGTGATTCTGGATCACTGTTCGGATGAGATCTGTACGGAGGATTCCAGAGTATTGCTGGAAGCAGTTTTAAGCCAGATGGATTATCCGGAATACGTCTTTTATCCGGGAACGGGCTACCGTCACTGCATGATCTGGGAAAAGGGACAAAAGCCCCGCCTGACGCCGCCCCATGACGTACTGGGGCAGACCATAGGACAGTATCTGCCGGATAATGAAGATTTTCTTGCCATGCAGAAAAAAAGTTATGAGATATTAAAAGATCATCCCATTAATGTGGAAAGAAAGAAAAAAGGGCTGCACCCGGCCAACAGCTTCTGGTTCTGGGGAGCCGGGACAAAACCGGCTCTGAGTTCTTTCTTTGAAGAACATCAGAAGAAGGGCGCCATGATTTCAGCGGTAGATCTGCTGAAAGGAATCGCTGTGGGAGCTTCTATGGATAATATTACCGTGGAGGGAGCCAACGGCGGGTTTGACACCAACTATGAAGGGAAGGCGGACGCCGCAGTTAAGGCTTTAACTGAGGATGGTTATGATTTCGTCTATGTTCATGTGGAGGCTCCCGACGAAATGGGGCATCAGGGACATATTGACAAAAAGATAAAGTCCATTGAGTTTCTGGACAGCCGGGTGATTGCCCGGGTAAAAGCGGGACTGGATGCGTCGGGAGAAGACTACCGGATGATGATACTGCCGGATCATCCCACGCCCATTGCAGCAAGAACCCATGTTTCCGATCCGGTTCCCTACCTTTTATACGACAGTAAAAATCCGCAGAACCATACCTGGAATTATAATGAGAGAGAAGTGCGGGCGGCTTCCGGCGAAACGGTCTGCGGATGGGATTTGATGAATCATTTGTTACAACAGAAATAAAAGAGAAATACCAGGCAAAAACAGCGCGATTTTCATAAAATGAAAAGAGGCTGTTTTTTGCCGGGGGAGGAAAATATGCTGATAGTAAAGAAATTTGGCGGCACGTCAGTGGCCAATAAAGAAAGAATTTTCAATGTGGCCAGACGCTGCATTGAGGAATATAAAAAGGGAAACGATGTGGTGGTGGTATTGTCCGCTATGGGAAAATATACGGATGAGCTCATTCGTATGGCGAAGGACATTCATGAGAAACCGCCGAAGAGAGAGATGGATATGCTGTTTACCATCGGAGAGCAGATGTCCGTGGCCCTGATGGCCATGGCTATGAATAAGCTGGGAGTTCCGGCTGTATCCCTGAATGCTTTTCAGGTGGCTATGCATACCACAAGCGCATATGGAAATGCACGACTGAAAAGAATTGATACGGAGCGGATTCAGACAGAACTGGAAAACCGTAAAATTGTAATTATTACCGGTTTCCAGGGAGTCAACAAATACGATGATTACACTACCCTGGGAAGAGGAGGATCCGATACCACGGCGGTGGCCCTGGCTGCTGCGCTCAGGGCGGATGCCTGTGAGATTTATACAGATGTGGACGGAGTCTATACAGCGGATCCCCGCCTGGTTCCCAATGCCAGAAAACTGAAAGAAATTACTTATGATGAGATGCTGGATCTGGCTACCCTGGGAGCCGGCGTGCTCCATAACCGTTCTGTGGAAATGGCAAAGAAATACAATGTACCCCTTGTGGTGCGCTCCAGTTTAAATGAATCAGAAGGAACCGTTGTGAAGGAGGAAGTAAAAGTGGAGAGAATGTTAATCAGCGGAGTAGCGCTGGATAAAGATGCAGACAGAATTTCTGTAATCGGATTAAAGGATGAGCCGGGAGTTGCCTTTGCTTTATTTGACACCCTGGCTGCGAAGAATATTAATGTGGATATGATTATCCAGTCCATTGGACGCCACGGTTCCAAAGATATAACCTTTACGGTGGATCACACGGAACTGGATGAAGCGGTTCGTGTTTTAAAAGAGAATCAGTCCCGTCTCGGATACCAGGAACTTTTATCTGAGACCAATGTGGCCAAGGTTTCTATTGTGGGCGCAGGAATGATGAGCAATCCGGGCGTAGCTGCCAAGATGTTTGAAAGCCTTTATAACGAACGGGTGAATATTAACATGATTGCCACTTCTGAGATTCGCGTAACCGTACTGATTGACGTCAATGATGCAGAGAGAGCCCTTCGTGCCGTGCATGATGCCTTCGGCCTGGGAGAATAAAGGCATATGAAAAAATTAGATTTTAATCTGGTTCTGATTGGCTTTATGGGAAGCGGAAAAACTACTGTCGCAGAATATCTGCACGGCCTTCTGGAAATGGAGGTTGTGGAAATGGATCAGGTGATTTCCCTAAGGCAGCAGATGAGTATTCCGGAAATCTTCGGGAAATACGGGGAGGAGTACTTCCGGGATCTGGAAACGGAACTGCTTAAAGAACTGCAGGAGAAAACCAATGTGGTGATTTCCTGCGGCGGCGGTGTTCCTTTACGGGAACAAAACGTGCAGGAAATGAAGAAAAACGGGACCGTTATCTGGCTGACTGCTTCTGCAGAAACCATTTATGAACGGGTGAAAGAAGATCAGAACCGTCCCCTTTTGAAAGACAGAATGAGTGTGGAAGGTATTGCCCGGTTAATGGAGTCGCGCAGAGAGAAGTATGAAAGTGCGTCAGACATTCTGATAGCTACCGATGGAAAAACCATAGAACAGATAGGGAAGGAGATTCTGGAAAATCTCTGAGAAAAGAAAGACGGGCTGCCGGGAATTGTCCCGGTCAGCCCGTTTTACACGGTGATAAGAAATTTAAGCTTCTGCATTATAATCGTCCTGTGGGTATGGGGAATCCATGGGCGGATTCTCTCTCACAGCGTCCAGTTCTCCGGTGATGTCCAGATAAAACATGGTATTTGCCATCTGTATATAGGGAGTTACCCATATAAGGGCGATTCCGCAGGTCAGGACAGAGAGAAACACAAGGGGAAGGAAGCTGAGGCGCAGGAAGATGTAGCGTCCCTTATTTCCTTTCATCAGACGGGCGCTCTCCCGGAAAGCGGCCATGGCTTCCAGATCCGGGTAGTCGATTAACAGCAGGTAAACCTGGCACAGAGGAAGCGTAATCAGGAAATCCAGCAGTACGCTAAGTTCCAGAGTCAGTAACAGGGGCAGGCTGTATTCGGCCAGTTCCTCGATGGTGAGCTGTTCCGGCATACGGTACAGGATGATATAGTAAGGAATGGAAGTGATCAGATTAATCAGAGTCAGGAAAAAACCTGCAATGATAATCCGGTCAGGCTTCCGGGAAAACATAGCCGTCAGGTTGCTGAAAGAATAGGGCTGTTTCCGCGCAATATTTAAGAAAATCAGATTCAGTCCTGCGGTAAATACAGTGAGAATCAGGGACAGGATAAAGCTGAAAGCATGGTCTGCAAGGACTGCAAACAAAGAAGTTCCGCCGAAGAGATAGGTGGAAAGGGTAGTCAGCATACCTACCAGAATATTTATGGTTAAAGATGCCAGAATGGGAATCATATAATTGCCGCGCAAAGCTGAGAGGGCCAGAATTTTTAAGTCTTTGGATTTACGACGCATAGAAAAACCTCCTGATTTAATAAATACAAATATTATAGCAACATTGGAAAGAATATACAAGATAATGGAAAGAGAAAGGACGAGCCATGAGAAAGAAGATGGAGAAAGTCATATATGGAATGCTCTGGGCGCTGGCGGCTCTCGGGACAGCGGCGTATTTCAGTCTGAAAAATATAAAAGCCCTTTCCTACATGCCCTGTCTTTTTTACAGGGTCACTGGTTTTTACTGTCCGGGCTGCGGAGGGACACGAGCCTTCTGGGAACTGTGTCACGGGCATTTGCTGAAATCCCTCTGGTACCATCCCCTGGTACCTTATGTATGCGTCCTTTCGGCCTGGTATCTGTTCAGCCATACCATTGAGTACCTTTCACGGGGAAAATGGAAGATGGGAATGAAGTACCGGAATATTTATTTGTATCTCTGTGTGATTCTGGTTATGGGAAACTGGGTGGTGAAAAATCTGCTGCTGGCTGTCTGGGGTATTACACTGTAAGAAAGGGAGGAGACAATTGTGAAAATCCGGAAATACAAACCTTCAGACTGTGAAGAGACGAGAAAACTTTTTTATGAAACCATACATACGATAAATGCCGGAGATTATACGAAAGAACAACGGGATGCCTGGTCAGCCGGAGGTTCAGATTTAAAGAAATGGAACCGTTCTTTACTGGAACATTATGCACTGGTGGCAGAAGAGGACGGAAAAATCACAGGTTTCGGGGATATAGATGAGAACGGATACCTGGATCGTCTGTTTGTCCATAAGGATTATCAAAACAAAGGCGTGGGAAGGGCTCTGTGTCAGAGGCTGGAAGAGACGGTGAAGGAGCAGCTGGTGACAACAGAAGCCTCCATCACGGCAAAACCCTTTTTTGAAAAAATGGGATACCGGGTAATAAAAGAACAGCAGGTACAAAGGCAGGGTGTTTTTCTGACCAACTACTGCATGAGAAAGGAAAAAGACGGATGAGGGGTGCTTCATCCGTCTTTTGTATGGATTAATCGTAATAATCGTACAGATAATATTCCAGGCTGCTTTCGCCCGGGAATCCGTAGTCTGACTGTGCTTCATCGTTGGCAAGCATGCCTATAAAGAAGAAAACAGCGGTAATGAGGCCTAAGACCACGCCTGTGATGGAGAGACCCAGTCCGACTTTGGCCATGGTCTCCATGGATTTGCCTTTTCTGGAAAGAATAGCAAAAATAATGCCTAAGGCGCCTAAAACGATGCCGCCGATTCCGATGCAGCAGCAAAGTACCAGGGAAAGGATACCCATTACCAGAGAGGCGATTGCCATAGGACTTGCAGGGGTCTTCCCGTTCTGAGGCTGATAGCCGCCGGTTGAACTATAACCGTTGTTTGCCTGTCCGTAGGAGGAATAGCCGTTCTGTCCGTAGGAATAGGTGTTGGCCTGGGAATAGTTCTGGCTGCTGTCATTCTGATAGGTATCTGCTGTATTCTGCTCCGGAGTTGTCTGGCTGTTATATGTATCTGCAGAAGTTTCCGGTACAGGAGAGCTGCCGGAATTGCTGGTTGTGTCTTCAAAGTTATTGTTTTCCATAACAGTTCCTTCCTTTCTTAAAATTCTGAATTTAATTGTACCACGTTCTTATGCAGGAGACAAGCAGATTCCAAACAAAAGGTCCTTACTTGACAAATGGAAGGGGGATTGATACATTTAAACACACGTAAGAACTTTCATAAAGGAGACAAACACATGCAAATTATTGAAGCTTTGACAGAAGAGCTAAAGGTGCAGAAATGGCAGGTAGAGGCTGCCGTTGGATTAATTGACGAGGGGAATACCATTCCTTTTATTTCCAGATACAGAAAAGAGGCAACCGGATCTTTAAATGATGAACAGCTTCGTAAACTGCACGAACGTCTGCAGTACCTCCGGAATCTGGAGGAGAAGAAAAACCAGGTACTTTCCAGTATAGAAGAACAGGGAAAGCTGACAGAAGAACTGAGAAAGCAGATTGAGAAGGCCCAGACCCTTGTGGTGGTAGAAGATTTGTACCGTCCGTATCGCCCCAAACGGCGGACGCGGGCCACCATTGCCAAGGAGAAAGGGCTGGAAGGGCTGGCCGCACTGATTCTGCTTCAGAGAACGGAGAACCCCTTAGAAGAGGAGGCGAAGGCCTATCTTTCCGCGGAAAAAGGGGTGGAAACCACAGAAGAAGCTCTTGCGGGAGCCAGAGATATTCTGGCCGAAGGAATTTCAGACGAGGCTGATTTCCGCATTTATATCCGCAAATTAACTATGAAAAAGGGGACGATTGTTTCTTCAGCGAAAAAGCCGGAGGAATCCTCTGTCTATGAAATGTATTATGAGTTTGAAGAAAAAATTTCCAGGATAGCAGGATACCGGGTGCTTGCTTTAAACAGAGGGGAAAAGGAAAAAATCCTGACGGTGAAGATTCAGGCTCCGGAAGAGGAAATTCTCCGCTACTTAAAGAGTAAAGTGATCAGCAGAGAAAATCCGTTTACAGGCCCTGTTCTGGAAGCGGTGGCGGAAGACAGTTACCACCGCTTAATCGCCCCGGCGATTGAAAGAGAGATCCGCAGCGAACTGACAGAGAAGGCAGAAGACGGAGCAATCTCCGTATTTGGAAAGAACCTGGAACAGCTTCTGATGCAGCCTCCTATTGTGGGACAGGTGGTTCTGGGATGGGATCCGGCTTTTCGGACCGGATGTAAGCTGGCTGTGGTAGACGCCACAGGAAAGGTTCTGGATACCACGGTAATTTATCCCACAGCTCCCACAACAGAGAAAAAGATTCAGGCGGCCAAGGCAAAGCTGAAAGAGTGGATTGAAACCTATAAGATTACATTGATTTCCGTGGGGAACGGAACGGCCAGCCGGGAGTCAGAACAGATTATTATTGAACTTTTAAAAGAAATCCCCCAGAAAGTCCAGTATGTGATTACCAATGAGGCGGGAGCTTCCGTTTATTCCGCCAGCAAACTGGCCACAGAAGAATTTCCCAACTTTGATGTGGGACAGAGAAGCGCAGCTTCTATTGCCAGAAGACTTCAGGATCCCCTGGCGGAGCTGGTGAAAATTGATCCCAAATCCATCGGAGTAGGCCAGTATCAGCATGATATGAACCAGAAAAAACTGGGGGCGGCCCTGGGAGGCGTGGTGGAGGACTGTGTAAATAAGGTGGGAGTTGATTTGAATACAGCCTCTGCTTCTCTGCTGGAATATATTTCCGGCGTTTCCAAAACCATTGCTAAAAACATAGTGGCTTACCGGGAGGAAAACGGTCGTTTCCGCAGCCGCAGAGAGCTGTTGAAAGTGGGGAAACTGGGACCGAAAGCCTTTGAACAGTGCGCCGGGTTTATGCGGATTCTGCAGGGCGACAATCCCCTTGACGCAACCAGCGTTCATCCGGAAAGCTACAAAGCGGCAGAGAAACTCCTGGAACGGCTGGGCTATACGAAGGAGGATATTACCGGCGGAAAACTCACAGGAATTTCCAGACAGATTAAGAACGGGAAGAAACTGGCAGAAGAACTGGGAATCGGAGAAATTACCCTGCAGGACATTGTGAAGGAAATGGAAAAGCCTGCCAGAGATCCCAGAGACGAGATGCCCAAACCCATCCTGAGGACAGATGTTATGGAGATGGAGGATCTGAAAGAAGGAATGATTCTCAAAGGCACAGTGCGCAATGTGATTGATTTCGGCGCCTTTGTGGATATAGGCGTTCATCAGGACGGACTGGTACATATTTCCGAGCTTTCTGACAAATTTGTGAAACATCCTCTGGAAGTTGTAAGCGTGGGGGATGTGGTAGAGGTAAGAGTTCTCAGCGTGGATGTAAAGAAGAAAAGAATTGGCCTGAGTATGCGGGGAATTTCCTGAGAATGTTGCCTTTTTCCCGATTTTTCTTTATACTGAGAATAAAAGACAGAAAATGGGAAGAGAAGGTGCTGTAATGGGAGAAAAAAGAAAATTTCAGGTTTCCTTTCTGAGAGAAAACCGCAGTGTAACTGTGGAAGAAGGCACAACGGTGCTGCAGGCAGAAATTGAAGGAGGGCTTCAGCCGGATGCACCCTGCGGAGGGATGGGAACCTGCGGTAAATGTAAAGTCCACATTCTCAACGGGAGCCAACCGGGGATTCAGAAAGCCTGCTGTGTGAAGGTGACAGAAGATCTGACCGTGGATTCCTCTGTGCGGGAAGAAGGGGTGGCAATTCTGGAAAACGGGGAGAGCCGTCTGGTTCCGGCAAAGCCTATGGAGGCAGAGGGTCTGGACAACCGGTATCTGGCTGCCTTTGACGTAGGGACGACAACAGTGGTGGGCTATCTGCTGGACGGAGAGAGCGGAAAACAGATTGCCCATGCCAGTATGCTGAATCCTCAGTCTCAGTATGGAGCTGATGTAATTATGCGCTGCAATTACGTGCTCCAGAACGAAAAGGGGAAAGAGGCTTTAAGTCATGCCATTCGAACAGCTATGAATCAGCTTCTGGAACGGCTGGCGAAAGATGCATCCATTGATAAGAAACAGATCAGCCAGGTTTCCTTTGTGGGAAACACCTGTATGCACCATCTGTTTCTGGAGCTGAGCCCCGATTCTGTGGTGAAGGCGCCCTACGTGCCGGCCATGAAAGAGCCTGTAACAGCAGAAGCCGGAGAATACGGAATTGAAATCCACCCCCGGGGACGGCTGTTGGTTCTGCCGAACATCGGAGGATTTGTAGGAGCGGATACGGTAGGCTGTCTGCTGGCTACGGATTTTGATCACCGGGAAAAGATTGCTTTAATGATTGATATAGGAACCAACGGGGAGCTGGTTCTGGGGAACAAAGAGAGAATGGTGGCCTGTTCCACCGCCGCCGGTCCGGCTTTTGAGGGAGCGAAGATTCACTGTGGGATGCGGGGTGCAAAAGGAGCCATTGATCATGTCTGGAAAGAGAATGGAGAACTGAGATATTCGGTTATTGGAAAAGGAGAGGCCAAAGGAATCTGCGGTTCCGGTCTGATGGATGCGGTGGCTCTGCTCTTAAAAGAAGAAATTGTAGAATCCTCCGGCCGTTTCTACGATCGGGAGGAGCTGGAAACGGAGTTCGCGCGCAAGCATGCAGACCGCTTAACAGAGGTGGGGGGAAAACCGGCTTTCTTTCTGGGAGGCCAGGTATTTCTGACCCAGAAAGACATCCGGGAAGTGCAGCTTGCCAAAGGCGCGATGGCGGCGGGAATTACCCTGATGTGCCGGTATCTGGGAATTCAGAAGGAAGAGATTCAGGAGGTGCTGGTGGCAGGAGCCTTTGGAAATTATATGGATCCCAAAAGCGCCTGCGCCATAGGACTGATTCCCCAGGTTCTGCTAAAGAGGGTGCGCCCGGTGGGAAACGCGGCAGGCGAAGGGGCCAAACTGGCCGTGATAAACCGGGAAGAATTTCAGCATGCCGCTTCCATTTATGAAAAGGTGGATTTCCTGGAACTGGCTGCAGAGAAAGATTTTCAGGATGTGTTTGTGGACGAACTGGAATTTCCTGATTATGAAGAAGAATGAGAAAAAGGGTTTTCGAAGCGAAAGCTTTGAAAGCCCTTTTTCTTTCTGCGATTTTCTTAAAATCGCAGCAGAGGGGATATATCTGAGAGTCTGCAGCCGGGGCTGGCATCACAGACCCTCATCAGAAAATTGAGTTTGTCGATGCGTTCGCCGGAGCGGGGAGCTCCGTTTTTAATAAAAGGAACAGAAAGTCCCACGGCCAGATCCATAACCACATCGCCCACTACGCCTCCGGAACGTCCGGACGGGGTGGCGAGCAGGTGGTTTTTCCTGGCAAAGTCATAGGCTTTTAGAGCCTCGGTGATGGTTCCCACCTGATTGGGTTTCAGGATGAACCCGTCGATGGCGGCAAGGCTGCAGGCCTTCTGCAGGCGTTTCGGATTTGTAGCGATGAGATCGTCGCCTAAAAGCAAAGCGTCTGTGATTTCCTGATGAGCTTTCTGCCAGCCGTCCCAGTCGTTTTCGTCTAATAAATCTTCGATGAAGACGAAGGGAAATTTCTCTGTGAGATTTTTTACATACCGGATTAGCTGCCCGGAGGAAACCTGCTCTCCTTTCAGCAGATAGGTTCCGGAAACCGGATTATACATTTCGCTGGAAGCACAGTCCAGGGCAAAAGCCATTTTCTCTGAGTAGCCGCACCTTGCAACGGCTTCCTGCATCAGTTCCAGGACGATTTCCGGATCTTCTGAAGGAGCCGCATAGCCGTAAGAGGGAGCGGTTTCCGGACTCTTTCCTCCCAGAAAGCGGGTGAGGACGGATTTTAGTTCCTGGAACGTGTTTACCCCCATTTCCACAGCCTCATAAATATCCCGGGCTTTATAAGGGAGAATCAGAAATTCGTTAAAAGGCTGTACCAGATCCGAATAGCGGCCTCCGTTTATGATGTTAAAGCTGGGGATGGGGACAGTTTCAATTTCTTTCTGAGCGATATAGGAATATAAGGGCTGACGGCAGCAGGCGGCGGCAGCCCGAAAAGCGGCGATAGAAACAGAGTAGATGGCATTGCCGCCCAGATTCTTTTTATTTTCTGTTCCGTCCAGTTCTATCATTCTGCGGTCAATGGCAGGAAGATCCAGTACATCCATTCCGATTAAAGCCGGAGCCAGCCGCCGGTTTACATTTTCTACGGCCTTATGTACGCTCATTCCGTGATACTCTTTTGGGTTATGATCCCTCAGCACAAAAGATTCATACATCCCTACGGAAGAACCGGTGGGAGCGCGGCCGGTACCTGAAAATCCCCCTTCTGTGATAACGTCTACTTCCACCATGGGACGGCATTTACAGTCGATGATCTGCCGCGCATGGATTGCCTGTATTCTGGAATTCATAGGAATTCTCCTTTCCGTTGGTTTTCATTTTCTATTGCAGGGACGTATAAAATGTTAAAGTCACATAAATTGGTTCCTGTATTTCCGGTGAAAACCGTATCGTTTATTTCTTTTAATGCTTCATAGCAGGAATGCCCGCGAAGAGCGGCATGCAGATCCACCCCTTTTTGGAGAGCCCTCTGGAGGCTGGCTGAGTCTGTTAGCCCGCCGGCAACGGGAGTAGTGCCGTCTGTTCCCTCAGAGTCGATGGAAAGCATACAGGCGCCCTTTGTTTTGGCCGCCAAAATGGCAAAGGCGGCTGTCAGCTCCTGGGAGGGGCCTCCGTGGCCGGCTATCAGGCGGTTGTCCAAAATCCGGGTAGTAACCTCCCCGGAACTTAAAAGAACACAGGGAGCCGGAAAAGGATTCCCGTAAGCCTGTATCTCCCGGGCGACAGAAGCGAAGAAAGTACCGGCATCCCTGCTTTCTCCTTCCAGAAAAGAAGTGAGGATGAAGGCAGGAATTCCCATGCTCTCCGCAATTTCTTTTGCGTAAACGCAGGAATCCGGTAAAGTATTTAACAGAAAATAGGTGTTTTCCGGAAATTCCTTGGGAGTTTCGCACTCCGGGCCTGCCTGCATTAAGTATTCCACCACCCGTTTCGGAAGCCTGTCAGCCACGTGATAATCTTTTATGACTCTGCGCGCGTCCTCCAGGGTGGTTTTATCCGGCCCCATGGGAGTGCTGGCGTAATGCTCATAAGGGAGTCCGATATTTCCTGTGGCGGGAGTCCCCACGGCGTCGCTGATGCCGAAACCAATCAGCTCTGCCCCCACAGACTGAATCCGCTTAGCCAGCATACCGCCGTTCATGGCGGAAATATGGCGGCGGATCGCGTTGATTTCGTAAATATTGGCGCCGGATTTTAACATAACGTCAGTGGTCTGGATTTCATCTTCCAGAGTAATACCCTCTATAGGACAACTCATTAAGGCAGAACTGCCTCCGCTGATAACCACCAGGAACAGATCCTCCGGCCCGGCCTGATCCACCAGTTCCAGTATTTTCTGACAGGCCCGGTAGCCTTCCTGATTAGGGAGAGGATGTCCTCCCACATACACGTCCGTATGATGGAAAACATCCGTTTCCTCCGGAACTTTTACAATAACGATACCTTTTGTCAGGTAGTCTCCCAGGATTTCATCCACTGCCATGGCCATATGATTGCAGGCTTTGCCGGCCCCCAGCAGATAGACGTGGCGTTTTTTGGAAAGATCCCAGGTTTTCGTTCCGATATGAAGGCAGGATCCTTCCATGGACATGATGCTTTTGATTCTCAGGGAGGCATCCAGCCTTTCCAGGGTTTTTTCTGTAATATCTAATACAATTTTTCTGGATTTCACGTCTCCGTGTGAGAGCAGCTCCTCATAATTACGTATTTTTCTCATTTTTTACGCTCCATTCTCAGCAAATAGTGCACAGTAGAAACGTACAGAAAAGAAGAATGATTGTACAATATGTATTATTTGATACAAAAATGTGAGTTTAGTATATTGTAATATATCGCTTAAGTCAATGGATAAGCGAAAAATAATAAAAAAATAGCATTATAAACGAAAAATAATTATAAAATTGTGCGATAAGTAAAAAATAAAAAGAATACTTGACGAGTATTCTAATATATTATAAGATTAAAAATGTATTAAATAATACATAACGTACAGGAGGAGAATGAAAAAATACGAAAAGGAGAGAATGCCCATGGGGAAAAGAACGGAATTTTTATATTTGTCAGAGAAAGATACCATAGAAGCCGGGGTTCTGGATGTGGAAATGTGTATCGACAATGCTCAGGAAGTATTTAAGCTGTTAAGCATTGGCGATTATCTCATGGGAGGGAGCAGCCATAACAGTCATGGGTTAGGGCTGGTTTTTCCGAAAGAATCTCCCTTCCCCAATATGCCTCTGGCAGGTCCGGATCGCCGCTTTGTGGCCATGCCGGCGTATCTGGGAGGCGACTTTGATGTCTGCGGAAACAAATGGTATGGATCCAACGCCGCCAATCCGAAAAAGGGTCTCCCGCGTTCTGTACTGACTCTGAATTTAAATGATAAGGATACAGGAGAACCTCTGGCCTTTCTGTCAGCGAATCTGCTGAGCGCGGCAAGGACAGGAGCTGTTCCGGGAGTAGCGGCCCGGTATTTGGCCAGAAAAGATTCTGAGACGGTGGCGGTTCTGGGGTGCGGACAGATCAATCGTTCCTGTCTGAGAAATATCCTGTCCCAGCTTCCGAAGGTGAAGAATATTGTCTGCTACGATATTTTTGAAGCTGCATCCAAAAAGTATCTGGACTGGGCCAGGGAGGAACTGAAGGTGGATGGACGTACCACAATGGACGTGCAGGACGCCTTAAAGGACGCGGACGTGGTTACAGTGGCTGCCTCCCGCCTGAAACCTCTTTATATAAAAGATGAGTGGCTGAAAGAAGGGGTGACGCTTCTGATTACCGGTCCGGTGCAGACAGATGCTTCTTACTGGATGAGCACCAATTTAATTTATGACAATACAAAGCTTCATGAAACCTATGTGCAGGAAGCGGTGGAGTCCGGCGATAAGGAACAGTATTATGACGGGGTTATCGGAGGGCCTATATATCGTCTCATTGACGCCGGAAAAATGCCGAAACTGCAGGATTCCGTAAGTCTCGGGGATGTGATCCTGGGACAGAAGGAAGGGAGGAAATCAGAAAAAGAAAGAGTGACTTTTGTGGCATGCGGAATGGCTGCTTTCGATGTTGGGCTTGGATATGCCCTGTATCAGAAAGCTCTGGAGAAAGGAATCGGAACGAAATTATTACTCTGGGATTCCCCTTTCCAGGCATAAGGAAAGAGTCTGGAAAGAAGGTTAACGGAAAGGAAAAGGAGGAGGACCTATGAAGAAAAAGTTGAAAAACAAGATCATAACAGGAGGACTGCTTATCTTCTGTATTCTGGCATCCGGCCTGGCCGGCTGTGGGGTTGAAAGAAGTGAGGAAGGCGAAGAAACGGCTGCTGTTGGTGAAACGGAAACTTCGTCCGATGCGGAAGTATCTCTGAGTTTTGCCCACAATGTGGCAGTAGGCGGTGCGGAAGACCAGGCCATTGCACGTTTTGCAGACCGGGTAAAGGAGCTGTCAGACGGAAAAATGGAAATTGTAGTATACGGAAGCGGTCAGCTTGGAAATGAGCGGGACTTAATTGAAGGCGTGCAGCTTGGAACCATTGATATGGCTATGAATACATCCGCCTACCTTTCTAATCTGGTTCCTCAGTTCGGCATGCTGGATCTTCCATTTTTATATGAAGATTATGAGGATGCCAGGGCAAAACTGGAAGGGGAACCGGGAGAAGAACTGAAGGAAAAAATGGTTGAGGAACAGGGGATTCGTGTCCTGGATTACTGGAATTCCGGGTTCCGTGTGATGATGACCAAAAGTGCCCCTATTCATTCAGCCTCCGATTTAAAAGGAAGAAATATGAGAGCTCCGGAAGTAGATGTTTATGTGGATATGTTTAAGGCTCTGGGAGCAAACGCCACACCCATACCTTTTGGCGAGGTTTATACTTCCATACAGACAGGAGTCGTTGACGGCGTAGAGGTATGTGCGGAAGAAATGTATACCATGAAGTTTTATGAGGTTGGAAAATACATAGCAGTTACCAATCATATCTTCAGTTCCCAGATTCCGGTCATTAATGAGGATGTTTATCAGGGGCTGACGGAAGAGCAAAGAGAAATCCTGGATCAGGCCATGAGTGAAGCCACTGACTGGGAATGGGAGTACTTTATGGAAGCGGATGCAGAAGCGTTAAAAGAGATGGAGGCAGAAGGAATAGAAATTACTTATCCGGAACGTCAGGAGTTTATGGATGCATGTGCGTCCATGAAGGAAGAATATGCAGAGAAATATGATGCGAAGGATTTGCTGGAGAAACTGGATGCCTGAAAATAACGGAGACAGGTAGTTAGGAGGGATGTCTGTTGAGTGAAGCTGCCATGAAAAGGATTGATAAAGGCATGCTCAGGCTGAAGCAGGCCATAGAGTGGATAATTTTCTTACTTTTTATTGTTGTGGTACTTTCCGGTTTTGTGCAGGTAATCGGCCGGGAGTTTCTTCACAAGTCGTTTATCTGGAGCGAAGAATTGTGCCGTTATGCCGGGGTCTGGCTTGTTATGCTGGGAACTGCCGTGCTTTTCGGGAGTGATTCCCATATTTGCCTGGATTATTTTCTGCTGAAATTTCCGGAAAAAGTCCAGAAGTGCATTATGCTGGTTAATTATGTGGTTATGATTTTTACCATGGGGTGGTTTTCTTACTACACCATTGTCATGATACAGGGAACGGGAACAACTCCCTCTCCTGCGTTGGGAGTGCCCATGGGAATTATTTATCTCTGTCTGGTTTTGTGCGGGATTTTTTCTATTGTATTTCTGCTGTATTCGGCAGTGAAATATTATTTTTACCCAAAATCTGAGGCAGAAGAGGAAGGAGGGGATACCAGGTGACCATAGCAATTCTGGTAATTGTATTTTTTGTTTTTCTGTTTCTGGGAATGCCCATTGGAGCTGCCCTTGGCATTTCTTCCATTTTATCTCTTTTGTCGGCGGATCTGCCGGGGATCCTTTTATCCCAGCGGACGTTTGTACAGTTGGACGCCTTTTCTCTGATGGCGGTGCCGATTTTCATTCTGGCAGGAGAGGTAATGGCCTCTGCCGGAATTACCAGGAAAATTGTAGAATTTGCTTCTTCTCTGGTAGGTCATTTAACGGCCGGTCTGGCTCAGACCAGTATTCTGGGAGCCATGCTGATGGCCGGGATTTCCGGCTCCGCAGCGGCCGATGCCTCTGCTCTCGGGGGAATGCTGATTCCGGCTATGAAGGATGAAGGGTATGATGATGATTTTGCGGCGGCAGTGATTGCCTCCTCCAATGTAATCGGCCCCATTATCCCACCCAGTATTATGATGATTATCTATGGTTCTATGACCAGTGTCTCCATTGGAGACATGTTTGTGGGCGGCGTAGTTCCGGGAATCTGCTTCGGTCTTGCCCTGATGGTGATTACCTATCTGATTTCCAGAAAGAGAAATATTCCGAAGAAAAAACGTGCCACCCTGAAAGAAATCTGGGCAGCTTTCCGAAAGGCGATCTGGGCGCTGCTGACCCCATTGATTATTGTGGGCGGAATTTTATCAGGAATGTTCACTCCTACGGAGTCAGGAGTCGTAGCTGTGGTTTACGCCTTTGCAGTGGGACTCATAAGCAGAACCATTAAACTGAAAGATATAAAACCCATTGTAATACGGGCGGCTTACGCCACCACAACGCCCATGTTTCTGATAGGAATCTCTTCGGTTTTCGGATGGATACTGGCCCGCAATAATTTCCCGGTAATGGCAGGAAATCTGTTAAGCTCCATTACCACCAACCCCTGTATTTTTATTCTGATTATCTGGGCCTTTTATCTGTTCATCGGCTGCTTTATGGAGGATACGGCGGCAATGATTATTTTAACGCCGGTTCTGGCGCCTATCGCCGCATCCTATGGCTTTGATCCTGTTCATTTCGGCGTCTTTACCGTTGTGACTCTGCTCATTGGCTGCGTGACTCCTCCGGTGGGAATGCTGTTGTTTATTACAAGTTCCATTGCGGAGATTAAACTGGCAAAACTGTATAAAACCATTGTGCCCTTTGCGGTGACGCTGGCGCTGATTGCCCTAGTGATGGGGCTGGTTCCCCAGATGGTAACCCTGCTGCCTTCCGTTATTCACGGATAAGGGTATACCAGAATGCCATTTGGCAAGATTAAGGAAAGGAGAGCGGATATGACGCATGAGGAAATGATTTACCGGGCGATTCGGGGAGAAGACTTAAAGGAGCTGCCCTTCGTACCGAGACTGGATTTGTGGTATCAGGGAAATAAACTGCAGAATACCCTCCCGGACAAATATAAAAATGCCTCTTTAGTGGAGATTCTGGATGATCTGGGACTGGGTTATCACTGTGTGGTACCTGATTTCAGTACGGTAGAGTCCCTGGAAGACTATGCAGATGTGGGCCTGGGGATTCACCGGACCCAATCTGTGTTTTACACAGTGGAATTTGATGTGGAAAGAAAGGTGGAACAGGACGGACCGAAAATCAACACCGTTTATCACACCCCTTACGGAGATTTAACGACCCAGATTCACTATGACGAACAAATGCGGCTTTCGGGAATTACCCAGCCTCTGGTGACTAAGTTTGCTATTCAGGAGGAAGAGGATTACCAAAAGCTGGCCTATATTTTTGACCGGGGAAGGGTGAAGCCCAGATATGAATACTACGACCGGCTGAAAGAGAAAATCGGTGACCGGGGGCCTGTGGTGGGATTCCAATACGAGGGAGGTTCCCCCATGCACGCACTGTTAAAGGAGATGACGCCCTTTGAAACCTTCTGGTACAATACAGTGGACTGCCCGGAGCTTATGGAGGGCGCCTGTGAGAGCATCCGGAAACTGTTAAGGGAGATTCTGATGGTGATGGCCGACTCTCCCTGTGAGATTTTATATGTGGGGGCAAATTACGACTCTATGACCACCAACCCCAGGTTTTTCCGGGACTTTATTACAGAAGAGCTGAAATGGAGTTCTCAGTATCTCCATAGTAAAGGGAAACTTCTGCTGACTCATACCGACGGAGACAATACAGGGCTGTTGGATGAATATGTGAAAGCAGAGGTTGATGTGGCAGATTCCATCTGTCCGGCGCCCATGACGAAACAAAGTCTGGGAGAAATCCGGGAAGCTTTTAGCGGTAAAATAGCTATCTGGGGAGGAATTGCGGCCATCAGTGTTCTGGAGGACAGTATGACCGATTATGAGTTTGAGAAATATCTGGATAAAACTTTGGAAGAGGCAGGAGACGGTCGGCGGCTGATTTTGTCCATTGCGGATTCCACACCTCCGGCGGCCAAATTCGACCGGCTGCTGACTATTATGAAGAAAGTAAAAGAATTCGGGGCGGTAAAATAAGAAGATAAGACCGGTCGGCGGTGATGGCTGTTTCAGCAGTCATCACCGTTTTTAGGGAAGAGGTTTAAAGACCCAGATAAAATCCCTGACTGAGAATGGTTTCTGTGCGTTCCAGCATTTTACGGGATTCTTCCGGATTGGCCTGCGCAATGGCTGCAATGAGAAAGTTGGTCAGGCACAGGGGCGCTGCGTAAGAGTTTTTGTAATAGACGCTGGAGATGGTGCAGGGCAGCAGGACATCTCCGTAGCCGGTAACGGAAGTGATGTTCTGACTGGTGATGAGAATGATTTTCACTCCGCAGCTTCGGAACCAGGAGAGCATGGTGGTGGCAGTTTTTGAGTACCGGGGAAACAGGTAAGCGATGCAGACGTCTCCCGGCTGGGCGAAATTAATCTCCTCCGGGTAAATCATTCCTGTAGAGGAAATCAGGTGCACGTTGGGTTTGATTTCTCCGATTCGGGAGGCCAGATAATGGGCAATGGAAAAGGAAGCCCGCATCCCCAGTACGAAGAGGTTTTTCGCCTGGGAAATCAGTTGGATGGCCTGTTCCAGATCTTCGTCTTTTTGCAGGGAGAGGGTCTTATTGATGTTGTTCAGATCGTTGGAAAAGGATTGCTGGAGAAGCTGGTTTTTGGGAATCTGCAGATTCGTCTTATCGAAACGATCCGGCAGAGCCACTTTGGTTCGTATATTATCCTGAATATCTTTCTGCATATCGCTGTAGCCGTGATAGCCCAGTACCCGGGAGAACCGGATGACCGTAGTGGTGCTTACGCCGATTTTTTCGGCCAGATCTTCCAGGGTATCAAAGGCGATGTTATCCTGATTGTCGAGCAGATAATTGGCGATGGATTTCTGGGAATGGGTGAAAGAATCATAGTTCTCTGTGAGTTTCTGAAAAAAATTATCCATGAAGAACCTCCTGTTCACTGGTGTATTTTCCTATTCTAACATTTTTGAAAAGGATAAGCAATTCCCCGGGATGAAGTTGCGGGAAGGTCTTGTCTGTACAGAAACGCAAAAAATTGGTATAATCTGGAAGGGAGGGATAAAACTGTGAACTTACCGGAAATTCGTGAGATGAAAGGTTCTGCCAGGAACCAGATTTATGAAAATATGAAGCAATGGATCATTGAGGGAACATTAAAGCCGGGAGAGAAAATTTCCGACTTTGACATTGCGTCCCATTTCCATGTAAGCCGCACGCCGGTAAGGGAGGCATTTCAGCAGTTGGAAATGCAGAAACTGATCCGTTCCTATCCGGGAAAAGCCACCTTTGTCACAGAGATGGAGACGGAAAATATCGGGCAGTGGTATCTGCCGATGATAAGCCTTCAGCAGCTTGCGGCCTCTATGGCTGTGGAAAAGGTGACAGAAGAACAGATTTTGCAGCTAAAAGAGAAGGGCGAAGTCTTTTCCCGTCTTGTGGAAAGCAGGGGGGAGCCTATGGAACTTCTCCAGGCAGACAGAGACTTTCATGAATATATTCTGGAGATTGCGGGAAACGATTATATTATTGATTTCTGCAATACTCTCTGGACGCACATTCTGCGTCTGGAATACCGGTTTTTTAAGGAAACGGCTACTTTGGAAGAATCGGTCGCCGATCATCAGGAGCTGATTAAGGATCTGGAAATCCGGGACAGTTTTACCATTTCCATGATTACGAAAAGACACTGGGAGAGAACCGCCATGGAAATTGAATTTTTAAACCGTTTGGGATGAGGATACGCTGTATCCACGGGCGATTGGCAGAAAGTTCTTGCAAACCGGAAGGGAAAAGAATATAATAAAAACAAATAAAAGAAAATTCTTCGGGGCAGGGTGCAATTCCCTACCGGCGGTAAAGTCCGCGACCCGCGAAAGCGGCTGATTTGGTGAGATTCCAAAACCGACAGTACAGTCTGGATGAGAGAAGAAATTAAGAAGCCAGAACTTCCTGATCCCCGTTGTTTCGGGGATCTTTTATTATGTAACAGAATTATAACTGGCTTTTCCAATAAATTCACTCAAAGAATTTCCTTTTATTTCTGTATAATAAAAATGAAAAAGGAGAGAATGACATGAGTGAGCAAGTGATTCGAAGACAACAGGAAATGAACAGAAGTAAACTGCGTACCCTTGTGCAGGTGGGCATGCTGGGTGCGGCCGCAGGTGTTTTAATGAATTTTGAATTTCCGATTCCGGTTCTGGCGCCGCCTTTTTATCAGATGGACTTTTCAGAGATTCCGGTTCTGGTGGGGACCTTTGCCATGGGGCCTGTGGCGGGGATGCTGATTGAACTGATAAAAATCCTTCTGCACTTTGTACTTCATGGCAGTACCACAGCGGGGGTGGGAGAATTTGCCAACTTTGTTATGGGCTGTGCCTTTCTGATTCCGGCAGGCATGATTTACCGGTATCATCACAGGAAGACCAGAACCCACGCCCTTGTGGGAATGGCGGCGGGTACGATCTGTATGACGGTTGTGGCGTGTTTTGTAAACGTTTTTGTGATGCTGCCGTTATATGGGAAAGCTTTTGGCATGCCTGTTGAGGCTTTTGTTGAAATGGGAACAGCCGTGCAGGGTGTGGTACACAACCTGTTTACTTTTGCTGTATTTATTATCGCTCCCTTTAATCTGTTTAAGGGAATTGTGATTTCTGTGATTGTTACATTAATTTATAAGAGAATCCGCGTGGTTCTGCGGGGAGATTGAGGTTAGAAAATGGGTAAAATTCATGAAGTGCAAAAACTTACGGATAATCCTTATGTAAATCTGTATCAGGTAGAGGCAACCAGCGTTCATCAGACTCCGGTATCCTACTATGTGGCTTCCAGGGCAGTTCGGACGGAAGATCTGAAGCTGAAAACAAGAGAGAACCGGCCTGACGGGGTGATTATTTACAGCCTGTATGGGGAAAAGAAGGATCGGGTTGTTCTGGTGCGGCAATACCGTTATACCCTGGGGGATTATATTTATGAATTTCCGGCAGGACTTGTGGAAAAAGAGGAAGATTTCCACCAGGCGGCCATCCGGGAGATGAGAGAAGAGACGGGACTTACCTTTACCCCTCTTTTGGCAGATGAGGTTTATGAAAAGCCGTTTTTTACCACGGTGGGAATGACGGATGAGTCCTGCGCCACCGTTTACGGATATGCCGACGGAACGGTGAGTCAGAAAAATCAGGAAGACAGCGAGGAGATTGAGATTGTTCTGGCCGATAAAAACGAAGCCAGAAGAATTCTGCGGGAAGAAAATGTGGCCATTATGTGTGCGTACATGCTGATGCATTTTATAAACGGCAGAGAGGAAGAACCATTTTCTTTCCTGGAAGGAATGAAAGATAGTTAAAAAACGGTGCTGAAAGAAACGCGATCCCAATAAGATAGTAATAAGCGATTGGCGCGTCTCTTCGTTTCAGATTTTGAGACGAAGGGGCGCGCTGTTTATCTGGAGGTTTCTATGGATGACCAGAAGATGGATAATCTTTTAAACCTGGCCTTTGATTCTTCGCAGGAAGAAAGGGAGAAATCCTTTGATTTAAATGTGGGATACGATCCCCGGACCAATCTGTGGGATGTAATTGTGAAATATTCCGGGGAACTGGAGGAAATTTTAGAAGAGGGGATGAGCGCTGTTCCGCTGCTGAATCAATATGCGGTTATGACAATGACCCAGGAAAAGATTCAGAGGCTGGCCCAAAAAGAGAGGGTAGAATATATTGAAAAGCCTAAAAGACTGTTTTTTGCCGTATTTGAGGCCCTGCAGGCTTCCTGTATCCGTTCCCTTCAGCTTCCGCCTGCCGGCTTAAGCGGGAAAGGGGTTCTGGTGGGAATGGTGGATTCGGGAGTGGACTATCGTCATCCGGATTTCAGGAAGGAGGACGGAAGCACCCGGATATTAAGTCTCTGGGATCAGACCGTCCGGGGGACGCCGCCCAGAGGGTATCAGATGGGAGCAGAGTTTACCAGGGAACAGATTGATCAGGCTCTTTTAAGCAGTTCGGAGAGGGAGGGCTATGAGCTGGTTCCCAGCCGGGATCTGAGCGGACACGGAACCCAGGTGCTTGGAATTGCCGCGGGAAACGGGAGAGCCTCCCAGGGACTGAACCGGGGCGTGGCCTGGGAAAGTGATTTGATGGTGGTGAAGCTGGGGGCACCGCGGGAAAATTCTTTTCCCAGAACAACGGAACTGATACAGGGAATCGACTATCTGATCCGTCAGTCTCTGGAACGGAACCAGCCCATGGCATTGAACCTGAGCTTCGGCAATAACTACGGCTCCCATCAGGGGGATTCCCTGCTGGAGACCTATCTGGACAGTGTGGCGACTATGGGACGAAACAGTATCTGCGTGGGAACCGGAAATGAAGGAAGCCGTTTCGTGCATACCTCAGAGACGGTAAAAAACGGGGAGGTAAAGGAGGTGCAGCTATCTATCAGTTCATACGAGAGTGTGATGAATATCCAGCTCTGGAAGGCCTATGTGGATGAACTGGAAATCTACCTGATTGCTCCTTCCGGGGAAACGGCGGGCCCCTTTTACGAGAGGCTGGGTCCTCAGCGGTTTTTGCTGGGCAATACGGATATTCTGGTTTACTATGGGAAGCCCAGCCCCTTTCAGCTCACCCAGGAAATTTACATGGATTTTATTCCACGGGATACGTACATTGACCAGGGAATCTGGAGAATCCGTCTTATAGGGAGGCGGGTAGTGCGGGGGACGGTGAATCTCTGGCTTCCGGGAGGCGGCGCTTTAAATGAAAATACGGGATTTTATTTTTCCAGTCCGGATATTACTCTGACCATTCCCTCTACGGCCCGCAAGGTCATCGCCGTAGGCGCCTATGATTCCGCTCAGGATACTTATGCGGAATTTTCCGGCCGGGGGTATCTGGGAGCGGATCAGTTTGTGAAACCGGATTTGGCCGCTCCCGGCGTGGGCATTACCGCGCCCAGTCCCGGAGGGGGCTACCGGGAAGTGACGGGAACGTCCTTTGCCGCGCCCTTTGTGACAGGCAGCGCCGCTCTTATGATGCAGTGGGGAATCCTGCAGGGACGGGATCCTTATTTATATGGGGAAAAACTGCGGGCCTATTTAAGGAGAGGAGCAAGACAGATCCGGGGGCTGGAATCATGGCCCAATGCACAGATGGGATACGGGGCTTTGTGTCTGGCAGACAGTCTGCCTCAGGGATTGGTTTGACAAAGAGAGGCTTTGCCTTTACAATAGGCAAAAAAGCAACAGCAGGAGGTAGGAAAAGATGAAACTGTGGGAGAGAAACGTAAGAAAAGTAGTACCCTATACACCGGGAGAACAGCCCCAGGACGGACAGATGATTAAATTAAATACAAACGAGAACCCCTATCCGCCGGCTCCAGGAGTAGAGAAGGCCCTGAGAGGTTTAAGTGCAGAGCAGATGAGGCTGTATCCGGATCCTAAAGCGAAAATTCTGGTGGAAGCCCTGGCAGAGTACTATGGACTGAAAGAAGAACAGGTATTTGTGGGCGTGGGTTCCGACGACGTACTGGCTATGTGCTTTCTGACTTTTTTTAATTCGGAAAAACCGATTCTGTTTCCGGATATTACCTATTCCTTTTATGATGTGTGGGCAGAACTGTTTCGGATTCCCTACCGCCGGCCCTTGCTGAATGATGCTTTTCAGATTCAGGCAGAAGACTATTTCGGAGAAAATGGAGGAATTATTTTCCCCAATCCCAATGCGCCTACAGGAGAAGTACTCTCCCTGGAGAAGATTGAGGAGATTCTGAAGCATAACCGGGATGTGGTGGTTATTGTGGATGAGGCTTATGTGGATTTTGGGGCAAAATCCGCCTTGCCTTTGACAGAAAAGTATGATAACTTACTGGTAGTGCAGACCTTTTCCAAGTCCCGTTCCATGGCAGGAATGCGGATTGGATTTGCCATGGGAAATCCGGATCTGATCCGCTGCCTCAATGAGGTGAAGTATTCCTTTAACTCCTATACCATGGATCGCACGGCGCTGATAAGCGGAGCAGAGGCTATCCGTGATCGGGAGTATTTTGAGAAAACTACGGCTAAAATTGTGGAAACCAGAGAATGGGCGAAGGAGCAGCTTCGCCGGCTGGGATTTACCTTTGGAGATTCTCAGGCCAACTTTCTGTTTATCACCCACAGGGACTGCGAAGCTTCCGGACTCTATGAGGCGCTGAGGAAGGCACATATTTATGTCAGATATTTCTCCTCTCCCAGAATTGACAATTATCTTCGGGTAACAATCGGGACCAGAGAAGAAATGGAAACGTTGATTGCATTTTTGGGTAATTATTTATCAGAAAAGAAGAAAGGTTGAAAATTTTTATGGATGTACTGGTCGAGTGGTTTACCGCTAATTTGTCTCCCTATGTTTCAGAACAGGCAGTGATTTTTATTATTTCCATGATTCCCATTCTGGAATTAAGAGGAGGGCTTCTGGCTGCTTCCCTTCTGGAAGTGCCGGCGCTGAGCGCAATCCCTCTGTGCATTGTGGGAAATATTATTCCCATTCCCTTTATTTTACTTTTTATCCGCCAGATCTTTAAACTGCTGAAAAAGACGAGGCTGTTTCGCAGACTGATTCAGAAACTGGAAGATCGCGCCATGAAGAAAAGTGATCAGATTAAGAAGTATGAGTTTTGGGGTCTGATGTTGTTTGTGGGCATTCCTCTTCCCGGAACCGGCGCCTGGACAGGAGCGCTGATCGCTTCTCTTCTGGAGATTGATATTCGCAAGTCCTCTCTGGCAATTTTCGGCGGCATTTTAATGGCGACGGTGATTATGTATCTTTTTTCTTACGTTCTGGTGGGAAATATTGTAAGCTAAAAGGGACTGTCTTAACTTAGAACCCATTGTTTCAAAGACAAAGGACTTCTTAATTTAAGACAGTCCTTTTCTATAAAGAGGAGGTAGAAACGTGAAAACATTTTTAAAAAATGCATATGTAATTACAATGAATCCCAAAAGAGAGGTCTATGAGAACGGTTCGGTGCTCATTGACGGTGACAGAATCGTGGATGCGGGCTTTGTAAAACAGCCCGATGACTGCCGGGAGGTAGTAGACTGTAAGGGGAAAATCGTGATGCCAAGTTTTGTCAACACCCATACCCATACTTCTCAGCAGCTTGCCAGAGGACTGGCGGATGATGTGGATCTTCTGACCTGGCTCAGGGAACGGATCTGGCCTTATGAGAGCAATATGACAGAAGAGGATTCCTATATTTCCACTTTGCTGTTCTGCGCGGAACAGATTAAAGCAGGCTGTACTTCCATTGCCGAGCCGGGAGGACAGCATGTGGCAGGAATGGTCAGGGCAGTGGAAAAAGCGGGAATCCGGGCGAAACTGGCGAAATCTGTCATGGACTGCGGAGAAGGACTTCCGGCCGTCTGGCAGAAAAGCACGCAGGAAGAACTGGATATTCAGGAAGAACTGATAAAGAAATTTAATCACACGGCAGAGGACAGGATTCAGGTCTGGTTCGGAATCCGTACCATTTTTAATGCCACGGATGAATTGATTCTGCGAAGCAAGGAGCTTGCGGATAAATACGGCGTGGGCGTACATATGCATATCGCAGAGGCGAAGGCAGAAGTGGAATATGCCAGAGAAACCAGAGGGGTGACTACGGTAACCCACCTGAATAATCTGGGATTCCTGGATAAAAATGTGATTGCCGCCCATGCGGTATGGCTGACCAATGAGGAAGTGGAAATGTTCCGGAAACATCAGGTAAAAGTCTCTCATAATCCGGCGTCTGCCATGCGTGTACTGGGATTTGCCAAAATTCCCCGGATGTTAAGAGAGGGAGTCTGTGTGGCTCTGGGCACCGACGGAGCCCCAACCAATAACCGGATGAACATGGTGGATGAAATGTGGGTAACGTCTCTGATTCACAAAGGCTGGAGACTGGAACCGGATGCGGTAAAGGCAGAAGAAATTCTGGCCATGGCAACCATAAACGGGGCCCGGGCTGTGGGAGATGAAGGCATATGCGGCAGTCTGGAGGCCGGGAAGAAGGCAGATCTGATTATAATAGATCCGGACTGTTCTGTGGACATGCTTCCCATTCATGATCCCATTGCCAATCTGGTTACTTCCATGCACAGCACCAATATTGAAAGCACCATGTGCGACGGAAAATGGCTGATGAAAGACCGGAAACTCCTGACAATTGACGAAGAGGAGATTATCCGGGAAGGAAAAGAACATGCCAGGGAAATCTGCAGACGGGGAGGAATAAAGCTGCCGGAACGTTTCCCGGTGAAGAGACGTTAATAAAAATCAGAAGTGAAAAAGCTGGTTCAGGGCGTTTTTTGCAGAAATGTGTCGAAGAGATTTTGTGGACAGAATGTGACAAGTGTGATAAACTCAAATAGAAATGAAACAAAAACACATCCCGTCCATTCAGACAATAATTCCATTTTGAGATGCTAACAAGGATAGAGAGGTAGAAGATGAGAGAGAAGTATGAGTCGCTGTCACTGAGTGTACTCCGTGACCTGGCGAAAGCAAGAGGAATGAAAGGAATTTCCGCCCTGAAAAAAAGTGATCTGATTGAACGTATGCTCCAGGAAGATCAGAAAGAAGAGACAAAACAGCAGAAAGAGACGGAAAACAGCAGAGAAATTCGGGTGGAAAGACAGGAAAAACAGGAAAAACAGGAGAGAGAAACCAGGATGCCTCCGGAGACGGCCCAGTTGGACAGCGGAGAAAAGGCAAACGGTATCCTGGAAGTTCTTCCCGACGGCTATGGGTTTATCCGAAGTGAAAATTATCTGCCGGGAGAGAATGACATTTATGTTTCTCCGTCCCAGATTCGGCGGTTTAATTTAAAGACAGGGGATATTCTCCAGGGCAACATCCGGGTGAAAACCCAGGGAGAGAAATTCAGCGCCCTGTTATATGTGACATCCATTAATGGCTTTGCCCCCAATGAGAGCCTGAGACGATACAATTTTGAAGAAATGACGCCGATTTTCCCCAATGAACGGCTCGTTCTGGAGCGGCCTCACGGAAGCCTTGCCATGCGGATTGTGGATCTGATAAGCCCCATAGGAAAAGGGCAAAGGGGCATGATTGTATCTCCGCCGAAGGCAGGTAAGACCACCTTAATGAAAGATGTGGCCAAATCCATTTTAAGGAATAACAGAAAGATGCATCTGATCATTCTTCTGATTGACGAACGTCCGGAAGAGGTGACCGATATTAAGGAAGCCATTCAGGGAGCCAATGTGGAAGTTATTCATTCCACCTTTGATGAACTCCCGGAACACCATAAAAGGGTGTCGGAGATGGTGGTGGAGCGGGCCAAGCGCCTGGTGGAGCACAGACAGGACGTGACTATCCTTCTGGATTCCATGACCCGTCTGGCCAGAGCATATAACCTGGTTATCCCGCCAAGCGGAAGAACTCTTTCAGGAGGTCTGGATCCGGCCGCCTTACATATGCCGAAGCGGTTCTTCGGCGCAGCCAGAAATATGAGAGAAGGCGGAAGCCTCACGATTCTGGCCACAACTCTGGTGGATACAGGAAGTAAAATGGATGATGTAATCTATGAAGAATTTAAAGGAACCGGAAATATGGAGCTGGTATTAGACAGAAAACTGCAGGAGAAACGGGTATTTCCTGCGATTGATATACAGAAATCCGGTACCAGAAGGGAAGATTTGCTGTTATCTGACGAAGAGATGGAAGCAGTTTATTCCATGCGGAGAGCTTTAAATGGAATGAAGTCCGAAGAGGCAGTGGAACAGATTCTCAATATGTTTGCCAGAACGGAAAATAACCGGGAATTTGTTCAGACTGTAAAAAAACAGAAATTTCAATAAAGCGGTTGCATTCCTGAACAGGATATGCTATAATTTGAAAGCTGTTTAGAAATTGAAGCAATTATGAACGTATAGAAAGAGAAACTGACATAGAGAGGTGAAAGAAATGAGAGAAGGAATCCATCCAAATTACTATCAGGCAACTGTAACCTGCAACTGCGGCAATACTTTTGTAACAGGTTCTACAAAGAAAGACATTCACGTGGAAATCTGCTCCAAATGCCATCCGTTCTACACAGGACAGCAGAAAGCAGCTCAGGCAAGAGGACGTATTGATAAGTTTAACAGAAAATACGGCATGAACAAATAATTCAGAGTATATGGTATGCAAGAACAGGTTGAGGTTGGGAAATCTCAACCTTTCTTTGAATAGAGGGAAATAAAATATGAAGTCATCAAACATTGGCGGACAGGCAGTAATGGAAGGCATCATGATGCGCCATAAAGACAAATATTCCGTAGCGGTTCGCAAGCCCAATCAGGAAATAGAAGTCAAAGTGGAGGATTATAAAAGTCTCTTTGGGAACCGTGAAATTCTTAAAAAGCCCATTGTCCGGGGAGTTGTCAGCTTTGTGGATTCTCTGGTGGTGGGAACGAAATGTCTGATGTATTCGGCTTCCTTTTATGAAGAGGAAGAGGAGGAAAACCAGGAGGAACTGACGCAGGAAGAGCGGGAAGAAAAGGAGCGCAAAGAGGCCAGGGCAGAGAAAATCATGATGTATGGAACCATGGTTTTTTCCATTGTTCTGTCCGTAGGGATTTTTATGGTGCTGCCCTATCTGCTGGCCAGCCTTCTGCGGAAGGCAGGTGCAACGGAAGTTCTGGTAACTGTGGCGGAAGGATTTGTAAAGACCGGGATTTTTCTGGGATATATGGTGCTGATTTCCAGGATGAAAGATATTCAGCGGGTGTTTATGTACCATGGAGCAGAGCATAAGTGCATCAACTGTGTGGAACATGGAATGGATCTGACGGTGGAGAATGTAATGGCCAGTTCCCGGCAGCATAAGCGGTGCGGAACCAGCTTTCTGCTGCTGGTGATGGTGGTGAGTATCCTGTTTCATTTTGTATTTGTGGCAGTACCGTTTCTGTGGCTGCGGGTAGTTGGAAGAATTCTGCTGGTGCCTGTGGTGGCAGGTGTTTCCTATGAGTTCATTCAGCTTGCAGGACGCAGTGAGAACAAGCTGGTCTGCCTTCTCAGTAAACCGGGGCTGGCGCTTCAGAAGCTGACCACAAGAGAGCCGGATGCCCATATGGCGGAAGTGGCCATTGCGGCAGTGGAAGCCGTCTTTGACTGGAAAGCCTATTTAAAAGAAGAATTTCAGAAAGAATATCCCGAAGAGGAGGAGACAAAATCCGAAGAAGAAATGCAGGGAGAAGCCGTATGAGTACGTACAGACAGATGTGCCTGGAAGGAGAAAAAAAGCTTAGAGACAGCCGGATAGAGGAATGGAAACTGGACGCCTGGCTTCTGGCGGAATCTGCCTTCGGAATTTCCAGAGCCTGGTACTTTGCCCACGGGGAGGAAGAAGCTCCTCCGGAACAGATTCAGAAATATTGGGAATGGATTGAGAAGCGGTCAGACCATATCCCTTTACAGCATCTGACCGGACAGGCCTTTTTCATGGGCATGGAGTTTTCTGTGGATGAACGGGTTTTGATTCCCCGACAGGATACGGAAATTCTGGTGGAAACGGCTCTGGAGAAAATAAAGGAGCCCATTCGCCTGTTGGATATGTGTACCGGTTCCGGCTGCATTTTACTAAGTATTCTGTATCTGGCAAAAGAGCGGGGGATTTCCTGCCAGGGTATCGGGGCGGATATTTCAGCAGAAGCCCTGGAAGTGGCGGGGAAAAACAGACAGAAATACCGGCTTGACGCCAGACTGGTGGAGAGTAATTTATATGAGAAACTGGAGGGGGATTTTGATATGCTGGTATCGAATCCCCCTTATATCCCTACCGGGGAAATAGAAGAACTGATGGAGGAAGTCCGGGATCACGATCCCATTCTGGCCCTGGACGGAAGGGAAGACGGTTTGTATTTTTACCGGGAAATTATAAAGGATGCCCATAGATATTTGAAACCGGAGGGCTGGATTTTGCTGGAAATCGGGTGCAGTCAGGCAGAAGAGGTGATGAAACTGCTGACAGAGCACGGCTTTACAGAGATTTCGGTGAAAAAAGATCTGGCCGGTCTGGATCGGGTGGTAACTGGCAGGAGAAAGGCCATAAGAAAACAGGAGGAAGAACATGTTTGATAAATTAGAAGATCTGCTGATTCGATTTGAAGAGGTGTTAAGTGAACTGGGAGAGCCGGGCGTAACGGATAATCAGCAGCGGTTTCAGAAACTGATGAAGGAACAAAGCGAGCTGCAGCCCATTGTGGACACTTATAAAGAATATAAAGACTGCCGTCAGACGGAAGAGGACAGTCTGACAATGCTGGAAGAGGAAAAAGACGAAGAAATGCGCGAAATGCTCAAAGAAGAGCTGAGCGATGCCAAAAAGAGAATTGGAGAACTGGAGAGGGAACTGAAAATCCTGCTTCTTCCAAAGGACCCCAATGATTCCAAAAACGTGATTGTGGAAATCCGTGCGGGAGCCGGCGGAGACGAAGCGGCTCTCTTTGCTGCAGAAGTTTACCGGATGTATGTAAAATATGCGGAAACACGCCGCTGGAAGACAGAGATGTTAAGTCTGAATGAAAACGGAATCGGAGGATTTAAGGAAGTTACCTTTATGATTCAGGGTGCGGGCGCTTACTCCAGACTGAAATACGAAAGCGGCGTTCACCGTGTGCAGAGGGTCCCGGAGACAGAATCCGGAGGAAGAATTCATACCTCCACCTGCACGGTGGCCATTATGCCGGAAGCAGAAGAGATTGATTTCCAGCTGGATTTAAACGACTGCAAGTTTGATGTGTTCCGTGCTTCGGGAAACGGAGGCCAGTGCGTTAATACCACCGACTCGGCGGTACGTCTGACCCATATCCCCACAGGAATCGTGATTTCCTGTCAGGATGAAAAGTCCCAGTTAAAGAATAAAGACAAAGCTCTGAAAGTACTGCGTTCCCGTCTGTATGAAATGGAACTGGCAAAGCAGCATGACGAAGAGGCGGAAGCCAGAAGAAGCCAGATTGGAACCGGGGATCGTTCGGAGAAAATCAGAACCTATAATTTCCCCCAGGGAAGAGTAACCGATCACAGAATCAAGCTGACACTCCACCGTCTGGACGCCATCTTAAACGGAGATCTGGAAGAGGTTATCGACAGCCTGACTGCAGCAGATCAGGCGGCAAAATTAAGCAAATTACAGGAAGTTTAAGCGGTTGTCAGAGTTCTGCCAAATGTAGTAAAATAAGGCAGGAATACAAAAGGCAAAGGAAAAGGAGCAAACAGCGGGAGTAAAAAATGAAAAAAACAGCACTCGTCATTATGGCGGCAGGAATCGGAAGCCGTTTCGGAAAGGGAATCAAACAGCTTGCGCCGGTGGGACCCGGAGGAGAGATTATCATGGATTATTCCATCCATGACGCCCTGGAAGCGGGTTTTAATAAAATTGTATTTATTATTCGAAAAGATCTGGAAGAAGAGTTTCGCAGAGTCATCGGCAGCCGGATAGAGAAAGTTGCCGAAGTTGCCTATGTCTTTCAGGAACTGTCGGATATACCGGAAGGAATCCAGGTTCCCGAGGGAAGAACCAAGCCCTGGGGAACGGGGCAGGCAGTCCTGTGCTGCCGGGCAGTTCTGGATGAGCCGTTTATTGTCATTAATGCAGATGACTATTATGGAAAGGAAGCCTTTGTAAAAGTCCATGATTTTCTGGTGGCGGATCGCCCGGAATCGGAAAAAATGCAGATTTGCATGGCCGGATTTATTCTTGGAAATACTTTAAGCGACCATGGTTCGGTGACCAGAGGAATCTGCCGCCTGGGAGAAAACCGGGAGTTAATCGGCATCAAAGAAACTCATGATATTATAAAGACCTGTCAGGGAGCGGCAGTGACAGCCGGAGACGGAACCCGTATCCCGGTGGATGTAAACAGTCTGGTATCTATGAATATGTGGGGTCTGACCCCGGAATTTTTAGAGGAACTGGAAACCGGATTTAAAGAATTTCTGGAAAATCTCAAGCCGGGAGAATTGAAAAAAGAATATCTGCTTCCGGAAGTGGTGGACGATTTGATCCAACGGAAGAAAGCGGAGGTAGTCGTTTTGAAAACCCATGATACCTGGTTTGGCGTTACCTATCAGGAGGACAGACAGACGGTTGTGGAGGCCTTTGCAAAACTGGTGGAAGAAGGCGTTTATAAAAGAAATTTATATGAATGAGTTTCCACGTTAATGTGACAAAATAAAAAAATTGTGATACTATGTGGTAAGAAATAGTAAATCAGTGTTTAAGGATAAGGAGTAAAAAAATGGGCAAATATTTTGGTACAGACGGATTTCGCGGAGAAGCAAATGTGGATTTGACGGTGGATCATGCCTTTAAAGTGGGACGCTTTCTGGGCTGGTATTACGGACAGAAGCATAAAGCGCAGATCGTAATCGGAAAAGACACCCGGCGCAGCAGCTATATGTTTGAATATGCCCTTGTGGCCGGACTGACAGCCTCCGGCGCAGACGCCTATCTGCTTCACGTAACCACAACCCCAAGCGTTTCCTATGCAGTAAGAACCGAAGACTTTGACTGTGGGATTATGATTTCAGCCAGCCACAATCCTTTCTATGACAATGGAATTAAAATCTTAAACGGAAACGGACAGAAGATTGAAGCGGAGATTGAGGCGCAGATCGAAGACTATATTGACGGAAAGATTAAAGATATTCCACTGGCTACCAAAGAAAATGTGGGTCGTACCATAGACTTTGCCGCGGGAAGAAACCGTTATATCGGATATTTGATTTCCATTCCTTCCAGAGCATTTAAGGACATGAAGGTAGGTCTGGACTGTTCCAACGGAAGCGCTTCTTCTATTGCCAGAAGCGTATTTGAAGCATTGCGGGCCAAGACCTTTGTAATCAACGATCAGCCGGACGGAACCAATATTAACACCAACTGCGGCTCCACCCATATTGACGTTCTGCGTCAGTTTGTGCTGGAGAAAGGCCTGGATGTGGGATTTGCCTATGACGGCGACGCCGACCGGTGTATTGCTGTGGACAGGGAAGGAAATATCATCGACGGCGATAAGATTATGTATGTCTGCGGAAAATTCTTAAAAGAGCAGGGACATTTAAACGGAAATACTGTAGTTACTACCGTAATGTCCAATCTGGGCTTATATAAAGCGCTGGAAAGAGAAGGCATTAATTATGAACAGACGGCCGTGGGAGATAAGTACGTGGCTGAAAATATGATGGCCAACGGATACAGCATCGGCGGAGAGCAGTCGGGCCACATTATCTTTAACCGGTATGCGGCAACGGGAGACGGAATTCTGACTTCTCTGATGGTAATGGAAGCCTGCATTGAGAAAAAAGCGGATCTGTGCGATCTGGCCAAGGAGATGACCGTCTATCCGCAGCTTCTGAAAAATGTGCGTGTGGCGGATAAGAAGACTGCCAGAGAAAATCAGAAGGTTCAGGAAGCGGTAAACAAGGTGGCAGAGGAGCTGGGAAGCGAAGGCAGAATTCTGGTTCGGGAAAGCGGAACAGAACCGGTAATCCGTGTTATGGTAGAAGCATCCACCGATGAAATCTGCAGCAAATATGTGGATCAGGTAATTGATGTGATGGTACAGGAAGGGCTGACCGTCGAAGCGTAGAGTGAGAGAAGAATGAGAAAAAACAGAACAATTGCCCTGTTGGCTGTCTGCGGAGCGCTCTTTCTGAGCGGATGCACAAATGAAGCGCTGAAGCAGGCGCAGCAGGATCTGGAACAGGAAAATTATGAATATGCCCTTGAGGGATACCAGGAAGCGATTTCTCAGGGAGAAGATCTGGCGGAGGCTTACCGTGGGGCAGGCGTTTCTGCTCTTAAGCTGGGACAGTATGAAAATGCAGTGGAATATCTGGGAGAGGCTTTCGCCCAGGAGAAAACCAGCGACAGTTTTCAAAAAGACGTTCTGTCCTATAAAATTACTGCGGAGTATAAACTGGGGCAGTATGAAGAGGCTCTGTCTGACTGCCAGTCCCTGATGAACTACAGCGCCGACGCGGACACTTATTATCTGGCAGGCCGGGTGAATCTGGCAGTGGATGCCTATGAGGAGGCTCAGGCCAACTTTGAAAAAGCCTGTGAGAAAGACGGAAGTTCTCAGATGGCCATCCAGATTTACGAAGCCTATAAAGAAAAAGAAATGGAAGCGGATGGATCCAGGTATCTGGAACAGGCTCTGGAAAAAGAGGAGAACAGCTATCAGAAAGGGCAGCTTTACTATTATATGGAAGATTACGAAAACGCTAAAGAGCAGCTCCAGAAAGCAGTGGATCAGAAAGAAACAGAGGCGGCCTGCCTTCTGGGACAGGTGTATCTGGAAAAGGGAGACACGGCCGGCGCAAGAGAGATGTTTCAGCAGTATCTGGATATGGAAGGAACCAGAGCCAAAGGATATAACGGGCTTGCCCTGTGCGATATAAAAGAGGGAAATTATGAAGAGGCTCTGAAAAATATCGAGGCCGGTCTGGAAGATGCGGAGACAGAAGATATGAAACTGCTTATGTTCAACGAAGTGGTTGTGTATGAAAAAATGTCGGATTTTGCCACTGCGAAGGAGAAAGCAGACAAGTATACAGAATGGTTCCCTGATGACGAAGAAATGCAGAAAGAACAGACATTTCTGGCCTCCCGCATAGGGTGACAATAAGAAATTAATACAGAATATAAAAGGGAAAAGGATGAGTTTTCTGATAAGAGGACTTGTCCTTTTCTCTTTTTGTTTTTTGAAGAAATAAATAAAAAAATAATAATTTCCTGTATCGTAAAAAACAAACTTGTATCTTAAAAAAACAACTTTCTGATGAGAAAGGGGTGAAATACTTAAAAAAACAAACCAAAATAATAAGAAAATCTAAAGCATATTTTGGTAAATTTTGTTAAAATACACTCTGATGAACATCAGAATTTGTGAATTGATAAACCAAAGTTGAGTGTAATTTTATTTATTATAGATAAAATGCACAAAACAATGTAAAGGAGGACGGAACATGAGAAGGAAGAAATTAATCTCCAGCACACTGGCCTGGCTGCTGACTGTGACCATGATAGGAACAGTACCGGCAGGCAGTGTAAGCGCGGCACCTGTAGACGATGTATTGCAGGAAGAGACCGGAGGAGAAGTCCAGGAGAATATCCTGGAAGAAGAACAGGGAGACGAAAGCGATTTGGAGGATTTACTGGAGGAGGATTTGGACGACTTCAGCAACGTTTATGACTTCAGTGAGGAAGAACTCCAGGAGATGGAAAGAATGGAGGAAGAAGCCGGACCGGCAGCTCAGGCAGAAGAAGCAGACGCTTCTGAGCCGGATGCACAGGCAGAAGAAGGTCTGGTTCTGTACTACGATTTCGAATCTCTGAAAAATGGTACGATTATTAACGATCAGTCCGGGACAGGAAAGGCCGGCGTAGTACGCCCCACAGGTTCTCAGGCACAGATCGAAGAAGTAGAGATTTTTGGGGAAACTTATACAGCCTTTGTTATGAACGGCGGTCAGCCGGATGAAACCCATACCTATGCGGAGCTGCCGTCAGGTGCATTAAATGATCTGGACAGTATGACGGTAAGTTGTTGGGTATATGTGAAAGAAAACCAGGGCTATCAGCGTATCTGGGATTTCGGACATAACAGCACTTCCTATATGTATCTGCTTACAGACGGATATAATGCAGGCCATACAGGATATACGGTAGGTCTTACTGATTCCGGATGGTCTAATGAAGAAGGACCGGAATCAGCTACTCTGGAAGCGGGAAAATGGATTTACAGCACGGTAACCTTTGACGGAGAATCCAACACCATCGCTCTGTACAAAGACGGAGCTCTGATGGGTGAGACCGTTTCTTCAGTGGATTTGAGTGTTCTGCAGAACAGCACACAGAACTGGATCGGATACGGACAGTTTGGAAATGATATTTTCAATGGTATGGTTGCAGACTTTAAGATTTACAATTATGCAATGACCGCCGATGAAGTTGCAGACAGCTTTGCCATCCCGGATGAAGACAAAGTGGCAAGAGATAAAGAATCTTTAAGCCTGGGAGATACATCTGCAGTGACAGAAAACCTGACTCTTCCGTTAAAAGGAAGCGCCGGTTCTGACATTTCCTGGGAATCTTCCAATCCGGATGTAGTAGCTACAGACGGAACCGTTACCCGTCCTGGTGCAGATCAGGAAGATGTGGTCGTAACTTTAACAGCCACCATTACAGCCGGTGAAGTTACAGACAGCAAGACCTTTGAAGTAACTGTTAAAAGAGAACTTTCGGACGAAGAGAAAGTTGCCGCCGACCTGGCAGCCATTGACCTGGGCGAACTGGATGCCGTTATGGACAATCTGACCCTTCCTCAGGCAGGAGACCTGGGAAGTACCTTTAGCTGGGCAACTTCTGACGCTTCTGTGGTAGCCGCAGACGGTACCATTACCCGTCCGGCAGGAAAAGATAAAACAGCGACTCTGACTGTAACAGCTACTTCCGGCGAAGCCAGCGCTACCAGAGAATTTGAAGTAACTGTATCTGCTGTTTATACAAAGACACAGATTAAAGAAGTGGAAAGCGTGGAAGTGGAAACACAGGTGAACCACCTTCCGACTCTTCCCAACGAAGTAACAGCAACCTATGAAGATGATTCCACGGCAGAAGTGAAGGTTGTATGGCCTACCAACTTAAAAGCTACCGATTTCGGTGAAAAAGGTGCGGTTGTGGAACTGACAGGTACCGTTGTAGGATACGACGATGTGAAAGTTTCTGCGAAAGTTACGGTTGTAGGCGAAGTAGCCGTTCCGGCAGAAGCTTCTGCAGAGGAATTTGATTTATCCGATATTAACCTGGACGGAACAGATACCATCTATGGTCAGAACATGGAACGTGCCTTAACCTATCTGAAGATTATGGACGCAGACAGAATGTTATACAACTTCCGTATGACCTTCGGCGCCAGCACAGAGGGTGCACAGCCTTTAACAGGATGGGAAGAGCCAAGCGGATTATTAAGAGGGCATTCCACAGGACATTTCCTCTCTGCACTGGCTCTGGCATATGCTTCTTCCGGTGATGAAGAATACAAAGAGAAAATGGACTACATGGTCAGCGAATTACATAAGCTGCAGCAGATGTGCAAAGGAAAAGCATCTGATTTCGTAACAAAATGTACGCCAACCAGCGCGGCACAGGGCAACTGGAGTAAGGATCCCAACGAATGGGGCGAAGGCTTCTTAAGCGCTTACTCTCCGGATCAGTTCGCACTGTTAGAGCAGTATACACCATACGCTACTATCTGGGCTCCTTACTATACACTCCATAAACTGATTGCAGGCTTCATCGACTGCTACGAATACGGCGGAAACGAAGAAGCACTGGAAGTGGCAGAGGGAATCGCCAGCTGGTGTTATGATCGTCTGGCAAACTGCACAACAGAAGAACAGCGTAAGAAAATGTGGGATATGTATATTGCCGGAGAACAGGGCGGTATCACAGAATCCATGGCAAGACTGTATGAGATCACCAAAGAAGACAAATACATTGAGACAGCTAAGATGTTCAACAATGCTATCTTCTTTGATAATCTGGCAGTAAATATCGACGACATTCAGACTCGTCATGCAAACCAGCACATTCCGCAGATCGTTGGAGCCATCCACGAATATGCGGCAACCGGCGACAGTTATTATTATAATGTAGCAAAGAACTTCTGGGATATGGTAATCAGCCGTTACGCTTACTCCATCGGCGGTGTAGGAACCGGTGAAACCTTCAAATATCCTTATCAGCAGGGCGCTTATATCCTGGGCAACACAGGCCGCGGTGAAAACTGTGAAACCTGTGCAGCATACAACTTACTGAAGCTGACAAAAGACTTATATCTCTATGATCCGGACAATGCGGCATACATGGATTACTATGAGAGAACGGTGATGAACCAGATCGCAGCATCTCAGAGCCATGATACAACAGAATGGATGCATAACGGCTGTACCTACATGCTTCCCATCGATCCGGGCCAGAGAAGAGATTATGATTATGACTACGGCGGATTTACCTGCTGCAACGGAACTGGTATGGAAAATCATGTGAAATACCAGCAGGCAGCCTATGCAAAGAGCGGCGATACATTATACGTAAATCTGTATATGCCCACAACTGTAGACTGGGCAGAAAAAGGAATCTCTGTAACACAGGATACCACCTTCCCGTCTGAAAACTCTAAGCTGACCGTAAACGGAAGCGGAGACTTTACTATGAAACTGCGCGTTCCTTACTGGGCAACAGAGGGATTCACAGTTAAAGTAAACGGGGATACCATCTGCACGAATCCAAAAGTGAGCAGCTATGTGGAAATCAACCGTACATGGGCAGACGGCGATGTAGTTGAAATTGATATGCCTTATACCTTACATCTGGATGAAACTCCTGACAAAGTAGACGGAGATACTGTTGCATCCTTAATGTACGGACCAATCGTAATGGTTGCAAAAGATACCCGCAGCTCTTACACACCAATGAACTGGTATAAGATCTCCTTAAGTGAAGAACTGGAAGAATCTGTACAGATTGTACAGGCAGCAGACGGAAGCGGAAAGGTTCCGCATCTGGTAACCAACAACCTGGATTTCTATCCGATGTATGATGCATATAACTATCGTTATCATGCCTATGTAAAAGTAGAAGAAAAAGCTTATGCAGAGCCCGGTATGGACGAAGAAACCTTCGGTCAGGTAATGCCGCAGGTAACAGCAGCCCTGGGAGAAGAAGGGGTAACCGTTGACTGGGATGCCATCGAAGGCGCAGCAAGCTATCGTATCTACCGCAAAGAGGCCGGCGGAAGCTTTGCAGGACTGGCAACAGTTGGAGCAGACGTAACTTCCTATGTGGATAAGACAGCAGAAGCAGGAAAGACCTATTACTACACAGTAAAAGGATTCTGGGGAGAAAATGCAACCGGTACAGCAACCAAGTACCCGACAAATGTAGTGGTATCCACCCATACCGAAGATACCTTTGCAGATGTAATGATGAAGGTAACAGCCAAAGCAGCAGAAGATAACAGTGTAATCGTAAACTGGACTTCTGTGGGCGCAGCAAGCTACCGCATCTACAGAAAAGAAGCAAAACCGGGCGCAGCATTTGCAGGTATTGCCAATGTGACAGGCGATGTAACTTCTTATACAGATGAGACAGCAGAAGCAGGAAAGACTTATTATTACACAGTTAGAGGATTCTGGGGAGAAAATGCAACAGGCACAGCAACCAAGTATCCTTCTGACGTGATGGTAAGCGTAAATGTAACAGCACTGGATATGCCGGTGGTAGCAACGAAATCTGTAAACTACAGCAATGTGGACGTTAGCTGGGATGCTGTTGAGGGCGCTCAGAAATACGTGATTTACAGAAAAGAAGCAAAAGCCGGAACCGCCTTTAAATCCATCGGAACGGTAAGCGCAGCTACTTTGAAATTCAGAGACAGCAAAGCATCCTTAGGCGTAAATTACTACTATACAGTAAAAGCTTATGCAGGAAGCGTTGCCAGTGATTATCAGAGAAGCGTGACGGGAATGGCAGTGATGTCTTCTCCGGCTCTGAAAGGCGCACAGGCATCTTCTAAAGGTATTACTGTAACCTGGTCCGGTTCCCTGGTGAGTGCAAATCAGTTTGCAGACGGATACCGTGTATTCCGTAAAACAGCAGGAAGCTCCTGGAAGACAGTAGGAACTGTTGGAAAGAATGTGAGAAGCTTTACCGATACCACTGCAAAAGCAGGAACCACATATACTTATACTGTTCGCGCATATTATAAGATGAATGGTGCAAATCTGTGGGGTACCTATGACGCAAAAGGCGTTTCTGCAGCAAAATAAAACAAACAGCATGGCAGGGCTGGTTTCTTCGGAAGCCGGCTCTGCTTTCATTTCGTGTGTTCAAATACCATGGAATGAGATAAAAAATAACTTGTATCTAAAAAAACAACTTGGAGACCTGATTTCCAGACAAATATATGAAATAATTATAAAACATCTAAAGAAAACCCACCTAAATAGTAAAAAAAACTAAAGAAAAACCTCTAAAATTTGTTAAAATATAACTATAGTACGGTGACGCCGGCGAGCCTGGAAACTGCGGAACGGAAACCAGGCCCGCCGTTTTTTATAAATGTCACAAAATGGAAAAGAAAGGAGAAATGTGAATGAAGAAGAGAACACGGATTCTGGCATGGCTTCTGACGGCTGTGATGATGGTTACGGCAGTTCCGACTACAGCGTTTGGCTCAGGTCTGGACCTCCAGGATGAAACAGTCTATGAGGACATGCTGGAAGAAGCTTCTGAAGAAGAGGGCGAAGTGGATTCTCAGGAACTGACAGAAGAGGAAGAAGAACCTTCCTTAGAGGAAGAGAATCTGGAAGAAGATGCCAATGTTCTGGAAGAGGAAACACCGGCCGCCGGGGAAGCTTCAGCAGCAAGTGCGCGGGCTGCTTCTCCTCAGGATGAGGAAGCCGCTCAGGCAGCTCTTGACGCCATCGTTTTTTACGATACCGATGATGTCAGAGGAAACATTACGCTCCCCACAGAAGGTGAGGGCGGAGTGACCATTGCCTGGCAGTCTGACAAACCGGACGTGATCGATCCCCAGGGAAAAGACAATACCGATTACGACGATATGCCCGGCGGAGTTGTTACCCGTCAGGACCAGGATACACAGGTAACTCTGACAGCTACAGCTACATTAAATGAAGCAGTAAAAACAAAAGAATTTACATTTACCGTAAAAGCCCAGGCAGAACAGAAAGAATATAATGCTTATCTGTTCGGGCATTTTACAGGACTGGAAGCGAAAGAGTCTGACGAACAGATTTATTTTGCTGTCAGCCAGGATGGAAACTACTGGAGGGATTTAAACAACCGAAATCCGATTCTTCAGTGGACCAAGGGAGAACACAGTGAAGGTGACGGCGGTGTCCGCGATCCTTATATTATCCGTTCCGCAGAAGGAGATAAATTCTATCTTCTTGCAACTGATTTATCCATTTATCACAGAGGCGGCTGGGGTCACTATGGCGACACACCGGGAAGCACCTCTTTGATTATCTGGGAATCGGAAGACCTGATTCACTGGTCAGAGCCATGGATGACACAGGTAATGCCTGATTCTGCAGGATGTGCCTGGGCTCCGGAAGCTATTTACGATGAGAAGACAGGAGAATACGTAGTATTCTGGTCCTCTATGGTAAACGGTCAGTATCTGAGAGATGAACAGGGTGTAGAGGTACCGGATTCCCAGTTATCTACAAATGGAAGACATATCTTCTACAGTAAGACCAGAGACTTCCACAACTTTACGGATCCGAAACTGTACATTATGAGAGACGGTATCGGAGAAGATTTATATGATACCACAATGATTGAATCCAACGGAAAGTTCTACCGCGCTTCCCGTGTGGATGATATTTTCATTGAATCCAGTGATTCTGTTCTGGGAGACTGGACAGAAATCTGTACCTTAGAGGATTTGGTAGGCCTTACCGGAAATGATGTGGAAGGTCCGGAATTCTTTAAATACAACGGAGAAGACAAATGGGGCCTCCTGGTGGATCAGGATGCTACCGGAAAAGGTTATCTCCCCATTATGACCACAGACGTAGGCGATACCACGGGAGAATCCTGGAGTCTGATGGAAGACGGAACCTACAGTTTCGGCGCGCTGCTGAAACGTCACGGAACGATTCTGCCAATCACCCAGGAAGAATATGACGCCCTGATGGGAGAATATGGACAGAGCATCCAGATCCGGGACGAAGAACCCTCCGAGGAGCCGGTATTAAAATACGACTTTGAAGATCTGGAAGTAAATGCAACAGAGGCAACGATTCCCGATGTGGGAACCGGAGATGAAAGCGCAGACGACGCTACCATGTACGGTGCAGCATATATTGCCAATGAACGCACCCTGGACGGCAGCATGAGCCACACTCTGCGTCTCAATGGAAAAGAAGGATGGATGGAATTCCCCCAGGGCTTCTTTGACGGCCGGGATCAGATGACCATCTCTATGGATGTAAAATCCGACATGACCTCAGGAAACTTCTTTACCTTTGCCTATGGTCAGGATAACCAGATTTACAATTTCCTGAAAATAACCGGATCTACCATCCGCAATGCGGTAACGGTAGGAAGCTGGTCCAACGAAAATGATGTTTCCACAGCGATGGGCGCAGGAGCCGGCAACTGGCAGAATGTGAAGATTGTCATTGACGGACCGAAGATGCAGCTCTATGTGGATAACAAATTAGTGGACGAAAACCTGGACGCCAAGGTTTATACCAGTGATATGGGACAGAACCTGCTGGCTTATCTGGGCAAATCCTTCTATGAAGAAGACGGAAACTTCAAGGGCAGCTTTGATAACGTAGAAGTATACAATTACGCCATGACAAGGCAGGAAATCACAGGCGGAGAGGAAGAAGAAACCGCCGGCATGATTGCAGAATATGATTTCAGCCAGACAGACGGAACCACGGTAACGGATCAGTCCGGAACCGGAAACGACGCCCAGATCAAAGGCAGCGGATATACCATTGACGGGGAAACCCTGAATCTGCCGGGAGGCGCCTATGGAAGCAATGCCGCTTATGTGGAACTTCCCACAGGTATGTTTGACGGCCAGGATACCTTAAGTATTTCCCTCTGGCTGAAAAATGAAACAGGCGCAGGCAACTACGCCGCCATGTTCTTCGGAACCACCGAGGAGCTGCCGAAAAATTACTGGCTGCTCAATCCGGCCAATCCGAACGGACTTCTGAAATCGGTTATTACCAATTCCACCAATGCAACAGCTCCGTATCTGACAGAGTATGGATTCTCAGCAACGACCATCTCTCAGGGTATGGCAGGTCCGAAAACAGACGATAGCTGGGGACTGTATACCACGGTAATTAAACCGGGAAGCATTACCCTGTATTACAACGGAGAAAAGGTAGGAACCGTATCTATTAATGCGAAAGTCAGCGATTTCGGAAGAAATCTGGTGGCTTACCTGGGTAAATCTTCCTACCATGATATGTTCTATGAAGGCGGCATCCGTTCTGTAAAAGTGTACGCCGGAGAATGGTCCCAGGAAGAGGTAACTGCAGAATATAACTTAGGATGTGCCAAACTGGATGCAGAAGCATTACAGGTGGAAGATACTGTATTTGAAGATATGGAACTTCCCGCAGAAGGCGCAAGAGGAACCACCGTTACCTGGTCTTCTTCTGCACCGGAATACATTGCAGACGACGGTAAAGTGACCCGTCCGGCAGCCGGAACAGGCGATCAGGAAGTTGTTCTGACAGCAACTGTCACCATGGGAGAAGCTTCTGTGGAACGGGAATTTACCGTGACAGTTCTGGAAGAAGATCCTAAGAAAGATCTGGAACGCTGGGTAAATGAAATTGACTTAAATGGTTACTGGCTCACAGGGGATATAACTCTGCCTGAAAAAGCCGGAGAAGCCACCCTGAAGTGGGAAGCCAAAAATCCGGAGTATCTGACTGCAGACGGTAAAGTAACCCGCCCGGCAGCCGGAGAAGGAAATAAAGAGGCCGCACTTACAGTGACTGCGACCCTGGGCGAAGAATCCCTTACAAAAGAGTTCCACTTCCAGGTAGTAGAAGCGTACAGCGAACTTCTTACCTATGTAACAAAGGGAAATACAGACTTATCAGACGCTCTGTTTGTTGCAGCAAAAGAAGGAGATACATATACCACATTAAATAATGGAAAAGCTATCCGCTATATTAAGGGCGGCGATTTAATGGGGTATCCCAGTCTGTTCAGAAAAGCAGACGGAACCTATGGTCTGGTTACGGCTTTAAGCGGCGGAAATGCCAGCATCATGCTGTATGATTCCCAGGATCTGACCAGCTTTACCAATGAGCGGAAAGTAACTCTGACAACTTCCGGTAAAAAAGTCAATGATCCGATGGTTATCTATGACGAGTCTCAGGAATCATACAAGATCTTCTGGAAAGATTCCGAAGGAAAAGGGTATGTAACCACAACCAAAGACTTCAGCGACTTCTCTGCTGAGAAAGCTGCTGAATATCCGAAAGAAGCAGAAAATACCATGGCCCTGCCTTCTGACGCCATGGAAGAAAACGTATTCCAGGTAACAAAAGCAGAATACGACAAGGTAATGCAGGTTTACGGTCCTATTTACAATACAGGACTGGATGATGTAGAGGATGTGACTCTGAATGCAGGCGAAGACCTGGATCTTCCGGAGACACTCACAGCTACTTACAATGACGGAACTACAGTAGAAAAGGGAGTTTCCTGGGATACCAGCGATCTGGATCTGTCACAGCCGGGTACTTACACAGTGACTGGTACTGTGGGAGAAAGATATGACAGCCCGCTGATCCGCTACCGGGCAGACCCCTGTGTAACTTATGATGAAGAAAATGACTGTTATTACTTTACAGCCTCATATCCTACCTGGAGAGCAAACGATCCGGAGGGATATGACCGAATTGTATTAAGAACAGCTAAGACCATTGCAGGTCTGGCAGATGCAGAAGAAATCACCATCTGGGATGAATCCCAGGATTCCGGTTCCCACCGTTATATCTGGGCGCCTGAAATCCGCAAGATTGGCGACAAATGGTGTGTACTGTTTACAGCCAGCACCAGCGCAAGCAGCGTCTGGTCTTTATCTCCGCACATTATCCTGTGCGACGGAACTACAACCAATGAGATTATGGATCCTGATCACTGGGATGACAAAGCCCAGCAGGTAGATTTACAGTCCGGAGACGGCGGATATACCTTCGCCATCGACATGACGTATTTCGAAGCAGGCGGACAGTCCTACTATGCGTGGTCAGAAAAGCCAAGCTCAGCCAGAATTTATATTGCAACGGTAGATCCCTCTGATCCAACCCAGATTACCAGCAAGAGAAGCATTATTTCTCAGCCGGATTACGCATGGGAGTGGAACAAATCTCAGGGACAGTATATTAACGAAGGTCCTGCCGTTATTCAGAACGGCGACACCGTATATCTGTGCTTCTCCGGTTCTACCGTAGACTCCAGATACTGCGTGGGCGTAGTTACTGCCAATGCCAATGATGATCTGACCGATCCGGCAAACTGGACCAAGAATCCATACCCGATCCTGACCAGTACCGACTGCCAGGAATTCGGAAATAACGAAGTAGGCCCCGGCCATAACTCCTTTACAGTAGACGGAAACGGAAATCCGGTTATCGTATACCACTCCAGAACAGAAGGAGAAAAGGAAGGCGCCGGAGACGGCGGTCTGGACGATCCGGGACGTCATGCAAGAGCCAAATCGGTTCACTTCAGCGCAGACGGACGTCTGGTACTGAATATGACGGAAGAGGAAGATTTAGCGCCGGAAAATCAGACAGTGACTGTAAAAGTAACTGTAAAAGCCGATGATGTTTCAGAAGAACTGCTGAACAGCATTCAGGTGCCCTACCTTCTGTCAGAAGATGATGTTCTTCAGGAGGATGTAGGCGGATTTGCCATTACATGGACCAGCGACGATGATCTTCTCAACGCTGACGGAACCATCAAGGCAGCAGATGAGGGAATCAAAGACGGCGTTCTGAAAGCTGCTATTCAGAAAGACGGAAAATCCTTCACCAGAGAATTTACCGTAAAGGTAATGGAAAGCAAAGCAGCTTCCGTTCTGGCTTATACAAGAAACTTAAGCGACAAGGAACAGGGATACGCAATGCACCTGGCTCTCTCCAGTGACGGAAAGACCTATACGGCTCTGAAGGACAACACAGGACTTCTTTTCCCGAAGACCATTGATCTGACTTCCGAAGGAAATGAATCCAAAGTGCTGACCGATCCATTTGTATTCCGTATGAAGGATAATACCTTCGGCGTTCTGGCAGTGAGAAGCCAGACCAGCGGCACGGATGCGGCAGATGCAGGAAAAGTACTGCTGTTTACGTCCAAAGACCTGCTTTCCTATAGAGAAGTGGGAATGCTGGATCTGAAGACCGAAGGCGTAATCAGCGACCCGGCTGCAGAATACGATACACAGGCCAATACCTGGGTTGTAAGCTGGAAAGGGGAAGACGGCAAGACCTACCGTAATACCGTATCCGACTGGAGCAGCCTGACCTGTGACGGCGAAGCGAAAGAAGGAAAAGCCGTTTCCTATGATACGGTGAAACCGGGAATTGATAACGCAGTGGCTTCTAATATTACACTGGTTACCAAAGCAGAGGCAGAGGCTCTGACTAACCGCTTACTGCCGGTAACCAATACAGAAGTAAAACTGAACAAAACAGAAGTTGAAACAAAAGTCGGAGAAAAAGCGGACTTAAGCGATATTACAGCAACGGCTGTATACAGCGACGGACAGGAACTCTCCAAGAATATTAACTGGGATGACAGCAGTGTAGACTGGCTGACACCGGGAGAATATGAATTAACCGGAACCATTGATCAGTTAGAACAGGAATGGCCGGTCATTGAAGGACGCGCCGATCCGGACATCTATGAATGGAATGGAAAATATTATTTCATTGCAACCGATGAATACGGACAGAGCAAACTTTATATCCGGGAAGCAGATTCCATTGAAGAACTGGCAAGCGCAGAAGATCACCTGATCTTAAGTGCAACGGCCAGCGGAGACGGATCCGGATGTCTGTGGGCGCCGGAGCTGCATGAAGTAAACGGTGATCTGTATATCTTTATGGCCATCTCCACCAACGGAGCCTGGGATGGTGTACAGTCCAGAATCCTGAAACTGGAAGACAAGGATGCAGATCCTACAAAAGCAGCAAGCTGGAGTGATCCGGTAAGAGTTGTTAAGAAAGACGGCAGCCCATTGTACGAGGACGGCATCACCCTGGATATGACCTATTTTGAAGAAAATGGTCAGTCATATGTGGCATGGGCTCAGAGAAGTATTAACCCCACCCTGGGATCCAACATCATGATTGCGACAGTAGATCCTTCCGATCCAGGAAAATTAACCAGCGATCCGGTTCTCATCTGTGAACCTGATTATGGCTGGGACAGAAGAAATACAACTGTAGACGAAGGCCCGTACGTGCTTCGCAATGCAGACGGTCAGCTCTATATGACCTTCTCCGGAGCAATGGTAGATAATACTTACTGTGTAGGCTACCTGAAACTGACAGGAGAGGATCTGTTAGACCGTGACAACTGGGAAAAGAGCAACTATCCGATTCTGACCTCAGAATCCGTGCCGGGAGAATACGGCCCGGGCCATAACTCCTATATCACAGATGAAGACGGAGAGTTATTATTTGTATATCATGCAAAGAACGCTTCTTCTTCTACCCGTCATACAGGTATCCGCCGGGTTTACTGGTCTACAGACGGAACCCCGGTACTGAATATGACAACCGATAGGGAAATCCTTCCGGAAAACAGAACGGTTTCTGTTAAAGTAAAAGTTACCGGAACCGAGGACGAGGCTTTACAGGCGCTTCTTAACAGCGTAACCATTCCCAATGCAGACGACATCCGCGGAAACATCACACTCCCTGTTTCTATGGGAGATGCGAAGCTGACCTGGACTTCTGACAATGAGGATGTAGTAAATACCTCCGTTCTTGAGAACCAGGATTATTTCGATACTCCGGCAGGTGTTGTAACCCGTCAGGATAAAGATACCAAAGTGGTTCTTACCGTAACGGCCGAATTAAACGGAAAGAAAGCGGAGAAAGACATTGAAGTAACTGTAAAAGCCACAGAAGAGCAGGATCCATACGCCGCTTATCTGTATGTACATTTCAATGAATACAGCGGAGAGCAGGGCAAGCAGGACATCTTCTTCGGCGTAAGTAAAAACGGTGTGGACTGGACCGCATTAAATGATAACAATGCCGTTCTGAAATCCACTCTGGGAGATAAGAAAGTACGTGACCCGTATATTATCCGTTCTGCAGAAGGAGATAAGTTCTTCCTGATTGCCACAGACCTGGATATTTATGCGGATAAGTACAACGATAACTGGGGATTAATGGCAACCCAGGGAAGCCAGTCTCTGATTATCTGGGAGTCCACCGACCTTGTAAACTGGACCAACCACAGAAGAATTGATGTGGCAAGCGAACTGGATGCAGGTATGGTTTGGGCGCCGGAAGCTGTTTATGACGAAGAGACAGGAGAATACCTGGTATTCTGGTCCAGCGGCGTGGCAGCAGACAACTATGCAACCCATAGAATCTATGTGTCTAAGACCAGAGATTTCTATACCTTTACTGAGCCGGAACTGTACTCCAACCCGCAGAACATCAATGATAACGGCGGAATCCCGGCAAATGCAAGCAACATTGACGCTTCCATCCTGAAAGAAGGCGACAAGTACTACCGTCTGATTAAGAATGAGAACCAGTTATTCATTATCCTCCAGTCCGCAGATCATCTGCTGGCTTACGGAGATGAAGCAGAGGAAGTACAGATTGGCGATGAGACCTGGGCAAACAGAGGATCTCTGTTTACCAGAATTGACAACAGCGCGTCCGGATGCCTGGAAAGCTACAAGAACGGCTACGAAGGACCGACCATGTTCAAGTTCAACGACCGGGATGAATGGTGCATCATGGTGGATGAATATCTGAATCAGGCCAGAGGCTATATTCCGTTTACCACCACCGATCTGGATGAACCAAACAGTGTAAAAGCCATGGAAGACGGCTCCTACATTATGCAGGAAGCTGCAAAACACGGCGCAGTTATTCCAATTACCCAGGATGAGTATGATGCTCTGATGGATAAATGGGGAACTCCGGTACAGGAAGGCAACGAAGTAGAAAAAGAAGAGCCGATCGCAAGCTATGACTTTGAAGAAGCTCTTACAGACGGTGTTGTAAAAGACACCTCCGGAAACGGAAATGATGCAGTTGCTTACGGCAAAGCAGCGTACCAGAAAGACAGTGAACTGGACAGCAATGTTCTGTATCTGAACGGAAGCAGCGGAACCTATGTGGAACTGCCCAAAGGACTTCTGGATGGCCTGGAAGACATGACCGTATCCATGGATATTAAGGCACAGACCACAGATACCTTCCACTTCGACTTTGCTACTGGACAGGACAACAGCAGGTACATGTTCCTGAGAGTCAGAAACGATGGCATCCGCAATGCCATTACAGCAAGAAATAATAATACAGAGCGGGATGTCGTGGATAATACTACAGGCAGACTGAATAAATGGGTAAACGTAACCGTAGTTATGGAAGACCATAAGATGTCTCTGTATGTAAACAAAGAATTAGTGGATGTGAACGAGCATGTAAGAAGTATTCCGGAACTGGGCAGCGACCTGCTGACTTATCTGGGAAGATCCTTCTACAGCGCAGATCCTTACTTCAAGGGCTGCTACGACAACGTGGCAATTTACAACCGGGCTCTTTCTGCTGAGGAAATTGCAGGGGAAATCCAGGATGTGGATACCAGCGAATTAAAAGCTCTGATTGAAGAAGCCAAAGGTTATAAAGAGGCAGATTACAGCCATGTGGCAGATGTTTATGCAGATTTGCAGGAAGCAATTGCCGGGGCAGAAGGAGTTCTGGACGACGCTGATCTGACACAGGAAACTGTAGAAGCACAGATTAGCAGCCTGACAGAGGCAATCAATGCACTGAAAGCGGCTGACGAAGCTGCAAAAGAGGCATTCCAGAACGTAGTAACCGAAGTAACTGCAGAGGTAAATGAAGACAACCAGGCGGTTGTAAGCTGGAAACCAGTGGACAACGCCAAGAGTTACCGGATTTACCGCAGAGCAGCCGACGGAGACTCCTTCGTGGGAATCGCAAATGCATCCGCAGAAGAAACTTCTTATGTAGATGCAGATGTAGTGCCTGGAACGACTTATTACTATACAGTCAAAGGCTTCTGGGAAGAAAATGCAGAAGGTATCAGCACCCAGTATCCGATTACTGTAAAAGTAACGATTCCGGATACTACAGAAGAGCAGCAGGCAGCCTTCCAGCAGGTAATGCCGGAAGTAACCGCTGAAGTTCAGGATAACAATCAGGTACTGGTAAAATGGGAAGCCATTGAACATGCAGGAAGCTATCGTATCTACCGGAAAGAAGCAGGCGGCGCTTTCGCAGGTATTACCAACGTGGGCGCAGATGTGACTTCTTATGTGGATACCACAGCCGAAGCAGGCAAGACTTACTATTATACCGTGAAAGGCTTCTGGGAAGCAGACGCACAGGGCGTAAATACAAAATATCCTTCCGATGTTCAGGTTTACGTACCGAGAAGTGTGGAAGAATTCCAGAATCTCGTTCCTGAAGTAACAGCAAAAGCAAACGCAGATAAGAGTGTAACGGTAAGCTGGAAAGAAATCCAGGAAGCCGGAAGCTACCGGATTTACCGGAAAGAAGCCGGAGGAGCATTTAAAGGCATTGCCAATGTGGCAGCCGGAGAAACTTCTTACACAGATACAACTGCCGAAGCAGGAGTAACTTACTATTACACTGTGAAAGCATTCTGGGAAGCAGATGCACAGGGCGCTTTCACCAACTATCCGAAAGACGTAACAGTAAAAGTACCGGTTGATAAGCTGGGTACTCCGGCAGTTAATACCAGATCGGTCAACTACTGCACCGTAGAGATTAGCTGGGAGAAAGTAACAGGAGCCGATAAATACGTGATTTACAGGAAAGAAGCGAAACCGGGAACTTCCTTTAAATCCATTGGAACAGTCAGCGCATCCGTTCTGAAATTCCGTGACGGCAATGCGAAGATGGGAGTGGAATACTATTATACCGTAAAAGCTTATGCAGGAAGCATTTACAGCGATTATCAGAGAGAAGTGGTTGGAATGGCAGTGCCGTCCGCACCGACTCTGAGTGCATCCGGCAGCAGCAAGGGTGTAACCATTACCTGGACAGGTTCTAAGGCAGGCGCCAATGCATTCGCAGACGGCTACCGCGTATTCAGAAAGACTGCAGGCGGAAGCTGGAAGACCGTTGGAACCGTAGGAGCCAACACCAGAAGCTTCACCGATACTACAGGAACAAAGGGAACAACTTATTACTACACCGTACGCGCATATGTAAAACAGAGCGACGGAAGTAATCTGTGGGGAACTTATAATACCACAGGTGTGGCCGGAGTTAAGAAATAATCCAGTCAGACAGGGGGCGATGTGATTTATGTCACATCGCCCCTTTCCCATTTTTGAGGGAATTCTTATATTTTCAGTTTCTTCCATAAGGTGCTGCGGCTGATTCCAAGCCGTTTGGCAGCCTTTGTCTGATTCATACTTTCTTCCCTGAGAACAAGATTAATAATGTCCCTGATAATATCATCCAGAGGCTGATACAGATTGATAGCGGTATCCCCGGGAGGAGCTGTTTCTGAGGGAACCAGATGGGATAAGAGAGAGCGGACATTTTCGGCAGTGATAAACTGGCCGTTGGAACGGATGACCAATTGTTTCAGCACAGCCTGAAACTGGGCGATGCCGAATTCCCAGTGATGTTCCTTTAAAAGTGTGAGGGCCTCCGGCTCAAAGCCTGCGATCTGAATGGGCAGCTCCTGATTCAGACTGTTTAAATAAGAACGGGCAATAGAGACAATCAGTTCCGGTCTGGAATTCAGAGAGGGAAGCTGGATGGTAAAACCGGAAATAATATAGCTCAGATTCTGAGAAAACTGACTGGAAGCAATCAGATCTCCCATATTCCCGGTAAAGGTGCAGATGATCTTATGCCGGGAGACGATCTCCAGGTTCTCAAAATAATAGCAGAAGGCATTCTGGATGGTGGGGGACAGGGCGTTTAAGTTCTTAAACAGGATGGTATAGTTGTTCTCGAACAAAGGGGAACGTTCATCTTTGAAAAGCTTCTCACACTGCTTTTCGTTCAGGTGAGAGCAGTCAATTTCGATGAGGGGATTGGCTTTATAGGGGCTGGACGCGTAAAGGGCATAGGAAAATACGGTACGTCCGCTTCCCGGACTTCCGCAGATGACCACAGGAGTCTTGCCAATCATAATCCCCTGATTTTTCTCCCAGTATTCCCGGTGGATGGGGTTTCCTTTAATCAGCGGAAGGGAGGATTTAGCGTCTTCGTAATCAATGGATTTCCAGAACTGAGACTGAGCCAGAACTAAGGGGATGGAATCCGATACCTGGAAGAGGTAATAGGGGGAATCATTGTGGTAGAGAATTTCACCGGCAGCTTTCCAGGAGGTCTGTCCTTCCGTGATCAGAAACTTAATGTGACTGTGCAGATGCAGCTTGGGAATCCGGCTTTTCAGATCTTCGTGAATCCGGTCTTTATGGCCTGAGGTAAACAAAGAGGAATAGACCAGATTGCTGTTTTCGTTAAAAATGGCCAGAGGAAGGGAAGACTGCTCAATGATCTCTTTATAAAAGTTATTCTCTGAAATAATCTTCCGACGCATTTTGCACAAGTCCACCGCGTCGGATATGGCTTTCTGCATACTTTCCGGTCCTGTTGTCACAAGAACAGAATCCACATCTAAAATTTTGGCGCAGTGCACGCAGGCGCCGTCGCCGATGAAAAGCTGAATATGTTCATTGTAATAAAGAGTATTTATCAGTTCTTCCATCTCTTCCTGGTTTTTTGGAGGATTGGGTACAATAATTTCTGTTTCATAATTCAGAAGTTTACATAAAAACTGAATGTCGTCGTTTAAGTCGAAATAGCTGACAAAAGCGATTTTCTTCTGGGGAGACAGCATGGCAAGCTGCAGGGCGCGCAGAATGTCAAAACTGGAAAAATCCACATTAATCACCGGAATGGGGGACAATTCCTTAATCAGCCGTCCGGAGCGGCCCCGGCAGATAATCACTTCGTATCGGGAAAGATCTAAGGTGCTCATCAGCGCTTCTGTTTCGTATAGGGTTGCAGAATAAATATCTGCTTCTATATCCGTTCTCTTCTGGATTTCCTGAAGGAAAAAATTCTGAAAACCTTTAAAAGGCGCCACAGCCAGAATCCGGTATTTCTCCTGTTCCATTTAAAAACCTCCTTACTGTTTAAAAAGCAAACGATATTGCGATTTTTAATATTATAACATAAAGAAACGGCGGAAAAAATAGGAAAAACCGTATGAAAACAGAACGGTAAATTTGTTGAATGGTTAAAAAATGAAACATATAATAAGCCTAGAAAGAAAACAGAACAAGGACGAAAACAAGGAGGAACAGTTATGTCAGAAGTAAGAGTAAATTATGCATGTGGGACACCGGGAAAAATGATTGCAGCCAGAATCCTGCCGGGAACAGATTTATTAACGGGTCTGGAGCAGATTTGTGATCAGAACGGAGTAAAATATGGAGCGGTCAACTGCTTCGGCAGCTTTTCGGCGGCAGGATACATGTATCTGGTTCCTATGGACGCGAAAGTGGGAGCCGGATACGGAGACGTAATTAAACAGGAAGGCCCCATTGAGTTTTTGTCGGGAACCGGTATTATTACACAGACAGATAAAGGAGTTACGGAACTGCATTTCCACGGAACCATGTGTGACAAAGAAGGAACCGTTTTCGGCGGCCATATTGTGAAAGGCCAGTGCCCCGTATTAACTACCGTGGATGTTGTGATTCAGGAAGCCAAAGGGGTGGAAATGATCCGAAAATACGATGAAGAAACGGATTTAACCCAGGTATTCGTAGCAGAAAAGTAAAATGCAGGGGAGGAAAACGGGTATGAGAACATATGAAAAAGTGGGATTAATCGGACTTGGGGTTATGGGGTACGGAATGGCTCTGAATCTGTTAAAAGCAGGATACACCCTGGTGGCCTGTGACGTGAATCAGGAACGAATTAAAATGCTTCCTCAGCAGGAGAAAGTCATTGCCGCAGAGAATCCGGCCCAGGTACTGGAATATACCAATACGGTGATTACCATGCTCCCCAATTCTCCTCATGTGTTAGAAGTGTTAGAAGGGGAAAACGGCCTTTTAACCGGGGAAATCCCGGAGGATCTGTTTCTCATTGATATGAGCAGTATTTCTCCGGATGTGACCAGAGAAATCGGCAGAAAGCTGGAAGAAAAAGGCATTAAATTCCTGGACGGCCCTGTAAGCGGAGGACAGTCGGGAGCTATGAACGGAACCCTTACCATTATGGTCGGGGGAAAAGAAGAGGATCTTCAGGATGCCATGCCGCTCTTTGAAGCGGTTGGGAAAAACATCATACACTGCGGCCAGTGCGGAGCCGGACAGGTGGTCAAAGTGGTGAACCAGCTGATGTCAGCCATTAATCTGATCAGTCTGTCAGAAGCCTTTACTCTTGGAACGAAAGCAGGAGTCAGCCCGGAAATCATGATGAACGTAATAAAAGGCGGTTCCGGAAGATGCTGGGCAGTGGAAGACAGAATGCCTCATATACTGGAGGGAGACTTTGAACCGGGCTTTACCATCGATCTGCACACCAAAGACGTGAAGCTGGCAGTGGATATGGCCAAGAATATGAATCTTCCTCTGTATGCGACAAATCTGACGGCAGAGCTGTTTAAGACCGCTCAGGTAAAAGGATATGGCAGAAAGGATAACTGTGCAATTATTAAACTTTATGAAGAACTGGGCGGTGTGGAAGTGAGAAAATAAGGCGCAGAAGAAAAAGGAGAAGGGTTTTGAGAAAAAAAGTAAGAAGCGCTGCTGCGTGCCTGATGATTCTGGCGGTTGCCCTGAACGGCTGTACAGCCAAAACAGCGGAAGCAGACGGAGAAAAATATCCCAAAAGAAAGATACTGCTGTCTACGACCGTCAGTGAACAGTCAAACGCCACAGTGGTGGGAAAACTGTTTGCAGAAGAAATTGAAAAGGCAACTGACGGCAATATTGAAGTGGCTGTTTATTCCAGTGACCAGTTATCAGGCGGCAATATGTCGAAGGGTGTGGAAATGCTGACTCAGGGCGCCATTGACTGTGCCTTTGAACCGGTGGATGTAATGGCGGTGCTGGATAACCGGATGTATGCCCTGAGCCTTCCGTGGATCTTTGACTCTTATGAAGAGGCGGAAGCCTGTCTCAATGGGTCGGGCGGAGAATTTATCAGCAAATGTCTGGAAAAGAAAGATCTGAAAACCTTAGGATTTATTCATAATGGATTCCGGCAGTTAACCAACAGCAAGCATCCTGTGACTTCCCCGGAAGACATGAAAAACCTGAAACTTCGGGTTCCGGGCGGGGATGTTTTTATGAAGTTCTTCTCAGAACTGGGTGCAGATCCTGTTTCCATGAGTTTCAGCGAATTGTTTACCGCTCTGCAGCAGGGGACGGTGGACGGCCAGGAAAATGGATTTGACTTAATTACCACCAATAAATTCTATGAGGTGCAGGATTATATTACTAACTGGAATTACAGTTACGGCGCCTTTGCCATGGTATTCAGCAGTGATACCTGGGACACTCTGAATGAGGATACACAAAAGCTTTTTCAGGAAACGGCAGAGAAAGTCTGTAAGATAGGGTGCGAGAACGTGGTCAATAACGAAGAGACCCAGAAAGAAATAATTGAAGCGTATGGCTGTGAGCTGGTGAGTTTGCAGGAAGAAGAAATTCAGGCGTTTCAGGAACAGTTGGATGACTATTATGAAGAGATGACAGCCCGATTCGGGAAAGAGGCCTGCGAAGCATTTGGTGTTGAATATTAGGCTAAGAGGTCAGAAAGGAAAGGGATACCAGGACGTTTGGCCCGGAGGTATCCCTTTTTTATCAAAAGAAGAGGAGGTTTTGGGGTGAAGGTATTGGACAAAATTGTTATCAAAATTGAAAACTATCTGTGTATTGGGACATTTATTATTATGCTTCTTTTAACATTTGCCAATGTAGTCTCCAGATTTGCGCTGCATATGGCTCTGTCCTTTACGGAGGAGATTGTGACGGGGCTGTTTGTGCTGGCTTCTCTGGCGGGCACGTCGGTGGCGGTCCGCAGCCAGGCTCATCTGGGACTGGACTTTGTCATTGGTTTTATGCCAAAAAAGGTACAGAAGATACTGGAGGTGGCAGCCACCATACTGGCAGTGATTCTGTGTGGGATCATGTTTTATTACGGCGTACAGATGGTGCGTCAGGAAATGTTTCTGGAACAGGTGACAGCTACTATGCAGTGGCCGGAGTGGATTTACGGTCTGACCGTTCCGGTTGGAGCAGGCGTACTGGTGCTGCGGTATGCGATTAGTCTGGTCAGCCAGATTTCCAGATGGAAGGAGGTAGGGTAAATGATAAATACGTCTCTGCTTTTATTCGGAATCTTTGTGATTCTGTTAATCTGCAACATTCCCATAGCCGTTTCTCTGGGGATTGCCAGTGTAGTTACCATTCTGGTGACGGGACTGCCCATTGAGATGTTTCCGATTAATGTATATTCGGCATCCAGTAAGTTCGCGCTGCTGGCCATTCCGTTTTTTATTCTGGCCGGAAATATTATGGAGAAAGCCGGAATCTCGGAAAAACTGATTACCCTGGCAAAGGCCTGTGTGGGACACAGAAAGAACGGGGTTGCCCTGGTCTGCGTGATTGTTTCCTGTTTCTTTGCGGCGATTTCCGGTTCCGGTCCGGCGACTGTTGCTGCTCTGGGAGTTATTTTGATTCCTTCCATGGTGAAAGAGGGGTACCCGGTCAGTTTTGCTACGGCCCTGATGGCGGCCGGAGGAGCTATCGGCGTCATCATTCCGCCCTCGGTTACCTTTATTGTGTACGGAGCCAGTTCCGGGGCCTCCATTGCAGAGATTTTTATGGCGGGAGTTATTCCGGGACTTATGATGGGAGCGGCCCTGATTGGCGCGACCTTATTCTGTGCGAGAAAATTTGAGTTAAAGAAAACCGAGAAAGCCAGTGGAGCTCAACGCTGGGCGGCCTTTAAAGATGCGATCTGGGGTCTTTTAATGCCGGTGATTATCCTGGGCGGTATTTACTCCGGAATCTTTACGCCTACGGAGGCGGCGGCCGTATCCGCTGTATACGGACTGATAGTGGGAATCTTCGTTTATAAGAAACTGAAAATCAGGGAACTGGGAAAGATGATAGTAACGTCCGGAAGTCAGACAGGGGTTGTTATGTATGTGATTATTGCAGCCTCCCTGTTTGCATGGGTGATTTCCGTGGACGGAATTGCTTCGGACATCGGAGACTGGCTGATGAATGTAACCCATGGAAATCTGTGGGCCTTCCTTTTGATTACCAACATTATTCTGCTGATCGCCGGCTGCGTGATGGATGCAACTTCCGCCCTCTATATTTTCATCCCCATTTTACTGCCGGTAGCCACGGACATGGGATACGATACGGTAGCCTTTGGTATTCTCATGTGCGTAAACCTGGCCATTGGCCTGGTAACGCCGCCGGTGGGGGTGAATTTATTTACTGCCTGCAGCATTTCAAAACTTACTATTAAGGATACCTTTAAAGACGTAGTCCCGATTATTGTATCTCTGATAGTGGTGCTGCTTCTGGTAACTTATATTCCGCAGATTTCCCTGCTTTTGCCGAATCTGCTGAACTAGAAATGAAAAAGGAAAGGATACGCGTATGAATGGTAAATTAATTTTAGGGTGTGTGGCGGATGATTTCACCGGAGCCAGTGATGCAGCCTCCTTCCTGGTAAAAGCAGGAATGAAGACCATGCTCTTTAATGGTGTGCCCCACGACCTGGAGAATCTGAATGCGGACGCGGCAGTGATTGCCTTAAAGACCAGAACCGACGAGACACAGAGGGCGGTTCAGGATTCTCTGGAGGCAGTGGAATGGTTTTTGAAACAGGATACGGAACACATTTACAGTAAATACTGCTCCACGTTCGACTGTACGCCCCAGGGGAATATCGGCCCCATACTGGATGCCATTTTAGACAGGTGTCAGGAGAAAGCCAGTATTTTATGTCCGGCGCTGCCTGTAAACGGCAGGACGGTAAGGGAGGGAAAGCTTTATGTAAATGGAGTTCCCCTGGATGAAAGTCCCATGAAGAATCACCCCCTGACCCCCATGTGGGACTCCAGAATCGGTAAGCTGATGGAAGGGCAGAGCAAATACCCCTGTATCGAACTGCCAAAAGAAATTTTACAGAAATCAGAAAAAGAGATTCAGGAATATATAGAAGAAAAAAGCAGAGGATATGAGAAATATTATCTGGTTCCCGATTATGAGAAGGATTCGGACGCAGAGAAACTGGCCCGGCTGTTCGGGGATATGAAAGTCTTAAGCGGCGGTTCCGGGATTCTGACAGAATTGGGGAAAAAATACCTGGGCGGCCAGGGAAAAAGGGACATTCCCCCTTCTTTCACAAAGGGAAGAGGGATTATCCTGGCAGGAAGCTGTTCCAGCGCGACTTTGGAGCAGATTCAGGTCTACCGGCAGTCAGGAAAATATACCTATAAGCTGGATCCCCTGAGCCTGCTTGACAAGAAGGAGACCACAGAAGAGATATGGGACAGAGTTCTGAAAGAAAGCCGGGGAGGGGACATACTGATTTACAGTTCTGATACCCCTCAGAAGGTGAAACAGATGCAAAGTTACGGGAAAGAAAAGGTGGCAAAGGTCATTGAAACTGTTCTTTCAGATTTGGCATGGCTGGCCAGAGAAGCCGGATTTACCAGAATCATCGTGGCCGGCGGAGAAACCTCCGGGGCGGTAACGAAGAGGCTGGGATACGAAGCCTGTCTGATAGGGGAAAGCATTGCGCCGGGCGTCCCGGTAATGGTACCCCAGAGAAATTCCCATCTGAGGCTGGTACTAAAATCCGGGAATTTCGGACAGCCGGATTTCTTCCTGCGGGCGTTGGCACAGACAGAAGAAAAGAATCCGGAACTGGAAAGAAAAACAGAGGAAGCCTTATGGGCGGCCCACAGCCTTTTCGGACGGGGGAAGACGGCAGGCTCCACAGCCAACATCAGTTTTCGTCACGGGGATTTTGTCTATATCAGCGCCAGCGGCACTTGTTTCGGCACATTAAAAAAAGAAGAATTTTCAGTGATCGATCTGGAGGGAAATCATGTGGCAGGGCCGAAACCCAGCAAAGAATTCCCCCTGCATCTGAAACTGTATCAGGAAAAGAATGCCGGGGCGGTAATACACACCCACAGTTTCTATTGTGCTCTGTGGTCCTGCCTGGAACATGAAAATCCTCAGGATGTGATACCCCAATACACGCCTTATCTGAAAATGAAGGTGGGAACCATCGGGTTAATTCCCTATGCCCCGCCCGGCAGCCGGGAGCTGTTTCAGGCCTTCGGGGAAAAGATAAATGACAGCGACGGGTATCTTCTGAAAAACCATGGGCCTGTGGTGGCAGGAAAGGATATGATGACGGCTTTTGCCGCTCTGGAAGAGCTGGAGGAAAGCGCAAAAATTGCCTGGTATTTGAGAAAGGAAGAAGGCGCGCAGCAGATACAGGCGGAGAAAAAATAAAGAGACAGAGGAAAAACAGCGGGAGAGACACTCTTTCGCTGTTTTGTTGTGGGCTCATGGTCGTTTCCGGTTTCTTTTACCCGGATCGTAAAAAAACAAACTTGTATCTAAAAAAAACAACTTTCATTGGAAGATAGGAAAAGTCAGTTGAAAAAAATAAACAAATATAGTAATTTTATCTAAATATTTTTGCGTGATAACGTGATAATATAGGAAATAAAATGGGGGAAGTGTAAATTTATATAATAAAATTAGTAAATATATATAAAATTAGTTTAAAAAATGGGGACTTATCATGCAAATGGCATGTTGAGTATAAAAAGGAAAAGGAGGAGGTAAAATGAAAAAGCGAAGCCGGATATTGGCATGGCTTCTGGTGGGAACTTTAGTGGTTTCCAATGGAGCGCCGGTGCAGGCTGCCAGTCTTTCGGGCGATCTGGAAGAAGAGAAGTCCCAGGAAGAACTACTGGAAGAAGAGTCTCTGGATTCTTCTCTGGAAGAGGATTCTCAATTCTCAGAGGAAGAAGAGCCGGAAGAACTGGAAGCAGAACTCACAACAGACGACGGGGGAGACGGCCAAAATGCTCTGCAGGGCCCGGCAGAGCCACTGAACGGGACGTCAAGAGCCGGCACGGCAGAATCTGTCCTTGCATACGATATGGAGGTTGAGGACGGAAAGCTGAAAGATGCTTCCGGAAACCTGATGGACGGTACCCTGGTAGATCTGGACGAGGGGGATGTAAACACTTATAACGGTGTCTCCGTTCTGGATCTGGATGGAAGCGGCTATGTGGAACTGCCGGAAGGCATTGTAAACGGAGAGGAGCTGACCGTGGATATTACGGCGGCCACGACGGTTGCAAATGCCCAGTGGCTGTGGACCCTGGGAGAGGATAACTGGAGTTATACCTTCTTTACGCCCTCGAATGGAGCACAGGATACCAAATTCACGATTTCAAAACAGACGCCGTATAACGGAACCGGAGCCTGGCAGACAGAGCAGAGCGTGGCTGTGGATGCGGCTGCCCTGGACGGTTCCTATCAGACCTATACCCTGGTCTGGAAAGAAGACAGCCTGGCTCTCTATGTGGAAGGAGTAAAAGTAGGAGAGACAGAGCAGACCCACGGACTGATGAATGTGATGCCGGAAAGCAGCAGATCCGGATACATAGGAAAATCCCTCTACAATGAAGATCCCCTGTTTAAGGGAAAAGTGGCAAGAGTGGATGTGTACAGCGGCGCATTAACGGATGAAGAAATCGGGGAAATGGCAGAAGGCGTGGACAAATCCGCTTATGTAAAAACCGACATTTATTCAGCAATGCTGGGAGAAAATGCATCTGCGGATGCAGTTACAGGAAATCTTTCTTTCCCGTCTCAGGTGGATGGTTCAGAAATTACCTGGAGCGTTCAGGAAGGCCAGAATGTAGTGGCTTCGGACGGAACCATTACCCGTCCTCAACAGGATACTACAGTGGAAGTAACCGCGTCTTTCCAGGTAGATGAAGAAGAAGTGACAGAAACATTCCGGATTACAGTAAAACCAGTGAATCAGGAAGAAGTGGAAGAACTTGCAAAGGAACTGACCCTGCCCTATTCCACAGAAGAAGGCAGTGAAGTATATGGAAATATCACTTTGCCCGAGACAGTAAATGGCAAAGGAAGTGTGACCTGGGAGACGGATCATCCGGAGATTGTGGATGTAGAAAGCCATGAAAATGATGGCGCTTACGCAGATATTCCCACTCCGGCCGGCGTAGTTACCAGACCGGATAAAGATACAGAGGTAACCATGACTGCGACAGTAACTATGGGAGAGGCCAGCGTACAGAAGGATTTCACTTTTACGGTAAAGGCGGCGCCGGAAGAACTGGATCCCTGTGAAGCTTATTTGTTCGCCCATTTTACCGGAACGGAAAACAATGCATCTGTGGAGCAGATATACTTTGCAGGCAGTGAAGACGGCAATCACTGGAAAGACTTAAACGATCGTCAGCCTGTTCTCACTTCTGAGATCGGAGATAAAGGTGTCCGGGATCCGTTCCTGGTTCGTTCGGCAGAAGGGGACAAGTTCTATCTGATTGCCACCGACTTAAGTATTTACCACAGGGGCGGCTGGGGAAATGCACAGGCAACCACCACAGGCAGTACGGATTTAGTGGTGTGGGAATCCACCGACCTGGTAAACTGGTCTGAACCCTGGCTGGCGGACGTGGCGTCCCGGATTCCGGGAGCGGGCTGCGCCTGGGCGCCGGAAGCCTTTTATGATGAAAATACGGGAGAATATGTGGTGTACTGGGCAACCGGATCCGATGAGAGCAACGATCTGGGCGACCGGATGAATGTGTATTACGCAAAGACCAGAGATTTCCGTACCTTTACGGAGCCGGTGAAGTGGATTGACCGGCAGAATTCCATTATTGATACTACTATGATTCAGGCCAACGGGAAATACTACCGGGCTTCCGGAGACGGACAGATTACGATTGACGAAAGTGATTCCATCTTCGGGGAGTGGAAAACCATCAGTACCTTAAAAGACATCTTCAACACCGACCGGTACAGCGGCGCCAAGCTGGAGGGGCCGGAACTCTTCCTGTATAACGAAGCAGACTGGGAAGTGGATGAAGAAGGAAATCCAGTGGAAACCTGGGGTCTGATGTGCGACCAGTATTCGGAAAGCAAGGGGTACCTGCCTTTCAGAACCACGAATATCGCGGATACCACCACAGATTCCTGGAGAACGGCGGATGAAGTAAACTTCGGCTCTCTGAAGAAACGTCACGGAACGATTCTGCCCGTTACCGCAGAGGAATATGAGGCAATCCTGGAAGCCTACAGCAAGGACGCACCGGAAAATACCGATCCTGCGCAGGAAGATCCCATTGCAGAGTATACCTTTGAAGAAGGCGAGGGAGATCTGACTCTAAACGGAAAGGCAGCAATTAAAGAAGAAGGCGGAAACCATTACCTCTATCTGGACGGCAGTTCGGGAACCTTTGCGGAATTTCCGGAGGGATTCCTGGATGGAAGAAATCAGATGACCATCTCCATGGATCTGATGACAGAGAGCACAAATGGAAATTTCTTTACCTTTGCCTTTGGCCGGGATACCAATGAGTACTACTTCCTGCGCCAGAGAGGAGACGAGCTGTACAGCGCCATTACTCAGAATACCTATTCCGGAGAAGCTTCTGTAACCGCAGAGAATATCAGTTATGGATCCGGAACCTGGAACAATGTGAAGATTGTACTGGATCAGGATCAGATGAGAGTCTATGTAAACGATGTTCTGGTTGGAGAAAATCAGAAAACCTATGTGAAAGTATCTGAGCTGGGAGAAGACCTGAAGGCTTATCTGGGTAAATCTTTCTACAGCGCAGACGGCTATTTCAAAGGCGGATTTGACAACATTCAGATTTACAACCGGGCTCTGACAGAAGAGGAAATTACAGGGGCCCAGGAGGAAGTTCCCCTTCTGGCTTCCTATGACTTCAGTAAGACAGAAGGAACTACAGTGAAAGATCAGTCCGGAAAGGGCAACGACGGAGAAATCAGGGGCAGCAATTATATTGTTGACGGAAAGAACCTGACCCTTCCCGGCGGCGCCAACGGCAGCAATGCAGCCTATGTGGAACTTCCGGGAAGCCTGTTTGCGGGAAAGAAGGAACTTACCATCTCTGCATGGCTGAAAAATGAGACGGGAAGCGGCAACTATTCTGCCATGTTCTTCGGAACGCCGAAAAATCAGAATAATGTGTCTTCTCAGTACTGGCTGTTAAATCCTAAAAACCCGTCCGGAACTTTAAAATCCGTTATTACCAACAGCGCAGATGAGAAGTATCCTTACAATACCGAGTATGGAATTTCACCGACCAACAGCGCCCAGGGAATTAAGGGACCGGAAACAGACAGTGAATGGGGACTTTATACCACGGTACTGACAGAAGACAGCATTACTGCTTATTACAATGGAGAAAAAGTGGGGACGGCAGCCATCCAGAATCCGGTATCCAATTTCGGTTCTGATCTGGTGGCCTATATCGGAAAATCCACTTATCCGGATATGTTCTACAAAGGGGGCGTCCGGGATGTGAAAGTCTGGGATGGTGTATATACCGATCAGGATGTGGAACAGTTATACGAAGATGCGGTATTTGATGTGGCTATGGATACCCTTTCCTTCCGGGATGGAGATTCTGTATATTCCAGCCTGAAACTGCCGGAAACTTTAATCGGAAAAGTGGATGCAGTCTGGAGTTCCGGTAATCCTGAGGTCCTGGCCAACGACGGTACGGTTACCCGTCCTGAACTGGGAGAAAAAGATGCGTCCGTGGATCTTCGGGTAAACTTTACCACAGGAACGCTGAAGAAAGAAGTCATTTATCATCTGACGGTGAAAGCTCTCAGTGAGGAGGAAATCGCCCAGAGCCTTGTAATTCCAAAATATATTTCCGAAAATCTTCCTTCTGAAATCAACGGAATGGAAGTAACGTATGAGTCCGATGATCCGAAAGTGATTGGAAAAGACGGAACCGTGACCTTCCCTGAAGCGGGAGAAGGAAGTAAGACCGTTGCCATAACAGCTACAGTGGGAACAGTAGAGATAAAAGGCGAAGCAGAAGTGCTGGAAAAAGGCGGGGACGTGGTTACCTATGTGACTAAAGGCGGCGACCTGCTGGCTTATGCAGACAGCCGGAGATCCGACGCCCTGTTTGTGGCAGCGAAGAATGCAGAAGGAAATTATGAAGAATTAAACAAAGGAAAAGCCATCCTCTATGTGAAATGGCAGGGAGATCAGAAAGTAGAAGAGAACTGGCAGATGGGTTCCCCGGAATTCTTCCGGTTTGAGGACGGAAGCCTGGGTGTGATCGCCTCTGCAAACAATGGAGAAAACGGAGTTTACATCTGGAATTCCAAAGATACGGTAAACTTTGAAAATCAGAGATACCTGACTCTGGCAGAGACAGGCACACAGGTACAGGATCCTTCTCTGGTCTATGATGCGGCAACCCAGAACTATAAGATTTTCTGGCAGGATCAGAACGGCGGAGCTTATGTCTCTGTTTTCGAGAGTCTGGAAAACGGATCCAAACCAGAAGTAACCTATACGGCTTATATTACCGAAGAGAAGCCGGATGGAGAGCTTCCCGAAGAAGCCGTAGCAGAAGAAGCCGGCGGATTTTCCATGTCCGCAGCGGAATACGAACTTTTCCAGAAGAAATACGGAACCCTTCATAACACAGGCGTAGACTCCGTGGAAGTCTCTGTGGAGGAAGGAGAAGAGCTGAATCTGCCGGATACTGTGACGGCACATTACAGTGACGGAACAGAGAAGAATCTGGGAGTGAAATGGGACGAAGAAGCATTAAAGGAGATTGATACTTCCGAAAGCGGCACTTATACCATCGAAGGAGAAGTGCAGCAGGATGCGTTCAGCTATCCCTTTATTGCAGAGCGTGCCGATCCCCATGTTTTCTACAATGAAGACGACGGCTATTATTATTCCACCGGTTCTTATTATCCGGTAAGTGATCCGCAGACCTGGGGCTTTTATGCAGGAGACTGCTACCGGGCTATCGGAATCCGCCGGGCAAAGACACTGGGAGGACTGCAGAGCGCAGAAGAACATCTGATGTTTGACCCGGATAATGATCCAGACGCACAGTGGGGAACTTTCCTGTGGGCGCCGGAATTCCATAAAATCAACGGAACCTGGTACTGTCTGGTAGGAGCCAGCAGAGGAAAGAAAGCGCCGGGACAGTACGGGTGGTGCAGTAATTCCGTTCTGATCCCATACATCGGCGACGGAGACGACAGCACTTCCCTGGAAGAAGACATTCAGGCAGGGGGCATGCTGGATAAGAATCAGTGGGGCGATCCCATCATTCTGGAAGGCGCGCCGTCCTTCGACGTTTCTTACTATGAAGATGAAAACGGACAGGGATACTACGTTCTGCCCAATACCCCCGGAGGAGCCCAGATTTCCATTGTAAAAGCCAAAAGTGAGGGCGTTCCTCAGTTCGATGGGGAAAAGGTGATGGTAAAAACCATTGAATTCCCGTGGGAATACGGGATCTATGAAGGCTCTGTCTCTGCCTCCAATCCGGAAGGTACGGATCAGGGTGTTGTGGAAGGACCTTACTTATTCTCCTACGGAGATAAGGTATATATTTCTTATTCCGGAGCCACAGTGGATAAATACTACTGCCTGGGCCTGATGGTGGCAGATAAGGGAAGCGACATCATGGATCCGGACAGCTGGACCAATGTCAATTATCCGCTGTTAAGCTCATACGATACGGCGGACGGCCAGATCGGAGGAGCCTCTCACATGGGAGGCGGCCATAACTCGGTGGTTGTGGACGAATACGGCAACCTGGCTCTGATTTACCATGCAAGACCCAATCCGGATCCTCACGAAGGAAAAGGAGGGGCAGGCGGTTTATTCGATCCGTGCAGAAATACCATGGTGAAGAGTATCAATGTAGCCTATGACGGAACGCTGGTATTTAACATGACTCCGGAAGAAGAACTGGATCCCCGGTTCAAGACAGTGACGGCGACGATCACAGTGGAAGGAAATAAAACCGCGCAGGCAGATTTCCAGAAAGTAATGCCGGAAGTAACGGCAGAAGTCGGCGCCGATTCCAGTGTCACGGTAGAATGGAAAGAAATTGAACATGCAGCCAGCTACCGGATTTACCGGAAAGAAGCCGGGGGAAGCTTCAGAGGAATTGCCAATGTGGATGCCGGAGCAACCACTTATGTGGATAAGGCGGCAGAAGCGGGAAAAACCTATTATTACACCGTAAAAGGCTTCTGGGAGGAAGATGCAAAAGGTATCTGCACTAAATATCCCACAGATGTAAGTGTGAAGATTCCGGTGAAGGAACTGGCGACGCCTTCGGTTAAGACCCGTTCCGTGAACTACTGTACTGTGGAAGTAACCTGGAACAAAATCACAGGGGCCGACAAGTACGTGATTTACAGAAAAGAAGCAAAACCGGGAACCGCTTTCAAATCCATCGGAACCGTAGGTGGAGGTACTCTAAGCTACCGGGATGGAAGCGCGAAGATGGGCGTGAACTACTACTATACGGTAAAAGCTTTCGCAGGAAGCATCTACAGCGATTATCAGAAGACGGTAACCGGAATGGCGGTACCATCCTCTCCGACTCTGAAGGCAGCAGGCAGCAGCAAAGGAGTAACCATCACCTGGACCGGATCCAAGGCAGGAGATAACAAGTTTGCAGACGGCTACCGTGTCTTCAGAAAGACGGAAGGCGGAAGCTGGAAGACTGTGGGAACGGTAGGAGCAAATACGCGAAGCTTCACAGACACCACAGGAGCAAAGGGAACCACTTATGTGTATACGGTAAGAGCTTATGTAAAACAGAGCGACGGAACGAATCTGTGGGGAACTTATAATGCTGCAGGCGTAAAAGGCGCAAAAAAATAATTATCAGCCCTGTGTAATGACAGGTCAAGTTTACAGACCCTGGTCTGGCTAAATGCCGGGCCGGGGTTTTCCAGATCCGTGGGAACTGTGTCTCAGGCTGTAACTGCTTTACGAGAAGCAACAAAGGGAAGCGTGGGAGAAAGAAAATAAGAATTGTAGAATCGTTGATCCTTTTATACAATGAACCAGACATCTGACGGCGGACGGTTCATAAGGGAGAGGATAGCCATGGAAAAGAAAGGACACAGGAAATGGATCATCGGCCTTCTCCTGTGTTTTTGCATACTTTTATGTACAGGGAGAAGTCTGAATCGGGAACCGTGGACGGTTCCGGGAGAAAAAGAAGTTCCTTATGAAACAGAAAAAGAGGAAGAAACAGAAGGGGAAACGGAGGAGGAAGGGAAGGAAGAAGAGACGGAAGATTCCCTTCCCGACCATATAGGGGAACAGGAAGAACGGCCGGAGAGGTTCCCGTGGGCCCTGTCCGGGGAACAGGAAACAGAGTCGGACAAAGAAGAGGCAGATCCTGAGAAGGAACCAGAATCAGAAACAACGATCCTGCGGGAAAGGAACAATCCGGTTATCACACCCCTTCCTTCCGGAATTCAGGAACAAAATGAGGAAGAACCGGATTCTGAAGGGACAGAACAGGGCGACATCAACGAAGGGAAATATCCCCAAATTGAGACGGACTTGCAGTCGGAAGAGCTGGTCCAAGAAAAAGTAAAACGGTTTTATGTAGAAGGAAAAGATTATCAGGGAAACCCTCTGGGAGCAGACTATCAGAAGGTAGACGGAAACGGAAAAATACTGGAGGGGACAGAAATTTCGGGCGGACGGGTATACTATGAAATGGAACTGACGGAAGGGGAGAATGTGGTTACGATTACTGTAACCGATCCGGAGGGCAGAGAAACCACAATGGAGAGTATCTTTTATTATGGAAAACAAAAAGAAACGGTTTTGTGCAGCCTGGAGGCGGGGACTCTGGGACTTGGCACATACTTTATCAGGCTGATCCCCCTGGAGGAAGGAGAGAGCGTAAGCCAGGTAATCGAAAGGGCTTTGGAAGAACAGGGTTACCACAGTGTTTTCCGAAAGGAAGAAAATGCAGAAAATGAGAAATGGCAGGGAGCGCTGGAACGTATAGAAAAGGAAGGGATCACAGAGGGGTACCGGATTCCGCCTGATTTGTATCAACACCTGAAGGAAGAACAGTATGAGAAACGGGAGCACAGAGAGAATTCCCTGGGGAGCGACGATTTCTGCAGGGGATCCGGATGGGGGATTTCTGTAAACGGAGAATACAGAAAGGGAGAAGAATTAAAGGAAGAGGCTTTACAGGGACAAATCATCCGGATACGCTTCTCCCTGTATTATGGGAAAGATATAGGGGCAGCTCAGGAGTCCTGGGAAAAAGAGTGGTGACGGCTCTCCATTAGACGAATGGAGCGGAATATGGTACACTAATACCCAAGGTGAAAGAGATGGAGGATCAGGGAATGTTTGATATTCAGGAAGAGTTAAAAAAGCTGCCGGGAAGTCCGGGCGTATACCTGATGCACGATGCCCGGGATGAGATTATTTACGTGGGGAAAGCGGTCAGTCTGAAAAACCGGGTGCGGCAGTATTTCCAGAGCAGCAGAAACAAAGGCGTGAAGATTGAACAGATGGTTACCCAGATTGCCAGATTTGAATACATTGTGACAGATTCTGAACTGGAAGCCCTGGTATTAGAGTGCAATCTGATTAAAGAATATCGTCCCAAATACAATACGATGCTAAAGGATGACAAAAGTTATCCCTTTATTAAAGTTACCGTTCAGGAGCCGTTTCCCAGGGTGCTGTTTGCCAGAAGGATGAAAAAGGATAAGGCCAGATACTACGGCCCCTACACCAGCGCAGGAGCTGTCAAAGACGTTATTGAGCTGGTCCGCAAGCTTTACCGGGTCCGTTCCTGCAGCCGGGTGCTGCCAAGAGACACAGGGAAAGAGCGTCCCTGTCTGTATTATCATATGAAACAGTGCGCCGCCCCCTGCCAGGGGTATATCAGCCGGGAGGATTACCGGGAAGGGATTCGGAAGGTTCTGGAATTTCTGAATGGAAATGTGAAGGATACCATTTCTGAACTGGAGGAAAAAATGAAAAATGCGGCTGAGGATCTGCGCTTCGAAGAAGCCGGGGAATACCGGGATTTGATTCAGAGCATTCAGAAAGTGGGCGAACGGCAGAAAGTCACCAGTTACGGAGGGGAAGACAAGGACGTGGTGGCCATGGCCATGCAGCAGGATCTGGAAGAAAACGGAAAAGAAGAGAAGCCGGAAGAACAGCTTCGGGAGCAGGATGCGGTTGTCCAGGTATTTTTCATACGGGAAGGGAAGCTCATCGGACGGGATCATTTTTACCTGAAAACTGCCAGAGGAGATTCCAGAGGACAGATTTTATCCAGTTTCTTAAAACAGTTCTATTCCGGAACCCCTTTCATCCCCAAAGAAGTCATGCTTCAGGAAGAAATCGACGACAGGGCCATTATTGAGGAGTGGTTAAGCAGCCGGAGAGGCCAGAAGGTGCAGATTCGGGTGCCCAAAAAAGGAAGCAAAGAGAAGCTGGTAGAGCTGGCGGCAGAAAATGCCAGGATGGTCTTAAGCAAAGATAAGGAAAGGCTGAAAAGAGAAGAGGGAAGAACCATAGGGGCTGTTCATGAGATTGAAGACTGGACAGGTCTGAAGGGGATTCAGAGGATGGAAGCCTACGACATATCCAATATCAGCGGGTTTGAGTCTGTGGGCTCCATGGTGGTCTACGAAAGAGGCAGACCGAAACGCAGCGACTACAGAAAATTTAAAATCAAATGGGTGCAGGGGCCTAACGATTATGCCAGTATGGAAGAGGTGCTTACCCGCCGTTTTACCCACGAGACAAAGGGAGAACACGACAGTTTTTCCAAACTGCCGGATTTGATTCTCATGGACGGCGGAAGAGGACAGGTGAATATTGCGTTAAAGGTACTGGAAAAACTGGGACTTGAGATTCCTGTCTGCGGCATGGTAAAAGACGACAAACACCGGACAAGGGGGCTGTATTATCAAAACGAAGAGATTCCCATTGATACAAACACAGAAGGATTTAAACTCATAACCAGAATTCAGGATGAGGCCCATCGTTTCGCTATAGAATTCCACCGCTCTTTAAGAAGCAGGGAGCAGGTTCGTTCCATTCTGGATGATATTCCGGGGATTGGCCCGGCCAGAAGAAAAGCCCTGATGCGTTATTTTAAATCTCTGGAGGCCATCCGGGACGCCTCTGTGGAAGAACTGAAAGAAGCCGATTCCATGAATGAGAAAAGCGCCCGCCAGGTCTATGAATTTTTTCACGGGAATCCCAGGTAGTTCCGTTGCAGACCCAGGATGGTTATGATAAAATAAAGAAAGATGAGATTGGGGAAGGCAAAGGAGACGAAAAAATGAACAATCGGAATAATAAAGTATATTTAAGTAAAATGGTTCAGGAACTGGGATTACGGAATCTGACACCGGAAGTAGATCTGACAGATAAGGCTGTGACAGTACCGGAAATTAACCGTCCGGCCTTACAGCTGGTAGGGTATTTAAAGCATTTTGCCTATGAGAGAGTGCAGATTATCGGTTACGTGGAGTTTACGTATCTGGAACAGTTATCTAAGGAAGAACGGCTGGTTGCTTACGAACGTTTCATTTCCAGCAAAATTCCCTGCGTAATTTTCAGTACCATGACTCAGCCCACAGAGGATATGCTGGAGCTGGCCGTGAAATACGGAGTGCCCACTTTCGGCACAGATAAAACAACCAGCAGTCTGATGGCGGAAGTGATCCGCTGGCTGGGCGTACAGCTTGCTCCCTGTATTTCCATTCACGGAGTACTGGTGGATGTATACGGTGAAGGGGTTCTGATTACAGGAGAAAGCGGTATCGGAAAGAGCGAAGCCGCTCTGGAATTAATTAAGAGGGGCCACCGTCTGGTCAGTGACGATGTGGTGGAACTGAGGAAAGTCAGCGACGCTACACTGGTGGGATCGGCGCCGGATATTACCAGACATTTTATCGAACTTCGGGGAATCGGAATTGTAGATGTAAAAACTTTATACGGTGTAGAATGCGTAAAGGATACCCAACAGATTGATCTGGTCATTAAACTGGAAGAATGGGACAAAGATAAAGAATATGACCGCCTGGGACTTCAGCAGGAATATATTGAATATCTGGGAAATAAAGTGGTTTGTCACTCGCTGCCTATCCGCCCGGGACGGAACCTGGCGATTATTGTGGAAACAGCGGCAGTAAACCACAGACAGAAAAAGATGGGATATAACGCTGCAGAAGAATTGTACAAACGTGTACAGGCGAACATTGCCAAGAATCGTTAGAGATAGGAGATAGTTGTATGTATTGTTTTGGGATTGACGTAGGAGGAACAAGCATTAAATGCGGCCTGTTTTCGGAAAATGGCGCCTTGGAGGATAAATGGGAAATCCCTACCAGAACCGAAGAAAAAGGGGAACATATTTTACCGGATATTGCGGAAGCCATTCAGAAAAAAATGCAGGAAAAAAATCTGAAAAAAGAAGAGATCAAAGGCGTGGGAATCGGACTTCCCGGGCCGGTAACGGATCAGGGAGAAATCCTCTGTGCTGTAAACCTCTACTGGGGCAGAAAGAATGTGGAAGAAGAGCTGACAAGACTGACAGGACTTCCTTCTAAAGCCGGAAATGATGCCAATGTGGCCGCCCTGGGAGAAGTCTGGAAAGGTGCGGCAGAGGGTCATGAGAACGTGCTGATGGTTACCCTGGGAACCGGCGTTGGCGGCGGAATTATTTTAAACGGAAGAATTCACACAGGCGTTCACGGAGCAGCAGGGGAAATCGGACATGCCAATGTGAATCCTCATGAAACAGAAAGCTGCAACTGTGGAAATAAAGGATGTTTAGAACAGGTGGCTTCTGCCACCGGTATCGCCCGTCTGGCCAGACAGGAGCTGGCGGCCGGCCAGGATGAAAGTGTATTAAGAGGGCTGGAGGATGTGACGGCCAAGGATGTATTTGATGCCTATAAACAGGGAGATAAGACGGCGGCAAAAGTTGTGGATACCTTTGCCAGATATTTATCTATGGGTCTTTCTTCTTTCGTATCCGTTCTGGATCCAGACGTGATTCTTATCGGAGGAGGAGTTTCCAGGGCAGGACAGGTTTTAATTGACTGTGTAGAAAAATATTACAGACAATACGCCTTCCCAAGTGCCAAGGATACGCCGATTATTCTGGCATCCCTGGGAAATGACGCAGGAATTTACGGAGCCGCCCGCTTAGTTATCCAGAATACTTAAAAAAGAGTATAGAAGAGCCGCTGCAAAAAGATGTTCATTCATCTGTTTGCAGCGGCTCTGTTTTTTGCATCATAGGCATTAGGAAGGTCTTTAAGCGCCTTCTACTCCATCCCCGGAGCCATCGTCCCCGGAGCCGCCGGAACCATCGTCTCCGGAGCCGCCGGAGCCATCGTCCCCGGAGCCGCCGGAACCATCATCGTCGGAACCGCCGGAACCATCATCTCCGGAACCGCCGGAGCCATCATCTCCGGAGCCGCCGGAATCGTCGTCCCCGGAGCTGCCGGTACCGTCATCGCCGGATCCGGAATTGCTGCCGCCGGAACTGCTGCCGCCGGAACCGTTGTTTCCGGAATCGGAATCGTTGTCACCGGAATTATTTCCATCTGAGTTATTTCCCTCTCCTCCGGTATTGGAATTTCCGGAATCCGAACTGTCTGAAGAACCGGAATAGGAACCGTAGGAACTGCCGGAATCATTGTAATCATAATCTGAATATCCGTAATAGTGACTTTCACACCGTTCTGTGGGAAGGGAGCCGATGTCGAAATATTCGGTAACTGTGGGGCATCCCGAACGGGGAAGCAAACCGCTGATACTGCAGACAGAGGTCCGTTCTACGCTGGCCGGTTTTTCAAACTCCTGCTCGGTCAGGTTTTCATGGATACGCTCCATTACTTTCTGCCAGAGCAGCTTGTGGAAATTTCTGGACATATAGTCGTCCGGAATCTTCTCATTGTTGTCAAATCCGGACCAGACAGCACAGGTATAATAAGGAGTATATCCTACAAACCATAAATCGTTATAGGTATCTGTGGTACCGGTCTTTCCTGCTACCGCCATATTATCTAACCGACACATGGTACCTGTACCGTATTTTACCACGTCTTCCATGGCGCTGGTAAGCAGATAAGCGGTACTTTCTTTAATCACAGAGGTCTCTTCCGGCGTGTTGTCAACCAGAAGATTTCCGTCCCGGTCATAAATCTTTGTAAAGTAAATGGGTTTAATGTAATTTCCCTGGTTGGCAATGGCTGCATAGGAAGCACAGAGCTCCACATTGGTAACACCGTAAGTGATACCTCCGAGTGCCAGCGGGAGATTGGCATCGGAATAGACATTTCCATTTTCATCCGTATCCTGCTCTCCTCCGTGGGCCAGGGTGGTAAAACCGAACCGATCCAGGTAATCCAGGCCGAGCTCAGGAGTGACCTCCTCCAGACATTTAACAGCTACTACATTGACAGAATTCTGGATGGCCTTGCGGATGGTGGTCTCCCCTCCGTAGGTATTGCTGGCGTTTCGCACGGGAGAACCGTCCGGATAATCGTAAGGTTCATCCACAAAAGTAGTAGCCAGGGACATGCCCTTTTCATTTAAAGCAGGCGCATAAGTAGATACAATCTTAAAAGTAGAACCTGGCTGACGGGTGGTGTCAGTAGCTCTGTTTAAAGTCAGGCTGGCTGTCTTCTCGCCGCGTCCGCCGATTAATGCCTTCACGTATCCGGTGCGCTGATCAATAACACTCATGGAAGACTGGGGCTGAGGTGTGAAATTCACGTTTTCAGCAATCAGCGTACTTCCGTCTGATAAAATAGAAGCCTTGTACTGATCCACATAAGTCTGTCCTTCTTCAGGAGAATCGAACAGCAAATCGAAATCGGGATCCTGATTTTTAAAATACAGGGTCAGCATTTCCTTGCTGTAATTGACTTCCTCTCCTTCCGGATTCTCTACGGTTAAAGCGTAATCAAGGGCATACTGTACATAATCAGGGAAGTTTTCCGGATTCTGATATTCCTCATCCAGGATGGCCTGAATGGTGGGATCCTGTGTGGTATAGACCTGAAGACCGCCGCTGTATAAAGCGTTTCTGGCCTGAGTTTCTGTATACCCTTTTACATTCATTAAAACTTCAATGACCTGATCGGTCAGCTCGTCTTCAAAATAGGAATAAACGGTCTCTTTTGTCTCTATTTCAGACTGAGCCGCCTGTATTTCACTGTAAATATCGTCGTTTATGACTTCGTTGTACTGGGTCTGAGTGATGTATCCCTGATCCAGCATATCTCCCAGGACTTTTTTCCGTCTCTGTGCGTTGGCCTCGGGATTCTCTATGGGATTGTATTTGGTAGGATTCTGTGTGATTCCCGCAATGGTGGCACATTCCGATAAATTCAGATCCCAGACATCTTTGTTGAAGTATTTTCTGGCGGCTGCCTGTACGCCGTAAGAGCCTGCCCCCAGGTTAATGGTGTTGAGATAGTTCTCCAGAATAATCCCTTTATCATTAATCTTTTTCTCCACCTGTATAGCCAGGTACTGTTCCTGGAATTTACGGACGAATTTCTCCGCCCAGGTAGATTCACTGGTCCAGTCGGTAAAAACATTATTCTTTAACAACTGCTGGGTAATGGTACTGGCTCCTTCAGAAAAATGGCCGTCAGATACGCCGGTTACAAAGGCACGGAGAATTCCCCGCGCGTCAATGCCGTTATGTTCATAGAAACGTTCGTCCTCAATGGCCACAACTGCATTCTGTAAATCTTCCGGAATCTGTTCCAGGGAGACCGGCTGGCGGTTGGCCGTGGGGGCTGCCAGCTTTCGCATCTGATTCCCCTGATCATCATAGAGGTAAGAGGCATAGCCAAGTGGGGTAATATCAATGTCATCCACATCGGGGGCATTATCTATAATCCCTTTAAATGCGCCTATTCCTCCGCACAGCAATATGATGAAAATTGTAATCAGCGCTATAAATAAAACTCGTATGGCAGAAACATGTGCTCTTTGCCCAATCATGGTAGAGCGTGAAATCAGAGCTTTCCGCTTTTTTGAAGTGGACTTTTTTCCATAATTCATGACATTCCTCCTTTTAATCCTTTCCATTATACCAAATAAAAAAACCGAAATAAACCCCCAACATAAAAGTTCACAGTTCCTGCACAAAAGATAGGCTCTTGCTTCCCGGTAAAATTTATGATAGCGTGAAAACAGAAAAAAGCGAAAGAAAAGAGGGATAACGGATGCGTACGGCAAAGGAAGTGTATCAGATTTATGACCAGTGTAAGTGCTCGTTCTATATTTATGAGGAAGAAATTGTGAAAAAACAGGCAGAAACCCTGAAACAGGCTCTGCCGGAGTTTGAATTTCTCTATTCGGTTAAATGCAATCCCATGGAAGAAATTCTGGAGACGGTATTTACCCGGGGCTTCGGAGCGGACGCGGCGTCTGTACAAGAAGTGAAACTGGCAGGAGAAAAAGGGCTGTCCAGGGAAAAGATTCTGTTCTCAGCTCCCGGCCGAAGCTATGAAGAGCTTCGGGAAGTCTGTGAAGATGCCCTGATTATCGCTGACAGTTTCCACGAACTGGAACTGCTGGAGAAAATAGCAGAGGAAAAAGGCCGGGTTCTGGAAACCGGCGTGCGTATAAACCCGGACTATACCATGGGCGGAGCAAAAGGAGTTTCCAGTAAATTCGGAATGGATGAAGAACTGATTTGGGAGAGGAGAGGTTTCTTTGATTCCTTAAAACATATACAGATTACAGGAATTCATGTACATCTTCAATCCCAGGTTCTGTCAGCAGACGTACTTTCCGCCTACTACAGAAAGGTGGCAGAGCTGGCGGTGCGGTGCCAGAAAGAGATGGGATGGGAACTGAAGTTTCTGAATTTCGGAGGAGGCCTGGGAATTCCCTATGGTCCCCAGGACAGTCCTCTGGATCTGGAGGAGGTTCTGAAAGGCTGGAAAAAACTGGGAGAGAAAATCCGAAAGCAACTTTCGGCCCGGCTCATTCTGGAAAGCGGGCGGTTCCTGGTATGCCAGGCAGGGACCTACTATACTCCCATCGTGGATCGAAAGGAATCCAGAGGCAGAAAGCTTCTGATTGTAAAAAATACCCTCAATGGATTTCTTCGCCCTTCCATGGCTGAAATTGTAAAAGACTGCAGAAAAGATGGGGAAGGTTTTACCTGCGAACCTTTTTATACAGGAGAAAACGCATTTGATTTCCGGGTTGTGGGAAAAGAAGGCGAAACAGAGAAAGAGACGGTGGACATTTATGGAAGCCTGTGTACCGCCGCCGATGCAATGAAAAAGGAAGCCGTGCTTCCCAAAAGTGAAATAGGAGATTTGCTTGCTGTAACCAATGCGGGAAGTTATGGATACAGCCTTTCACCGCTTCGTTTTTCCAGTCCGAAGGCGGTGCGGGAGTTCTACTGGCACGGATAATGCTTCTTTCGGATGCGAAAAGAAACCCCTCAGTTAAGGCTCCTTTTCGCAGTTGGTTTCATCCAGAATATAGAGAGGGCGGCGCTTGGCCTCCAGATAGGTTTTGGCCAGGTACTGTCCCAGAATTCCGATACAGAAAAGCTGGATACCTCCCAGAAGCAAGGTGATGCTTACCGTTGACGCCCAGCCTGCCACCGGGTCGCCAAAGACAATGCGCCGGAAGATGATGACAGCCATAAAGATCAGAGAAGAGAAACCGAATAAGACGCCGCTTAAGGAAATCACAAGGGGCGCGGTGGAAAAAGCCACAATCCCGTCAATGGCGTAGAGGAGAAGACTCCAGAAAGACCATTTGGTTTCTCCGGCGACCCGCTCCACATTTTCAAATTCAATCCATTTGGTTTTAAATCCTACCCAGCCAAAGAGGCCTTTGGAAAAACGGTTATATTCGCCCATTTCCAGCAGAGCGCTGACGAATTTGCGGTTCATCAGACGATAATCCCGGGCGCCGTCCACCAAATCCGTTTTTGAGATGCGGTTCATCAGACGGTAGAACTTCCTGGCAAACCAGGAACGGATTTTCGGTTCTCCTTTTCGGGAAACACGTCTGGTAGCGGCAGAATCATACCCTTCCACAGTAACTGCATGGTACATCTCAGGCAAAAGGGAAGGAGGATCCTGCAAATCAGCGTCCATAATGGCCACGTAATCTCCCTGGCTGTACTGCAGGCCGGCATAAATGGCGGCCTCCTTTCCAAAGTTGCGGGAGAAAGAAAGATATTTAACACGGGAATCCGCAGCGGCCAATTCCTTCAGATAAGAGAGGGTTCCGTCAGAGGAACCGTCATTGACACAGATCAGTTCAAAGGATTCCTGGCACATGGATTCCGTAAGTTTTTGAAATTCCTGATAAAAGTAAGGAAGAGAGCTTTCCTCATTAAAGCAGGGGACGATAATGGAAATACTCATAATTACCACTCCTTCCATGAAAATTTTGGATCCGGGGTTTTACAGTTTTTAGATTATAACACAGATTCGGTGAAAATAAAACTTTCCTCAGCTCCTTTCCCGTGATAAGATGCATTATAAGAAGAAAGAAGAGAGGAACGATTATGCTGGAAACATATAAAACCGTGTACAAGGGCGGACAGGGAGAAATTGTGGAGAAAAAATCCCGTTTTATTGCTACCGTCCGTCCGGTGGAAACGGAAGAAGAAGCAATAGCTTTTTTAGAAGAAATGCGTAAGACTTACTGGAATGCCACCCATAACTGTTATGCTTATACGGTGGGTAAGAACCGGGAATTTACCAGATGCAGCGACGACGGCGAGCCCAGCCAGACAGCAGGAAGACCCATGCTGGACGTACTGCTTGGGGAAGAGCTGTACAACACGGCAGTGGTGGTTACCCGGTATTTCGGGGGAACCCTTCTGGGTACCGGGGGACTGGTACGGGCCTATTCCAGGGCAGTACAGGAAGGTTTAAAATGCAGTGAGCTGATAGAAAAGAAGTTTGGGCTGATTTTAGAGATTGGTACGGATTATCAGGGGATCGGGAAGATTCAGTACCTGGCAGGCGAGCGGAAGATACCGGTTCTGGACTCCCAGTATACGGACAGGGTAACAGTAAAGCTCCTTGTCCCCCTCCATCAGAAGGAAGAACTTAAGAAGGCTGTCACAGAGGCGACCAGCGGAAGAGCTTCCTTAAAAGAGGACAAAGAGCTGTATTTTGCCGTCAGAGACGGGGAATATTTACTGTTTGATGAATAATTCTCAGCATTTCTCCGGTTCCGGATATTCAGAATCGAAGGTCTCCACGGTGATGGAACGGATAACCTGAGGGGTTAAGGGACGATCGCTGTAATCGGTATCGGTCTCTGCGATTTTATTTACGATCTCTAATCCTTCGGTTATTTTTCCGAAAGCGGCATAAGCTCCGTCCAGGTGAGGAGAGGTCTGATGCATGATGAAGAACTGGCTTCCGGCGGAATCAGGATGCATGGCTCTTGCCATGGAAAGAACGCCTGGAGTATGTTTTAAATCATTGGGGAATCCGTTCTGGGCAAATTCTCCTTTAATGGAGTAGCCGGGGCCGCCCATGCCGGTACCGTCAGGACAGCCGCCCTGAATCATAAAGCCGTTAATCACCCGGTGGAAAATCAGTCCGTTATAGAACCCTTTGTTTACCAGGCTGATAAAATTGTTTACTGTGTTAGGGGCGATTTCCGGGTATAATTCCCCCTTCATAACATCGCCGTTTTCCATTGTAATTGTAATTACTGGATTTGCCATAATTTTTCTCCTTAAAAAATGATTGTACTTTTTGCGTGTAGTCTATTATAATATGTCAGAGAAAATCCTGCAAGAGAATTAGTTTAAGACGACAGGATAAGCGTAACTATTCAGCCGCGTAAGCTGCGGGAATCCGAGATGCATGGCTGAATAGTTACGGAAACGCATCTGATAACAGAAATTGTGCTGGAAAGGCTGGATACAGAGATGATAATAGAAACCAGAAATCCGCAGGAGACCTTTGCGGTGGGAAGAAGGCTGGGAGAAAAGGCGCAGCCGGGTCAGATTTATACACTGGAAGGCGATCTCGGCGTGGGAAAGACAGTTTTTACCCAGGGGGTTGCCGCCGGGCTGGGAATTACAGAAGCAGTCAGCAGTCCTACGTTTACCATTCTCCAGGAATATGAGTCGGGAAGACTGCCCTTTTATCATTTTGATGTCTATCGAATTGGAGATATTGAAGAAATGGAAGAAATTGGCTACGATGATTATTTTTTCGGAAAGGGAATCTGCCTTATTGAGTGGGCGAATCTGATTGAAGAGATTCTTCCCCAGAGCCATATTTCTGTAACTATAGAAAAAGATTTAAATCAGGGCCTGGACTATCGGAAAATTACCATACAGGGTCTGGAAGAATTTGATAAGAGAGAGGGAGACTGAGATGAAAATATTGGCGCTGGACAGTTCCGGAATTGTGGCTTCTGTGGCTGTGGTAGAAGATCAGAATCTGCTGGCAGAATATACTGTCAATTACAAGAAAACCCATTCTCAGACATTGCTGCCCATGCTGGATGAGATAAGTAAAATGACAGAACTGGATCTGGAAAGTCTGGATGCAGTGGCTGTTGCCGCCGGTCCGGGATCTTTCACCGGGCTTCGTATCGGGTCAGCTACCGCGAAAGGTCTGGGACTGGCTCTGAAAAAACCCCTGGTTTCCATTCCTACCCTGGAGGGACTGGCGTATAATCTGTATGATACGAAAGGTCTGATCTGCCCTTTGATGGACGCCAGGAGAAATCAGGTATACACAGGAGTCTATCGGTTTGCAGATCACAGGCTTCAGACAGTGGAGGAGCAGCGGGCAGCAGATATTCTGGAAATTCTGGAATGTATCAACCAGTTAGGGGAGCCGGTGACCTTTCTGGGAGACGGAGTTCCTGTTTTCCGGGACGCTATCGGAAGGACTGTAAAGGTGCCCTTTTCCTTTGCACCGGCCCATCTGAATAAGCAAAGAGCAGCAGCAGTGGCAGCGCTGGCCTGCGTATATATGGAAGAAGGGCGGACAGAAACAGCGGCAGAACACCGTCCGGACTATCTGCGCATGTCCCAGGCGGAGAGAGAGCGGGCAGAAAGAGAACGATTGAAAAAAGAGGGCACATCTCTATGATACTAAGAGAAATGATGCCCGAAGATCTGGAACAGGTAATGGAAATAGAAGAAAGGCTGTTTTCCCATCCCTGGACCAGAGAAGGATTTTTTACTTTTCTGATGAAAAGCAACGCCATGTTTCTGGTAGTGGAAGAGAAAGGACAGATTCTGGGCTACTGCGGATGCCTGCTGGTTCTGGATGAAGGCGATATTACCAATGTGGCAGTGAAAAAGGAACGTCAGGAAGAAGGAATCGGAAGTTTCATGATTGACGGGCTGATTCGTTTTTGCAGAGAACGAGGGGTTACCCTTCTGCACCTGGAAGTAAGGAAGGGAAACCAGAAGGCAATCCGTTTATACGAAAGAAATGGATTTAAAATGGATGGATACAGGAAAAATTATTATACAGATCCGTCAGAAGACGCTGTTTTAATGAGCCGGACAGAGGGAATCTGACAGAACAGAGAAAAGCTTCCAGGGTTTCCTCGGGTTTCCGCTGGGATTGAAAAGAACTTTCCTATATAATAGTGGATGAAGCGAAAGACATTTCACAAAAGGAGAATACCTATGAGAAAATATAAAATGCAGACAGAGAAACAGCTTATGGAACTTTCCTGTAATAAATGCGGAAGGAAAATCCCACTGAAAAACGGCGTGCCTCAGGAAGGGGTATTCCAGGGTCAGGCTGTCTGGGGATACTTTTCCGAAAAAGACGGAGAGGTTCATTCCTTTGATTTATGTGAAGCCTGTTATGATGAATGGATTCGTACTTTTCAGATTCCTGCAGAGATCCTGAAAAGTACCGAGATCCTCTAGGGAAGTGGACGTGAAAAACGTTTTATGCTACACTGATAGATGTGAATAAGTGAAAGAATAGGAAGATAGAGAATGTTGGATGTTTGTTTGTTAGGATCCGGGGGAATGATGCCCCTGCCTCACCGCTGGCTGACAGCCCTGCTGACCAGGTACAACGGCAGCAGTCTGCTGATTGACTGCGGAGAGGGAACGCAGATTGCCATGAAAGAAAAAGGCTGGAGCTTTAAGCCCATTGATGTGATCTGTTTTACTCATTATCACGGGGATCATATTTCCGGACTGCCTGGTCTTTTATTAACCATGGGAAATGCAGATCGCAGGGAACCTTTAACTTTAATCGGGCCGAAAGGTCTGGAGCGGGTGGTTACAGCTCTTCGTGTGATTGCCCCGGAGCTGCCCTTTGAACTGCGTATGATAGAACTGACGAAACCGGAGGAACACCTGGAGCTGAATGGATACCATATTACGGCTTTCCGGGTCAACCATAATGTGCTTTGTTACGGTTATACCCTGGAGATTAAGAGACAGGGACGGTTCTCTCCGGAGAGGGCCAGGGAACAGCAGATTCCACTGAAATTCTGGAATCCTCTGCAGAAAGGACAGACCATACAGACAGAGGAAGGAGACTGCTATACACCGGACATGGTGCTTGGGCCGGCGAGAAAAGGCCTGAAACTTACTTATACAACCGATACACGTCCAACAGAATCCATTTTAAAAAATGCCAGGGGTTCGGATTTGTTTATCTGTGAAGGGATGTATGGAGAAAAGGACAAACTGGCGAAGGCAAAAGAGTATAAGCATATGACTTTTTATGAGGCGGCCAGACTGGCGAAAGATGCGGAAGTTTCCCAACTGTGGCTGACTCATTACAGTCCGTCCCTGGTGCATCCCGAAGAATTTCTGAAAGAAACCAGGGAGATTTTTCCTGAGACGTATCCGGGAAAAGACGGGAAATTTGTGGAATTGATGTTTGAGGAGGAGTAAAACAATGGAAGATATACAGATTCTGGCGATTGAAAGTTCCTGTGATGAAACCGCAGCTTCCGTGGTAAAAAACGGGAGGACGATTTTGTCTAATGTGATTTCTTCCCAAATAGAACTTCACAAGTTATATGGAGGCGTAGTCCCGGAAATTGCGTCCAGAAAACATATTGAGAAGATTAATCAGGTGATTGAACAGGCGCTGGAGGACGCAAATGTTACCCTGGATGAGATAGACGCTGTTGGAGTTACCTATGGCCCGGGTCTTGTGGGCGCTCTTTTGGTGGGAGTGGCGGAAGCAAAGGCCATAGCCTATGCCAGGAAACTGCCGCTGGTAGGGGTGCACCATATTGAGGGGCACGTATCTGCCAATTATATTGAGCATCCGGATTTGGAACCTCCGTTTTTATGTCTGATTGTTTCCGGAGGACATACCCATCTGGTGATCGTGAAAGAATACGGAGTTTTTGAAATTCTGGGAAGAACCAGGGACGACGCAGCCGGAGAAGCCTTTGATAAAGTGGCCAGAGCCATCGGTCTGGGATACCCGGGCGGGCCTAAGATTGACAAATTATCCAAAGAAGGAAACCCAAAAGCCATTGAATTTCCAAGGGCGAAAATTGACGGATGTCCTTATGATTTCAGCTTCAGCGGTGTAAAATCAGCGGTATTAAACTATATGAATCAGGCCAAAATGAAAGGAGAAGAAGTGAATCGGGCAGATTTGGCAGCTTCTTTTCAGGCGGCTGTGGTGGATGTCTTAACAGAGCATACCATGAGGGCGGCAGAAGATTACGGAATTACCAAAATAGCCATTGCAGGGGGCGTGGCTTCCAACCAGACCCTGCGGGCGGCCATAGAGAAAGCCTGTAAGCAGAGAAATTTCCGTTTTTATTGTCCGTCTCCGATTTTCTGTACGGATAATGCGGCAATGATTGGGGTGGCGGCCTATTATGAGTATCAGAAAGGCGTCCGTCACGGATGGGATTTAAATGCGGTGCCGAATTTAAAGCTGGGAGAGCGTTAGAAATGGAAAAGTGTACAGCCATCGTACTGGCGGCCGGCCAGGGAAAACGAATGAATACCAAAGTGCATAAGCAGTTTCTGCTTCTTCAGGGAAAACCAGTGCTTTATTATTCTCTGAAGTGTTTTGAAGAAACACCCTGGATAGAGGATATTATTCTGGTTGCCGGGAAAGAAGAGTGTCAGTACTGCAGGGAGGAAATTGCAGATAAATACGGATTTAGGAAAATCCGGAAAATTGTGCCCGGGGGGAAGGAACGATATGACTCTGTCTACCAGGGACTACTGGCATGTGAAAATACGGAGTACGTGTTTATTCACGATGGCGCAAGACCTCTGCTTACCCGGGGGATCCTGGAAGAGAGTTTCCGGGAAGTGAAAAAATGGAATGCCTGCGTAGTGGGAGTGCCTTCTAAAGATACAGTGAAAATAGCAGATGAAAATCAGTGTGTGGCAGAAACGCCAAGCCGGGACAGGGTATGGATTATTCAGACCCCCCAGGTGTTCCGGTATTCTCTTATTAAAGAGGCCCATGATTCTATCCGTGGAAAAGAGCTTTTCCAAATTACAGACGACGCCATGATTGTAGAACAGGAAACCGGATGTAAAGTGCGGTTAGTCCAGGGGGATTACCAGAACATTAAGATTACCACACCGGAAGATCTGGTGCTTGCAGAAGCTTTTTTAAGAGGTTTTCAGAAAGATGAAAAAAATTGAAAAAAACGGAAATTTGTTATTGACATAGAAAGACAATATTGCTATAATACTTTTTGCGCTGACGAAGTGCAAAACAAAAAAATACCTTTGGAGAGGTATCGAAGTGGTCATAACGAGGCGGTCTTGAAAACCGTTTGTCCGC
>ERZ1643250.81-NODE-81-length-125013-cov-31.485571_pt1 | contig 125013 bp, 103 predicted proteins | sample MGYA00579262_ERZ1643250 | MGnify/ENA primary metagenome ERZ1643250 (study PRJEB29033, sample SAMEA4952265) | chicken gut metagenome | biome: Broiler Chicken; feature: Gastrointestinal Tract; material: Caecum | place: Ireland | collected 2018 | study: Broiler... | reverse complement strand
TCATACTGTTAAGTACCTCCTCAATTATAGACGAAGGCGTTGAAGCCCCGGCTGTCACACCCACTGTCTTGGCACCTGCCAGCCATGCCCGGTCGAGTTCATCAGCAGTCTCGACATTGATGGCCATGGTATGCCTTGCAGCAACCTGTAACAACTTTTGGGTATTGGAAGAATGATGACCACCAATGACGACCATACGATCGCATTTCTGGCTGAGGTCTTCCGCTTCCTGTTGCCTCGCCCACGTTGCATTACATATTGTATCAAAAATTTCGGCTTTTGTACACTCTTTTTTTAAAAAAGCTTTGCAGCTTTCCCAACTTTCTACCCGAAAAGTCGTCTGCGCAACCACACAAATGGACTCTTGTTGCGCAAGTTCCGGCAACATTTTTTGCAGTTCTTCCAGATTGGCAAAAACCCGCACCGGTCCTGTTGCATGGCCCACAATGCCTTGTACTTCCGGGTGATTTGCGTCACCGGCCACCAACAAAATCGCACCTTTTTTGCCCGCTTCCGCGGCCAATTTATGGATTTTTGCAACAAATGGACATGTGGCATCATGATACGCCAGGCCCCGTGTGCTTATTTTCTCGTAAACCTCCCGCGGGACCCCATGGCTGCGGATGATCACTTCATATCCGTCAGGCACAGCGTCCACGTCTTCACAGGTAAGCGCCCCCTTGCTTTCCAGGTCGGCTACCACCTGCGGATTGTGGATCAGCGGTCCCAACGTTGCTACGCGCCGCCCTTCTTCCAGCAGATCGTAGGTCAGTTTGACCGCACGGTCCACGCCAAAGCAAAAGCCGGCGGTTTTGGCACGAATTACATTCATGGTTTAGCTCCTTGTGGCAAATTACAGTTCGGCCTGACGGTCGGCATCCGGGGCCGAAGGCGGCGTGACAGGCTGCGCCTCAGCGGCAGGTTGTGCAGCCTCCAACGCCGGCTTTTCAAAAGCATTTTCTTCCAGCAGCGCTTCCAGCGCCTCTTTCAAGCGGGTCTTCATGTGGCGCAGTGCCGTTACCTTGTGACCGGGGTCCGTGATCTGCAGGTCCTGTGCCGGAATAGCCGGGCCGAATACCACCCGCACACGGCAGAACGGATGCAGCTTGCCGTCCTTGGTGTTGTAGATGATACGGCAGGGCACCATATCGGCATTGGCAGAGGCTGCAATCACAAAGGCACCGCTTTTCAGGATGCCCAGTTTTCCGTTTTTGGTACGGGTCCCTTCGGGGAAAATCAGCACCCCGATACCGCGGCGGCAGGCCGAAGTCACCTTTTCCAGCGTGACAGTATCGCCTTTGCCGCGGTCAATGGAGACCGCCCCCATGCAGCGCAGGAACCAGCCGATAAAAGGATTTTTGAACAGTTCTTCCTTCGCCAGTACGCACATACGGCGCCAATCCATCACGGCAACGGCAATAAACACCGGGTCCAGATTGGCAATGTGGTTGGACGCGATCACATAGGCGCGGCCGTCGCGCACGGCCTTATAGTTTTCAAGGCCGATGACCTCGATGCGCCAGACGAGCCGTGCGAGTACCCATACAATGGGCAGAATGATCCAATACAGCAGCATGTGCGCGCCTCCAATTTAGATATGTTCCAGAATCGTACGTTTCAGCAGAGCAAAGCTCTCGTCAAAATCAATATCACTGGTGTCTACCAGAATGGCATCTTCTGCCTGTTTCAAAGGCGCCACTTCCCGATGGGTGTCCTGATAATCGCGCTGCTCAATATCCGCCAGCACGGTGGCAAAATCGGCAGGCTGGCCTTTTTGCTGCAGTTCCTTGCAGCGGCGTTCCGCCCGCGCCTGTGCGCTGGCCGTCAGGTAAATTTTGACGGTGGCGTTGGGCAGCACCACGGTGCCGATATCCCGGCCATCCATCAGGACATTCTGGTTGGCGGCCAGGCTGCGCTGGGTATCCAGCAAAAATGCCCGGACCGGAGGATGTGCCGACACCGCCGATGCCGCCATGCCGATCTCCTCGGCGCGGATAGCTTCGCTTACATCTTCCCCATTGAGGTAGATATGCTGGGTACCATCCAGCAGGCGGATCTCCAGCCGGATCTGGGGCAGCAGCGCCGCCACAGCCTCGGCATTGTGCAGGTCGGCGCCCTGCCGGGTTGCATACAGACCAATGGAGCGATACATGGCACCGGTATCCACATACACGTATCCCAAATCAGCCGCCAGACGCTTGGCCAGGCTGGATTTGCCGGCCCCGGAAGGACCATCGATTGCAACAGAAATCATCCAAAACACCTCGTATATTGATTCTTGGCGGAAGTTTCAGCCCCCCGCCCTTTGATCAGGATTGGGCAATGGCCCGAACCGCTGCCTGTGCGGTGGACCAGGCAATCTGCAGATTATAACCACCGGTCCGTGCATCCACATCCAGCACCTCACCGGCAAAGTACAAACCGGCGCACAGCTTGCTGGCCATGGTTTTGGGGTCTATCTGCCGCACATCCACACCGCCGGCGGTAATGACCGCGTGTTCCCGGTCCCCCAGTGCAGTGACGGGCACCGCCCAGTGCTTGCACAGCTGCACCAGTGCCTGTTTTTGTTCCCGGGTGATCTGAGCCGCCCGGGTAGCAGGGTCCACGCCCCATTTTTCCACGGCCACCGGGCGCATGGAATGGGGCAGCAATTTTTCCAGTGCCCCCTGGGCGCTGTGCCCGCCTAACGCGGCAAAATCCCGTGTCAGACGGTCATAAAGGGTTTTCTCGTCCAGCGCGGGTTTCAGATCGAACTCGCAGACATATTGATGCCGGGCCAGATTCTCGATGTACGTACTGGCAGAGAGTACCAGCGGACCGGACAGCCCGAAATGCGTAAACAGCGCTTCTCCCTGTTCAGAAAACAGCGGTTTTCCGTCACACAGCAGGGTCAGGCGGACATTGCGCAGCGAAAGCCCCATCATACGGCGGCAGGCGGGGTCCGGACTGACCAGGCTGCACAGACTGGGCTGCGGGTCCACAATGGTATGCCCTGCCTGCCGGGCCAGCTTGTAACCGCTGCCGTCACTGCCGGTCACCGGATAGCTGATACCTCCGGTCGCCACAAGGGTGGCGTTGGCACGAATCGTCTGGCCTTTTTCGGTAACAGCTCCGCAGCAGACGCCGTTCTCCACCAGCAGCTTTTTGGCACTTCCCCGCACAAATTCCGCATCCTGCGCGTAAGAACGCAGCGCCGCCAGTACATCGGCGGCACGGTCACTTTGCGGGAAAACCCGGCGTCCGCGCTCGGTTTTGAGCGGTACACCGAGAGATTCAAACAATTCCATGGCCTCCGACGGCGGGAATGCATACAAACTGGAATACAGGAACCGGCCGTTATGACGCACAAAGGGCAGAAACTCCCGCACGTCGCTGTCGCTGGTCACATTGCAGCGTCCCTTGCCGGTAATCAGCAGTTTCTGGCCAGGTCCCTTGGGGTTATGTTCCAGCACGGTGACCCGCAGTCCCCGGGCGCAGGCCGCCCCTGCGGCCATCAGACCGGCGGCACCGCCCCCAATAATCAGAAGATCGGTCATGCAGCGTGCTCCTTTCGTTTGAACGGCCAGCCGAACGCTGACGCCGACGCAAACGCGTACAGCAGCAACAGCGGATGAACCGTCGCAAGGTACATGGTACTGGTGCCGATCCCGAAGCTGGACACCTCCACAAAAGCGATCATGGCACAGCGCAGCAGCGCAATGCCCAGAATGCCGAACAGAAGCAGCCAGGGCACCACCTTATCCGCGGCAGGGCGGCGCAGTACACGGGGCAAGGCACCCCAATGGCAGACCAATCCGGCCAGCAGACCCAGCCACAGCAAAGCACGATAGCACCAGGCAATGCCCTCCATAAGAGCAAACACCAGTTTTTGGTAAGGGCTGTAATAAGGCGTATCCTTGCCGGCTTCCGCCGCATGGTTGAAACCACAGTGCAGATACGACGACCACTGGGCCATATCTTCCTCGGTGCCGATGGAACGTGCCGTTTCATAAGGGGCACAATCGGCAAACGTTATCACATGGACAAAGCCCCGCACCGTTTCTGCCAATGTGGAAGCTACATAAGAAGCCTTGATTGGCTGGCTGGTGGCGGTCCGCTGCCCGGTACGGCTGGGCAGGGTTCCATCCTCACAGGCCCCATTGATGGCATCGGCCACGCTTTGCCAGTAGGCGTCCGCTTTCTGGGGCGTATCGTAGACACCCTCAAACTGTGCCGCACGGCGGATGGCCCAGTAAAAGCTGCCCGCGCGGTAATCATCCAGCACAGGGTCCCGGAAATCGTTCTGCAGCTGTTCGTCCTCTTCCAGCCAATAGGCCAGGGGTTCCAGTTCCGGAACCGCCTCATATATTTTTTCCCGGGCATCGGTCGGAACCGAGAGCAGCGGTTCAGCGCTTTCGGTGTCCACCCGCATCATGGCCCCCATGGCCGCCGCGAAAGAGCCTTCGGAGAAATCCGAAAGTGCAAACACGCCATAGTGGCTGTAGTTCAGGCTGCAGAAAGTCAGCACAGCCACCGCCAGCAAACCATAGGGCAGCGCCTGTGCCGCGCAGCAGAGCCAGCGGCGCGCCCGGACCAGTACCACCAGCATCACAACGGTGGCCACCGCAGCAAAGGGCAGCAAAAACACCCCAGCATCCTCCCGGTCCAGGTATCCACAGCCCAGTCCCATTCCGGCAGCCAGCAACCAGGGCCAGAGGGGCTTTTCTTTGGCCGGATAGAACACGGCACGCAGGGCAGCGCCCGCCATTCCCGCAAAGAAAATCAGGCAAAGTGCCGGGAAGATATTGTCCCGGTACACACGCAATGTGTAAGCCGCCCAGCTGGACGGCAAAAAAGCCAGCAGCGCAAACAGCCCCAGCGTATAAACGCGGGCTGTGCCGGGTTCCTTTTTACGCCACAAAGGGGCAAATGCAAAAGCCGCCAAAAGGGAAGCACCGCACCAGAGCGCGGCTCCTGCCACCAGATACGGCAGATGCAGCAGATGCAAAAGCGCCAGCCAAACCGGGAAAAACATTGCCTTGGAAAGGGTCAGGTAGTCATATGCTCCCAGCCACTCCCCTGTCGAGATCGCATTGGCAGCACGGAACATCAGCTCATCATCCAGCGGTGCACCACCCACCCAAATATATGCCTGCTGAAAGGCGGTAAGCGCGCAGCGCAAACACACCAGCAGCGCAATGCACAGCCAGAAGGTACGGCGGTTCAATTGTAGGCGGAGTTTTTTCATTTCTGCAGCTTTTCAATACTTTCCACAAGATATTTCTGCTGTTTGAAGGTGAGGTCCAGCAGCAAAGAGAGGTATTTGACCACAATGGTCAGCACCGCAAACAGACCGGAGAATCCCACCGTGATCACAAACATGGTGGTAGTCCAGCCGGCCACCGGGTGCCCGGTGAAAAAGATCACCAACGTGTACAAAAGTTCTGCCAGCGCCAGGGCCAGCATGCACAGGGTAATGCCCATGCTGACCTTAAAACCGGCATCCGTATACAGTGCCAGGCTGTCGATGGCCAGATTGAACCGCCCCGACTGTTTTTCGGTCATGCGCCCGTCAAACAGCAGATCGGTCATCCGAAGGCCGGAAGCCGCATAAGCAGCTTTGCGGTAGGGCAGATGCGCGCTGGAAGCGTGTACACGGTTGATGGCCCGCCGGGTGACCAGCCGGAAGGCGTCGGTCCGCAGGCGGTAGGGTGAATGAGAGTAAGCGTTGAATATTTTATAAAACAGTTCACTGCTGCCGCGGGTCGCGCCGGGGCAAACCGAAACAATATCATTGCCTTCCAGTGCGGTCTGGTAAGCCTGGAAAATACATGCCGCCGGATAGGGCATCCGGGTGGAATCAAACTCGTACACATAATCGCCGATGGCCGCATCCAGCCCGGCATTCATGGCGTTTTCCAAGCCATGGTGCAGGCTCATGTGCAGGATCGTCAGCGGCGCGGCCTGTTCACGGCCCCAGGCCCGCAGCTTTTCCACCGTATCGTCGGTGCAGGCGTCATCCACCGCCACCAGCTCATACTGGGCAAAATGCGCGTCCAGTTCCGCAGCAACCGCACGGCAGAATTCCGCTGCGCGGGCGCCGTCGTTATGCAGGTAGACGACCGCCGAAACAAAGTTTTTTTCTTTTGTATTCACAGTTCCAGCACCTCGTCCAAATCATATACAGTATTGATCTTGCCCGACAACACACTGACCAGCTTGGGTTCTTCACACACCACCCGCACCACCGTCGGCCGCGAGTCATCGATCTCGCTGGCTTTCAGGATGGGCTTCATGCTGAACAGGCTGCTGTGGTAGGCAAAACCATATTCTTCTTTCAGATATTTGCGGGCCAGGCGGCTCATATAGGGCCAGGCACTGGCCGGTTTGGCCGGGCATTCGTTACAGTTAAACAGGTTGCCCGGGCTGCAGCGGCCGCCGCTCTCCTGCTGGCAGGGGAAGGTCGCCACACTGTCGTAGCTGGTTTCGTGCGGGGTGAAGGTCACACTTGTCAAACTGTGCAGCCCGGTCTGGCCGAAGGGCATCAGGCTGAAAAAGGGGCCGTCCATCACGGTAATGCCGGTTCCCTTCAAACGCTCATCCACCGTACAAAGGATGATCTCGCACTTCTCGTACTTGATCTTAAACGGCGGCAACTCCAGCAGTGCATGCACATCGTTGACTCCCGCATAGGCAGCATTGAGCAGATACGGTGCCTCAGCGGTGATGTCCCCCGCTTTGACCTGCCAGACGCTGCCCGCCTTGCGGATCTGCTCCGGTCTGTGGTTATACAGTACCGTCACCTGCGGCAGTGCCGCCAGTTGTTCCAGGAACCAGCGCTTCAGGACCTGGGCATCATAGGTATACTCCGTGGTCAAAAACGCACCGTCGCAGAGCCCCGGGTTAAAATATTTGGTAGGCGCCACATCATCACAGCGAATCCCCGCTGCGGCACAAAAGCGGCGGAATTCCGCCGCATTGGTCCAGGAGAAATGTGCGCTGGTGGCATAGATCTGATCAAATTCCGTATGCAGGCAAAAGCCGTAGTCCTGACAAAAGCGCTGGAAATAATGGGCGCTTTTGATGGCCGTGGAGTAACTGCGGGGATAATGATACCCCATGTGCACCCGCGCCTGGTTGATATAGGTTGCCCGCATGAAGGGGCCGGGGTCCCGTTCCAGCACCAGGACACGCTGCCCCGCCGTGCCGCATTTCTGCGCCGCGTACAAGCCATAAAGCCCCGCACCGAAAATGATTTTATCGTAGACCATACAACGTTCCCCCGGCGCGTAAAGTCCGCGCCTCTTTTTTACGGATTATATTTGCCTGCCATGGCACTGAACAATACCTTGAGCAGATCGCTGTTGCCCTTAAAGCCGGTGATTTTGGTGGGCGTTTTGCCGGTAGCGGGATACGCCCGGGTCACCGGTACCTCGCAGGCGCGCAGCCCCAGCTGGGTGGCACGGATGCTCAGGTAAGCCAGCAGTTCATACCCCTCAAAGACGTCGCGCAATGGCCGTACCTCGGGATGGGTCAGATATTCCCGGCTGTAGGCACGGTAGGCGTTGGTGGTATCGGTAAACCACTGATGCGCCGCCAGGCTGATCAGCGGGGCATGTACCAGCCGCACAGCGGCGTACCGTACCGGCGGCGTATTGATGGCACGCCCGCCGCGGCGGAACCGGCTGCCCTGTACCAGGTCATACCCTTCCTGCAGTTTGGCAATAAAACGGGGCACATCCTCGATGGAGTCCTTGTTATTGCCGTCGATGGTCAGTACCCCTTTATAGCCGCGGTTGAGCGCAAAGTAGATGCCCATGCGCAGCTGGGCCCCCTGCTTGCCAGGGCCTGTTTTGATCAGCAGCGTGTTGACGCCGTACAGCTGCAGGGTTTCTTCCTTCATGCTGCCATCGGTGGAACCACCGTCGCACAGCACAATATCGCACATTTTATCCACACCGGCGCGCTGAGCCCGGCCCAGTTCGGTAAGGATACGCGCCCCCTCGTTGATGACCGGGATCAACAGGCAGTAATCGCTCTGCCGTGCGCTGAATTCAGCGGCACTGTAATCCGGCACGCCGGAAAGATCGTGGCGTTCATAACGGATCATGCAAACACCTCCGCAATATAGTCCAGCGTCCGCCGGATGGTCTCCAGGTCTGTGCAGGCCATCTCCACCGAGACATATCCCCGGTAGCCTACTGCGCCCAGCAGCAGTGCCAGTTCCCGGTGTTCGGGGCGCTTCTGGATGGGCGCCAGGCCCGGTTCGCTGATATGTACATGGCTGACATACTGCAGATCATCCACAAAGTTCTGCAGTTTTTCTCCCTGTGCCAGCATGGTGGAAAGGTCCAGATTGACCGCCAGACCGGGGTTATCCAGCCGCTTGACCAGCGCGAAGGCATCGGCGGTATGATTCAGATAGTTGGTATAAACCGGGGGATTGGCTTCGATAGCCAGCCGCACACCGTAGCGCGCCGCCAGATTGCCCGCCTGCATAAAGAAAGACTCCGCCAGTGCATCGTCGGCGCCCAGGGGCCTCATCCGGTTTTTGGGGCAGCCAAACACCAGCGAAGGACAATTTAGGCTGTGGGCAAACTGGAACGCACCGGCCGTGTAGTCCAGCAGCGTTTCACTTTGCGCCCCATCAAAAATATTGCCCGTCTGACCGTACCAGATACTTTGCAGGCTGGGCACTTCAAATCCCCAGCGGTTTTTCAGGTAGCCGCCGAACAAAGCGGCGGAAGTCAGGTTCTCATAAGGTTCTGCCGGGAAGATACGGGTAGGCGCAATTTCCAGCCCGGTAAAACCGGCCTGCTGCATGGCCGTATAGACCGCTTCATCGTCATTTTTATGCCATGCAATGTTGGAAATAGCCAGTTTACACACGGGCATTGCGTGATTCCTCCCCCTGGCGCAAAAAGCGCCGTATATCGTCCAGTTCCTGTTGTTCCGTGCACAGATAAGCCCCGCTGCCGCCCAGCAGCGCCCCATGTTTGCTGCGCAGGTCATAGTCAAACGGCGGCTTGGGCAGTTCATTTTGCCAGTCGGTTTTTCCGGTCACTGCCGAATAGACCGCCTGTGCCGAGATGGGCGGCGTACACAGGTGCAAAAGGTGCAAACCGGCTTTGCGGGCTGCTATGATATCGTCCCACAGACGGCCCAGATTATAAAACTGATACCGGCTGCGGGAGTCGGTAAACGCCAGCGCATTGAAATCGTTACCGGCAAAAAAATCCCGCAGTGCAGCGGCATCCACCGAACCGTTGAGCTTGTAAAAGCCGTTGTCGGCCTGGGTATATCCTTCCCGCACCAGTTCCGATTTCTGCGCCAGTTCGTTGTATTTTTCCGTTTTCAGCATAGCCGGGGTAATGGTGCGCAGATCATACAGGAAGTTTTTCTTCAATCCTTTGCCGTACAAGGCAGGCAGGCGCACGATCAATGCAGCCGGGAAATCCTCCCGCACCCAGCGCTCCAGCTGCAGCCGGTTGCTTCCGTAGGCGGATAGACCGTCTGTATCCGGTTCGTCGTCCTCATTCTTGCCGCGGCTGTCCGCATAGACGGCAATGCTGGAAATGAGTACCACTTCTTTGGGGGCGATTCGGCGCAGATTTTCCCGTGCAGCCGCCATCACGGCCAGGTCTGCTTCGGGGTCCGCATTGGCCAGGAACATGGCCGCCGGTACCCCTGCATACACACAAAGATCGGGGCGGGTGTTGTACTGCGCCGCCACATCACTGCTGTGGCAGACCGCCGAGAACCTGTGTTTGGCCATAAGATTGCCGCCCACAAACCCGGTGGACCCTACCAGAAGATCGCTGTACACACACTTCGCCCCTTTTCTACATATTCATACAGAATGCATTATAACCGATTACCGCACAAAAAGCAACGCCCCGCGTTGGCTGAAACGCGGGGCGTTGGCTTATTTTTGACAAATGTTAAGAAATTGACTGACAATAGAAAGTCCCACTGGGCCGGATTTTTCCGGATGGAACTGGCAGCCCACCACAGAGCCATGAGCTGCGACCGCACATACATCGCGCCCCCCGTAGCGGGTATCGGCCAGCCGGTCCGTCAGAGCGGTCGGCTTGGCCTCGTAACTGTGGATAAAGTAACATTCCTGCCCCGGTTCCACATCTGCCAGAATAGTACCGGCAAAATCCGTTCTGCCCCCCGCCGGGAACAACGGGTCCCAGCGGATATGGGGCACTTTTTGGGATGCACCGTGCACATCGGTGCCGGGGATCTTTACCACCCTTCCGGGGATCAGACCCAACCCGGCATAGCACCCGAATTCTTCAGACTCCTCAAACAGCATCTGCATTCCCAGGCAGATGCCCAGCAAAGGGGTTCCCTCCGCGACCTTTTGGCGGATGGGCTCCACCAGGCCCAACGACGCCAGACCGGCCATGCCGTCCCGGAATGCGCCCACACCCGGCAGAACCAGCGCCGCGGCGTTCTGCACATCCGCCGGGGAACTGGTCAGTAGCGTTTCGGCGCCGCAATGGGCAAAAGCGTTCTGGACACTGCGCAGGTTGGACAAGCCGTAATCAATCACCGTAACTTTCATACGCTGCGCACCTCCACGCCACCGGCCCGGATTTCCTCTTTCAGTTCCGGTACCGTTTCTTTCTCATAATGCAGTACCGCCGCACACGCTACTGCATCGGCCCCGGCATGGGCAGCTTCCACGATGTCATCACCGCAGCCCACACCGCCGCCGCAGATCACCGGGATATGCACCGCACCGGTCACTGCCTGAATAAGTTCCAGATCCATGCCACGCTGCAAACCTTCGTTGTCCACGCTCATCAGCAGGATCTCCCCTGCCCCCAGCGCTTCCCCGCGTTTGGCCCATTCCACTACATCGTAACCCGAGTGGGCCCGGCCGTTATCGTAATAGGCTTCCCACTTGCCAGGCCAGGTACGGCTGCGCTTGGCCTGAATGGACAACACCATACACTGACTGCCGAAAGCCTCGGCAATTTCGGTGATCAGTTCCGGCCGCTTGATGGCCGCCGTGTTCACGGCCACCTTGTCGGCGCCCATGGAAAGCAGGTGGCGCACATCCTCCACACTGCGCACCCCGCCCCCTACACAAACCGGGATGAACACCTCATCCACCGTCTTGCGCACAATATCGCTGAGGTTGTTACGGTTGTACAGGCTGGCTACAATGTCTATATAGAGCAATTCATCAATGCCCTCTTCATAGTACCGCCGGGCAAACTGGTTGGGGTCCCCCAGTTTGCGCAGTCCCTCCATCTGAATCCCCTTGACAAGGTTTTCATCCTTCACATCCAGCCGTGCGATCAGGCGTATTTTTTCTGCCATAGTCTGCTGCCTCCGGGATCAGATTTCATGATGGGTGCCTTTCGGGTCGCCCCAAAGCACCTCGCTGTCTCCCTCATAGGGAGTGTGGCGCAGTTTCCACATGTTGTCCTCCCACTTCCACAGGTGGGGCGAACGGAAGCGGTCCGCCAGATGCATGAAGTATTCCCGGTCCATTTTGGGCTGTTCAAAGCACTGGTACGCATGGGGGAAATGCTGCTTATCAATGGAAAGATACTGCATGATCTCTTTTTCAAACCGGTCGGGATACTCACCGTCAAACTTCTTGCACAGCGCTTTTGCCTCGTCCAGCGTGATTTCCTCGTTGCGGATTTCCTGGGCAGCGTCGTAGGTGGTGCGGCCGATGCCGTACTTGATGTAGGTGGTATAGTAGAAGAAATCGTCGATTTTATCGTCGATGGAATTGTACTTGGAGTAGGTGCCCTGGGTGCGCTCAGGTGCCGGGCGGAAACCGCCGTGTTCCACACTGTAATAGTAGGCCCCCTGGGGATGCCATTTTTCGTAATAGCCAAGATACCGCACCTGAATGTGGTTTTTCTCCAGATTGGAAGTTTCGGAGGGCAGGTAAATAGCCAGGTCAGCCTTGTCGATCTTGTAGTCCTCCTCCAGCTGACGCAGGCTTACACCGCCCAGATAGATGTGGTCGTAGTCATTGACCGCGAAGAAATGTTCATCCCGCAAAGCCGAATTGTTGTCCGCAATGGGGTTGCCGAATTCCGCTTCATTCTCACCGTAGAATACCAGCGGAATCCCAAATTTGGCCGCCATCTTGGGTGCCAGCTGTTTCTGGCCCAGAATAAAGGGCTGGAAAGGATGGAACAGATTTTCGGTTGCCAGGCGGGTCAGCAGCCGGTGGGTCTGCCCGTTGGGGGTGCACAGGTAGTTATCGAACCCGGCATGAATCCAGGCCTGCATATTTTCCCAGCCCCAGGGGGTGTAGATGTGGGGCGCCCAGGTAACGGTCAGCGGATGCATCCCGTACTTGTATTTCAGCAGGTGGGCCGCATAAAAGCTGTCCTTGCCGCCGGACCCCGGCACCAGGCAGTCGTAGGAGCCGTCGTTTTTGCGGTACTCATCACACAGTTCCCGCAGCTCCTTTTCCCGCAACGCCCAGTCGATGTGACCGTTCGCCTTGTTGTGGCAGGCGTGGCAGGCGTCACAGACGCCGTCCTCCTGAATGACCATGGTCTTTTTGATGGAATCGATGGTATGTTCGAACTCATAGCAGGAGTTCGGCTTCTGGTTGCTCATGACACATTCTTTGCAGAACTGCACATGTTTGGGCAGACCGTAGTAGGCCTCCAGCTGATCTTCCGGAAGATCCGGCGCATATTTGCTGTAATCAATGTCCACATAACGAGGAAGTTTTTCCATATTTCTGCACTCCATTCCGGCATTCCAGTAATACAAAAAAGGCGCCGTCCCTATGGCGATGCCATAGGGACGGCGCCTTTGCCGTTCTTGCGTATTATAGCACAATCCCTCGCCGTTGTGCAAGAGGGTTGCCAATTTTTGTCAGACCGTAAAGTCCAGGCAGCTGCGCAGTTTGGTGTAGGGACGCACTTTTCCGTCCGCCACCGCCACGTGGGCGGGGTGCCCCGCATAGGCTTTCAGCGCAGCCTCATCGGTAAAGGTAGAATCCAGCATCAGGTCCGCATTGGAGCTGGGCAGACAATTGATCTGCACATGAATATCCACCAGTCCCGGGATCTGCCCGGCCAGGCCTTCCAGCCCTTCCTTGATTACCGCTTTCACGGCGGCTTTTTCTTCGGCGCCGAGTTCATCTTTCAGCGTCCAGAGGATGATGTGTTTGGTCATAGCTGCTGCTCCTTTGTTGTTAAATGCTTTTTCCGACTTTCATGGTAAAGTGCCATGCGGTAAGGATACAGCGAGGCCAACCACACCAACGCCGCCAAACCAAACCCGCACGCTGCCACAACCGGCGCCAGACCGCAGAACCAGCCCACATACAAATCATAAGCGGCATCCGTTGCTGGCATCCAGTTTTTCCAACCGGATAAACTAATGGCAATACAGGTCAGGGTTGTTCCGCACGCCACCGATATTCCGATTGCCGCCAATGTTTCTCCTATTTGACGCCAATGTTTTTGAAAAACGATCTGCAACCACTGACAGGCCACAAACAGAACCGCCAGCACAAATACCAGAATCCAGGCGACCTGCCGGTATTGCATCAGGAAATTCAAAATATTTGCCATGGGTGGCACCGCGTTAGTGCGCCACATATCCTCACAGACCGTCTGCACCTGCTGATACCGCACCGTATCTGCTTCGGTCCACATCTGACCGCTTTCTTTTGTGATGGTATCCTGCAGGTAAGTTACCAGATCCGCATACGGCGTATCCGGCTGTGTCGTGGAACCATGCCAGATTTCATCTGCACGACGGATCACTGCCACGTCCACATCTTCCTGTGAAACAATCCCATCCAAAATTGTCTCTCGCAGGCCTGCTGTGCGGGCTATCGTCTGCTCAGCTTCGCTAATATTTTCATAAATCAACAACAGACAGCCGCTGTTTTGCAACTGATGCAGATAGTACCCTTCCCGGAACAAGGTCAGGTTCAGGGCAAGCATCAAAGCCAGCAAACAACCACAGATGCTTGCAATTGCCTGCGCCAAAAACCCCATTGCCCGCTTATGCCCCTTCACGACTTTTGCGGCACTACAGACGGGCCGCTGACCAAATCACAATACACAAAAAAGCGTTCGTCGGTGGGGTTAATGATGCCGAAAGGATAACATGTATACATGATGAGGTTCTCCTCCGTTGCATCCAGATCATAAGCCGTGGTGTCGGTATCCGTTGCCACCCGTGTACCGGTCACAACATAGTGGTATTCCCCGTAATAGGTAGTAAAGGTTACCTCATCCCCTACCTCTACACTTTCAAAGTCACGGAAATAGGTACCGGTGTGCCCCCCCATCAGAATGGTACCGCCTTCCCCCGGGATTTTGGCACCCTTATAGGTACCGGCACCTTTGGAGAACTCGGTTTCGGAATCCCCATAATACACATCACAGTCTACCGTCGTGCCGCTGACCGTCAGATGACCAAGGTAATCGCCAGATTCCGGATAGTTTTCCAAATCTACTTGTTCCTGTTCCGCTGCAGCCGTTTCTTCGGTCTGCAGTGCAGAAAGCGCCGGAATCTGCGGTGTATCGGACAGTCCCGAGTTCGAAGCAGCCGAGGCGAAAGATACCCTGACAGATTGCAATACAATTAGCAAAATCACCAGCGCCACGATAGAAAAAACAAGAGGAAGAAGTATTTTCTTCCCCTTGTTGTTTCTCGGTTCGGACGCTGCAAAGTGGGAAGATTGTTTCCTCATTTGCTCAGTTTCCTCACGCGTTATTTTATTCCTGGAAATCACTCACCCTTGTGAGCCTTTTTCACGGCAACACCCATACCGCAAACAGCGGCAGCAGCCAACGCAACCACAACAAACATAGTCATATCCATGGAAGCGCCAGTCTTTTTGATGGGGTTTTCTTCCACTGCAGGAGCCGTAACCGTCTCGGTGGTAGTCACCGTAGAAGTAGTGGTCTGGGTGGTAACAGCCTGGCTGTTGTTGCTGCTGTTGTTGCTGCTGCTATTATTGTCATCACTACCGGAAGAGCTGTTGCCGCCGGAAACGCTGGCAGGAGTCAGAACGTAAGTGGTGAAGTGCGGCACCCAGAAGGTAACCATCTTGAACTCGCCGCCCACGTTGATAACATCAGCCGTGGCAGTGAAGGATACCTGACCGCTGGTTTCGCTCAGAGTGTAGGTCTGGACATTGCAATCCAGGGGCAACTTAACAGACAGGGCATAACCATGAGCAGAATCACCAGAAGCGGTGGCGTCAATGGTAATGGTGTAGTCATCGGCCACATTGCAGGAAGCATTGACCGTGGCGCCGTTATCGCAACGGTAGATAATATCACCGCTTGCTACCGGGTTAACCCAGCCTTTTTCTTCTGCCATGTCAAAGTAACGGATTGCCTGGCTGGTAACCGGTACAGAAACCGTAACCGGCTCAGAGCTGAGCTTCAGGCTCTCGGTAGCCTGGGCAACGTAGTTGGCGATCTCAGCGATATTCTGAGAAGCCGCAGCCTGTTCTGCTGCATTATTGGCAATTTCGCCCGGCGTTGCGTCCGCGAAGGCAGGCATGCACAGCGTAGCTGCCATAGCAACTGCCGCAATTACAGATGCAATCTTTTTCAGTTTCATCTTGACAACTCCTCTTTTTTACACTCGACTTTTATAGAATTTGTCCGAAAACGGTTTAATGATACACCTTTTTTTCGCCATTTTCAAGACGCTTTTTTCACCAGATTTCTGATTCTTTTTTGTACATTATTATTAGTACTGCACGAATTTTTCTTTACGGTAGGTAGGGTACCATAAGCGCTGCAGCAAAAAGCAAGAAAGCCGCTCCGGTAAGCCGTCTTCCGTTCTGTTCTGCACGAGGCGCATAAGCTGTTGCCGCCAACGCTGCCAGAACAAAAATCAAAGGGAAAACACCGGGCATACTGATACTAAAAAATGACTGCACCATATACCCAAGTATTGCTGCGGCAAGAATAGGCCTGCTTTGGCAGCTGCGCCACAATACCGTCGCCAAAAAGCCACACCAGCAAAGCAGTCCCAGCAAACCACCGCAGACCAGATGCTGCAAAAATTCATTGTGCGCAGAATCAAAAGCCTCACCATTCAACAAGATCATATATCTTGTGGATTCCACATCCGGATTCAGGCATTGTCTTACGGAGTCTGCCCCCAACCCAATCAGTTTCTGCCACCAGGTAGTGTCCTGCGTATAAATAATCCACAGTTTTTGCCATGCATACCCACGGTTTTGCGCCCAGCGTTCATTAAATTGCAGGGGGGCCAGCAGGCCAGGTCCATTTTGCCATAAATTGGCTGCTGCAATTAGCAAAACAATACCCACGGCAACGACCAGTGCGGCACCACGCACCCATTTTGCGCAAGGTTGCGGTGGTCGCCGCAGCCACCACACCATGCACACCAGCACCGCCAACAAAAGGGTTCCCCCTACCACCGGCATTCCGAGCCAGGCAGAAACCGTCCGCAGTTCGGTGCGCGCCTGACAAACGTTAGCCATCAGCCGCGTAAAAACCGCACAAAATGAGAGCCCTGCAATCAGGGCTCCCACTCTTGCGAGGGTATGAGTCGTTGTCTTATGACTGCAGCACAATACAGTCACCGCTATGGTGCATCCCAACCAGGACGCGTCACTTCCACATGGAATCAGACCGCTGCACAGCCATAAAGCCACCCAAAAGCGACCGCCCACCAGATGCTTGCCGCGGCGCAGGTAAGTTCCTACTGCCAGCGGCACGCAAAGGCAGAGCAATGCACCGTAAAAATTCACGTTGCCTACCGTCCCCAAAAAAAGTTCTCCTCTTTCGGGTAAAAAAGTATAGTAGGCATCCAGGGGGTCAATCATCCAAAAATTCAACCAACTGACCAGTGTAACTACGCTGCCCACTGCCATCAAAACATCCGAAACCAAAGGTACAATTCCCGGTGAGCTGTACAAAGTTACAATGGCATAAACAGCTGTACAGGCCAGAAGTAATACAAGCCCGTTCTTGCGGCCGCTTAATCCCCATAATGCAGTGTATCGATCTTCCGCAAAAAGCCATGCAATTGTATACACGCAACAAAGCCCTACCAGCCACAAAAATCCGGCATCCATACGGCGCACCGTTTTTTTGCCATGCCTGCCAACAAGGTACGCTACCGCCAGTGACACCAGCGCAACCGCAACACAGCCGAGCAACAGCGAAAATTTACTGCCGATAAGTCCTACATATCCGTTAGGCAAATAAAGCGGCAGCCCAATAACCAGAGCCAGCGCCAAGGCATCTGCCACCAAATTGACCGGATGGCAGGGTTGGCGCACATAATTGTACTTCATTGCGCCACCGTTCCTTTACACCAGTCTATTTTACACTTACGATACCAGGCCATATATCTTATAGTATCCCAACAGTTCGCTCAACTGCAGTTTGCGGGCAAACAGCTGGCGATAGGTAGCGGTCTTTTCCTTACCCTGTTCCTTCAGGGCAGCCATCTTGTCGGCCGTGCGGTCGTATTCGTCCTGCACTGCCTTCTGCATGGCGCGGTAGGCTGCCAGTTGTTCCTGATCGGTCATGGGTTACGCCTCTTCCCAGATGGGGTGCCTCAGGACCCACTCACCGCATTCGTTCTTTTCGAACAGGTCACGGTTGTAGAACTTGTCCATAATGGCCCAGAACTCACTTTCGGTATAGCCGCAGAAATTGCAGAAATCCCGCACGCACAGGGGGTCCAGCTTGCCGTCCCGCTCCTTGATGATGGGAATGGCTTCTTCCCGGGTCATCATACCGTAACGGATATACCGTGCGGTGTAGTCGGTGGCTGCCGCATGACCGAACTTGGGATACTTCAGCCAGGAATGCACCAGGTAGGCGCGGGAATCGATCTGGTCAAAGTTCTCGGCATGGTGGGTACGATCCCATTCATGGGTCAGGTCATGGAAGCCGTGCGCCTTGGCGATCTGGTAGTTTTTGTAGCTGTTCCAAGGCACAAAGTAGCTCATATAGAACGGGTCCAGCTTGGCACGTTCCTCAGCGCTGGGGGCCAGGGTCAGGCTCAGATCATTTTCGGTCACACCGTCGCCCACCAGTTCTTCCATGGGGAAGCCCACGGCCACACCGTTTTCGATCTGGTCCATGGCGGAGTAGGTTTCCTTGTCGGCGTTGCCGCCGTACTCAAAGCTGACGTTCTCGCCGTAGCAAAGCATGGGGGTGTTGAACTTGGCTGCCATGTGCAGCGGGAAAGTATAGATCAGGCGGTCCACATACCAGGTAGGCTTGCCGTATTTCTCGAAGAATTTGCGCATGAGGATCTTCTGGGCCTTGATGTTGGGCTTGCAGGAGATAATGGTGCAGCCGAATTCCTCGCTGATATTCTTCAGGTTATGCACACCGGCCTGGGTCATGGGGAAGTTGTCCTCCACGCTGAACAGGATGGGGTTCATGTGCATGACTTCCTTGAGCATCCAAACCTGGAAATGGCTGTCCTTACCGCCGGAGACTGCCACAGCACAGTCGTAACCGCCGGGGCCGTTCATGCCGCGGTATTTGTTGCAGTAGGCTTCGAACTCCTTGAAGCGGGCGTCCCAGTCTACGTTTTTACGGTTCTCGTAATGACGGCAGGCGCTGCATACTCCCTCGGCGTCAAAAGTGATACCGGGACGAGTGTCGGGCATGGTACATTTTTTGCAGTAACGCATGGTAGTTCTCCTTTGTATACACCCCGCCAAAACGGCAGGGAGATAATGCCAACAGCTTGACTTTGTTTGTATTGTACCCCATTTGCCGCGGCGACGCAAGGGCAGCGGCGAAATTTGCGATTTGCCCGCGGCAGACGGTTGCTTTTTGACGGCGGGTATTTTACAATGAGAGCAGAGCAAAACAACCCCAACAGGAGGCGTGACTATGTCTGCATCAAAAGTATATTTTACCGACCTGCGTACCTCGTTCAATGAGAACCTGCCCCAGAAGCTGGAACGGCTGATCAAAACCGCCGGCATCGGGCAGATTGATTTCAACAACAAATTTGCCGCCATCAAGATCCATTTTGGTGAGCCCGGCAACCTGGCTTACCTGCGGCCCAACTACGCCGCCGTGGTGGTCAAGGTCATCAAAGAACTGGGCGGCAAACCGTTCCTGACCGACTGCAACACCCTGTATGTCGGCGGACGCAAAAATGCCCTGGACCACATGGACGCAGCCTATACCAACGGCTTTTCTCCCTTCTCCACCGGCTGCCATGTGATCATTGCCGACGGTCTGAAAGGCACCGATGAGGCCCTGGTCCCGGTGGAAGGCGGCACCTATGTAAAGGAAGCCAAAATCGGCCGCGCCATCATGGATGCCGACATCTTCATCACCCTGTCTCACTTCAAGGGGCATGAATGCACCGGTTTTGGCGGTGCGCTGAAAAACATCGGCATGGGCTGCGGTTCCCGTGCCGGCAAGATGGAGATGCACTCCGCCGGCAAGCCCTACGTCAACCAGGACGCCTGCATCGGCTGCGGCCGCTGCGCCAAGATCTGCGCCCACGACGGTCCCCACATTGTCAACGGCAAGGCCAGCATCGACCATGACAAGTGCGTGGGCTGCGGCCGCTGCATCGGCGTATGCCCCATGGACGCCGTCTGCCCCGCCCAGGACGAAAGCAACGACATCCTTAACTGCAAAATTGCCGAATACAGCAAAGCAGTGCTGGATGGCCGTCCCCAGTTCCACATCAACCTGGTCATTGACGTGTCGCCCTACTGCGACTGCCACGCCGAGAATGACGTGCCCATTGTACCCGATGTGGGTATGTTTGCCAGCTTTGACCCGGTGGCTTTGGACCAGGCCTGCGTGGATGCGGTAAACCGTCAGCCCATCATGCCCGGCAGCCATCTGGATGAGGTTGCCCATGATCACCACGACCACTTTACCGATTCCAGCCCCGCCACCAACTGGAAGAGCTGCCTGGAACACGCGGAAAAGATCGGCATCGGCACCCGTGAGTATGAGCTGATCAAGATCTGAACTCCCGCCCGCAGCGTAACATTTCCCTTATAAAATCCTTAGAATCTCCTGTTATGCTGGGGCCACACCCAAAATAACAGGAGGTTTTTTATGTCTGATACACTTTCCATGCCCCGCCGCGGGTTCCTGCGTCACGGGCTTACCGGAACCACCCTCAAGCTGATGGCCCTGGTACTGATGCTGCTGGATCACATCCACTATTTCTTTGAATTTACCGGTGCCATCCCGTTGTGGTTTTCCATGGCGGGGCGGCTCTCAGCCCCCTTGTTTTTATTCTGTACCGTGGAAGGGTTTGCCCATACCCATGACAGGCGGCGCTATTTCCGGCGCATCTGGGCTATTTCTGCCGGGATGGGGTTGCTCCTGTTCCTGATGATGTATGCCGGTTTTCCGGTACGCCCCGACGGATTTTTCCCGCTGAACGCCATTTTTATGAATTTCGTCATCCTGATTCCCATTTGGCAGGGCATCGACTGGGTCAGTGAAAAGCGCATTGGCCGGGGACTGACGGCTATTGTGCTGCCTTTGATATGGCCTTTCCTCTTTTTGCTGCTGTACGCGGCCGCCAACGCTACGCCGGCGGCCTGGCTGTTGGATTCCGTTCTGGCAGCGCTGGCCTACACCGTACTGCCCGCCTGGAACCTGATTACCGACGGCGGCGGTTTTTACATTATGATCGGCATCGCCCTGTATCTGCTGCGGGGGCGCCGGAATTTACAGGTCGGTGCTTTTGTGGTGCTGACCACGGTATTTCATTTTGTGTTCCCCTATGTACAGCTGATTTCCACTCCGGATTTTCATCTTTCCATGATGTTTACAGTGGCTTATGAATGGCTGGGTGTGTTTGCGGCCATTCCCATGTTGCTGTATAACGGGCAGCGGGGCGCAGGCCTGAAAAAGCTGTTTTACATTTTCTACCCCACCCATGTGTATCTGCTGTATGCCATTTCCTGGGGCGTTATGATACTAATGGACTGAAATAGGGTTGGATAAGGAGGCGATTGCATGGCCAACATTCTGGCAGTGGATGATGATCCGGATCTTTGCGCGCTGCTGCGCACCGCCCTGGAACGGGACGGTCACACCGTCACCGTGCTGCAGCGGGGCAGCGAAGTAACGGAACGTCACTGTGCCTGGGCGGACTGCATTCTGCTGGATGTCATGATGCCCGATGAAGACGGTTTTTCTGTCTGCAAGCGTTTACGCGCACTGGCAGACTGCCCGATCTTGTTTTTGACCGCCCGTACCGAAGAAGCCGACGTTCTGAAAGGGCTTGGGTTGGGCGGTGATGACTATCTGACCAAACCGTTTCGCCTGGCAGAACTGCGGGCACGGGTCAACGCCCATCTGCGGCGGCAAAACCGCACACCGGTTCACCGCATCCGGCGCAGCGGTGTAACCTTTGACCTGGCGGCGGGTGCAGCTTTTTGCGGCGATGAGCCGCTCCATCTGACCCGTGCGGAATATGCCCTTTGCGAGGTTCTGGCTCTGCATGCGGGGCGTACTTTCTCCAAAGAGCAGCTCTATGAAGCCGCTTTTGGCTTTGACGGAACAGCCGACGCCTCAGCTGTGACGGAACACATCAAAAATATCCGTGCCAAACTGCGCGCATTTGCCTTGCAGCCTATTGAAACGGTATGGGGGATTGGGTACCGATGGAAAAACGAATAAAAAAGAGCCGTCCTCTCCGGTCTTTTCTGCTGCGCTATCTGTTGTGCACGGCGGTTGCCTGCGCCATCGCCTGCCTTGTATGGGTTACGATTCTCATGGGGATCATCTCCTCCGGGTTTGTACTGCCTGCCTACTCCGGTTCCGACGCAACGCTGCAGGCTATGGAAAAACTGTCCACCATGTCTGCCGACCATTTTGATGCCGAAGCCCTGCCTGCGCTGTGCCGCTGGGTTCTGCTGGACGGCAGTGTTTCTCCCGGAGAATCTGCTATGCGCCATCACGTACTGGCCACCAATCTTTCTGAAGATGAGCTTGCTCAGGCGCTGGTGCTGGGAAGTCCTGTGCTGTACAAAAAATTCTACCGGGATGTTCCGCTGATTGACGGTACCCTTTGCAGATTGCAGTACGATTTTACAACGCCCTACGCCGACCCGGCTCTGCGCGGCATCCTGCCGGATTTTCAGATCAGCATGCTGGTCATCCTGGCACTGCTTTTGCTGTTGATCATTCTGGTTATGACCCGCCGTGCAGCAGCACAACTGCAAGCCAAGACGGCACTTTTGACCCAGGCCTGCCGGACACTGGCTGCCCGGGATTTGACCGCTCCCATGCCCGGCCCTACTCACATAAAAGAATTTGACAGCGCCTTACAGACCATGGACGCCCTGCGCGGTGAGCTGTCATCCTCCCTGAAATCTCAATGGGCATTGGAACAGCAGCGCACCAAACGAATGGCTGCCCTGACGCACGATTTAAAAACACCGCTGACCATCATACATGGTAATGCGGAACTTCTGGCCGAGGAGGGGCTTTCTGCCGCGGAACAGCCTTCCGTGGAAGCCATTCTGCGTGCCGCTCACCGTGCAGACCAATACCTTACGGCGCTGCGGGAAACCAACCGTGCCCAGCTTTTTCCCGCTGCCATGGAAACCATCGACCTGGCAGACTTTTGTGCCGTGGTATGTGCTACCGGCCAAGCACTTTGTGCTCCCCGGAATCTGCAATTTGTCAGTGATTTTTCCCCGGGCAGTACAATGTTCCGTGGCAGAAAACAGGATCTGACCCGGGCTATGGAGAATCTGCTGGTCAACGCTACCCGTTTCACACCACAAGGACAGAAGGTATTTTTCCAATGCCATACCGATGCAGTGGGTATCACCTTCTTCGTCCGGAATGAAGGGTCGGCTTTTCCCCCTGGGGTTCTGCAAAGCGGTGGGCAAATGCTTTCTACCGGCAACGCCGCCCGCAATGACGGGCACCAGGGGCTTGGCCTGTACTTCGCCCGCACAGTAGCAGAATCTCATGGTGGACGCTTGGTCTTGACCAATACCAAGGAGGGCGCTTGTGCGTCCGTCTGGATTCCCCTGTAAAAGTTATTTTGCGGATTGCCCGTATAAACAAAAAGCGCCGCCGCGCTCCTTGCGGAGTGCGGCGGCGTTGTTATGCGGGAAGATTTGGATTACAGCTCAGCGAAGTACTTAATGGTGCGGACCATCTGGCTGGTGTAGCTGTTCTCGTTGTCGTACCAGGACACGACCTGAACCTGATAGGTGTCGTCGTCGATCTTGGTGACCATGGTCTGGGTGGCGTCGAACAGGCTGCCGTAACGCATGCCGATGACGTCGGAAGATACGATCTGATCCTCGTTGTAGCCGAAGCTCTCAGAGGCAGCAGCCTTCATAGCGGCGTTGATAGCGTCCTTGGTGACGTCCTTGCCCTTGACAACGGCAACCAGGATGGTGGTGGAGCCAGTGGGAACGGGCACACGCTGAGCAGAGCCGATCAGCTTACCGTTCAGCTCGGGGATAACCAGGCCGATGGCCTTGGCAGCGCCGGTGGAGTTGGGAACGATGTTCTGAGCACCAGCACGAGCGCGGCGCAGGTCGCCCTTACGCTGCGGGCCGTCCAGGATCATCTGGTCGCCGGTGTAAGCATGAACGGTGGTCATGATGCCGGAAACGATGGGGAAAGCCTTGTTCAGGGTGTCGGCCATCGGAGCCAGGCAGTTGGTGGTGCAGGAAGCAGCGGAGATGACCTGATCATCAGCGGTCAGGGTCTTCTCGTTGACGGAGTAAACAATGGTCTTCAGGTCATTGCCGGCAGGAGCGGAGATAACGACCTTCTTGGCGCCAGCAGCGATGTGAGCCATGCTCTTCTCCTTGCTGGTGTAGAAGCCGGTGCACTCCAGAACGACGTCGATGCCCAGCTCGCCCCACGGGCAGTCCTTGGCGTCCTTGATGGCGTAGATGGTGATCTTCTTGCCGTCGACGTCGATGTAGTCCTCACCGGCGGAAACGGTGTGCTTGTTCTCGCCGATCTTGCCCAGGAAAGAGCCCTGCGCGGTGTCGTACTTCAGCAGGTGAGCCAGCATAGCGGGGCTGGTCAGGTCGTTGATGGCGACGACTTCGTAGCCGTCCGCCTCAAACATCTGACGGAAAGCCAGACGGCCGATACGGCCAAAACCATTGATAGCAACTTTAACAGCCATAGTAAAATCCTCCCAAGATTTTATTGTATAACCTTGCGAGCGGTTCCCCGCTCTGCGGTATGTTACTATTGTACCCTATTCTTACACAATCTGCAAGAGGGTTGTTATTCTTTTAACGCAAATTTTTCAAAAAAATTATGATTTTTCCGTCCGTGGCAGTATTTTCCAACCATGGTGCGGCGTAAACTGCGCAGACTAGGCTGTAACCGAAACGGAGGTGCAAGTCCCATGCATTCTGATGATCCGGCCCGTGACGCACTAGCCGAAAGCGCCGCACAGGGGCTTTCGGTCCTGCCCCAACTGCGGCTGCTCAGCCTGGCCGAAGCACTGGCCGCGCCCGCCCCTGCCCGCGCTTTGGACCTGAACGCCGAGCTGGACACCCTGTGCACCGCTTTACAGGAAAGCGTACGCCGCCGCCCCGGATGGCTGTACCTGCAGCCGGCCGCCCAGCCTGCCCCTGTGGCCTTGCCGCGCCAACTTCTGCAGGCTGCCGTGCTGTGCTGGATCGGCGCCGTGCTGGCGGCTCCCTCTCCCACAGGCATACTGCAGCTGGATGTCACGGCACATGCCGCCATTCTGGTCCTGCGCGGTGGTGCAGGTCGGGATCTCCCCTCCGACACCCGCGCCCTGTTGTTGCGCTTGGCTGCGGTTTGCGGCGGTGCGGTGGTGCAAAGCGGCGGCAGCGGGCCATTTACAGCAGCGCTTCGCCTGCCGTTGTCTGCTCAAACGCCTTTGCGGGAAGCGCAGTTCCCGGCAGAGCTTTTGTGCGACCGATACAGCGTTCTGCAGATTTTTTTGCAGGACCACTGTGCCGGACCAAACGAATGACCGGAGCCCGAAAGCCCCGGTCATTTTTTATTCCTGTTCCGTCGCATCGGCACCGCAGGATGCCCAGGCACACACCAGGCCGCACAGGCCAAAAGCTCCGATTCCCAGGCCGGTCATCAGATCCGGCAGAATCAACATGCCGTTGGCAGCCTCATACAATGTTTGGGTCAATTCCAGACCGGTACACAACAGGAAGCAGCCGCTGCCTGCCGCAAACAGGGTGTGCCCGCAGGCGTATCCCGGCACCAGAAACACTTTCAACAGCACAACCGCAAACAGCAGGGCCGCCACCGCACTGAGCACACGCAAGGTACAGGGCATACGCTGCAGCGAGGCCGGAACAAACTGGAACCGCCAGATCAGTCGCCACAGAATACACAATGGCAGAACACCTGCCACCAACGGGCTGCCCAACCGTTCCCGCCGGATGCCAAATCCGGCAAAAGCCCGCACGCCATAAAGCACCAGCCAGATGCCTGCCAGAAGCGGTGTCACAACATCCGCCCAGGCTGCAAATAACGGATAGGATTCAAACGCCGCCGGATATTGGGTCACGTAACGGGCAGCCGGCAACGTCCAGGCTCCACTGGCTGCCAGCAACAGTCCACACAGCACCATAGACATCCCCAGTACGGGATTTTTATCTCCCAATGCCGCAGGTTGGGCAGCAGCCCGGCGTGCCGGCAAATACGGCAGCAGCAAAACGGCCAGCCAGACCACATAGCGCGCCCAGACTGATCCCTGCAGCGCAAAACCGGTGTTGCCATCGGTCCACAGCAGCAGATCCGCCAGATGGAGGCCCGCCAGCACAAGACCCAGCAGCAGTACCAAACCGCCATGCGGTCGTTTTTTTTTCATCGCAGTTTCCTCTCTCCGAATGGTATATCGCACCGGGCCTTTCGCATAGGTTAGGACAGGCCCGGACAAAGTCTTACAGTATTGTACCGCCCCACCGGGCAAATTGCAAGAGTGAGGAAAGTTCACGTTGAGAAGAACACTTTTATATGCCGTGTTGTTGGGACTGCTGGCTGCTGCCGCTCCCTTTGCCGCTCTGCTGTTTCCCGGTGCGACTTCCGATGCACAGCCGCAGCCTACTCCTTCCCCTTTGGCACCTACGGCTGAAATTCCGGAAATCACGCCCCCGCCGCTGCCCAGCACACCACCCGACACGCCTTCCCGGGCTGACGCCGATCTTTGTTTATACGATGCAGCTTTGGGGCAGACCATCACGGTATCGCCCGAAGAGTTTCTGATTGGTGCCGCCGCCTGCGAACTGCCCGCCGTCTGGCCCGACCAGGCCATTCTGGCCCAAATGGTGGCCAGCCACAGCTATGCGCTTTCACTGGGGGATCAGCCCATGCAGGTCAATTCTGCCCTGTGTTCCGGCTGGACCGACGCAGAGGTTTTACAGGCACGCTGGGGGGATGAATTTGAAGAACGATACCAGCACCTGGCCGATCTGGCCCAGACTGTGCAGAGTGCCCTGCTATGCTACGAAGGTGCGCCGGCCGCTGCCTGTTACCACAGCATCAGCGCCGGCAAAACCGAAGCCAGCCAGAATGTGTGGGTCACCGCCCTGCCCTACCTGCAAGGGGTAGATTCCCCCTGGGATACCACCGTTGCAGACTACGAGGTAACGATCGCCTACAGCACCGAACAGGTATATACGATGCTGCAAAGCCTTGGCCTGACACCCGACGATGACCCGGCCGGTTGGTTCGGCGCCGCCTCTCTGGATGATGCCGGTTATGTAGCCTCCATGGAAATAGGCGGCAACAGCTTTTCCGGTACAACGTTACGCAGTGCCTTTTCCCTGCGCAGCGCCAGTTTTACCGTATCTTACAGCGACGGGTTGTTTTCCTTCACAACCCACGGGTACGGCCACGGCGTGGGACTGAGTCAGTACGGTGCCAAAGCCATGGCCGAAGACGGTGCAGACTGGCAGAAAATCCTGCTGTATTATTTTCCCGGTTGCCAGATAGAACCATAAAAAAGCAGCCTCCCTTGTCGGGAGGCTGTTTTTACGATTGTAACGGCTTTTTCAGCATACCGATCATGGCAGCCGCCAAAAACGAACCGGCTGCCAGTGCCAGCAAAAAGCCCAGCGGATTTTGAATCACAGCAATGAGGAACAAACCGCCGTGGGGTGCCGGACAGCCACAGCGCAGCAGAATGGCCAGGAATCCGGCCAGACCACTGCCCAGCATACAGGAAGGCCCTACCCGCAGCGGGTCACGCAAAGCAAAGGACAACGCGCCCTCCGTCACAAAGGACGCCCCCATCAGCAGATTCTGCGGTGCCGTGCGCTGTTCCGCCCGGGTAAACCGGTCGGGGAAAAGCAGGCAGGCCAAGCCCACCGCAATGGGCGGCACCATACCTCCGATCATCACCGCCGCCATGATGTCGTACTGATCATTGACCAGCGCCAGCGTACCGGTGAGATACGCCGCCTTATTGATCGGTCCGCCGTAGTCGGTGGCCATCAGCGCCCCCAGCACAGCGCCCATCACCAGACGGCTGTCCCCCTGCATACCATCCAACAGTGCACAAAGCCACATGTTGAAGTCCCCCAACGGCGGGTTGACCACCAGAACCATCAGGGTGCCAACTCCCAGCAGGCTGAGTGCCGGGGTGAGCAGACCGGTCCGAACCGGCTCCAGGGCAGGCAAAAGCCGTTTTCCGGCCCGGTTGAGCAGACGCACCAGCAAGCCGGCTGCAAAGCCCGCCACCAATGCCCCCCAGAACCCGCTGGAAACCCAGCTGTCCTTCGGCGCAATGGTGGTTCCCAGCTGTGCCAGATATCCGCCCATCAGGCCCGGCATGAACGCCGGAAGATCACTGATGCTGTAGGCAATAAAGGCCGCCAGAACCGGATACATCAGCACAAAGGCCGCCCGGCCCACCGTATCCATCATACTGGTAAAGGAATCCGGTACCCCCAGCTGGGCAAACAGCAGCGCCAGTGCGATCAGTACGCCGCCGCCCACCACAAAGGGCAGCATATGGGAGATACCACTCATCAGGTGGCGGTAGGCTTCCCGGCCCAATTCCTTCCAGTCATTGGCGCGGAAACCATCTCCGCCGCGATAAATGGGTACATTGCTTTCCGCCGCACGGTCCAGCACCGCACCGGCATCCCGGATTGCTTCCTGCGCCGACACCGAAACCAGGCGTTTGCCTACAAACCGTGCCGTGGACACCGCACGGTCTGCCGCCACAATAATGCAATCGGCACCGGCAATGTCCTCTGTGGTCAGGGGTTGGTCCACCCCCACAGCGCCGTTTGTTTCCACCTTAAGGCTGACGCCCCGTTCCTGGGCAGCTTTTTGCAGAGCCTCCGCCGCCAAGTAAGTATGGGCCAGACCGGTAGGGCAAGCCGTAACAGCCACAAAACGCCAGTGTTCCGGTTTGCGGACCGGCGGTTCTTCCGGTGCAGGGGCCGGTTCCTGCTCCTGCCCTGCAATCAGCCCGCAAAATTCCCGGGGAGTCCCGGCTTTTTCCAGTTTTGCACAAAATTCCTTGTCCAGCAACAGTGTTGCCAATTCCGCCAGGACCTTCACATGCAGATCATTGGCTTCGGCGGGGGCTGCAATCAGGAAAAACATCCGCACGGGAATGCCGTCCGGCGTGGTACAGGCCAGCGGCGGATCCAGCGTGAGGACCGCCAGCCCCGGCGCGTTTACCGCAGCACTTTTGGCATGAGGAATGGCCAGACCACCGCCCATACAGGTGCCGCCCAAAGACTCCCGTGCCTGCACGTCGGCTTCAAAGGCAGCGGGATCGGTCAGATTCCCGCCCGCTTCCATCAGCCCCACAAGCCGGTGAATCGCCTCCTGCATGGAGTCCACCTGCTGGTGCAGCGACACACAGCCCGGTCGCAGCAAGTCCGTAATGTGCATGGGTGCTTCCTCCTGTTTGATCAATTCCGTGTAAAAAGGCGGCTCCGCCGCAGCGGAGCCGCCTTGTATAGCGATTGAGATCAGTTGAGCAGAGTCTTCTCGGTCTCGGGATCGAACAGATGAATCTTGTTGGTATCCATCGCAACAACAATCTTGTCGCCACGGCGGGACTTGGAGGTCGGCGCAACACGAGCCATCAGGTTCTGGCCCTGGTAGGTCAGGTACAGGTAGATCTCGGCGCCCATCAGCTCGGAAACTTCCACTTCCGCATTGATGTGGCTGTTGGGATGCTTGGCCAGGAATTCCTCGTCATCCTTGATGTCCTCAGGACGGATACCGACCTTGAGGGTCTTGCCGACGTAAGCGTCCAGCTTGCCGTCCGCGGTCTTCTCGGTGGGCAGAGGAATAACGGTGCCGGCCAGATCGATGGTGTACTGGTTGCCGTTCTTGTTCAGGGTGGCATCCAGGAAGTTCATCTGCGGGCTGCCGATGAAGCCTGCGACGAAGACGTTGCAGGGGTAATCGTACAGGTTCTGCGGGGTATCGACCTGCTGAATCAGGCCGTCCTTCATAACGACGATGCGGTCGCCCATGGTCATGGCCTCGGTCTGGTCATGGGTAACGTAGATGAAGGTGGTAGCCAGCTTCTTGTGCAGCTTGATGATCTCGGTACGCATGCTGGTACGCAGCTTGGCGTCCAGGTTGGACAGGGGCTCGTCCAGCAGGAAGACTGCCGGGTTACGGACCATGGCGCGGCCCAGGGCAACACGCTGACGCTGACCACCGGACAGAGCCTTCGGCTTACGGTCGAGCAGGTGCTCGATCTCGAGGATCTTGGCGGCTTCACGCACGCGCTTGTCGATCTCGTCCTTGGGCATCTTGCGCAGTTCCAGGCCGAACGCCATGTTCTTGTACACGGTCATGTGCGGGTACAGAGCGTAGTTCTGGAACACCATGGCGATGTCACGGTCTTTCGGCGGAACATCGTTGATCAGGCGATCGCCAATGTACATCTCGCCGCCGGAGATCTCTTCCAGACCGGCGATCATACGCAGGGTGGTGGACTTGCCGCAGCCGGAAGGACCGACGAAAACGACGAATTCCTTATCGGCGATTTCCAGGCTGAAATCGGGAACGGCAACAACGTTACCGGGGTAAACCTTTTTAACGTGACGGCAGCTGATAGAAGCCATGACAAAACCCTCCAAATATGGTGTTCGTGCCCCGTGGCCGGGGCTGTTTTACTTGACACGACTATAATAACAGGTTAAAATGTGTTTGAAAATAGCATTTTATTGATATTGGAGTGTCGAAATTGATATTTGAGCCGGAAATTTACTGTGCCTGTACCAAAACGGCCGAACTGGACGGTCAGGCCCCTGCCACACTGGAAGGGACCGGGCTCTGGATCGGGGTACTTTCCCGCGGGGACTGCCTGCTGGAAGGCTGCGAACAAAGCGGGCACAGCGGCGACATCCTGCTGGGGGCCGCCCCCCTGGTCCTGACTCCCCAAAGCGACTGCCACCTGGTGGCTGCCCGCCTGACCGGCTACTGTGCCGACGCCTACCTGCTGCGGCTGGGGGATGCCCACTGGGCGGACGGTGCCTCCTGCCCCGGGGCTGCCGAACTGCTGGCCCAGCTGCAAAGCGGCACCACCGCCCCCATCGCCTATGCCCTGCTGTGTGCCGTAGGCAAGGCGGATGAAACCGCCCGTCCGCTGCCCGCGCTGGTGGCCGAAGCCCTGACTGCCATCCGCCAGAATTACATGGCCTTGTACGGTGTGGAGGAACTGAGTGAGCAGCTGGGCGTGACCAAAAGCCATCTGGTGCGGGCCTTCAAACAGGCACTGGGTGTCCCCCCCGGCAAATACCTGACCAATGTGCGGATCGAAGCCGTAAAAACGCTGCTGCTGACCGATGAGTACAACCTGGAAATGATTGCCGGACTGACGGGTTTTTCCGGTGCCAATTATCTGTGCCGGGTATTCAAACGGGAAGTAGGGGTTTCCCCTGCCGCCTGGCGCGCTGCAGCAGCCCCGCCCCCGGCAGTGCCCAAATTGCCGCCCCGCAGCGAGGAGATGTTTGTATAAGGCACGGACGGACTTTTGTTCCGTTTGCAGGCTGCCTTTGCAACTTACGAGCCATACGGTGGTCCGACAGCACTTTTATTCCATACACAAAACAGGCGCAGCCCAATGGGCTGCGCCTGTGGTTTTATAGCGGAAATTATTCGGCAGTCTTGTAGCCGTCAGGGTTGTGGCTCTGCCAGTTCCAGCTGTGAGCGCACATCTCGTCAATGCCGTACTGTGCTTCCCAGCCCAGTTCGTTCTTGGCCTTGGTGGGATCACACCAGCACTCGGCAATATCGCCGGGGCGGCGGGGATCGATAACATAAGGCAGCTCCTTGCCGCAGGCCTTGCTGAAGGCATGGATCACATCCAGCACGCTGTAGCCATGGCCGGTGCCCAGATTGCAGATGAACAGACCGGGCTTTTCTTCCAGTTTCTTGACAGCCGCCACATGGCCGCGGGCCAGATCCACAACATGGATGTAGTCCCGCACGCCGGTGCCGTCATGGGTGGGATAGTCATTGCCGAAAACATGGACTTTTTCCAGCTTGCCTACCGCCACTTTGGCAATGTAGGGCACCAGGTTGTTGGGGATACCGTTGGGGTCCTCGCCAATGAGTCCGGAGGGATGCGCACCGATGGGGTTGAAGTAACGCAGCACCGCGGCATTCAGTTCCGGATCAGCAGCGCAGCAGTCGGTGAGGATGCGCTCGGTAAAGGATTTGGTGGTGCCGTAGGGGTTGGTGGTGCCGCCCACGGGGAAGTCCTCCCGGATAGGCACGCTGGCGGGGTCGCCGTAGACGGTAGCCGAAGAGGAGAAGATGATGTTATGGCAGTTGTGACGGCGCATAACATCCAGGATGTTCAGGGTGCAGTTCAGGTTGTTGCTGTAATACTCGATGGGCTTGGAGACACTCTCGCCCACAGCTTTGTAGGCTGCAAACTGAATCACGCAGTCGATATCGGCATTATCGGCAAAGATTTTCTCCACTGCATCCTTGTCGGTCATGTCCGCTTCCACAAAGCGGAAGTCCTTACCGGAGATCTTTTTGACACGAGCCAGTGCCTCGGGGCAGGAATTGTAGAAGTTGTCCGCAACGACGATGTCGTAACCCGCAGCCAGAAGCTCTACGCAGGTGTGGCTGCCGATGTAGCCGGCGCCACCGCTAACCAAAATTGCCATACCAATCGTCTCCTTTATGTTCTCTTGTTGCTTTTTAACGGGCAGGAGCTGTCCGTTCCTTTACTATCATTCTACTTTTTCTGCTCAGTTTCGGGAATAGACGTTTTCGGTTCCTCTTTGTCTTTTTGTTGCCTGTTTTGGCGGCGTGCCGGAAGCCCCTGCTGCATGCGGCGGTAGGCGCTGGGGGTATTTCCGGTAGCGGCATGGAACTTCTGGCTGAAATACGCACCGGAGCAATACCCCAACTGTGCGGCCACCTCTCCCGGGGTCGCACCGCGGGCCAGCAGCTGGGCGGCATATTCCAGGCGCATGGCGGCAAACTCTTCCATGGCGGTATGGCGCAGGCGGCTGCGGAAAGCCTGCTGCAGCTGGGTGCGGGTACACCCCACCGCCTGGCAAACCTCGTCCACCTTCACTTCATGGGTCAGATTCTGAGCGAAATACGCCCGGGCCGCCTCAATCAGCGCCAGCTGGCGCCGTTCCCGCCGTACACGGCTGGTGGGCTTGCGGGGACGCTTGCAGCGCCGTGCCAGCAGAATCAGCAGGTTTTCCAGATGAATGGCTACCTGCTGGCACGCCCCAAAAGGCACATCCTCTTTCTGGGTAGGCTTGTCGCCGGGAACGGGCGGCGGGTCATACAGTTCCTGTGTGGCTTTCATCAGCCAGTTCAGGTCGTGCTGCTCCGCCGGTTCGGCGTGGAATACCGCCCCGCGAAAACGGTCCATTATGGAACTGGAGCAAAAAAAGTCCATCCGCAGCACTTCCGGGGGAATCTCGCCAATGCTTCGCATGGCAAAGGTTTCCTCCGGCTGATGCAGCAGGATTCCACCGGCCCGCAGCAGCACAACTTTGTCGTTGCAGCGTTCTTCAATCGAGCCGCTGCGCACATAGACAAGCTGCCAGCCCTGGGTTTGCACGGCGGCAATGCTGTCTTCCAGACGCCGCTCTCCCGCCCAGGCGGTTGTTACCGCATCCACACGAAGCGGAAACGCTTCATTGACCGCCATAATGCCTCCCTTCGCCGGTCAGACCGCGATGGCTCCGTTCTCTGACCAGAAATCCTGTGTGCTACCGCTTTCATAGCGGAACACACCGGGTTCCACATCGGCCAGTTCGGGGAACAGTTCCAGTTCCGGGCAGGTATCGGTCAAGCCGATGCAATATGCCGTCAGCGGACTGATGATCTTGTCGATGGATGTATATACGTTGCTGCCGTCGGCAGCGTAGGTGCTGAACATGATGTCGTCGGGGTAAGTCTGTTCTACATAGGCGGTCATTTCTCCGCTTACATAGGGATCGCTGCTGCCGGCATACAGATCCGGCGCACCGAACAGGTGCAGGATCTCATGGGCATAGGTAGCCGGGGACTCCGGCTCCGGTTCCGCCGCATAGGCATCATACCGGTAGATGCAGCAATACTCATGATAAAAGTTCACATCATCGTCTGCATAATGGGCCATGGTGAAAGACGTTCCGGAAACCGGCAGGAACAGCAGGAATCCGATGTGATCGGTACCGTATTGATCCCGCAGAGCTTGTGTATCCACCGTAGCGCAGAGCGCATCCATTTCATCCAGAAATTCGTTGCTCTCCTCCGAGTCTATGCCGCCCCGCAGCCGTGACTGAATGGAATAGGTATAACAAAGCGGGCTGTTGTCTGTTCCGTCATCATAGTACAGTTCCGGGGTCACACCGTAACGGCTCGCCTCCTGGCAAATCCAGTCCACGGCCATGGCCACACTTTGTTGGGTCTGTGCATGGGCTTCCCGGGTCCAGATACTGCCGGTGGCGGCATCGTTCAGATAAATGCTGACCAGAACCGTCGGTTCTTCCAGCAGCCGTACACTGCCATACAGGGCACCTTCCTGCTGCAGCGTGGGGGTCGGTTCCGGCGACGGTGAAGGGGTCGGTTCCCCTACCGAGGGCATATCCGGCACAACCTCGCTCTGCCGGCGCGGCATGCAGCCGCACAGCAGCACCAGGACCAGCAGCAGGGCTACCAGACGTTTTTTCATGATTTCCTCGTTTTTCGTATCAGAAGTTCAGTTCGGGTTTGCCGTCCCGTTCCACCAGTTCCACCGTAACAGGGTTTGTACCCAGGCGGCCGTCCACCAGGGCTTCGGCAATGGGATCTTCCACGGCTTTCCGGATGGTACGGCGCAGTTCACGGGCGCCATACTTGGTAGAACTTTGTGCCACAATGGCTGCCAGGGCAGGCTGTCCGTATTCCAGCGTAATGCCATGGGCGGCAAATCCGGGCTTGTATTCGTCCAGCATCAAAGCGGCAATCTTCTCCAGATTTTCCTCGCTGAGCGGATGGAAGGTAATGACTTCATCCACACGTCCCAGGAATTCCGGACGCAGGAACTCCTGCAACGCTTTCATGCTCTTATCGGCGCTGGCTACTTCCAGCTTTTTGCCAAAACCGGTGGCACCGCTCTGGTCGGTAGAACCGGCGTTGGAGGTCATGCAGATCACCGTGTTGGAGAAATCCACCGTGCGTCCCTGAGCGTCGTTGATTTTGCCTTCGTCCAGAATCTGCAGAAGAATATTCATCACATCGGGATGTGCTTTTTCGATTTCGTCAAAGAGCACCACACTGTAGGGGTGACGGCGCACCTTCTCGGTCAGCTGGCCGGCCTCATCATAGCCCACATAGCCCGGAGGCGAACCGATCAGGCGGGAAACCGCGTACTTCTCCATATATTCGCTCATATCGATGGAGATAAGCGGGTCCACCGTATCAAAAAGCTGGTTGGCCAGCTGCTTTACCAGTTCGGTCTTGCCCACACCGGTGGGGCCCACAAAGATAAAGCTGGCGGGGCGATGCCGTCCGGAAAGATCGGCACGGGCACGCTTGATGGCGCCCGCCACCGCGTGGACCGCCTCATCCTGGCCGATGATATGGCTCTTGAGGGCATCTTCCAGCCCCTGCAGGCGCCCGTATTCCGTTTCTTTGATTTTGACCGCCGGGATGCCGGTCCAGAGTTCCACCACCTGGGCCACATCGTCCACCGTCACTTCAATTTCGGCCACTTTCAGCTGCAGGGCAGGGAGTTTTTCGCGCTGCTGCGCCAGTTCCGTTTTGACCGAAGCCAAAGCCTCATAATCGATGGCCGCATCCTGACCGTTTTCCGGTTCGGGATTTTCCAGTTCATGCTCCTGCGCTTCCAGTTCGGCAACCCGGCGCTGGGTTTCGATCAGCTGAGTAATCTCAGGATGGCGCAGGTTGCAGCAGGCACAGGATTCATCCAGCAGGTCGATGGCCTTATCCGGCAGGAAACGGTCGGTGATATAGCGTTCCGACAGTTTCACCACACCGGTCACAATGGGGTCCGGCACACGGACACAGTGGTGTTTTTCGTAATAGACACGGATGCCCTTGAGCACCTCGATGGTATCCTGAATGGAAGGTTCTTCCACCTTCACAGGCTGAAAGCGGCGTTCCAGCGCAGAATCCTTTTCAATATATTTGCGGTACTCGGCAAAGGTGGTCGCACCGATCACCTGCACCTGCCCGCGGGAAAGGGCGGGCTTCATAATATTGGCCGCGTTCATGGCGCCGTCGGAATCTCCCGCGCCCACGATGGAATGAATCTCATCGATGAACAGGATGATGTTGCCGGCAGCCTTTACTTCGCTGATCAGCCCCTTGACCCGCTGTTCAAACTGGCCGCGGAACTGGGTGCCTGCAATCAGGGCCGTCATATCCAGCAGGAAAATTTCCTTATCCTGCAGGCGGGCCGGGACCTTGCCCTCCGCAATGCGTTGGGCAATGCCTTCGGCAATGGCCGTTTTGCCAACACCCGCTTCGCCGATCAGGCAGGGGTTGTTTTTCTGGCGGCGGCAAAGAATCTGAATGGTGCGGTAGATCTCCCGGTCGCGGCCGATGATGCGGTCCGTCTTGCCGTCGCGGGCTTTCTGGGTCAGGTTTTCACAGTAGGTATCCAGGAACTTGCGGCGGGGGGCTTTGCCCTTTTTCCCGTTGGGGGCACCTTTGCCTTCCTCACCGTTCTGGCGCTGTGCACCAAATCCGAAGGGAAACACCGGCGAACCGCCGGGCACAAAATCGTCCTGGGAGGCTTCTTCGGGGGCATCCTCCCCGGTGGGCATCAGCGCGCCGGACTCGGCGGCTTCCTGCAGGAAGGAACTCATCCGTTCCTCCATATTTTCAAGATCCTGGTCGGACATACCGAATTGTTTCATCAAGTCATCCACCGGCTGAATATGCATGGCCCGTGCGCAGGTCAGGCAATACCCTTCCTGCAGGGGCTTGCCGTTTTCCATCCGTTGAACAAAGACCACGGCAGTACGTTTTTTGCAGCGTACACAAAGCATAAGCTTTCACCTCTCTATATAAAAAGCATGCGCTTGTCAAAATTCCAATGGTTCTATTATCAGGCGAACCCACGGTTTTTGCAAGCGCTGGCGGACATTGTTTAGAATTTTTTCATTTAATAATATGTCAGGAACGGGTTAAATGCGCCAAAGAAACTGTATCCCACGCTCTGTTTCAGAATGCCCAGTGTCAGGAATTCCAGGGACCCTGCCGTCACACTGGCAATAAACCAGAGGACCAGTGCCAGCAGCCAGCAATCCAGTGCGCCGGTCGCCAGACCCAGAACCAGCCCGAACAGACGGTTGACGCCCCCCAGCAGCGGAATGCCGTTCACGTGGCGCAGCAGCCCCACCAACAGGCGGAACACCCACCGCACCAGCATGCAGAGTACCACAAACAGCAGCACCTGCACAAAGGGCAGCAGAATGGGCTGCAAGGCACCGGTGATCTGTTCCGGCAGAACATCCCCTGCCCCCTGCAGCATGGAAGCCAGGTTGTCCCGCACTGCCGCGGGCAAAAAGTCCATGGCCTGCACAGCCTGGGCCAGGTCACCGCCGGACTGCGCCACAGCGGCCTCCACTTTTTCCGAGATGGAACCGCTAAGGAATTCCCCGTAAATGGACGGTGCCAGTGTCCGGCTGGCCCAGACCGCGATTCCGACACCCAGCACGGCACCGATCAGTTCGGTCAACCCGGCCAGAAAACCTTTTTTCCAGCTGGCAACGGCCGCGTAGGCAAACACAACCAAAAACAAAAGATCATAGATCCACGCCATAGTCGCAATATAATCCTTTCCCAAAATAATTTATTCATCCGGCGGCGTCAGTACATCCACCGTATTGCCGGTAAAGACCAGCAATTCCGCCGCGTCCAGCACTGCCTGGGGATGTCCGGCCAGATCGTTGCGCACCCAGTTCTGCACACCGTCGTAACCATAGCACTCCACCGAATTGGGGCAGAGAAGGTACACATCGGTATCGGTAGCCGTTACGCCGAAGGCCTGCCGGGCGGGAATTTCCGCCAGCGGGGTCAGGTCGCTGTCAAAGGTGACAAGGCTGTTGCCGCCGCGGATATTGAGCAGCAGCGCCGTCTGGCGTATACCCGGCGCCGCGCTTTGCAGCGTAGCACCGCCAAAATCATACCGTGCTGTTTCGGTGCCGGTGCGCGGGTCCAGAACGGCAATGTAGGTGTCAAACACCGCAACCACCCGGCTATCGCTCTGCCAGTCCAGCAAAAGCAGCATACTGCCCTGGGTGGCGGAATAGACCGGGCCCTGGCTGTCCTGGGCGGTATCCATAAAATAGACATTGCAGCTCAGCTGGCCGTTACGCGCCGCCAGGGTACCGGCGGCAAAGCGCCGGTTATCCGGTGCAAATTCCACCACAATGGGGGTGCCCTCATTCTGGGTCATCTGCCAGCTGTATATTTCATTGAAAGACGGGTCAAAAATCTGCAGCTGCGCCGTATAGCGGCCGGACTCTGTGACCACGGCCAATGTGTTGTTGTTGGACATGGAACACAACAGGATACTTTCATCAAAGGTCCGTGTAAAGAGATTCCGCGTGCGGCTGGAGACCTGCAGTTCGTTGCCTGCACGGTTATATACCACAAACCGGGTACCGCCCACCGCCAGTACAGGGCGGGCATAGGCAGGCTGAAAGCTGCGCACCTGGGTGCCGTAAGCGGAATAGACCACCACATCTTCTGCGCCCATTTCCACAAATCCGCCGGCCAGTTCCTCGATCTGCAGCGGTTCGCTGATGCCTGTGTTGATGGGGAAGCCCCCGTTTCCCCGCTTGAGATACAGGGTCAGGCTGTCCACACTGTCGGCCAGCAAAGCAATGGAGGCCGACATGGCGCCGGTAAACACCGCAATAAAAAGGGCGATTACCAGCACCACAACGCCCAGTATGGCGCGGCGGCGGCGCTGCCGCTGTTTGAGCAGCGGTGTAAGGGATTTGAGCCGGGATGTCTGTGCGGTTTTGGATTCCTGCGGCGGTGTGGTGCTGCGATGCACCGGCTGCGGCGTACGCAGCCCAAGATCGCCGCTGGTCCCGGGAATGGGCTTGGTGGAGGTATGCCCCTGTTCCCGTGCCAGCATCCGCTGGCGCCGTTCCTGCCGTTCTTTGTCCGCTTTGTTCACAGGGGCCTTCCCTCCTTTCCTGTGTGTATTGTTGCTTCGGGCACCGCCCCGGTGTTACAGGCCGGGATAGGCCACATCTTCCAAAAACAATCCCTTGGCCGGCAGCGTGGGGCCTGCCTTGCGGCGGTCCCGCCCCTGCAGCAGCGCGGGGATGGAGTCTGCCGTTCGCTTGTGCAAACCGGCTTCCACAATGGTACCGGCCAGAATGCGTACCATATTGTACAAGTATCCGTCCGCTGTCACGGTAATGACAAAACGGTCCCCGCTGCGGCGGACCGTGCACTGCGAAACAGTGCGTACGGTATCGCCATGGGCGGCGACCGATGAGCCAGACGCGCACAGCGCCAGAAAATCATGGGTACCGACAAACTGCGCCGCAGCAGCCTGCATGGCTTCCAGGTCCAGGGGCTGGGCCACGCGGTGGCAAAGATCCAGCGTAAAGGGATCGTCGATACGCGCGTTGAGAATGTAATAACAGTAGGTTTTTTCATGGGCTGCATACCGGGCATGAAAATCATCCGGCACCGGCTGCAGGGCCAAAGCGCGGATATCCGGCGGCAGATGGGCATTGAGCGCCGGCACGATCTTATCCGCCGGAACTTTGCCAGTATAACAGAAGCTGAGCGCGAAACGCCGCGCATGGACGCCCGCATCGGTGCGGGAACATCCCTTGACATCGGGGCGGCAGCCCAGTGCCGCCTGCATGGCGTCCTGCAGCACCGCGCAGACCGTGGGTGCGTTGGGCTGCACCTGAAACCCGGCATACCGGGTGCCTTTATAGGCAATCCACAACAGACAGGTCATCATACCAACCCCGGTACAAAGAAACGGGTGGAAACGATCACGGCCAGCGCGGCAGCGATCACCAGTGTGCAGCGCACATCGGTGGCGGTGAACCGCAGCTGTTTAAGCCGGGTACGGCCCTCGCCGCCATGATAGCAGCGGCACTCCATGGCCATGGCCAGTTCATCGGCGCGGCGGAATGCCGAGATAAACAGCGGAATCAGAATGGGCACCAGCGCCTTGATGCGCTGGGTAAATTTACCGGTATCCAGCATGGCGCCGCGGGCTTTCTGGGCGTTCATGATTTTTTCGGTTTCCTCAATCAGGGTGGGGATAAACCGCAGCGCAATGGTCATCATCATAGCCAGCTCGTGTACCGGAAAGTGTACCTTTGCCAGTGGACGCAGCAGGTTCTCGATGGCATCGGTAAGCACGATGGGGCTGGTGGTGTAGGTGAGCAGGCTGGTGCCCGCGATCAGCGCACAGACGCGCACCGCCAGCAAAATGGCATACCGCACGCCTTCGGCGTAAATATGGAACACCCAGAACTGAACCAGCGGTTCCCCTTCCCCGGTGACAAAGAGCAGATTGAGCACCGCCGTGAAAATCACGATGGGCACAATGGGTTTCAGGCTGCGCAGGATCATTTTGCCGGGAATTTTGGCAACGCGGTAGAGCGCTGCCAGCAACAGCAGCGACAGCACAATGCCCATAGGATTGGCCGCCACAAAAAGCACCACGATATAAGCAATGGTGGCCACCAGTTTCAGGCGCGGGTCACAGCGATGCAGCACCGAACGCCCGGGGTAATATTGCCCGATGGTAATATCTTTGAGCATTTACTCCACCCCCTTGCTTTGTTTGGCGGCCAGCGCCTTCCGGATGGTTTTGACCGCATAGGGGATGGTGTATACGTCGGTGGGAATATCCAGCCCCATCTGGCGCAGTTTGAGGAAAATCTGGGTTACCTGAGGTACAGACAGCCCCAGTTCCAGCAGTTCCTGGGCACGGGCAAAGACGTTTTCCACCGTATCGTACATGGCAATGCCCGCCTTGTGCAGCACCAGCACCCGGTTGGCATACTTGGCGATGTCCTCCATGGAATGGCTGACCAGCAGCACCGTGATGCCGGTCTTTTCGTGGTAGGCCTTGATCTGGCCCAGAATGGCATCCCGGCCTTCCGGGTCCAGCCCGGCAGCAGGTTCATCCAGCACCAGAACCCGGGGACGCATGGCCATAACACCTGCAATGGCTACACGGCGCTTCTGGCCGCCCGAAAGTTCAAAGGGGCTCTTCTGCAGCAGATCGTCGCTGAGGCCTACAAAGGCAGCCGCTTCTTTGACGCGGCGTTCCACCTCCGCTTCGTCCAGACCCATATTGCGGGGGCCGTAGGCGATATCCCTGGCGCAGGTTTCCTCAAAGAGCTGGTATTCCGGGTACTGCATGACCAGTCCCACCAGAAACCGGAAGGAGCGTAAATCGGCACCGGGTGCCCACAGGTCTTTGCCGTCCACCAGGACCCGGCCTTCGGTGGGTCGGTTCAGGCCGTTGAAATGGCTGATCAGGGTAGACTTGCCGCTGCCCGTGGAGCCGATGATGCCCACAAAATCCCCTTCTTCCACCGCGAAGGACACATCATCCAGGGCGGTGGTGGCATCCGGCATGCCGGGGTTGTACACATACTTCAGATGTTCTACACGTATGATCTCTGACACGATCGTTTTCCTTTCCCGTAGAATACCGCCCGGCCGCTGCCGGTGCCGTTTCTGCCTTTATGGGGTGCGGCTTGCGCCGCGCGTTTCAGTTTTTCAGCAACTTATACAGTTCCTCGGCACAGCGTTCCGGCGTGATGACGTTTTCCGGCAGATCAATGCCTGCCTTGACCAGTTCATCCCGCAGTTCCGCGGCCTGGGGCACATCCAGATGGTAGCTGTGCAGCCGTTCGGTCTGGCTGAACACCTGTTCCGGCGTGCCTTCCATCACAATGCGGCCCCGGCTCATGACCAGCACACGGTCCGCCTGGGCGGCTTCCTCCATATAATGGGTGATGGATACAATGGTGATACCGGCTTCCCGCAGCTGGCGAATGGTACGCATGACCTGTCCGCGGCCGTGGGGGTCCAGCATCGCCGTGGCCTCGTCCAGCACCAGGCAGTCCGGGCGCATGGCAATGACACCGGCAATGGCCACCCGCTGCTTCTGGCCGCCCGAAAGTTTGTAAGGTGCGGCTTCCCGTTTTTCATAGATACCGGCCAGTTTCATGGCTTCGTCGATGCGGGTGCGGATCTCCTGGGGCGGTACGCCCAGATTTTCCGGCGCAAAAGCCACATCCTCTTCCACAATGGTGGCCACGATCTGGTTATCCGGGTTCTGGAACACCATCCCCACCTTCTGGCGGATATCATACAGGTGTTCCTCGTTGCGGGTGTCCATGTCCTCCACCAACACTGTACCGGTTTCGGGCAGCAAAATGGCGTTCAGGTGCTTGGCCAGGGTACTTTTACCGCAGCCGTTGGCCCCCAGTACCGCCACAAATTCTCCGCGGTGCAGTTCCATGCTGACGCCATCCACCGCAAAGCGCGGCTGTTCGGGGTCATACCGGAATTTCACATCCTGCACCCGGAGCATCGGATTTTCAGTTGGCATACAATCACTTCTCCCAAATGGCCGTGGCACCGCAGGGCACCACGCCGCCGGTGGCCGAGACCGGCAGGCCGATCTCGTCACAGTGGGTACGCCCGCCCTGGTACGGGCAGAGCGTGGTTTTTACGATGTACTCCATGACCGCCGGACTCAGGCCTTCGGTGTAGGAGTTGATGGCAAAAAAGAGCGGATCATCGCTGAGGACCTGCTCGGTCAGGGTAATCAGATCGTAGACATTGTCCTCCAGCTTCCAGATTTCGCCGCCGGGGCCGCGCCCGTAGCTGGGCGGGTCCATGATGACGCCGTCGTACTTGTTGCCGCGGCGGATCTCCCGCTGGACAAACTTGGCACAATCATCCACGATCCAGCGGCAGGGGCGGTCGGCCAGATTGCTGGCCGCGGCATTTTCCCGCGCCCAGGCAACCATGCCCTTGCTGGCATCCACATGGGTGACGCTGGCCCCGGCTGCCAGGCAGGCCAGGGTGGCGCCGCCGGTGTAGCCGAAAAGATTGAGCACCTTGATGGGACGCCCGGCCTGCCGGATTTTTTCCTGGTACCAGGCCCAGTTTACGGCCTGTTCCGGAAAAACGCCGGTGTGCTTGAACCCGGTAGGGCTGACAATAAGGGTCAGGTCCTGCCAATGGATCTGCCATTTCTGGGGCAGCTTCTTGTGGTATTCCCACTGGCCGCCGCCCTTGGCGGAACGGTAATAGATAGCATCGGCTTGGGCCCAAAGGGGGCTGGTCTCGGCGTTTTTCCAGATGACCTGCGGGTCGGGACGGATCAGAATGGTCTTGCCCCAGCGCTCCAGCCGGTTGTGGTTGGTCGCGTCCAGCAGCTCATAATCCCGCCAGGTATCGGCAGGGCGCATAAGCGGTTCTCCTTTCTTACTTGTCGAGGATGCGCTGGCGGATCATATCGGCGATGCGCTCGGCGCTGGTCTGGATGGCAGCCTGGTCCTCGCCCTCGACCATCACGCGGATCTTGGGCTCGGTGCCGGAAACACGCACCAGCACACGGCCCATACCCATCAGGCTCTGCTGCTGGCTCTCGATAAAGCCGGCAATGTATTCATCCTCTTTATAGGCCTGTTTCTGTTCCTTGTTGGCCACCAGGTTGATGAGCACCTGGGGGAACTTGGTATACACGGCATTGAGGTCACTCATCTTGGTGGCAGGGTTCTCCGCTTTCTTGCGGGCCAGCACCTTGAGCAGCTTACCGGCGGTCAGCTCACCGTCACCGGTGGTGGAATGATGCAGGAAAATCACGTGGCCGCTCTGCTCGCCGCCAATGGCATAGCCGCGGGCACGCATCTCTTCCAGAACATAGCGGTCACCTACCGCCGTGCGGGCCGTTTCGATGTCCAACGCTTCCATGTGCTTCATGAAGCCCAGGTTGGACATAACAGTGACCACCACCGTGTTGCCGTCCAGACGGCCGCGTTCCTTCATATCGGCGCCCACCAGCGCAATGATCTTGTCGCCGTCCATCTCGGCACCGGTCTCGTCACAGGCCAGGCAGCGGTCGGCGTCGCCGTCAAAGGCAATGCCGCAATCGTAGCCGTCCTTGCGCACCGCAGCTTCCATGGCTTCCAGATGGGTGGAGCCGCAGCCGTCGTTGACCGTCAAACCATCCTGCAGGGTGCCCATAAAGCCGCACTCGCAGCCCAGGCGGGGGAACAGCTGCTGTGCCACCGCTGCCGAGGCGCCGTTGGCACAGTCAAACAGCACCTTCAGGCCGGTCAGGTCCGCGTCAATGTGTTCCTGCAGGAAGTCCACATAGTCATTCAGGCCGGTGCGGCACATGTGGATGCGGCCAATATCGGCACCTTCCGCCAGGCGAATGTCGGCACAGTTGTTGAATACGTGCGCCTCGATCTGGTTTTCCACTTCGTCGGGCAGCTTGTAGCCGTCACCCTTGAAGATCTTGATACCGTTGAATTCCATGGGGTTGTGAGAAGCGGAGATCATGATGCCGGCGTCGGCATGGTACTTGCGCACCAGATACGCCACGCCCGGGGTGGGAATCACGCCCAGCAGCTCCACGTCGGCGCCGACGCTGCACAGGCCGGCCGCCAGGGTGGATTCCAGCATATCGCCGGAAACGCGGGTGTCCTTACCAATCAGAATCTTGGGGCGGTGGCCGTCCAGCTGGGTCAACACCGCAGCCGTGCCACGGCCGATCTGAAGCGCCAGCTCACAGGTCAAGTCCTTGCCCGCAACACCGCGGACGCCGTCGGTTCCAAACAGTTTACCCATAATATCAGGTCCTTTCGTTGTCAGTTTGGTCTATTATTCTATGCCGCTGCTTTGTCCAGCGGTCCGGGAATGACAAAATCAGAACATGCTCTGCTGGCCGTCCTCTTCATATTTGCGGGGTACAGCCATGTGCAGATGTTCGTACGCCAGACGGGTCACACAGCGACCGCGTGGGGTGCGGGTCAGCATGCCCATCTGCATCAGATAGGGTTCGCAGAGATCTTCCAAAGTAACACTTTCTTCCCCCAGGGCCGCAGCCAACGTTTCCAGACCAACCGGGCCGCCGCCGTACATTTCGATGATGGCGCGCAGCAAACTGCGGTCCAGTTCGTCCAGACCCATGGCGTCAATATCCATCCATTTGCGGGCGGCCACGGCGGTTTCCTCGTCGATGGTACCATCCCCCTGCACGGTGGCAAAATCCCGCACCCGCTTGAGCAGCCGGTTGGCGATACGGGGTGTGCCGCGGCTGCAGCGGGCCAGCTCCAGGGCGCCTTCCTCCGTAATGGGAATGCCCAGTATACCGGCGCTGCGGGTAATGATCTGCCCCAGTTCCTTGGGGCTGTAAGGTTCCAGTTTGAGCAGGATGCCGAAACGGTCCCGCAGCGGTCCGGTCAGCTGCCCCGCACGGGTGGTGGCGCCGATCAGCGTGAACCGCGGCAGATTGATCCGGATGCTCTGGGCACTGGGGCCCTTGCCGATCATAATGTCCAGCGCGTAGTCTTCCAGCGCAGGGTAAAGCACTTCCTCCACCTGACGGGATAAGCGATGAATCTCATCGATAAAAAGGACGTCGCCTTCCTGCAGGTTGGTCAGCAGTGCCGCCAGATCCCCGGGCTTTTCAATGGCAGGGCCCGAGGTAATGCGGATCTGAACCCCCATCTCCTGGGCAACAATGCCCGCCAGCGTGGTTTTGCCCAGACCGGGAGGGCCGTAAAGCAGAATATGGTCCATGGGTTCCCCGCGCTGCTGTGCCGCGCGCAGATACACCCGCAGGTTGCCTTTGGCTTTTTCCTGGCCCACGTAATCATCCAGCGTTTTGGGGCGCAGGCTGATTTCTTCGGCATCGGCGGGCAGCGCGTCGGGGCTGACCAGACGGCTGGGATCAACGGTATATTCCTGATTCATAGCTGTCTATCCCCTCCTTACCGTGCGCGCGACAGACTGCGCAGCGCCACCTTGATGATATCCTGTACGGGCAGCGTTTCGTCTACCCGGGCTACGGCAGCCGCCGCGTCGGACGGCGTATAGCCAAGGCTGACCAGTGCCGCCACCGCCTGAGCGGGCGCGGAACTGGGGGCCGGGGACGCAAGATCCCCGCCGGCAAAGCCGGTTCCTTCGGCCAGACCCTTGCCCACCTTGTCTTTCAGTTCCAGGGTGATGCGCTGGGCCAACTTGGGCCCCACACCGGAGGCTTTGGTAAATGCCTTGTGGTCGCCGGAGGATGCCGCCAGCGCCACCTTTTCGGGACTCATGACCGAAAGGATTGCCAGTCCCGCCTTGGGCCCAACACCGGATACGGCGGTAAGCATCTTGAAGCAATCCCGCTGTTCCTCGGTGGCAAAACCATAGAGTGAAACATCGTTCTCACTGACGTTCATCACGGTATACACCGTCCCCTCCTGCCCCGGTGCGGGCAGCGCCTCGCCGGTGGTGGCCGGGATCTGGACAGCATATCCGACTCCGCCGCAGCTGATCACAGCGGAATCCAGTGTCTTTTTCAAAATTTTGCCGGTCAGGCAATAAATCATGGTCGTATTCCTCGCATTCAGTCCGGTTCACCGCTCAGCGCGGCTGCGTCCCCATCAGGCGGCTGCGGCTGCAATGGCAGTGGGCAATGGCCATGCCCAGCGCATCGGCCGTATCGTCCGGTTTGGGGATGGTTTCCAGATGCAGCATCATACGGGTCATCTCCTGGATCTGCTTTTTGACCGCTTTTCCGTAACCGGTGATGGCCTGTTTGACCTGCATGGGAGTGTATTCGTAAATGGGCACACCGCACTTGGCGGCAGCCAGCAGGATCACACCGCGGGCTTCCGCCACGCCGATGACTGTAGTCTGGTTATGCTGATAGTATAATTTTTCGATGGAGAGTGCTTCCGGCTGGTACCGGCGGCAGATATCAAGCACCGAATCGTAGATCTCGGCCAGACGCTGCTCAAACGGCGTGTCCTTCTCGGTCAGGACGGCACCGTAGCCGATGGGAGCAAACCGGTTGCCCACATATTCTACAACGCCCCAACCCACAATGGCATAGCCGGGGTCAATGCCCAATACCCGCAACTCCTTACACCTCCCCACAGTAACCGATATAGTATACCACAATTTTTATAAACCGTCCACAGGGCATTTTTCCTTTTCACAGTTCAAAAAACACGAAGCCCTGTATTTTTCAAAAAAATTTTATTTTTTTTGAAAAAAGGGCTTGATTTTTTCTTTTGGATTTGGTATGATTACAGGCGTCGCAAGAAGCGCGGCACAAATATGGACGGTTAGCTCAGCTGGTAGAGCATCTGCTTGACGTGCAGGAGGTCACAGGTTCGAGTCCTGTACCGTCCACCAGGAAAACCACATTTCAGGTATCTGAAATGTGGTTTTTTGTTTTTTCCCTTTTGCCGGAACCCGCGGAATACAACCATAAGCGTTCCAGCCCCGCCTCATAGCGAGATAAACAAACCGGGTGCGCAGAAATTTCTGCACACCCGGTTTTCGTTATCGATTTTCCTGATTGCGGCGGCTTTCCCGCTCTTTATCCCGGTCCCGATGGTCCCGGCGTTCACCTTTACGGTGGTGTTCTTTTTCCTCCGGCGGGCGGCGAGTCAAGCGTACTTCCTGTACGCGGCGATGACTTACACGTGTCACCGTACCATCGCAGTCGCCCCAGGCGAAGTGATCCCCCACCTTGGGCAGGCGGCCCAGTTTTTCCTGTACCAGACCGCTGATGGCAATGGCGTCGATTTCCTCTTTATCTTTGATGGAAAGTTCCTCGGCCACATCATCCACACCGGCAGCACCGGATACCAGCCAGCTGCCGTCGCTCTGCTGATGGATCTCCTCCACCACATCGTCGTGCTCGTCCCAGATTTCGCCGACCAGCTCTTCCAGGATGTCCTCCAATGTGATGATACCGGCTGTTCCGCCGTATTCATCCACCACGACCGCCATGTGATGCTTGCTTTCCCGCAGGGTCAGCAGCAGCGTGGAGATCTGGGTGGCGCTGGTGGTATACAGCGTGGGCGAAACCAGGCTTTCCAGCTTGATGTCCTTCACATCGCCCTTGCGCATGGCGGCAAAGCAGTCCTTCTCATGCACAACGCCGATAATGTTGTCGATAGTTTCATGGTAAACCGGAAGGCGGGAATAGCCGCTCTCGGCGAACATATCCACCACTTCTTCCATCGGGGTGTCGTCCTCCACAGCCACCACGTCCACGCGGGGGGTCAGCACGTCCTGTGCTTCCACGTCATCAAACTCGATGGCGCTGCGGATCAGTTCACTTTCCCGGTCGGTCAGTTCGCCGTCTTTTTCGGCTTCACTGACCATCGTCACAAGCTCACCTTCGGTGATGGTATCGCGGTCGCCGGTGTAAAAGCGCTTGGCCAGGAAGTTTTTCCATTGGCCGAACACCCAGTTCAGCGGCGTGAAGATCGTGACCAGTACACTCAATGCCGGCGCAAAACTCAACGCCAGCGATTCCGGCATCTCCTTCGCCATGCTCTTGGGGGTGATCTCGCCGAAGGTCAACACCACCAGAGTCAATACGATGGTGGAAACCGTAGGACCATACGCACCGCCCAGCACCTTGGTGAACAGCACCGTACCGATAGAAGATGCGCCGATGTTCACGATGTTGTTGCCGATGAGAATGGTGCTGAGCAGACTGTCGTACTGCTCGGCCAGTGCCAGCACTTTAGCGGCCTGACGGTCACCGGCATCTGCGCGGCTGCGCAGTCGGATCAGATTCAGCGAAGAGTACGCTGTTTCGGAAGAAGAAAAGAAAGCCGACAAGAGCACCAGAATGACCAGTACCACGATCATAAATATACTGCCATCGTCCATGGGAGAACAACCAACTCCATATTCTATATTGTATTTTTATGCATTCCCGCAAGGTGCAGTGAACGCATATTGTAATGAATGATACCATACTTTGCCCCAAAACGCAAGGCATCGGCCTTATCCCGCGCAATTGTGCCAAAAAAGCGCCGTTTTTCGGTTCTTTCCCCGCCGGGCTGCACAAGCCCGTTGCGATTGCGAAGCCTGTTGGCCCGTGTTATAATAAGGTAATTCTGGTTTGAATCTGTGGCAAGGAGGCCCCCTGATGAATTCAATCTCCCAAGTCTGCCGCCGGCATCGCCGGCTGCTGCTGGCAGTCGGTTACCTGCTGGTACTGGCCTTTGCGGTGATGTATCTGCGCGTTACCATCAGCGTCCCGCCGGAGGGCGACGACAAACTGACTTTGAATGCCTGGATGTACGATTTTCAGCGTATGCCCTTCTGGCAGTATCTGCTGCAGGACCTGCGGCAGCGGCTGGGGTATTTTCTGCTGGAAGAAGTCCGCTTTTTCCCGTTCCACTACCCTTCCGCCATTTCCCTGCTGTTCTTTGGCTCGCTGACCAGTTACCGGCTGTACATCATCGGTGTGACCGCTGCCGCTGCGTTCCTCACCGGCCGGGTCATTGCCCGGTTGAGCGCCAGTGAAGGACTGGCGCTGGGCGGCTTTACGCTGGCCCTAGCTCTGGCCCCTATTTTTAATGAGGGCATGTACAGTTACTATGCCGTCCCCCAGAAAGCCCTGTTCTGGGCCATGGCCGCCTGGCTGTGCCTGCTTCACCTGCAGGATACTGGCCGCCGCCGTTGGGGCGTTGGTGCCGCCGTACTGGCTTTTATCTCCTGCGGCACTTATGAGATCGGCTATATGTACACCGTGATTGTTGCAGGTGTTTTTCTGGTGCTCTCCCGCAGCGTAAAAAAAGCCTTGCTGCGCTGTGCTCCGGTCCTTGGCGGCACCGCTGTGGCACTGGCGTTTCACCTTGCATCCTCCCGCGGCTCCGGTTCCACCGGCAACGCACTGGCTGTGAATCTGCCGGAAATTGCCCGGGTCACGGTACAGCAAATGACTGCTTCCATTCCCTTTTTCAATCCCATGATGCTGGGTGAAGACCCCGGCGTGATCACCAACGGCGACAAGCTCTGGCCGCTGCTGTTGGGCATTGTTGCCGGGCTGGCGCTGTGCTTTGTGGTACCGCTGCGCAAGGTTCCCGCCCGGGTACCTGCCGCCATGGCCGGCCTTGGCCTGGCGCTGTGGGCCGGCCCCGCCCTGCTGCTGGCCTGTTCCGAGCGTTACCAGCAGCCCGAGGCCATCACCTGGAAATGGGGGTATATCCCTGCAGCTGCCAGTTCGGTGGGTGTTGCCCTTGTACTGGCCTGCCTGATTGTTCTGCTGGCCGGTTGCCTGGCACGCCTGCCCCGCTGGCCCGGCGTCCTGTTGCGCCTGGCGCTGGCGGCGCTGGTGGCGGTGGGTATTTGTGCCAACGGCGCCTATACCCGCGCCTGCCTGCGCAACCACCATGCCAAGAATCTGGACAACTATTACTTCTTTGTGAATACCATTGAAGCCGGTCTGGCCGACACAGTAACCGCGGATGACCTGCTGCTATGCAACGAAAATGTATGGGGTGGTGACACTGCCGCCGAATCCATGTTCTTCAGCCGGTTTGCCGGCCGGGAACTGCACGCCCAGCTGGTGGGTGCTGATGTGATCCCCGAGGACCTGAAGGGCAGTGTATATGCCTACCAGACCTACCGCGATTACGGCGGCTATGATCTGGCCTGGTGCGGCCGTGCCCAGGATGAAAACGCTGAACTGCTGGACACTCTGCAGGTGTATGTGCAGGGGGCCCTGGTGCCGGACAACGCCGTGATCAAATACACCGTGCGCCTGCCCGACGGCAGCGAAGAAGCCCGGGCCATCTGCCTGCTGGACTGTGACCAGACCCCGCGCAACGCCAAGGGGGACTACATCGCCACGGTGGAGGACAGTTCCATCCTGAACGCCAAAGTCATGATCTGGGACGGCTGATTCCGGAAAAGAGGATAAACGATGCAAAATATTCTGCAATGGATGCGCCGGAACAAGGGCTTTACCGCCCTGCTGGCCGCGGAACTGGCGGTACTGCTTGCGCTGGTTGCCGGATTGTTCGGCGCCCCCTATACCTTTACCCTGACCCCCTCGGATTTCGATAACGATTTTTCCGACATTGCCGCCGTAAAGGAAGATGGCAGCGCGCTGCAGATCTACAACGACGGTTCGTTCCATACCGAGGATGAGATCACCTTTTCGTCCCGGGGCTGTGCGCTCCCTTCCGGCGCCTACGAGGTGACGGTTTCCTATTTTTCCTGCGAAACGCCTGATGCCCCTACCTTCAGCGTACTGCAAAGCGCCGGCACCCTGACCTTTTCCTCCGAGAAAGTCCCCTCTGCCGTTCAGATGGACCCGCTTACCCTGGATGACGGCCACCGCACCGTTTCCACCCGCCTGTGGGTGAGTTCCGGTGCCCGGTTGGATGATCTGACTGCCACTTTGACCTACAACGGCGGGCAGCTTTATCTGTATTCCCTCACCCTGACCGAACAGTCCATCTACCGCCTGACCCGTCTGGTTTGCTTTGCCGTATTCTTTGCTGTGGCGGATTTTCTCGGCTGGCTGTTCTTTGCCTGTGCAGGGGCCCGGGGGGCTGCACGCCGCAAATCTCTGGCCCTGCCACTGGCCATCGCAGGCATCACACTGGTTGCCTGCCTGCCGCTGTTCAGTGACCAGCTGTATTTCGGCCACGATCTGCGCTATCATCTGCAGCGGATCACCGCCATGGCGGAGGAGCTTTCCTACGGGCAGTTCCCTGTTCGCATTGCCACCACCACCCTGAACGGGTACGGTTATATCAACCCCTTGTGTTACTGCGAACTGTTCCTTACCCTGCCCGCCCTGCTGTACAACGCCTGGCTGCCGCTGCGAACCTGCTACCAGATCTATGTGTTTGCGGTCACTTTGGCTGCCTGCGGATTCAGTTATCTGTGTTTTGCCCGGATGACCGGCCGTCGGCGCTGGGGGCTGCTGGGTGCCGCCCTGTACACCCTTTCCACCTATCGACTGGTTTGTGTGTACTTCCGCGCCGCCGTGGGCGAATACACTGCCATGAGCTTTTTGCCCCTGGTACTGCTGGGCGTATGGGAGATCTACCACTGCGACAAGCCCCGCTTTGCTCAATGGGCGCCCCTGGCGCTGGGCATGGCGGCACTGGTACAGTGCCACCTGATCTCCACCGAACTGACCGCGGTTATCCTGCTGATTTTCTGCCTGCTGCACCTGCGCCGCACCTTGCAGCCAGCCCGGCTGCTGGCCTGGTGCAAGGCCGCGCTGCTGGCTCTGGGGCTTAGCGCCTGGTTCCTTCTGCCGTTTATTTCCACCACATTGTCGGTGGATCTGCAGGTCAACAATCCCTCGGTGGGCAAACCGCAGCGGGAAGGGCTGTACCTTCTCCAACTGCTGAACCCCTTCGGTTCCGGCTTCGGCGGCACTTCGGTGGGAACATCCACCGACATGAGCCTGACCCTGGGCCTGCCGCTGTTGCTGGGGCTGGCGTTGGCCCTTTACTGTCTGGCCCGCCGTGAGGAATGGTCCCCCCGCCCGGCGCTGCGTACTGTGACGGGACTGGGGATTCTGGCTGTGGTGCTGACGCTGCAGATCTTCCCCTGGGACTTTTTGGAAAGCTGGCTGGGCAGCGCCGCCGCCAAGGCAGCCTGTACCTTCCAGTACCCCTGGCGGTTCCTGGCCTTTGCCACCCTGCTGTTTACAGCAGCTACCCTGTGGGCTCTGCAGCTTGTACAGCGGCGCCATCCGTCGCTGTTCCGTGGTGCCGTGCTGGCTGTGACGGTTTCCCTTGTTGCGGCGACCGGTGTATTCCAGATGCAGCTGCTGACCTGCAATGAACAGAGCAGCTACACCATCAGCCGCGACGACACCCGCGATGTGGGGCTGGGTGAATATATGATCGACGGTTGCAGCATTTACGAAACCATCTGGGCACAACCCAAACCGGGCAGTGAGGAACTGACGCTGACCAGCTACGAAAAGCGGAACGGCGTCGCCTACCTGACCCTGGAGAACAACGGCGGCGACACGGATATTTCGGTGCCGGTCTTCAACTATGGTCACTACACCGCCGTGAACGAAGCGGACGGCGCCCCCTTTGCCATGACCAGCGGCGAAAACGCCCGCATCGTACTGCAAATTCCCGCAGGATATCACGGCACCATTGTGATTGCCTGGCGTTCCCCCACCTGGTGGCGCGGCTGTGAATTGCTTTCTCTGGTCTGTTTGGTGGGTACAGTGGCTTATCTTCTGTACCGGCGCCGCAAAGTGCGTCCCCGCATTTGCCCGCCGTCCACCTGATACAGCTTTTCTGCCTATGTTTTCCTGATGGGAAACTCCTGTTTTTCTTTTCAAAAATTTTTTTTACAAAAAGTGCAAATTCTTTGCACCTTGCGTCGTTATAGTATATAGAAATCCACTTTATGACATAGCACCGCCAAAGCGTACAAATTCCCCTGCAACTGTTTGGGATTTCTTGTCGCCTTTTCCGCTTGCTTTCGGTGTGGTTTCCGGCGTATAATAGCATCGCCATAGGTATGTTTTGAATTTACCCGAAAAGGAGTTTCCTATGCGTAATTGGTGTGCACGTCACCCCATTGGTTTTATGGCGCTGTACCTTGTATTTTATCTGGCCTGCTTTGCCTTTTTGGAAAAAAGCATTCTGGTGCCGGATTTATGGGTACACTGCCGCTTGGATGACCTGATTCCCTTCTGCAAATATGCGATCGTGCCCTATTATATGTGGTTTGCGTGGATTCCCTTCACGCTGTTCTACATACTGTGGCGGGCGCCGCGCGCCGACTTCTGGCGTGTCTGCCTGCCGTTGTTTGCCGGCATGACCTTGTCGCTGCTGTTCTATCTGATTGTTCCCAACGGCCTGTCCCTGCGTCCCCGCAGTGTTCCCGGTACCGATATTTTTGCCCAGGCCGTTCGGGCGCTTTATCGCAGCGATACCCCTACCAACGTATGCCCTTCCATCCATGTGTTCAACTCGGTAACCTTGATGCTGGCGTACTATCGCTGCAGTTGCTTTGATGCCCCGCGCCGCCGCTGGATGCGTCCGGCCGCTGCGGTACTGTGCCTGGCCATCACCGCTTCTACCATGTTGCTGAAACAGCACAGCGTGATTGACGTGGTGTTCGGCATCCTGTTGGCTCTGGCGCTGGATTATGCCGCCACCGTGTTCCAGCACGAGGCTTCGCCCCTGGGCCGCCAGCAGCGGCTGGCCCGCAAACAGCAGCGCTTGCCGGAATGGTGGTAAAGCTGTTCTTTTGATTGCAAAACCAAAACCGCCCGTGACGATTCCGTCACGGGCGGTTTTTATTCCTATTTTACAGCGCGTAGATAATAATACCCACAACGATCATGACCAGCGCCGCAATCTTTTTGGGATTCATCTTTTCATGGAAGATGGTCACACCAAAAATGGTCACATAGAGATACCCGGTTGCTTCCAACACCGGACCCACGTTGAGCGGTACACCTTTATAGGCCAGCATCGTCAATAGCGTACAACCCACAAACAGGCCGTAGCCCAGGATAACCCGCCAGTCGGTATATTCCTCCAACAGCGTTTTGTGTTCCCGCAGTGCTGCCTTTTTCAGCAGCACCTGCGAAACCGATGCCAGAAAGGTGCTGCAAAGATACAGCAGCACATACGGCAGTTGTGCCTGCGTCATTTGTGCTCCTCTCCTTCCTGGTCAGCCCGCACAAACAGCAGGATACCGGCAATGATGATCACAGCCCCCACTGCCTGCCGCGGCGTGATGCCTTCCCCGAAGATGAGAAACCCCAGCAGAATGCCCCACACCACCGTAACCGCTTTGTTGGCGTAGGCAGTAGTCAGCGGCAGATGCTTGATCACCTGCTGCCAGCCAAAGGCATATACAACAAGCGCCAGCATCATGGCGCCATACAGCAGAATAAAGGCCATGCTCAAAAAGGGCTGCTGCGCCGCCAACTTGCTGAAAACACTGCTGGTGGCATAGATGCCCAGAATCAGATGGAGCAACAGAAACCATTTTGCCTGTTTCACTTTGTTTCCTCCCCATCATGGTGCAGATACTCCCGTGCCACATACTGTGGTGCGGCATTGGCACACATATAAATGCGGCCCACATATTCCCCTATAAGGCCCAGTACGATCAGAATGGCACCGCCCAACAGCAGCAGCAGCGCCGTGGTGGACGCCCACCCCAGCGGGGCAGCGTCACTGACAAAATGATTGATCACAATGTAAATCAGATACAGGAACCCGGCAATTGCCGACAATGTTCCAAAATAGGTGGCAATACGCAGCGGTTTGACGGAGAACGAGGTAAATCCGTTCATCCACAGCGCCAGCAGCTTACCCAGGGTATACCCGGAACTTCCTTCTTCCCGGGCACGGTGGTGGACCGGAACATTGCAGATGTTTTTGGTGGTGCGCAGCACCAGACCGATCACATAGGGGTAGCAGTGCTCATAGCGGATCATTTCATCCACCACAAAGCGGCGGGCTGCAAAATAGCTGTTGACCACCAACTCCGGCGGCTTGCCCAGCATGACCTCCGTCATTTTGCTGTTGACCCAGCTGCCCAGGTTGCGCCACCCGGCCTGTTTTTTATTATCATAACTGGCGTAGACAACATCATGTCCGGCTTCAATCTGCGCAAGCAGTTTGCCCACTTCGTTAGCCGGGGTCTGGCCATCGTCATCCAGGCAAACCACAACATCTCCGGTGCACTGGTGGAATCCGGCCATCAGTGCCGCATGCTGCCCAAAATTCCGGGCCAGGTCTACCCCCTGCACATGGGCATCGGCTGCCACCAGGCGGCGGATGGTTCCGATGGTATCATCCGGCGAGCAGTCGTTGACCAGCACAATCTCATAATCGTACTGGGGCATCGATTGCATCGTCGCCGTGATCTCTGCCACCACATCCGCCAGCGTGTGCGCAGAGCGGTAACACGGGATCACATAAGAAACTTTTTGCATGGTTGTTCGCCCTTCTTCCTTGTTATTGCAAACCTTCCGGCTTCTCATAAACCACCAGGTCCTCTGTAGAAACCAGTTTCTGCCAGCCGTCCGTTACCAGCCGGGTCTCGGCTTCGCTGCCGTGCCCCACCATGACATACTGAGAATGGATGGGATTTTCGGCATTGGCAAGATAGGTATTCTGATCAAACTGTATTCCCATGCCTGCCGGAACGGCATAGAGGTAACCGTGAAACACATCATCCCGGAAGGCATACGCCAGCGTGTGGGCCCACGGATCTTCATTCTGCTGGGCTTCCTCACGGGCAGACAGCGCTTGCGCCACAATCTGCATCTGACTGTCCATCTCAGCATTATAAACCGGCAACACACTGTTGGTCAAATGGTAGGGCAGCATCACCAGCAGCGGCAGGCAGAACCAACCGGCAAAACGGTCCTCATACACCAGCACCGCCAGCAATACCACACTGAGCATGATAAAGTGGCGGGACATGGCATACATAGCATACATTTCCAGCAGCCCCAGCAGGCCTATTCCCACAACGGTCACCGCACAGGCTTTGAAAACAACCGGACGCTTGTGGCGTGCGTCCCACACAAGAACTGCCGCCGTAACTACCAGCAAAAAAAGAACCAGCCAGGCCGCAAGCCCCAACTCCTGAAAATCCCCCTGCAAGACAGGTGCCAGTGCATCCCGCCATAGTTCCCGGCACTGATTGGCCAGATGGGTCATGGCATAAGCCACCGCCTGAAAGATCTTCCCTTCCATCAGCAGCGAAAAAGCTGCAAAATCAATGGTATTGCTGGAAAAAAAGGCTGCGGAAAACAGTTTTGACACCGCCAAGTATGCACCTGTGGAAACCACTGCCCCCGCAACACTGCCGATGGCCAGGCGGCGGTGATGCTTCCAGAGCAAAACCACCGGGAAAATCCAGAACAGTACCGTATAGGCACGGGTCACAGTGGTCAGGGCACAAGCAAGGAACAGCACCACAACCCAGCCCCAGTGAAATTTACGATGCAAAGCTGCGGAGGCCCCTACAATAGCCAAAATCAGGAAAAACTGCAGCGGCTCTGCCGCACCGGTAAAGACCTGCTGCAGCGGGAACCAGGCGCAGACCACCATTCCCGCAAAAAGAAGCTGCTTTTTCCAGGACAAGCCGGTTCCCATGGCAAACAGCGCCCATCCTGCCACCGCAAAGAAGATGTTGCACCAGAACATGGTGTTGACACCGGCCCCCACAAAGGCACCCGGTATTGCGTACAGCAAAATCAGCACCGGCCCCCAGGCACCGAAATGCCCGATCCGGGCCCGGCCCTCGTTGTAACCGAATACGCCCTGTGGCTGACCGTTCTGCAGCACCCCCACCAGCTGGCGGTTATAAATCACTTCATCGTTATTGCCGCTGGCAGGCAGCCACAGATGCCAGAGATCTTTATTGTGATAAATCACAACATAGGCAAGGCCCAGAAACGCCACCGCTCCTGCAATGCAAAGCAGCCACCGGACCCATGGTTTCCGGCCTCCTTTTTGAATTGCGGTCATCAGGTTCATTCCCCTTATTCTCCTTCCGGGCATTCATAGACAACGATTTCCTCTGACACCACCAGTTCCTGCCAGTCATCCTCGATCAGGCGCTGTTCCGCCTTACCCCCGCGCTTGACCATTGCATAGCGGGAATGGATAGGATTGTCTTCGTTGGCGATATAACTGCTGTAATCAAACTGTATACCCATACCTGCCGGCACCGCATACAAGTATCCGTGGAAAGCATCACTGGGCCAGGCATAGGCCACGGTGTAATCCCAGGGATCTTCGCTGTGGCAGGCATCCATCTCCTGCTGTAAAGCTGTATGGATGGTCTGGATCTGCTGATCCATAGCAGCATCGTAGGTGGGCAATGTTTCCCGCCACAAAGCAGCCGGCAAACAAACCTGCACCGCCAAAGCAGGCACACAAATCAAAAATGCTGCCCAGTATTCGCAAACCAGTGCCCCCAGCAGCAGAATCATCAGCATGGTATAATGACGCACCATGGGGTCAATGGCATACAGGGCCAGCATGGCCAGCTGACTGCATACCACACACAGCAGCGCGCAAACGCGCAGGCGAATCTGCCGGTGATGCCGCATATCATCCGCCAAACTGCACACCGTTGCCACCACCAACAACATAAGCAACAGGAACGCGACGCCCTGCCGGGTGGGGTGACCGGAAAAAGTAGGCAGGAGATGGTCGTTCCAGAGTGTGCTCAGTTCCTCTGACACCACATTCCACTCATACCGGATTGCTGAAAACAACCGGCCCTTCGCCAGCAGATGAAAGACCGTAAGATCCACATCGCCGCCGGAAAAATATGGAGCGTTGCACAGTTTGGTAATCACGCAGTAGGCCCCCAGGGAAAGGGGTGCCATCACCATTGCTGCCACGGCATGTCGGCGATGGTTTTTCCACAACAGCCCGACGGGGAACAACCATAACAGCATGGTGTACGCCCGCACAACGGTAAGCAACCCACAGGCAGCTGCCAGCACCAGATACCAGCCCAACCGGAACTGGCGCAGCAACGCAGCCGAAGCCCCCAGCACACAAAAGATCAGGAAATACTGGAGCGATTCCGCCGTACCTGCCAGAATCTGCTGCATGGGCATCAGGGCGCAGAGCAGCGCCAAACCAAAGACCAGCTGCTTTTTCCAGGACAGCCGTGCCCCCCGGGCAAAAATCACCCATCCTGCTACGGCAAAAAGGACGTTGCACCAGAACATGGTATTAACGCCTACTCCCACCAGCAGCCCGGGAATTCCGTACAGAAGCGGGAGAACCGGTCCCCAGGCACCAAAATGCCCCAGCGCCGCACGGCTTTCGTTATAGCCGAAAACGCCCCGTGGCTGGCCGCCGGTAAGCACCCCCACCACCTGGCGATTGTAGATTACTTCGTCATTGTTGGCACTTTTAGGCAACCACAGGTGCCAAAGGTCACAGTCATGATACAGCCAGACGTAGGCCACCAGCAAAAACAGGGCTGCCCCCGCCGCGCAAAGTGCCACAGCCAACCAACTGCACCGCTTTAAGCTTTGTGGACAGCGCACCATTTTCATTCAGTTTTCACTCCCCCTGGCGTTCATAGACAACCAGATCGTTGGTAGAAATCACTTCCTGCCAACCATCTGCCAGCAGCCGGGCTTCGGCCGCCGTACCGTGGTTGACCATTGCATACCGGGAATAAATGGTTTTGGACGAATCTGCCAGATAGGTATTCCAGTCAAATTCAATTCCCATACCCGCGGGCACCGCGTACAGGTAACCATGGAAAACATCGTCATCATAGGCGTAGGCCAGTGTGTTGTCCCACGGATCGTCGCTGTTCCGCGCCTCTACCCGTTCGGTCAGAGCCGCTTCCACAGCGGTGATCTGATCCGCCATCTCCGGGAAAGAGGTGGAAAGGCTGCTGCGCTGGGCGTTCATGGGCAGCAGCAGAATTGCCAGTACCGGCACATACACCAGCGCCGGCCGGGCGTCTTCAATCACCAGCGCGGCCAGCAGCAGCATGCAGGGCAGCATCAGGTGGCGCGCCATAACATTGTAAAGCACCACCAGCACCACGGCAATTGCTACTGAACAGATCAGCGCACAGATCTTGAAGCGCACCGGGCGCTTGCCACGCCAGTCATATACCAGGCAGACCACGGTTACCAGAAGAATGGCCAGAAAGACCAGGCATCCGGCGCCTGTCTGGGTCGCGTTCCCGCGCAGGGTGGGAAGCACCTCTGCCCAGATGGTGCGCAGCTGGATGGAAATATGTTCCATCTGGTAGGCCACAGCCCCGGCGGCATCCCCCTGCTTCAACATCTCCAGTGCTGTAAAATCCAGACCACTGCCGCTGAAGTAGGGTGCTGTAAGCATCGTCATATTGAACAGTGCCACCACAAAGCTGACTGCGGCTGTCACGCCGCAGACCACCCGGCGGCGCACGCCGTCATTCCACAGTGCCACCAGCGGGAAAAGCCAGAACAACAGCGCATACGGACGGGAAATGGTAAGGAACCCGCAGGCAAAGGCCGCCAGCACAAACCACCCGTGTGAATACCGGCGGCTCAAAGCGGCCGAAGCGCCCACCGTGATCAAAACCAAAGCGTTGTGCAATGATTCCGAAGAACCGCAGAAAATCAGGGTCAGGGGAATCCACAGGCAGACCAGGGTCGCCGCGCAGACCAGCTGCTGCCATACATTGAGCCGGGCTGCCCGTGCAAAAATCGCCAGACCCAGAATTCCGAACAAAATATTGCACCAGAACACCGTGTTGATGCTGCTGCCGAACAAAAAGCCCGGCAGCGCATAGGCCCAGATCAGGATGGGGCCCCAGCCGCCGTAACGGCCAATGGCCGCATGGGTTTCGTCATAGCCAAAATACCCCTGGGGACCGCCGTGTGTAATTACACTGACGATCTGGCGGTTGTAAATGACTTCATCATTGTCCATATTGGGAGCAAGCCAGACATCCCACAGCGGTGTGCGGTAGGCCAGCGAATAAAAGACAAACAGAAACACGATTGCCCCCAAAACGCAGAGAAGCGCGTTGGGGGTTGTACGCATCAATTTTTTTACTTTTTCCACAGGTTTTCTCCCCACTTATGTGTTTTTACGGGGCCAGTTTTGCCATAAAGACAATGTCCCGGTATTTTCCGTCCAGCAGCACCATATCCCGGAAGGTTCCTTCCAGCACAAAACCGGCTTTCTCATAGCTGCGGCGCGCAGGTTCGTTTTCCGCCAGAAGGCGCAGACTGATGCGGTGCAGCCCCAGTACCTGATAGCCAAAGTCCGTGAACAGCCGGGCGGTTTCGGTACCGAATCCCTTGCCGCGGGCGTCTGCTTCCCCGATAAAGATGCCGTATTCCGCACTGTGGTTGTTGTGGTCCACATCCCGGAAATAGACAGACCCCACAGGGCGGCCGGTGGCCTTTTCCTCAATGATATACTGCACCACCTGCCCGCTGGCCACCTTGGTGGCCAGCCAGTTGCGGTGCATTTCTACCGTGAATTTCTCGCGGAAAATAAAATTCTGCATGATGGCAGGGGTATTACGCCAGACCACGATGTGATCGGTATCCGCATCGGTGATGGGGCGCAGCACCACCCGTTCCCCTTCAATGCGCGGAAGTTGCTGCATCATATCCTCAGATCCTCTCTTACGAACGTTCATATACGGTGCAGTAGGTTCCCTGATACAGAAGGGTCCATCCTTCCGCCAGCAGGCGCTGCTCCACCGCACTGCCGGTACCGGTCATCATATACCGGGCATGGATCGTATGCCCGGTATCCAGCAGGTAAGTTGCCTCATCAAACTGCAGTCCCATGCCATCGGGCGCCGCATACAGCATACCCACATGGGCGTTATCCCCAAAGGAATAGGCAATGGTATGATCCCAGGGGTCCGTACTGTCCACCGCCTGCTGACTTTGGATCAGCGCGGTCTGCAGGGCCTCCACTTCGACGGCAATATTCTCCCGGTAGGAAGGCATGCCAAAGCCGCCGTTGGCCGTCAGGGCAATGATCCCCACTGCCGAAAGTGCCGCTATGGCCGCAGCCGTTCCCGCGGCGGGGCGCGGACTTTCCATCACCAGGGAAGCCAACAGAAGTACATCCAGCACAAGGGTATGGCGGGAGGCTTCCGCCGTGCGGTACATGAGCATCAGTGCCGCAAAGATCACCACTGCCACTGCAACCGCACAGCCCTTCCAGAAAAAGGCGCGCTTATGCCGGGCATCCCGGATCAGGCAGCCCAGCGTAACAGCCAGCAACAGCAAAAACACCAGGTAGTATCCACCGCCCTGCCCCGAAACAGCCCCGGCAGTCTCCTGCCAGACCTGCCCCAAAGCACCGGACAGCTTGTAAAATACATATTTTGCCGCCGACAAAACCTGCAGATGTGCCAGCAGCCGCAGCGGTTCGGTATCCACATTGGTAAAGAAGTACGGGGCATAGAACCGGGACATCAGTACCAGCGTACCGGCAGTTGAAACCGCAGCACCCGCCAGGCATGCTGCCAACGAACGGCGGCGCGGCCAGGCCAACGCCAACGGATACAGCCACAGCACCGCATTATAAGGGCGTACCAGGGTAGCTGCCGCACACAGGATGCACAGCGCCGCCCAGGCCGGGCGGCGACCACTTTTGCGTACCAGAAACGCCATACCGGTGACTGCAAGCACCACAGCATAGTGGAACGGCTCCTGCATGGCGGAAAAGATATACCGCAGCGGAGCGTTCAAGCAGGCCAGCACCACGGCAAAGAGCACCTGCCGTGGCACACTAAGGCGGACTGCCCGGGCAAATACCAGCCAGCCCGCCACCACAAAGAACAAATTGCACCAAATGAACGCATTTTCACCGCGCAGAAAGAAGCCCGGCAGTGCGTAGATCCAGAAAAGCGCCGGGCCCCAGGCCGCAAAAGTGCCGATCTCTGCATGGGATTCATTGAATCCGAAATACCCCTGGGGTGCCCCATACTGCACCACGGCAGAAAGCTGCTTGCTGTAGACCACTTCATCGCTCCAGGAACTGGCCGGCAGATAGATATCGGTAACCGGTACCTTGTACACGATCCACTCATACAGCAGCAGAAAGGCCAGCGCCGCTGCACCGCAGCCCAGCGTCCCCAGCCAGAAGGACTTACTGTGCGTAGAACGCCAGAACATGTTCAATAACCTTGTTGCGGTCTTCTTCGCTCAGACCGTAGTACAGGGGCAGACGCACCAGGCGCTCACTCTCCCTGGTGGTGTAGAGGTCTTCCCCGTCGAAGCGGCCGAATTTGAGGCCGGCCGGTGCCGAGTGCAGCGGAATGTAGTGGAACACCGCCAGAATCCCGTTCTGCTTCAGGTAATCAATCAGGGCTGTCCGTTCCGCCAGGTCCTTGCACTTGATGTAGAACATGTGGGCATTGTGTTCACAGCCTTCAGGCAGGGTCTGCAATTCCACCTTACCCGCCTGCGCCAGCGGAGCAAATGCCTGCCGGTAGGCATTCCAGGTAGCCATGCGGTTCTCATTGATCTCATCCGCATGGAGCAGCTGGGCCCACAGGTACGCAGCATTCAGTTCGCTGGGCAGATAGCTGTCGCCAAAGTCCACCCAGGTATACTTGTCCACCTGACCGCGGAAGAACTTGGCCCGGTTGGTGCCTTTTTCCCGCAGGATCTCGGCCCGCTCGTTGTAGGCAGGGTTATTGATGACCAGAGCACCGCCCTCGCCCATGGAGTAGTTCTTGGTTTCATGGAAGGAGTAGCAGCCGAAATCGCCAATGGTGCCCAGCGCCTTGCCCTTATAGGTGCTCATAACGCCCTGAGCCGCATCCTCCACCACCATCAGGTTGTGGCGGTGGGCAATCTCCATGATGGTATCCATCTCGCAGGCAACACCGGCATAGTGCATCACCATAATGACCTTGGTCTTGTCGGTAATGGCTGCTTCGATCTTGGTTTCGTCAATGTTCATGGTATCGGGACGAACATCCACAAACACCAGTTTCGCCCCCGCCAGTACACACGCCGTGGCCGTACTGGAGAAAGTGTAGCTGGGCAAGATCACTTCATCCCCCGGCTGCAGATCACACAGCAGCATGGCCATATCCAGGGCAGTGGTACCGCTGGTGGTCAGCAGCACTTTCTGGGCTTGGAAGCGCTCTTCCAACCAGGCGTTGCACTTTTTGGTGAAGGCGCCGTCGCCGCAGATTTTATGGGAATCAATGGCTTGTTTGACGTACTCAATCTCATCCCCTACGCAAGGGGGCACATTGAAAGGAATCATAGATAAAAGCCTTCTTTCTTGGGCCGATTTTGAAAAATACAATAATTATTTGTAGTATAGCATATTCGGGGCGGTTCTACAACCTCCGTGAAACACAAAATGCGGGGCGGCAACTGGTTGCCGCTCCGCTTGGGTTCAGCTATGGGAGGTATTGGTTTCATCCGGCTCATCGAAGTTCAGGCGTTCTTCCTCCACCACCAGAGGCCGGTTCATAATGCGGGTGTTCATGGCCATGATGTATTCGCCCAGGAACCCCATAAACGCCAGCTGTACACCGCCCATAAAGAAAATGGCGATCATGGTGGGGGCATATCCGGCGCGGAAACTGTTCCAGGCTACCAGCTTTGCCACCAGATAGAACAGCCCGATCAGGAAGCTGAGGAATGCAATACCAAAACCGAAAAATTCCGCAATGCGCATGCCCACTTTGGTATAGCTGGTAAAGCTGAGCATGGCTGCATCAAACAGGCTGTACCAGTTGTTATGGGTCTTGCCGGCGCGGCGGCGGGGCTGATCGTACTCGATCTCCTTACGTTCGGGCCCCAGTTCCGCCACGATACCGCGGATAAAGGGGGTGGGGTCATGCAGATCGCGCAGGGTCTGGATAAAGCTCTTGTCATACAGGCCAAAACCGGTAAACTGCTCAATCATTTCCACATTGCTCATCTTGCGGATGGTCTTGTAATAGCACCCCCGCAGGAAATAAACCAGCGGATTTTCCTCGCTTTTGGTTTTGCGGCCAATCACGATTTTATATCCCTTTTCCCATTCAGCCACAAACTTGGGGATCATCTCCACCGGGTCCTGGAAGTCGGCACAGATGGTGATGGTGCAGTCTCCGCTGGTATGGATCATCCCATAATACGGACTGTTGAACTGGCCGAAGTTCTTCGTGTTGAAGATGGCCCGCACATGCTTATCCTCGGCACAAATCTGCCGTATGATGGAACGGGTACGATCCTTGGACTTATTGTCGATAAAGAGGATCTCGTAGTCATACTGCGGCAGACTTTTGCAGATTTCATCCCGCACCGCCTCATAAATGGGGCGGGCGTTTTCCTCCTCGTTGTAGGTAGGGATCATTACCGAAATGACTTTTTTGGCTTCACTCATGGTTGTTCTTTCCTAATCCATTCAATGGTTTTGCGGATTCCGTCGGCAAACGCCGTCCGCGGTTCAAAGCCGGTGTCCTGCCGCAGCGCTGAAAGATCCGCCTGCAGATGCATGACCTGGCGCGGGCCATAGGGGATCTGCCCCAGGCCCAACGGCAATGCGGGGTCAATAGCATCCCGCAGCTGTTCCATATACCGGCGCAGCGGCAATGCCTGGCCGCTTCCCAGCGGGTAAACTGCCCCGCTGCACCCATGCACAGCCATCCGCCAGAATGCCTCGGCTGCATCGTCCGCGTAAAGGTAATCCCACTGCTGGATGCCTTCGGTCAATGCCGGGCACCCACCGGCCAACAGAGTGCGGATGGCCGAGGAGATCATGGTACAGGGACCATCATAAGGGCCATATACCGAGAGCACCCGCGGCCAGACATGATCCAGACCCAGGCGCTCACATTCCAGGCGGCTCATCTGCCCGGCACACAGCTTGGCCATACCGTAACCGTTTTCCGGTCGGGTCGGGGTGTCGGGCCGCAAAAGGCCCTCCACCCGGCCATATTCGGCCTGACTGCCCGCTCCCACAAAAACACGGCATCCCATCTGCGCTGCGGCGCGTACCGCCGCCACTGTACAGGCAATGTTGGCGATCTGGGCGGGCATATCATTGCGGCCGGCCCCGATGGTGTGAGCCCATGCCAGATGGAAAAACGCATCCACCGGTTCAGCCAGCTGTTCCGGCAGTGCCGCGTAGTCGGCCGCATCACAAAAAATGACGTGCAGGTGTTCATTCCTGGGCAGTGTATCCGCCCGCTTGCTGCCGGGATGGGTAACCGCGTACACCGTGCACCCCTCCGCCAGCAGCCTGCGGCACAGTGCATGGCCGATGGTTCCGGTAGGACCGGTCACCACCGCAGTGCAAATCTTGCGTTGTACCATTGTTTATTCCTCCGGCACCAGCGGGATGAACATCTGGCGTTCCAGTTCCTCCCGCGGCAAAAACGGAGCCAGGTCTTCCAGCGGCGGACTGACCAGGGTACCGTCGGGCAGGCGTTTGGTGGAACTTTTGGGTTCCCACACCTGCCGGGTATCGGTGAAAATCTCACAAAAAACAGGTCCTTCAGCTGCCAGCGCCGCGTCCACTGCCGCTTTCATCCCGGCATTGGAGTGCGCACAGAAATACGGATAGCCGAATGCCGCCGCCAGTTTGGCGTAGTCCGGGAAGGAGAGGTCCCCGCTCTCGGGGCCGATGCCCACCTTGCCATGATCCCGGAACAGGTTGTTCTGGGTCAGGCGGATGGAGTGATACCCCTGATTGTTGATCAGGAAAATCTTGACGGGTAGCCGATTGGTCAGGATGGTCTGCAGTTCCTGCAGGTTCATCATGATGCTGCCGTCCCCTTCCAGGCAGATAGTGGTCCGGCGCCCGCCGCCCAGGCAGGTGCCGATGGCTGCCGGCAGGCCATAGCCCATACTGGCCACCGCGCTGTTGTTGGCCATCCGGCTTCCCTTTTGAATCACATAAGCCTGATTTCCCACCACACAGCAGGCACCATTGGATACAGCGGTAAGGCTGTTTTCCGGCAGGCAGCTGCTGAGATAGCGGATAAAGGCATATACATTGGCCGTTTCGCCGTTTTCCTCCCACTGACGCGGCAGTACGGTGGGGTACTCCCGCTTCCACCGCCGGCAGGTCTGCCGCCAGTCCTCCGCCGGGCTGACCGGGGCGGCGGCCGCTGCATCCAGTTTGGTCAGGAAGTCTTTGGCGTCCGCCCAGACGGGCATCTCCACATGAAGGGTAGGCTTTTTCATTTCGGCAGGATCAATGTCCACCATGATGACTTCGGCTGCACGGGCCCAGGTTTTCCAGTTATAGCCCACCTGCCGGATGGAAATGCGTGTTCCCACGGCCAGGATCAGGTCGGCGTTCTGAATGGCCCAGTTCCCGGGACGGTCCCCCATATTGCCGGCACGTCCGCAGTAAAGAGGGTGTTCATCCTCGATAAGATCCACCGCGTTCCAGTAGGTCACCACCGGAATCTGCAGTTTTTCCAATACCGAACGGAAAGCCTCATACCCGCCGGACAACCGGATACCATACCCGGCGTGGAACACCGGCCGCTTGGCTTTCCGAATCTTGTCCAGCACGGTTTGAATGACATCCTCGCCTACCGGCGGCGGCAATCGGGCGTCATCTTCGGCAGGGTCATATCCCCCCAGCGTGTCGGTCTCGATGTAACCGCCCTGGAAATTCACCGGAATGTCCAGCCAGACGGGACCGGGACGGCCGGTGGTAGCCAGATGCCAGGCCCGTTCCAGATGGTAGCGGATGGTGGCGGGGTCCTCGATCATGACGGCGTATTTTGTCATGGGAGCAACCGACTTCACAATGTCATATTCCTGATCCCCCACCGCGCGCAGGGGCCAACCGTCGGTATACTGCATGGCATAACGGGCGGTGGTATCATAGCGCACCTGCCCCGAGATCACAAACATGGGGATGGAATCCAACCAGCCCCCCAGTACACCGGTCAGGGCATTGGTTCCGCCGGGCCCGGTGGTGACGCAGACCGCCGCAATGTGGTTGTCCAGCCGGGCATAGGCCTCGGCTGCCATGGCGCAGGCCTGTTCGTGGTGGTTGTAGGTCACATGGAGTGCCGAATGATGGCCCAGTGCATCGTTGAGATGCATGGCACCGCCGCCCACCACCGAAAACACATCGGTGACGCCGTGGGCGGCCAGGAAATCCGCCACATAGTCCGCCAAACGTTGCTTCACTGCTTTTGCCCTCTCTCAGCGGCCCACAGCCTCACGAATGACCTGGGCCATATAGTCGATCATAGCGTCGCTCATACCGGGGTACACGCCCACCCAGAAAGTATTTCGCATGACAAATTCGGTAACATCCAGCGAACCAGCCACCCGGTACGCGTCGGTGCCGCGGATCTGGTCAAAGCAGGGGTGCTTGATCAGATTGCCGCTGAACAGCAGCCGGGTCTGGACGTTATGTTCTTCAATATAGCGGGTAACGGCGTTGCGGTCGATACCGCTTTCCGGCCGCACCGAAATCAGGAAACCGAACCAGGACGGGCGGCTGTTGGGCGCTGGTTCCGGCAAAATCAGCACATCGGCAGCCGGCTCCAGTGCAGCGCGCAGCCGATCCCAGTTGTGGCGGCGGCGCTCAATGAAGGAGGGGAACTTTTTCAGCTGTTCGCAGCCGATGGCCGCCTGCATGTCGGTCACTTTCAGATTATAGCCAAAGTGGCTGTATACGTATTTGTGGTCATATCCTTTGGGCAGTTCACCGAACTGGCCGTCAAACCGGTGGCCGCAGAAGTTATCCCGGCCCGAGGGGCAGACGCAGTCCCGGCCCCAATCCCGGAAAGAGAGCAGGATGCGGTGAAGCTGCGGATTATCGGTATAAACACAGCCGCCCTCGCCCATCGTCATGTGGTGCGGCGGGTAGAAGCTGGACGTACCGATATCACCCCAGGTGCCGGTGAATTTGGTGACGCCGTCGATGGTATATTGGGTCCCCAGCGCGTCGCAGTTGTCCTCCACCAACCAGAGATTGTGGCGGTCACAGAAGGCACGCACCGCGGCCAGGTCAAAGGGATTGCCCAGCGTGTGGGCGATCATGACGGCCTTGGTTTTGGGGGAAAGCGCTGCTTCCAGTTTGGTCACATCAATGTTGTACTGGGGTACCGTCACATCCACAAAGACCGGCACGGCACCGTACTGCAGTGCCGGGCTGACTGTGGTGGGGAACCCGCAGGCCACCGTGATGATCTCGTCCCCTTTTTTGATCTGGCGGTCCCCCAGTTCCTGGGCGGTCAACGCCATAAAGGCCAGCAGATTGGCCGAGGAGCCGCTGTTGACCAGGTGAGCATATTTGACCCCGATCCACTGGGCAAAATCCCGCTCAAAGGCATCGGCAAAGCGGCCGGTGGTCAGCCAGAAATCCAGCATGGCATCGGTCAGGGCGCACATTTCTTTTTCGTCAAACACGCGGGAGGCGTAGCTGATGCGGTCACCGGGCTGGAACGCCGCCTTGTTTTCCTTGAAGTCATGATAATATTCAGTCACCAGCGCCTTGATTTTATCCCGCGCTTCGGCTTCATTCTTCCAATTCTGCATACGCCTGCTCCTTTATCCTGTATTGTCTGCCGATGCCCCGGGCACCCTGTCACAGACGATTCTTCGCCATTTTGCTCTATTTATTAAAGCATGAAACCTGTCAAAAGTAAATACTTTCCCCCATTTTCCAGCCATTGGCTGGCGCAAAATGGCGGTTTACACACTATGCTGAAAGTGCTATAATTATTTTGCTTTTATAATAGATGTATTGTGGAAATTTGCACCTTTTCCCCTCAAAAAAGGAGTTCTCATGAAAGTAGTCATTCTGGCTGGCGGTTACGGCACACGCATCAGCGAAGAAAGTGTTTATAAGCCCAAGCCTATGGTGGAAATAGGCGGCAAACCGATCCTGTGGCATATCATGAAGGGCTATGCCCACTACGGTTATACCGACTTTATCATCTGCGCCGGTTACAAACAGGCTGTAATCAAGCAGTATTTTTTTGATTATTATCTGCATAATGCCGATGTGACCTTTGACCTGGCCGCCAATTCCATGAAGGTGCTCAACAGTTCGGCTGAGCCCTGGAAGGTCACGGTGGTGGATACCGGCCTGGATACTATGACGGGTGGACGAGTCAAGCGGATTCAGCCTTATGTGGGCAACGAGCCGTTCATGCTTACTTATGGCGACGGAGTTTCCAACATTGACCTTCGGGCGCTGGAACAATACCACCGCGAGAAGGGCCGAACCGTGACCCTTTCCTGTTACAACGTGGGCCAGCAGTTCGGCGTACTGGATGTAGGCGGCGACGGCACCGTGACGGGGTTCCGGGAAAAGCAGGATGTAGATGGCAACCTGATCAACATCGGATTCATGGTATGTAATCCCGGTATATTCGATTATATTGAGGGGGATCAGACGGTACTGGAAAAAGAGCCCATGGCGGCCCTTGCCCGGGATGGTCAACTGCAAAGCCGTCACCATAGCGGGTTCTGGAAATGCATGGACAATATGCGGGACCGCCGCCAGCTGGAAGCCCTGTGGAACAGTGGCCAAGCCCCCTGGAAAGTCTGGGAAGAGGAAGAGAAACAATGAACGATATCCAAACCAACCATATTGCAGAACCGGCGCCTTCCAAAAAGGGACCACTGAAAAAGGTCATCACCTATGGTTCCTTTGATTTGTTCCATGAAGGTCACTACCGCCTGCTGGAGCGCGCCAAAGCTTTGGGCGATTATCTGATCGTCGGCGTAACCACGGAACAGTACGATGAATCCCGCGGGAAGCTGAACATTGTGGACTCTCTGGCCGACCGCATTGAACATGTGCGCAACACAGGCTTTGCCGATGAGATCATTGTGGAAGACCATGTTGGTCAAAAGGTAGAAGATATCCAAAAATATAACGTTTCCATCTTTGCCGTCGGCTCCGACTGGGAAGGCAAGTTCGATTACCTGCAGGATTACTGTCAGGTGGTCTATCTGGAACGTACCAAGAACGTTTCCTCTACCCTGATGCGTCTGAAAAAGACCCCCATTATCCGTATTGGCATCATCGGCACCGGCCGCATCGCCCAACGCTTTGTGCCGGAAGCCAAATATGTCAGCGGTGTTACTGTACAGGGCGTTTACAATCCGAACGGTCAGCACGCCATGGATTTTGCGGATCATTTTTCTTTGGAGATCGGCACCGATAATATCCAGCAGTTTTTCGACGAAGTGGACGCTGTCTATATTGCTTCGCCGCATCAGACCCATGCCGACTATGTGCGGCAGGCCCTAGCCCACGGCAAGCATGTTCTGTGCGAAAAGCCCCTGGCCTTTTCCGCTGCCGAAGCACGGGAACTCTATGCCATGGCGCACGACGCCAACCGCATCCTGATGGAAGCCATCAAAACCGCCTATTGCCCGGGCTTTGCCCAGCTGATCGGTGTGGCCCGCAGCGGTATGATCGGCAGTATCCGGGATGTGGAAGCTGCATTTTCCCGCCTGACACCCCAGGGCCTGCGGGAATGGAACGATGCCACCTACGGCGGTGCCTTTACGGAGTTTGGCAGCTATACCCTGCTGCCCGTCTTCAAACTGTTTGGCACCGAGTATGAATCACTGCGTTTTGACAGCATTCTGGCCCCCAACGGCGTAGACTCCTATACCAAAGCATCCTTCCGGTTTTCTCGTGGTCTTGCCACCACCAAAACCGGCATCGGCGTCAAAACCGAAGGCCAGCTGGTCATTGCCGGCACAAATGGTTATATTCTGGCCAAATCTCCCTGGTGGCTGACCCGCTCCTTCGAGGTCCGCTACGAGGATCCCAACCGCAAAGATGAGCACTATGTCAATTTCCTGGGCGATGGACTGCGCTATGAAATCAGCGATTTTGCCTACCAGATCGCCGGCTATCAGGGCCGCGCTTTCAAACTGCTGGAAAGCGAATCTGTGGCAATGGCCGGCGTACTGGAACGTTTCATCAAAGAACGTCAGGAACGGGCTGCTCACAAATTTTAATTTTCCCCTGCGAAAGGATGTTTCCCTGCATGATCCAATTAGACCAGACCACCTTGCGCAATCTGCAGCTGACCGAGCTGGAGCTGTTGCAGGAAGCAGACCGCATCTGCAAAAAATGCGGCATACAATATAATATCATTGCCGGCACTCTGCTGGGAGCCGTGCGGAATGGCGGGTTTATCCCCTGGGATGACGATGCCGACATTGCCCTGCTGCGGCCGGAGTATGAAAAATTCCGCGAGGCCTGCAAGACAGAACTGGATACCAGCCGGTTTTATTTTCAGGATCACACCAACACACCCGGGTACCGCTGGGGCTACGGAAAATTGCGCCGCAAAGATACATTGTTTTTACGGGAACACCAGGAGCACATGCCCTACGAGCAGGGCGTTTTTATCGACGTCTTCCCGCTGGATGCCGTACCGGAAAACAAACTGCTGCGTACCGTACATAATTTTCATTGCTTCTGCGTACGCAAGATTTTTTGGTCAGCAGTAGGCCGCAAAGCAGATAAAAGCCCTGCTATGCGTGCCTGGTACAGCCTGCTTTACCATATTCCCGAAAAAACGGTATACGGCCATTATGACCGAATGATTCAGGCCGCTGCCCGCCGTAAAAATGCCACCTGGGTGCGAATTCTGACGTTCCCCACGCCCAACAAAGTGTACGGCTATCGTAAGAAATGGTACGAGCACAGTGCCCCCATTCAGTTTGAGGGCGTAACTTTTGACGGCATCCGGGATTATGATGCTTACCTGAGCTTCAAATTCGGCAATTATATGGAACTGCCCCCCGAGGCCCAGCGCAAGGTACACCCGGTCAGCGATATCCGCGTGCCCGACTGGGCTACCGTGAAGTGAGGTTAAAAGAGCATATGAAGACCCCCAACGGAAAAATTTCAGTTGTTCTTGCCATTTATAACGTGGCCCCTTATTTGCGGCAGTGCCTGAACAGCATTGTAAACCAGACCTACCGCAATCTGGAGATCATCTGTGTAGATGACGGTTCCACTGACGAAAGCGGTGCCATCTGTGATGAATATGCGGCACAAGATGCTCGTGTTCACGTGATTCACCAGAAAAACCAGGGCGAGCCATTTGCACGCAATGCTGGGCTGGATACGATTTCCGGAGACTATGTCTATTTTGCGGATGGCGATGACTGGCTGGAGCTTGACATGCTGGAAACGCTTCATGATATGATGGACGAAGACCACGGTGTGCAGATCACCCAGTGCAGTTATTCTTTCGATTACCCGGACCATTGCCAACCGGCTGTAAATCATCTTCCCGTACCGGAAACACCTCTGGGCATGCGGGATTTTCTGTATTATATCTATCGCCGGGACGAATACCGCGGGGTTGCAAGTTATTTATGGAGCAAATTGTTTCTTGCCGACTATTTTGACGGAAAGCGCGCTTCTTTTCGCTTTCTTACTTCCGTCAACGTGGGCCATGATGTTCTCTTGGCTGCGCAACTGTATCTGCTTTCCGATAAAACCCGTTATACGGCACGTTCCCTATACCATTATCGCCAGCAGGATGGTTCCGCCATGCACAGCATGGATCGCCGCCTAAAATGCCTGGGCTCCCCCATCGCATATGAACAGGTCATTCAGCTATTTGAAGCTAATGGAATCAGTGATGATGTTCTGAACTATGTCAAGCGCTTTTATGTATATCACTGCGCCATCTTACTGGAATACGCACGCAAAGTCGGGGACATCGAGAAAATTGTCATCCTGAAGGAAAAAATCCAACCTTACACGGAAATTTATCAAAAAACAAACGCAGACCATCCGGAACGGTATATATGGCTAATGAATCTACTAAACGGTGCATAAAAAGCCATTGCAATGATAATCGCTCGTAGAGTCGTCATTGTTTTCTCACCGTTGCTTTGCTCAATAAAGGAGACCAATCTATGGAAAAATATTATATCTGGGGTGCCGGGATTCGTGGGCAACGGCTGTTAAGAAATTTAGGCTCAGATCATATTATTGGATTTATCGACCAAAACATTTCTTTGCAGGGGACCACACTACATGGCATCCCAATCATTTCTTTTGAGCAGTATTTAAAAAATAATGATTCCTATTATATTATTGTTTCACCTCTAAATTCTTCCATTGTTTCTGATATTGTTTCTTTATTGGAATCTCACAGCATTTATCACTATTTTTTAACTGACGATTTACCACCTCACCTTTATTCCGGTTACCAAACATTTGTAACTTTAGCAGATATTTTTAAAAGCCCAATTGATGAACCGGTTGTCCTCTATGGCATTTCCTTTTTTACCGCTCTGACAATAGAGTATTTACGTAATCAAGGATATCACCAAATCTTTGTACATCCACAAAGAAATTACCCAGTAAATCGTTACCATGCTTTTCTTTCTCGCTTTAATCTTCCCGATATTTTTCCATTTGATTTTTGCGGCTCCTTATATTTGATGCTTTCAGAAGTTTCGGAAGAAGCTCATTTCTTTTTCCCCAACGCCATTTGCAAAGATGCATTATTGCTTTCTGCTGCAGCAATAATGACACCTATTCCTTGTTTGCAGAATTTTCACAACAAGCATACCGGTCAACGTTGCTTTATCGTAGCCACCGGCCCCAGCCTGCAAATAAAAGATTTGGATACTCTGCACAGCCATCGTGAAATTAGCATCGGTGTAAATCATATCTATAAGGCATACTCACATACTCTTTGGCGCCCCAATTATTATTTATGCTGTGACCCAGTAGTCTTAAAAGACTATTCCGAAGAACTTCACAAATTAGAAGCCGACCATAAATTTTTTGGACTATACTATCCGCCTTTTTGGGACATTCCACACGATGACCACACCTACCCGTTTTCTGTTGCTTACTACAAATATTCAAATACCTTGCCGCCTTTTAGCGATGATTTTTCAAGAGGTGTTTTTGAAGGCTGGTCTATTACATATCCGGCTATCCAATTTGCCGTTTATGCTGGCTTTTCGGAAATTTATTTGATTGGTTGCGATCATAACTATGAATCTTCTCAAGCTGGCGGTGTCGGAAACCATTTTGTAAAAGATTATCAACCCAAAAAACTCGATACGCCTCAGTATCAACGGGACAAAGTTGAACTGGCGTATCGTTCTGCCCGCAAATATTGCGACGCCCATGGTATCCATATTTACAATGCAACACGCGGCGGCAAACTGGAAGTTTTTGAGAGAGTAGACTTCGATTCTCTCTTTGCAAAGTAACCACCGGGAGAATGGATATGATCAAAGCACTGATTGCCGTGCGCTCCAATTCCACCAGATTCGTCAACAAAATATCCATCCGTTTGCGGGCAGCAGCTTACTGGAAATCAAAATCCGCCAGCTGAAGCGAATTTCCCTTTTGGATGGAATTGTAGTCAACTCCAACGATCCTTCCATGCTGGAGTTCGCCGCTTCGCTTGGCTGTGAAGCGGTACAGCGGGACCCGTACTACGCTTCCAACACTGTTTCGATGAGCGATGTATACCGTAACATGGCTGAAAATATGGATTGCGATACCATTGTGTATGCCAACGCGACCAACCCTTTGCTCAAGGACGAAACCTTGTATAAAGCTATTGAAACCTACCAGCAAAACAAAGGCAAACACGATTCCCTGAACAGTGCACATCTGATCAAAGAATTTTTGTTCCGTGACAATCTGCCCATCAATTACGACCTGCGCCATCAGCCACGCAGCCAGGACCTGCCGGATATTGCGGCATTGAACTTTGCCATCAATATTTTGGAGCGCCAGACCATGATCGAGTGCAAAAATGTGGTAGGATATTGTCCCCTGATTTACACCATCGATGAAGTAGAAGCCACCGACATCGACAACCCGCTGGACTTTGAATTTGCGGAGTTTGTCTACAAAAAAGGTTTATAAAAAGAATCCCCGGCTGTTTCAGCCGGGGATTCTCTGTATTATTTCATCAATGTAGCTTTTGTGTCCCGTGCATGTTGAAGTTCGGATTCGAAACGCTGACGATTGCTTTGGGAAATAACCGACAGAATCAACCCTGCAAAGAAAGACTGCAATGCTGCAATAAGCAAAAATCCGCAGCAAATCAAGGTCGGGAACCGTGCCACCATTCCGGTTGCCAGATACTCACCGAAAATAGGGATAAAGAACGCCAAACTTATGATTGCCAGCACCAATGCCAGTGCCCCAAAAAAGCCCATTGGTTTGTAGTTTTTGAACATGCGGGCAATCATCATGAGTACCTTAATGCCGTCAGAATAAGTATTCAGCTTGGAAACACTGCCCTCCGGACGATCGCGATACTCAATAACCACATTTTCCACCTGCAGGTTTTTGTCTACCGCATGAATGCTCATTTCGGTTTCGATTTCAAAACCGCGGGATAGCACTGGGAAAGTCTTGACAAACTCATAGCTGAAGGCTCGATACCCTGTCATGATATCTTTAATGTCATTTTTGAAAAGCCAATTGATGGAACCACGTACCACTGAGTTGCCCATATTATGGAAAGGACGCTTGTTTTCCTCAAAATACGTGGAAGAAAGTCGATCACCGACCACCATATCTGCATTATGTTCCAAAACAAGACGTGCCATTTCCGGCGCGTTTTCGGCAGGGTATGTATCATCACCGTCCACCATCAGGTAGCACAGCGCATCCACTTCCCGGAACATCCGACGGATAACATTACCTTTTCCCTGCATATATTCATGCCGGACCACGGCACCGCAACGTTCGGCAATAGCAGCCGTATCGTCCTTCGAATTGTTATCGTATACATAGATAACCGCTTCCGGCAAAACCTTCTGGAAATCGGTAACCACCTTTTCAATGGTCTGCGCCTCGTTGTAGCAGGGAATCAAAACCGCAATTTTATCCATTATTCTCCCTCTTTTCTAAATGACTTTCAAACTTTTACTTTGATATCCTGATCCTTTTTACATTCCGCCTGCATTAAGGCAGGATAAACCCTCGTAAGCGGTATAAACAAAACAAATGCGTAGGCATAGCGCAAACTGCTGGCAATCGGTGTGGCAATCATGATAGTCAGCCATAGAACCAGCATAGGCATAACCGGCAAGACCGCTTTCAGACGACTTTCTTTCGGCACACTGCAAGAAGCAACAGCCGCGCTAAGCATTCCTACCCAGAAAAACAGCCCCGCACTGATTGGATGACGTGGGAAGTTTTTTTCATAAAAGACCATCCGAACAATGCATCAGACCAATCATGCCATAGTCATTTCTCCACACGCCAAATCGAATGTATGCTGCGTGGCCATCATAGTGGAACTCCAGAAAGTCAATGTTTCCATCAACCAGGCCTGAATATATATTGGGGGGACTGTTAAGTCCTAAACGAAGCCAGAATACCAAGTACTCCCCTATAGAAATTATCCCGCATAACATATGGCGATCTGCCACAATAAAGGCCGCAGAAAAATATTTTTCCGATTTTGTGTCAAAACATCCCTGTGTTTTTTCTTGCGCCTATAAAAACAAAACGAATCATAACTTTTCCCTTTTTGCTTTCTAAAAAGGCTTATTTATAAGAAAAATACGCTATAAAGCAGGTAGCTCATTATCGCAAATATAGGTCGCATATTCTCGTTAAAAATTACAATTCGGCGTCATGGCTCAGTGTAAGCTTATAAAAAGCCAGTGAACCATTAGGATTGTACTTTTCTTCTGTAACAATAGAACCTGTCTGTGATCCCATTACCTTGTGCAAAAATGCCTCGTACTGGGCCACATCCTCTTTTTCCCAACAGCACAAAACCAAATTTCCACCGTCAGCAAAATACGAGCCGGAAACTTCTTCATCTAAATTTCCCTGAAAAGGAATACTGTTCCGTGTTAGATAATCGAATCCGGTAAAAAATCCCCAATCAGGGAACAGATATAGTTCCTTTTCCCCCTGCTCCGCATTTTCCAGAGCATCATAGGCCAGCTGTGTCAACTGAGAAGTAAATCTGCCGTTTCCTCCTGTCACGCGGATTTCCTGCAGAATTCTGGTAGAATCCACCGCGGAAACCAAAAGCAACACAGCAGTGAATACTACCCCAACAATCCGCGCATTTCGTGCTGCGGCCTTCTTACCAAGAACGGTCACACTGGTATAAAGGCTGGACATTTGGCAAGCCACCAGCCCCACCATAACAAAGGTCAAGGGGACATAGTGCTGTGGCTGCATTCTGCTGCCAAAAGCAACACAGCACAGCAAATAACTCCCCCACACCATAAACAGAGCTTTCCAAGGCAGGCTCTTTCTCTTGGAAATCCTTTCCAGAAGGAACGTCACCACGGTCAAGACGAGCCAGAACAACCAGATTTTCTGATTATCCCAAGCTATGATGTCGTAGCCCAAAATCAACCGTTGGGTGGACAAGACCGAAATCAGATAGCTGAAGTCGTTGAAAATATGGGCCACTTTCTGCACCAGGGACGTTGGCTCTGCCCCCATCACCTGCAGTGACTCCGCGTTGGAAGCCAGATACGGCAAAACCTTGACAGCCCATACCGCACAAACCACAAGACCTGCTCCCAAAACACCGTAGCGAAGCGAAACTCGCCGACGGAAAAGTTCATACATAAGAAGCAGCAGACTATAAAATACCACGAACAAGAGGAATTTTTGTAAGTTTTGCAGCGAATAGCCGGCCTTGTACAGCGCAATCTGGGTGTAACCGATCAGATAAAACGCACATCCAAACAGGTAGGAAATCAGGCAAAGAATGAGTCGATCAAGCGTTGCTTTCCAATCGTGCCGAGGCAATACACGCCAAGTTGCCACAAGAAAGGCCGGCACAAAAAACAGAAAACAGAAATAGGTATAAAACGAAACACCCAACAAAAACCATCCAGCTATCAATTTGGTGTGATGGTCTGGTGTTTCCAGGTAACTCAAGTAGAGTCGGGCACATCCCAGAACGCACAAACTTCCCGCCAGGCTCATATAGTACTGCGTGATGACCACGGTCCAAAGACAAGGCCATACCGTAAATACCAACACTGCTGCGGCTGCAAGCTCTTTGGGTACACCCACCCGCTGATGGGTCAAAATAGAATAGAGCATTCCCACACAGGCAGCAGCAAAAATGCCATATACAATGTGATGTTGCAAAATGCTTGTCGTTCCGGTAATCAAAACAGACAGCAATGTAATCCAGACACCGATGTTCCCGTGATAGATCTGGCAAAGCCATGGCTCAGCCGCCTGAGACCGTACATAATATTGCTGCGGGAAAAGATACTGCACTCCAATATAATCCGGGTACATGGCATCGAAATAAAGTCCCGGCTTATCTCCCAGCTTGATCAGTTGAATCAACAGAATCGCGAACAATGCAAAATATACCAGGCCGTCAAATCTTTTTGATGCAACAAGCGTTCTCCAACTTTTTGACACCCGCAAAATTTCCTCCTTGCCTTTCCTTTACTGTTTTCCAAGCGTTTTACTGCATAAACTCCTGATACCGGTCCAGTACCGGGTCGGTCTCTCCGATTTCTTTGATCAGACCGTCATGCATCCACATGACGCGGGTGCACAATTTGCGCAGTGTTCCAATATCATGGGAGACGATCAGCACCGTGCGGTTGTCGTCCAGAATCAGTTCCTGCATTTTCGCAAAGCTCTTTTTGCGGAAATGCTCGTCACCGACGCTGAGCACCTCGTCCACCAGCAGGATATCAGTTTCCAACATGGCGGTGATGGCAAAGGTCAGTTTGGAGTACATACCGCTGGAATAAGTGCGCACCGGGCGGTCAATGAAATCCCCCAGCTCGGAGAATTCAATGATCTCCTGCATCTTATTGTGGGTATATTCCGGCGTATAGCCCAGCAGCATCCCGCTGGTCATGATATTTTCCCGGCCGGTAATCTCCGGCTTGAAGCCGACGCCGATGCTCATCAGGGAAACACGGCCACCGGGAGTTTCGATGGTGCCGGAATCCGGCTGGAAAATCCCCGCCACTGCTTTGAGCAGTGTAGATTTGCCGCTGCCGTTACGTCCAATAATACCGAGGATTTCCCCTTTTTCCACGTTGAAAGAAATTCCACGGACTGCGTGAACCACATCAGCTTTTTTCAACGCATTAGGGTTCATAATGCTCTGGTGGATCGAAATGTGCGCCAGATTGCGATAATCGATGCACAAATCCTTCACCGAAACTGCAACATCTGCCATAGGATCACACCACCTTTACATAGCTGTTTTCATATTTGTAAATCGTGCGCACACCCACCACACACAAGGCAATGGAGATGATGGCCCAGTCCAGCAGCACACGCAGGTCCGGCATAATACCATACAACAAGGCACCGCGCATGGACGAAATAAAGAAAGCCATCGGGTTCAGGTTGGCCAGAATCTGACCGAAGGGAGCCGCTACCGTCGTGGCAATATCGTTAAAGACACCCGACATGAAGAACATCATGTTGATCAAAATGGCAATGGCATACCCCAGGTCATCAATAAAGACGCCAAAGTGCAGCAAAATGGTTGAGCAGCCAAAGGCAAAAATAAACATAATCAAATAGACAAAAATAGCCACAAAAATCATGGGCGTGAGCGGAACCTGGAACACCAGCATCATCGCAGCCAGGATGCACAACGCAATGGCCAACTTAATACCATTGAGCAGCATATTGGAAATAAGCAGCGTAAACTTCGGCACATAAACCTTGGTAACAATATCCCGGTTCATGCGTACACACTTGATACTATAGGTCACCGTGCGGCTGAAGAAATTCCACATCAACAACCCGGAATAAATAAAGACCGGATAATACTGCTGGTTGCTGCCGAATACCGAACCGAACACAAAGGTATAGACCAACATGTTGCACAATGGTTCCAAAATCCACCACACCCAGTTCAGGTAGGAGTTGGCCACCTCGGCTTTCAAGTCCGTTTTGGCAGAATACCAGCAAAAATAATTATACTTGCGCAAATCTGCAAGAAAACGTTTCAACATATCAATCTCCCTGTTTAATCCAAGACATGATCGGGGGTGCGCTTTTCCTCCGGAGGCAGGCGCATATAATCCCCATAGAAGAAGGTCAGATACTCTTTATATCCTTGGGGAGCATTGAACATATGCCCATGAATGGGCAGCGGTGTTCCCTTGCCAAACCATACCTTTTTTAAACGTTGTTGAATACAGAAAATGTACCCGTTGGATGTAAAGTAGTTCTCGCTATGGGGATGCAGTTCACAGGAACAGCAAACCAGTTCATACGCCCACAGAATCAATTTTAAGGGCAGGTGCCGCCCAATGGTGGACAAGACCTTGACCCGCTTACGGGTAATGTCCGGATGATCGGCATACTCGCTGTAGTCGATATAGCTGCGATGCCCCATAGCCAGGCCATACAACCCGGCAATGATCTCAAAGCGGCGGTGAAACCGCTTTTCGTTGTCATCGGCATTGTCCAACACATAGATATCCAGCGGAATATGGTTGTCGATATCGGTACGGCCCTTTCCGCGGATCTTCATAAATGTCCGGCATGGCACCGATTCTTTCATGTAAACCAGGCGAGAGAAAAAGTCCAGGAAGGCGCCGTTACCCATTTGGTCATAACGGACGAACTTGAAATCACCATTCGCCCACTCTTTCCTGGCAATTTTTTTCAGCTTCTGATAGTCCCGTCGGGTCATTGCTACGTCTACGTCATCATCCCAGGGGATAAATCCTTGATGCCGCGCCGCGCCAATCAGCCCGCCGCAGATCAGGTAATAAGTCAGACCGTACTTTTTGCAGACACGCTCGATCTCCAGCAGCAGCTGCATATTGATCTCGTGCGCCTTTTGCAGATTTTCCTGTTTACTCATGCGTCATCCTTCGATTCCAGCGATTTTTGGATCAGCTTTTTGATCATCGTCGAGCTGGTGCTCTTGGTGTAGGGGAAGAATTCGATATTGGACCCCACGGCGTTCAGGCTGCGCTTGTCCTCTTCCCAATAGGGATTTCCAGCGTAATCATCGCCGGAAAACAGACAGTCAAAGTGGTAGACCTTCCAAGCGTTCATCTTCTCAATGGTTGCTTCCGTCACGATCACGGCTTGATCAGCATAGCGGCAGGCTTCAATCATCTGGCGGCGCTCTTCCTCCGGGATGTATGGCGGCTTCTGTTTAAAGTGCACCACCAGGGCATCCGACAAAACACCTACGATAAGGTAATCACATTCTTCTTTGGCGCGCCGCAGAAGATTAACGTGCCCTACATGGAACAAATCAAAGACGCCGGCAATATAACCGACCTTATACTTTTTTGCCATGGAATACCACTTCCTTGTTCAAGAATTACAGGTTGGAAAAGAAGGCCAGCAACGTGGCATGCTCTGCTTGGTACTGCCGGTAGGGCGTGCCCGCATCGAACAATCCTTTATGGTGGGAAACCCGCTGGGCCAGCGGCGGGTACAGGCGGTACTGCGGCCCATACAGCTGGCGCAGAAGTTTGTCATACGCCATCGGGATGGGATACTGCGTGCCTTCAAATGGCTGGGGGATCGTCCAGCGCCAGTCCTCGGCTTCAGTCAGCACATGACTTTCCGCCGAACGGTACCGCGCCAAAACGGTCAACAGTGCATCGGGCTCGTCACACTCGGTGAGCGCCGCATGAAGCTGGTCACAAAGATCCCGGTGGGAGGTCTGCGCGACCTGCAGGGCTGTGACGCTATCCAACTGGTACAATCCCGGATAGATTTTGGCCAACAACATGGACTGCAGTCGATGAATCCTGGCAAACTGATCCTGTCGCCGTTCCGGGTTTCGCCAGCATGCATCCAATGGCAGAATGTCGATCCAGATGCCCTGGTTGCAGTTGTGCCCCAGGTTGCGGCTTTCGATACCGGTGGTAGTGCTGTCCCGCAGTTTGGCATATCCGCCATAGAAACAATCGGGATCGCTTTCCGGCGTCTGCAGGAAATATTCGGCTGCCCATACATTGGGAGGCAACGCGCACAGCTTATCATAGTCGGCGCGCGGCATGATGACATCCACATCATCGTCCCAGGGTACAAACCCCTGATGCCGCACAGCCCCCAGAAGCGTACCATAAAATAAGGTATAGTGCAAGTTATTTTGACGGCATACCGCATCAAACGCCTGCAAAAGCCGCAGCAGAACCTCTCGTTCCGCCTTATCGTCCCGCGTGGTCGGAAGCGCCAGCGCCTGGTCTTGCAGGCGAGCACGGTTGGCTTTCACCGCTTCCGCCGGCGCACCGGCGTGCTGATAGAACGGCTCATAGGCCTCGTAATTGCGGTTTTCCTCGATAAAGCGAGCTTCCTCCTGTTCATATGCTTCCCACAGCGCGTCGGTCAGACCGTACCGCTGTTTGAGTTCCGCCAGCGGTAGCATTGCCTCCGCATCAGGTGCAAAACCATAGGTATAGCGCAGCGCCCGGAACAGCACATAACTGGCAGGGTAGTTTTGCCGCACAAATTCCTGGTCATAGAAAAGATAATTTCCCTCGGTATAGAAACAATTGAAGGGAATCATATCGATACAGGCACGGGCCAGGATGGGCCCCGCCTGCTGCAACAGCGCGGCAGAAAGCGGCAAAGCGCAAGCTTCGGAAGGTACGGTTGGCGAAGATTTCAGAATCTGCTGCCACAGTCCCTCCAGCAGCTGCGCAAAGCGCTCGGGCTGGCCTGCATGGGCCAGTTCCGAAAGCTGCGAAACAAGGTTTTTGCCCTCCACAAAGGGCATGGTCAACCGGCCATCCGCGTACGTGCACGGCACCGTCCGGACACCGCAATCTTGCAGCGCCTGCTGGGTCTCGCACAGATGCTGCAGGGTTTCCTGCCCTTCGGGCGCAATGGGGGTCTTGGTCACCCGATGATTCTCATGAATCGCCGTGACAAAGCCATCTTTGGAACCTCGGTCGGTGGAGAGTGCCGCAAACAGGGTGTCGTCAAACACGGCGTCCCCCTTGTGAGCCTCCACCAAAAAGTCATTGGCAAAAAACGGCAACATCCTGTTGCGCAGAATCTCGTCCCAAAGCTTGTCCTCGGCAGCCACCAATGTTTTAGTGCTGTCATAGTACGGAATCACCCGGTCACGCAGACCATCGGTGGGCTGATAGGCATCGGTGTAAATGGCCTGGGGCAGGCGCGCATCCGGCATGGGATAGTAGAATTTCATAGACGACAGCCCCACATTTTCCAGCAGAGCCTGTATTCCGGCGCGGCTGAACCCGGTGGGATCCTCCAGCCCTGCAAAGGGAGCCTGCGTCTTTTCTGCCGGCACACCACAAAAATATTTCAATCCAAAACGATTCTGAACCACCAGCAGCATTTTACCGCCCGGTGCCAACAGTTCCCGTGCTGCTTGCAGGAAGGGTCCGACCCGTTTGCCAGCACTGATCTGCAGCTGCGGCACCACAACCACATCGGCCTGCACCTCCGGCCGGAAGGCCGGAAAATGACCGATCTGCAACGTAAAATTATCGTATGCTGCACAGTTCTGGGCCAGGCTCTCCCCGTGCAGGGGATTTTGTTCGATGACAATGACTCGGGCACAGCGCTGGCACAGCAGTTCCGCCAGCGGAGAAGCCCCTAGCAGTACCACTGTGCAGTCCGGACCGAAGTCATACCAATTCAGCAGAGAGCTGCGCATAGGGGTATGAAGGCAGAATTCCCGCCAGGCATCCCGGACCGCCGCTTCATTGGCAGCGTGCTGTCTGGCTCGCACCGGGGTTTCGCAGTAGGTAGACAATGTTTCCTGTGAGCCGTTCCAGTCATCAGAGAGCTCCAACGCATCAAAGCCACTGAGATCGGCGCGGCGCATCTCTTCAAAGATGGCACCGGCCGTCTCGGTCCGCAGCGGAAGATTTGGGTCGTACAGTACCCCGAAATACCGCTGCAACCAATCGGTGATCTGCTGCTGGCAGGTGTGGGCATACTCTATCACCGCTTGACTGCGGTGATCGGGCGCAAACAGCGGCATCCCGTTTTCATCTAACGCGGCCAGCGATCCCTCATCGGAGGTCATGAACAATTCCAGTCGTTTGAACTGATGCTGGAAATAATCGGCATCTGCCCCGAGGAACGACTCGATTGGTACGGCAGCGCGGTCAGCCGTTGCCGTGCTGGCAAAATACAGTCCCTGGAGTGTAAAGGGCGTAAAGCTGCTCAGCCCCTTCTGGCTGGTTCCCGAAGAAACAAAATCATAAAAGGCATACCGCCCCCCCATCTGCAGCCCCAGCTGCCCCATATAGTGGTAGTACCCCTGCCGGGCCAGCTTGGCACGGTCGAAGATTGCCTGTTGGTGGCGCCACACATAGCGGTAGATTTCCTGTGAATCCTGAGCTGTCGGCGGCTGAATCTCCTGGGCGGGCAAATCGAATTTTTGCTGCATCATGACATCCGGCGGCAGCATCCGGCTACTGTCAACAATAGCATTGATGGCCGCTTCGTTATCCATATTGCACAGCGTTGCGGCTCGGCGGGACGTATAAAAGTACTTGCCTTCCGGCAGCGACAAATTTGGGAAAGCCGCACAAAAATCCTCATACCAGCGCAACATCGGAGCCCCATCCCGCGCGGCAAACAAGATGCCATCACAGGGATTCCGGGTCAACGCGTCCGTGAACCAATGCAGGAACCCGGCGACCAGCGGGGCAAAGTAAAGTGCCGACAGCTGGGCCGCATCCGGGTGGAACTCGCCAGCATCTATATGCAGCCGGAACGGAGAGGAAAACGCCTTGGCGCTGCCCATGCCCAGCAGGCCGCGTTCATTAAGGTTCTGCAGTCCAGTCATCGTCTCCTGCAGGCCGCAGCGCTGCAGGCACAGTTCCTGGGATGCCACCAGTCCGTAATCAATCCCGGCCAGTTCGGCGCAGACACCATCGTAGATGTGGTGATCACCAATGTGCAAAATCCGGCCGGTCGCCTGCTTGCGCAACTCGGCAAAAAGGCCGTTCAGTTTGAGACATTTTTTCTCGCAGGACACGAGCAGCGCATCGTAGCCGGTAAAACCTTCGCGTGCCAACAACGGCGCCAGCACCGAACCGGGCAGATACATATCGGTGGTCAGGATGACCCTCTTGCCCTGGTCAATGGCATATCGGAAGATTTCCGCCATATCGGCACGTGCCCTCAACACCTGAGATTCCACTTCGAGCTCCAGCGCTTTAAGCGCCTCGGCCTGTTCAGAGGCCAGATGGTAGCGGTCCCGGTACATTCGGTAGATTTCGTCCAGGTCCGGATTGTCCAAACCGCTATCCAGCTGCGCCGCCTGCCGGCAGGTCGGGAAATCCTCCCCCGGCAGCCCGCGTTGTAAGGCCTTTCGCTCGACCATGGCAAACACGTCCCCCGGCGTCAGCGTGCAGCGCTGCAACAGGGTATCAAAAATATCAAAACTGATGGTATCGTGTGCATCGATGGCCGCACGCAGTTCCGTGGCAGTCAACGCAAAAGACGCTTCCCGCTGCGCTTCTGCGTGGTCGAGCGCCGCGGTCAGGTCCACCCCTTCCGGGGTCCAAAGCTCCCAGCCTGCCTGAGTACAAAGTTTGCGCAGTGCCGCAAACTCCGCCCGGTATGCGATGAGCTGCCGTGCAATGATCAGGCCGCGACAGCCGTCGGTACGCAGTTGGTCGACCGACAGGCACTCCCCTTGCGGCCGATCCCCCACGGGGTCATACAAACCCAACAGGGTCGCCTGCGGGTAACGTACCTGCCATATTGCCAGGGGCCCCTCCCCTACGACCGCGATGGGCGCGGCCGGGTGCTGTGCTAAAAATGTCTCTAATACACTCATACTTTTCCTAACACGGTTATCAATCATCAACGGATGGCTTCGATCCAGAGCGGAAGATAGCCCATATAGCCGTAGTTGATGCTATAGTGGGTACGGCAGCAGGCTTCGCGAAAACCGCAGGCTCGGATGGTATCCAGCACATCCCAGCCGAAAACTTTCCATACCAGCGAAAGCTCGCGTTCCTGTATATCGGGATCACGATACCACAGCCCGCTTTCCGAGAAAGGCTCACCATCTCGTCGGACCGTGCGATCCACAGTCTGCAGGGCGTTGGCGTCGAACAGCGTGTGCAGCAACAGTTTTCCGCCGGGTTGCAGCACACGCGCCGCCTCTTTCAAGGCCGGAATCGGGTCTTCCAACGTCTCCAGGAAATCATAAGAGGCTACCATCCGCAGACTGGCATCGCCATAGGGCAAATGTTCTGTGTTGAGTTTGCCGTTTTCTTTGTTGCTCTGCCCTGCGGTGCGCTGCCAGTACAGATTAACCCGTTCTCCCAGCAGATGGAACAGCCAGTTTCGCTCATTGGAACCGCGTTCCAAGACCAGGCTTTTGCCGTCGCGTCCTTCCTGCGCCAGACGGCCCACCCAAAACCGCACCCGGGCATTGCCCTGGCAGTCCGGGCAGACCACCTGCTCCAGCCAGTTGACATCTCCGTCCTGCATCTGAATCAGGAAATCCTGCTCCTTATCGCAGAGGACACAGCGCCCGTGCAAGCGCACCAACTGGTTGGGTGCACGACGGACAATCTCTTTGGCAAACCACTCAAAGTTACGCAACGGGAGCCATTCGTGATAAACCCTTTCAAAATCTTCCTTGCTTTTCAGGCTGCATTCCCGGGGTTCGCGTTCCTCCGGCGTGAAAAAGTTTTCTGCTGCCAGATGCAGTGCATCTTCTGCTTCCACGCCTGCGTGATACACTGCAGGTTCCATCAGGTGATCTGTCGGCATAATGCCTCCTATACTCTTATTCTCTCATATCTTGGCGCAGCAGTTTTTCTGCCGCTGCCGTGGTAAATCCGGACTCGATGAACTGCTTGCCTTTATCGGACATTTCGCGCAGCGCATCGAAATCCTCATACAAATCGCAGATGCGTTTGGCCATAGCCTGGGCATCCTCTTCAATGGCAAAGACGCCATTGTCGCACACGAGACCCTCAGCACCGATAGGGGTGGTAACCAGCGGAATCTGGTAATAGGCAGACTCGATGACCTTGCCCTTGACACCAGCACCGTAGCGCAGCGGAACCACCGCCATGCGGCAGGTACGATACATCTTTTCCAGGTCTTCGTCCGGCATGAACCCGGTCACAATAATATGCTCGTTAGCCAGGGCTAGAATATCATCCGGAACACGGGAACCGATCACATACCATTTGATATCGGGATACCGCTGCAGTACCGTGGGGAACACTTCCTTGGCAAACCACCGCACAGCATCGCCGTTGGGGCGGTGTGCAAATCCACCGACAAACATCAGGTCCTTGCGGGTGGAGAAGTCCTTGTTGATCCCGGTAGGCAGGTCGTTATAGACATAGACCGGGATATTGCGGATAGGCTTATTGGGGAAGGCTTTCTGCATGATGCCCTGCTCATAAGAACCTACCACATGGCCCACATCACATTTGTCGAACAGTTCGTACTCGATCTTCTTCCACTTTTGAGAAGACTCCAGCATGGCGGGATCGCCGGTGATCTTGTATTCGCGCATTTCACGGATATGCGCCAGGTCGTGGGCAAAGTAGAATATCTGTGCACGACTGTACTGACGTACAAGATCAATGTACTTAATGGAAATATGGGGTCGCTGCAGGTAGACATATTCAAAGTTAGGCAAATTTTCCATCAACCAGTATTCTTTGTTCAGGTAGTAGAAATCTCCGTACAATACATGGATGCCCAACTGTTGCAGCTCAGTGGTATAGGGCTGCGGGCTGGCGAAGTTGTCCCCGATGAAGGTGACTTCCAGCCCCATCTTCACAAAGGTTTTCATGTACATATAGGTGCACTTGCCGCCCGCGTCCTTATCGTAGTTGGGCACATAATGGTCTACGACCAGAATGTGCTTGCGGAAGCGGCTGCGGCCCTTGGCCTGGAATACATGGGTTCCGTTGGGATAGTTTTCCTTTTCAAGGACATCCTTCCACTTTTCGCAGAATTTTTCCCGGTTGGCTACCTGATAGGCTTTCTGGCCCGAGGAGAGGTCGGTGCCGTTGGAAACCCCCTCAAAGTGCACCACGACGGACAGCGGCTGATACAGTACCTTCTTGCCGTGCTTACGCACCTCAAAGGCTAGGTCGGTATCCTCATAGTAGGCCGGAGCAAACCGTTCGTCAAAGCCGCCGATCTCCCTCCAGAGGTCGGCACGGATCATGATGGCAGCACCGGAGATATAGTCCACTTCGCGGACATAGTTGTACTCGCAGTCCAGCGGGTCTTTGCGGTGACCGTAGTTCCAGGCGCTGGCATCATTCCAGACGATGCCACCGGCTTCCTGCAGGTAACCGTCAGGGTAGATCAGCTTGGACCCCACCATACCGGCTTCGGGCTCACGCTCCATCAGCGCCACCAGCGGTGCCAGCCAATCAGGCTGAACTTGGGTATCGTTATTGAGGAAGAGGATGTAGTCACCGCGGGCCTGCTCTGCTGCATGGTTACAGTTGCGCAGGAACCGCAGGTTCTTTTCGTTATGAATCACCGTAATGCCGGTGACATACTTTTCCAGCTCGTGCACCCGATCAGTCGAGCAGTCATCGGCAATCAGGATCTCATACGGCACATCGCCGGAATTCTGGACAATGGACTTGATGCAGTTGTAAGTATAGCCAAACTGGTTGTAAACCGGGATGACGACAGAAACGATCGGCTTTTCAAAAACCGGTACTGTCAGTACGTCGACTTCAGCACCATCGGCTACCGCAGGCAGCAACATAGGCTTTTGGGTAATGACAACCGCCTGTTCGAGATTTTGAGCCATCACCTTACGAATGCTGAAAGCCTGCGCCGATGTCAGCTCCAACGCAGGAGCGCCAAGTGCCATGCAGAACGGATCATTGAAAACTTCCGCAATAAAGGAGCCGACCAGTGTAACATTTTCGGTCTTGGCCATCTGTTCCGAAGTAACACGATACTTGGACATATCTTGCAGCATAGTAAAAGGCGCTGCCACCAGAGCAAAATCCATTCCATAGCGCATAGGAGCAAAGGCATCTTCCAGTTCGTCATCCCCGATATGCAGGATCTTCTTGTCGCCTTCCTGTTCTCGCATATGACGCAGGAGCAAGTCCATCTTGCTATAACTGGCATCACGTGCCAGAATGGTGGCGTCCCCCTGATATCCTTCCCGGCGCAGAATTTTTTCGATCTGTTCAGACAAAAGCGCAACATCCGAAACGATGTATACTTTTTTGCCCTGTGCTACCAACCGATTGAGCAGATCGATCATTGTGTGGCGCCCAACGGTTAATTTTTCCGACAGTTCCACTTCCAGGTTCTTGAGAGCATTTTTCTGCTCTTCCTTCAAATTGAGGCGCGCCGCAATCTTTTCGTACACAAGGTCTATGCGGATCTGCTGCAGATTTCCATAACAACGCAGATCACTTATATCTTCCGGTACAATGCCGCGTTCTTGTGCCGCCTTGCCCAGTTCACGGTAAAAAGATGGCGGATCCGGCAGTCTGCAAGCCACAAGCGTATTCATATAATCGAAGGAGATCACATCATATGCGGCTGCACGCTGTTCCAGCTTTTCCAATGTGGTATGCAGGTAATCTGCCTTTTGAGCAAAGACAGCCTGCTGCATGGCCGACATCGACTTACCATAAAAATCATACACTTCAATCCGATGTGCTGAGCAGAAAGACCGAATACGCTGATAAATGGCTTGTGCGGAGGTCATCTGTGCTGCAATGATGATGGTGTCGATGCCAAAACTGGCTGCATCCTCCAGCGTAAGGACCAGCTTTCCATCGACATAGCATCCTGCCTGCTTTTCGTCAATCAGACAGAGAACCGGATAATCCGGGTAGGTTTCCAGAATTGCTTTTGCATTGGCCGCCACGCCATACAGAGCAATGCGGCGATTTGCCAACGCCGGGGCCCATTGTGCAAAATTCTGCACACGATATTCCTTTTCTGTCATATTTGAAACCTCCAAGTTTATTATTTCAACGGACACACGGCAGGGAACCATGTCATTGAATGCTGCAACTCGTCAGGAACAGCCAGTCTCCGTCATCGTTGTTATTCTGACCATTTCCACAGGCCAAGCGAACCCAAATAGCCTGGTCCTCATACTCCGACAGATCAACCGAGAAGTTCTGAGACTGCTCACTGCTGGGAATCTGCAGGGTAGATTCCGCCAGTTGCGTCTGCGTATTGGCATCAAAAATCTGTACTCGCAGGCTGCATCCGTCCGAAACAGGCTGCACTGCCGCGAAGATTTCCGCTGCAAAAACCAGTGACTGCCCAGCTGAAGGCTTACATGCAAACGCAAGCGCTGTGTTGGGCGTCAGGAAAATACTGGTGCCCGTCGCTTCGTCCTGTACCACACCGCAGTTAGTTTGCCAGGGAATCTCCTGCTTGTCTACAGCGAGCTGGCCTTCAAAGGTCAGCCGGTCCTGCTGTTCCACAAAAGCAGTCCCCGCCTGCACATTATCGGACGTCAGCTGCAGTGCTTCCATTCCAGTCTGTTCGACGGCCGCAGCCGACGACTGGGACACGATTTTCCGATAGGTCATGTGAACCAGGTCCGCGACACAAACGACCACCAGAAGCAAAAGAATCCAGTTTACGAGAGAATGCTTTTTTTCTGTCAAAGCAAATTCCTCCTTTAAATCACAAATCATTTGATTTCACAATGCATTTTTCCCAGCAGCTGAACCTTGAGCCGCCACCACAGAACCCATTTATAGGACTGCGCATAATATTGGGCTCGAGCCCGACTCAAATCAGAAAAACTGATTTCGGACGCCTGGCTTTCCTTATGAAAAATTTCCGTCGTTTCCAGATATTTCTGCCGCAAGCCATGGCGCATACACATCAAATACAGGATGGTTTCCTCGTAATACAAAAAGGTTTTTTCAAAAAAGCCTTTATAATGTCGGAAAAAATCCGGGGTAAAGAGCAATGAACAGCCATTCAGCATCTTGATTCGTTTGCTTTTGTCCAGCTCAAAATCAAAACAGGCACCGTCCAGGCGGGAGCGGAAATTGACGAAATTTATAAAGCAATTTTTCCAGTCCAGATATTCCCCGAACCGATTCTGCTCCTTATTGCCCGGCAGCAAAATTTTGCTGCCCAGGATTCCCACCCCTGGCTCATAAGCTTCGAGCAGTTTGGTGATGTAGCCTGGATCAGTCAAAATGGTATCATTGTTGACGACCAGTACAAAATCCGCTTTTTGAGTTTTCCTTGCATAGGTAATTCCCAGATTATTGCCCCGCGCAAACCCCACATTTTTGGGAGAACGCAGCAGCGTAATCCTTGGCTCTGCCTCAAAATGCTGCTGTAAGCGCGCGTACACATCATCGGGGGAACCGTTATCCACAACAACTACATCGTAGGGTCCGCCTTCCAGTTCACGGATGCTCTGCACACATTCCACCGTATCTGCATCATTGAGATAGTTGAGGACCACAATGGCGACTTTAGCCTTTTTCTGCATCGTCATACCACTCCTTCACCAGATCTTCAGCCGATACAATGGGGTTATCGGTGCGTGATGTCAACTGCGCAGCAATCGCCTGATATGCATAGGTAGGGGTAACTACAACCAGGTCCGCCGGTGGCAGTGATTCTTTCATGGAATAAACGGGAAAGGGATACATATTGTTTGCCACAGCCTGGTCGATGGCATAAGCGATTGTGACAGGGCCTTCTGTGAGTTCCGCGGCAAACTGACGGCCCATCACTCCCATTCCGTAGATTGCCACTGTCTTCACATTTTTTTTGGTTGCCAGCCAGTCTCCCAGCGCCTTTCCTTTCCGACACAGAATCAGCCAGCGGTCCAACGTATAAAAATAACTGCTGAACATCGTGATGCGCCGCTCTTTGTTTTTCGCTACCTGCAAGGCAAATTTCCACATTGCCCAAAAGCAAAACGCAGCGCCGCAAATCCCCCCGAGCAGAGCCGCAAACAGATAAAACATTTCTTTTCCTTTCTTAACTGTATCACCGCATTCGCTCTGCACGCACGGGCCGTAACCAAACAATGGTATTTTCTGCCAGGCCAAACCGTTTACACAGATCTGTACGAATGGTCTGATAGGTTTTTTCATTCAGTACCGCTACCACGATATAGTCAAACTCACAGCACCGTAAATCTTCCACTGGTCGGACCAGATCCCCACAGGCCCGACAAGCCTGGTCATTCTGATCCACCCAGACTACAATGTCGTAACATGCCGTCAAACGGATCAATTGTTGATAAGAGCGTCCTACCTCCCCGGCACCATACAGTATGATGCGAGAGCCCACAGGAATTTGATCCATCCGGAAATAAAACACCGGAACAACAACGGGGCAATTGGCAACAATTTTACGGTTCAGACCATACAAAATCATCCGATCGGTAAAGGCCAATAATTGCTTGCGCAGAGTTTCCGCTTCGGCGAAGATTCCAACTTCTTCGTACAAAAAAAGATACCACGCATTGATTTGTGCATAGTATCGCCGATTGGCACTATGCATGATCGAGCCTGCATGCTGACGATAATGATAAAAGCAACCTTCTGTAAAGCATACACACCGCGAATGTAAAATTGTAAGAAAGACACAGGCGCGATCTTCCGCATATTGTACTTCATCCGGTTCTTTCATCAAAACTCTTTTCAACAGATCGCTTGTGGTAAGCTGTATGCAAAGTGACCCAAACAATGCGGCTTCTCCGTTATCCTGCAAAAAGATTAGGTTATCCCGCAGAAAACGCTGTTCTTCCTCGGTGCGATATACACCCTTGGGCATAGCATCGCATTGCCGGACGGATTTTTCTCCACTTTCTTTCCAGCAGCCGCACCGAACAACATCTGCACCATGCTCCTGCGCCAACGCCATCAAAGACTCGCACATATCCGGCTCCACCCAGTCATCGCTGTCCACAAACTGAACATACGCCCCGGTGGCCACCCGCAGACCGGCCTTTCGCGCACTGGTGTTACCGCCGTTTTTCTTGTGAATCACCTTAATACGGGCATCCTTTTGAGCATAATCGTCGCAAATTTGCCCGGAACCGTCGGTAGAACCATCGTCCACAAGCAAAATTTCCAGATGCGGATATGTCTGGTTCACCAGACTGTCGATGCATTCTGCCAAGTAAGGCTCCACGTTATAAACCGGTACAATAATACTGATCAGTGGCTTTTCCATCGCTTTTACCCTTTCCCAAAACGTATCTCATCCATAATCAGCACTGCACTGTACGGTCTTTACCGGCACCGAAACGTACAAACTGTAGTGTGTCCTTCTTGGTGTTCACCAGCAGCACATCCCACAGTTCCTGCGTCACATGGTTTTGCAGGCGCGGCGATGTGACGCTGTTGTCGGGCTTTTTATCGGGGAAATATTCCATCTTGGCACAGCCGATGGATACAATGGGAATACCATGGTTGGTATCTACCTGGTCGCAATGGTTATGACCGTGGATCAGGGCCAATACCTTACAGTTTGCCTGGCTGCCCCGATATTCCGCCAACAACTCTACCAGTTTCGTACCATTCCTGATATCCTTACTCCAATAATGCATTTCGGGCAATGCCGGGCAATGGCTGAACACCAGCACCCGCCACCCGGCCGGAGTTGCCTCCAGTGTCTGCCGTACCCAGGTCAGTTCTTCATCGGGATACCCATACCGCGGATTAGCCCGATAATCATGGCTGAACAAAACCAGCATGCGCAGATTATGTTCCGGTACATCATAATAATACCAGAACGTATCCGGCTGACGCACTGCAGACGGGGGCAGCACATCTTTATACAGAACATCCTGCTCCTGCTCCGGCGTCATAGGATTGCGATTCCCGCTGAAATACGCAGAATCATGGTTACCAGGCACCACCAGCAACGGTTTCCCCAGTGCCTGCAGGTCCTGCAGGCAACGGCGGGTCATAATCGCCGTTTCTCTTGCAGGCAACACGCCATCCGTCAAATCGCCCAAATGGACAACGCCGTCCAGCGGTGCCTTATGGTTTACCGCTGTCAGGTTAGTCACCGTATCCCGCCAGAAACTATTGGTGGTATAATGGCTGTCCGCCATCAGTGCCAACTTGACGCAGCCGGTTGCTGCACGCACCTTCCACGCCGTATTGGCAATCTCATAGGCAAAGCAACGGCGCACTTTGGCCGTGGCCTGCTCCGGTGCCAGGAAACGCAGGATTCCATCCGCACGGGCTGCCTCACTGGCCGGGATGTCTTTGCCATCCAAGCGGCGCAGGCAGACGCGGAAGAAGCAGTCCTTCTCAAACGTGTACGTTTCCTGAGAGAAGTTCGCTTCGTCATAGTCCCGGTTATAGGTAACCCACGCTGCATCCCGGTCATAGCTGTAGGAATAGATCAGTTCCGGCGGAACCGCATCATTGTAAGTAGCCACCGCAAAGGCATAGCGCCGATCCAACAGCGTCAGGGTGCTTCCTGCTGGTGCTCGGCTGACGATGAGAGTAGTCATACGTGCCGGGTGACCGGTACCGTAACCACCATTGCGCATATCAATGGCGGTTTCTGCCTGCAGAAAAAGGGGCTGACGCTTATTCTTATTTTCGTATAACGGGCAATACAGTTCCGGCTGGTTGACAATGATGTCGGTTACAAAATGCTTTTCCAGTTCCGCCAGATCATAAGGCGTTCCCCGCGGCGGATAAGGATAAAACGGTTCCGCACTGTTCCACGCACGGATAGGAGCCTGGGTCCAATAACGCAGTTTATCCTCATCCAGATAATCCACATTGCAGTGAAGTGCGTCTGCCTGGGTAGATGCTTCCAGACCGCAGCAGTCTGTCAGTTTACTGGCCAGAATCCCTGTCTGGGCGGTCGGGTCCAGTTGCTTGATCCTGCGGACAGAATCAGGGTTAAAAGAAGAATAGACAATATAATCCGACAGACCTTTTTCAGCAGCCAATGCCAGAATTTTTTCTTCCATTCCTTCATAGGGTACGTTGCTGTTTTTCAGCTCGATATTAATGAGCAACCCACGCTCACGGCAAACGGGTGCCAACAGATCAAACACTTCCGCCATGGTAGGGATCTGTTCAGTCCATCCCTCAGGCCCTGCAATACGCAATGCTTTCAGCTGTTCCAGCGTAAAATCCTTGACCATACCACGACCGTCGGTGGTGCGGTTTACCCACTCATCATGGATCACCACCAGTTCTCCGTCCGCGGTCAGCTGAATATCCAGTTCAATCCCTGCAATATCATAGCGGCAGGCTTCTTCAAAAGCCAGCAGTGTATTCTCTGGATAACGGGTACAACACCCGCGATGCGCCCAAACGCGTACCATAATTAAGTCCTTTCCCACACGCCTCGCAAATTTTCTGCAACTGCATGTATCAACTCATTTTTCAGGAAATCAAGGTCTCCGGCAGCATGATTCTTCGTTCGCCAGCCCCTTCTCTTTTTTCACTTTATAGCGTCACATTTACGATTCTTCAAGCATTTTTTTATAGGCTTTTCTGTATCATCATACCCCATAGCGCTATAACTCGATAATACTATAGCACACGAGCGTCGTATTTTCAAATACATTTGCCCTTTTTTAGATTGTTTTGCATGATTTACCCGGCGCGTTTCAGGCTTTGACAATAGTAAAAACTCCCTCCACTCTGCCAAAAAATACCGCATGATTTTTTACAAACAAAAAGGCACTGCGACTATTGCCGCAGTGCTTTTTCACCTTTTACTTTTCACTTTGTTCTGCCAGAAAATTCCGGATTTCTTCATCCATCTCTCCAGCAATATCCCCGCCGGCCAGCCACACCTTGCCGAACCGGCAGGTCATGGCCATGCACTCTGCCATATGCCAACGTGGCTTCCAGCCGAAGGTGGATTTCAATAGGCTGCAATCCAGCTTCAGAAAGTTTGCCTCATGCGGGGCATTCGCCTCGGCGCGGTTTTCCCACCGGGCGTCCTCTCCCCAGGTGCGGCAAAACAGATCCACCAGTTCCCCGGTGGTCAGGCAGTCACACTCGTCGGGGCCCACATTGTAGTACCCCTGGAAGCGTCCGTCCTCGTACTGTTTTTGGGCAATCATCAGATAAACCGCCAGCGGCTCCAATACATGCTGGTAAGGCCGAGTGGAATGAGGGTTGCGCACCGCAATGGGCTGTCCCTTTTCCATCGCCCGCAGGCAGTCGGGAATGATGCGGTCCGCCGCGAAATCACCACCGCCGATCACATTGCCGGCACGCGCCGTGGAGATTGCCACACTGCCGTCCGCAAAGAAGCTGCTCTTGTAACTGTGAGTCACAAGTTCCGAACAGCTCTTGCTGTTGGAATAGGGGTCGAACCCATCCAGGGGCTCATCTTCCCGGTAGCCCCAGCACCATTCCCGGTTCTGGTAGACTTTATCGGTGGTCACATTCAGCACCGAGCGGGGTGCCCAGCCCTCTGCCTTGGCGCGGCGCACACATTCCAGCAGGTGCACTGTCCCCATGACATTGGTTTCGTAGGTCCCCAGGGGATCTCGATAGCTCTCCCGCACGATGGGCTGTGCCGCCAGATGCAGCACGATCTCCGGTCTTGCCTGGGAAAAAGCCTGCCACAAAGTGGCAAAATCTCGGATATCGCCGCGCACATCGGTCATATGGGGGGCCAGATCGGCATGGGAAAACAGGTCGGGCGCAGTCGGCGGGTCCAGGCTGTAGCCCGTTACGATTGCACCGGCGCCAATCAGCATCCTGCAAAGCCAGCTTCCCTTGAAGCCCGTGTGTCCGGTCACAAAAACCCGTTTTCTTTGATAAAAACGCAAATCCATGGATATTTCCTCACTCCTGAACAAGATCAGCCGTAAAATAGATCATTTTCCCAGCCAGTCCACCATCCCATTCGTGCTGTTCCACATTGGTATAGCAGTCAGGAATCATCTCGCGGGCCTGTTCCAGCGTCGGAGTATTCTCCTCATAGGTAGGGGACCAGGTAATCACAGCCTGCTCTCGCAGTACGCCGGCCGCCTGTGCTGCTTCCACAGAATTGCCCTGTCCCGTGGAAGTTTCGTACTCCCGGACAGGAACTGTTGTATCCCCCGCCTGCGGGCGGAAAATCCGGTCCTCATAATCCCAGTGCAGATTTGTCAGATAGAACCAGCCATCACGGTCCAGCACCACAAAATCATAGTTGGCGGGGTCATATTGCGTAAATATCGTCTGCAGTCCGCGGCGCAGGTAGCTGTACTGGTAGTTGTACACCATATAGTCGCCCATATGCCGGCCATCCACCTGACTGACACGCGCCATCGTGATCCCGCCGGTATCCACATCCGGGAACCACCACTTCATGACAGGGTCAATGCAGAAATACCCCTGCACTGCGAGCAAAAGGGCCAGGATTGTATTTCCAACCTGCTGAACCCGCGCATGAAACGTCTGCGCCAGCAACATCACCGCACAGAAAGCCAGAATCAGTTCAGTTACCATGCTGTAGCGCGGCAGCGTATAGGTAACGGCCAGGCAGGAGAAAAACAGATACATAATACCGCCTGCTACGGCTCCCAGCATCAGAATCACCGATTCCGGGTTCAATGCGGGCATCCGGCGCACACGGCGCCATACCAGGCAAATCAGTACAATCAGCAGCAACAGCCAGTCAAAATTGACAAAGACCAGTTCTTCCAGCTTGTACAGGCTGTAAGACCATGACCATCCCACATACCCCAGGTGTGTAGCGGAATGGTTTTGGAAAACCGTACGCAGGTCAAACCAGGACAGCGCCGGGTTGAACAGATAGGCAATGATTCCCAGGCCCATGCACAGCCCCGTCAGGCAGAACAGGCCAATCCGAGGGATTTTCAGCACAGCCCACAACCGCTTGCCTGTACCGGCTTCGCTGCGGGCACGGAATTCTCCCACCAGCGCCCCCACAAAAAAGCCAAAGACCAGTACAATGCCAAATTCTTTACTGGTGACAGTCAGCACACAGGTAAAAAGCATCAACAGGTAATAACGGCGGCTGTACGCCCAAATCACGCAAATAAAGAAGGAAGACAGCCCCACTTCCAGACTGGGATAGGAAACCATCCCCAAATACATGGGGCTGCACCCGAAAGCCAGGGCACCAAGGAATGCAACGTTTTGCTTGCATCCGGTATGGCGACGCAGCAAATCATACACACCACCGGCTGCTGCCAAAGATACCGCTGTTTGGAAAACCAAAAAGCTGTCAGCGTTTCCCGGCATAAAAAATTCCGGAATGGCAGCCAGCATAGCGAGCCCCCATGTGGGATGGTTGGCCAGACGGAATTTTGAAAACAGGTAGCCCGGATCAAAACTGAATGAGCTGCACGCCGCAGAGAGCTTACTATAATAGGTATAGCCATCATCCTGCAGCAGAGTATCCCACTGTGGCAACCTCAGCAGCACCATAATTGCAAACAGCAAGAAAAGCCAACGATTTTCAAAAAGCCAACGCTTGGGGTTTGGCTTTTGAAGCCAAACCCAGCCGACCAGAACCGCCAGCAGGCACAGCCCTGCCACAAGGGGAATCACCCCCACATGGGCGGAAAATCCGCCTGTACGCAGATATGTCAGAGTTCCCCCACAGGCAAAAAGAAATACCAGGACCAGAATCACCGTCGCTTGTCCCAACAGCGAACCCAGCCATTGCTTTTTTTGGATATGCATTCTATCCCCCAATATTATTTCGTCGCAGAAAAATGTTTCATCGTATCAATTTTTATTATAACACAGATCGCCGGTTGTAACAACTCAGTGCTTGACACGCGCGGCGTTGTACGCCCGAAGCATCAACACCGCATACCACAACAGTACGACACTGAAAATAACAAACGAAACGGAGGCTACCGCCATGGCATCCGGGAAGAAATGTGTAACAGTGTATACTGCAAGAGGAACAGCTGCCGCCACCGGCATTGCCTTGGTGGTTTGCCCGGCTTGCCGCAGCATCAAAACGGCGGTGAGCAACAAAAGCCACAAATCTACCGCCCGCAGTGCCGGCATCAGCCATACCCAGACCCCACCGCTTTGACTTCCGCACAGCACCAGTTCCAGAACCAGCTGCGCAATGCCGCACAACAGCGGCGCCACGCCGCGGCGAGACACCAGAAAGTATCCCACCACGGCCAGCACCGTGAGAGAAAGTTCCTGCAGCTGAGTATTTTCCGGCACAGCCAGCAGGGCGCGCCCCGCTGCGGATACGCCAATTAAAAGATAGGCAAGTGCCTGCCTGTTTTGTTTATCCATAGTATTCTCCTGTATGATTATTCACTGCAAAAGGGAACGTTTTGCCCCATTCCGTCGCTTCTTTTCATGATAACACGAACCGTCAGGGCTTGCAAGGCAACAAAACCGGGCGTATAATAGAATTCATTCCCATTTTGGAAACGAGGTTATTGGCATGGAATTTTCTCATCGGTTGGAACTGTTTGGCCCGGAGATCTTTGCCGCATTGAACGACAAGAAAGTTGCCCTGGAGGCAGAAGGCCGCCATCTGTATAATTTAAGTGTAGGCACTCCTGATTTTGCCCCTGCCGAACACATCAAACAAGCGCTGATCGAAGCGGCGCAGGATAACGAAAACTGGAAATACAGCCTGCGGGATCTGCCCGAACTGCTGCAGACTGTCTGTGAGTATTATAAGCGCCGTTTTCAGGTAGATTCCATCACGCCGGATCAGGTCATGAGCTTTTCCGGCAGCCAGGACGGCATCGGTCACCTGGGATTGGCGCTGTGCAACGACGGTGACGTTGTCTTACTGCCCGACCCTTGCTATCCGGTGTTTATGACCGGCTGTATGCTGGGTGGCGCCAAGCCCTGGTATTATCGTCTGACCAAAGAGAACCACTTTTTGCCGGATGTTTCCTCCATTCCGGAAGATGTGGCCCGTGCAGCCAAATTGATGCTGGTCAGTCTGCCGGCCAACCCGGTAGGCAGCATCGGCACCCCGGAACTGTACGCCGAGATCGTAGCTTTCTGCCAGAAATATGACATTCTGCTGGTGCACGACAACGCTTACAGCGATATCATTTTTGATGGTGCCCACGGTGGCAGCATCTTTAACACGCCGGGTGCCAAAGATTGTGCCGTGGAGTTTTTCAGCCTGAGCAAAAGCTTCAACGTAACCGGTGCCCGGATCAGCTTCCTGGTAGGCCGTCCCGATGTGGTAGCCGCCTGCAAAAAGCTGCGTACCCAGATCGATTTCGGTATGTTCCTGCCCATCCAGAAAGCCGCCATTGCTGCCATGACCGGACCTTTGGACGGTGTACAGCGGCAGTGCGCCGAATACCAGCGCCGTCGCGACGCCCTGTGCGGCGGACTGCGTGCCATTGGCTGGCATGTACCGGACAGCCACGGCAGTATGTTTGTCTGGGCCCCCATCCCCACCGGCTACGCCAGCAGTATGGAATTCTGCATGGAACTGATTGAAAAGGCCAACGTGATCTGCACACCGGGGTCCAGCTTTGGTCCCAGCGGCGAAGGGTATGTGCGTTTTGCACTGACCATGCCCGTGGAACAGATTCAGGAAGCCGTTTCGGCCATTGCCGCCAGCGGTATGATTCACTGATCTGTTGTTATCCTTGTATTTATTAAATAGTTAAAAAAGCAGCCCGCCGCTTTGCGACGGGCTGCTTTTTTGCAGACATTACTGCGCGCTTTCCCTTACAGCCGCACGTAATTCTTTCTGGATGGCCGGTGTAACAGCAACCTTCTTCAGCAACGAAGACAACAGCTCCGGCACCTGCTCTGCCGGAAGCTGATCTGCCACGACCGTCGCCAGGTACTCTGCGTGAGACATGGCCGGCTCAAATGTACGCGCGTACGTCTTGCCGCTGCGCACAAAGCCCACCTCGCGCAGAACGCCTTTTTCCATCAGACTGTTCAACATGGAAAAAATCGATCTTTCTTTCCACTTCCGATCCACACAGGTGGATACTACTTCCGTTTGCGCCATCGGATGATCCGCCTGCCAGAAAATTTCCATTATCTGCTGTTCACTTTTTGTCAGATGCACGCCACTCTACTCTCCCTCGTTATATGATACTTAGATAGTATCTGCTTTTGATTGAAATGTCAATGTATTTTGCACAAATTTTATCGGTTCTCTTTGTTATTTAATAATTTTTTCATATTTTTTCACACTTCGGAAACACCCACGTAACATTCCACAATTTTATCGGTATATCGAATGTTTATTATTCATTTTTTTATCATTTTTTATCGTTTTTTTCTTCTTTTTTCTTTGAAACCGCTGTAAACATAATTCCATAATTTTTTTGTTTTTTCAACAACAAAATATGGATTTTCAGCTCATTTACACTTTTAACATGTATTTATCGACTCCATTGCTGTGATAAAACCTCCAAAGCACGCTTTTCAATGCGGGAAACATAGCGACACGCCTATTGTAAACGATGCCCTTTAAGAAATTGCCTCCAACTCATGGAAGCGGAATTTGATAATGATCTCTTTTTCCTCGGTCAGCTCCACCCGTTCAATGAGGTTGACTAGCAGTTCCCGACTGGTCAGTGCCGAGTCCAGAAACTGTTTCACCAGCGCCTTGGCTTTTTCTTCGGTGTTCACCGGTTGCTTTGCCTGTTCTTGTAGGCTCTTCAGCCGATCTTCCAGAACTGTGCGATCCATCTTGACTTTCTGATAGATGCGTTGAAAGTCCTCTTCGGAGAGCAGGCCGTTCAACCGGTCCATGTACATCTGATCCAGATTGGTGGTCAGTGCAGTGATTTTGGATTGCAGCGCTTGCATCTCCGCTTCACAGCTGGACTCCTTGCTGGCGTTCTCCACCGCTTCTTCTGCAATCGGGCGCAGCCGGTCAGGGTTCAGATAGGCCTGGCAGACCTCCCGCACCTTGGCGAGTACGACGTCATTCACTGTTTCTTCTTTGATGGAATGACAGGTGCAGACACCTGCCTTGGTGAATCGCTGATAGGTCCGGCAAACAAAGAACAGGCGATCCTCTCCGGCGGCATTCTTTCGGTTAAGCACCGCCATGGGATAGCCGCACTCGTGGCAGAAAATCAGTCCTTTCAGCAAGAAGTCGTAGGTCCGGCTTCGGGTGTGCTTGCGGCTGTTTACCAGCATCTGCACTTTCTGAAAAGTCTCCGGGTCAATGATCGGCTCATGCGTTCCTTCCACTACAACCCAGTTTTCCGGTGATTGCCTCAGACACTTCTTGGATTTGTAGCTGATCTTCACCATACGTCCCTGCACCATATTGCCGATGTAGGTCTCGTTTTTCAGCATTTCGGAAATCCGCTCGCTGCTCCATAGGCCGGTGTAGGGGCCGGGATTACCAACTTTCCAGCCGCAGTAGGTGGCTGGTGTTGGGACACCTTGCTCATTGAGCGTGGTCGCAATCTTGCGGCAGCTCATACCAGAAAGGGCTAAAGCAAAGATGCGCCGCACCACCGGAGCTACTTCCTCGTCAATGATGATCTTGTTTTTCTCCGTTGGGTGCATCTTGTACCCGTACATGGGCTTGCCGCCGATGAACTGCCCCTTCCGCTGCTTATCCCGCTTGACGCTCTTGATCTTCTTGGAGATGTCCTTGGCGTACATGTCGTTCATGATGGCACGGAATGGGGTGATATCGTTGGCGGTAGAGTCCACGCCGGTATCAATGCCGTCCAGCAGGGAAATGTACCGCACCCGGTGCTCCGGGAAGTACCTCTCCATATAGTGGCCGGTCATGATATAATCACGTCCCAAACGGGAAAGGTCTTTGGTGATGACCATATTGACCTTTTTGGTTTCAATGTCGCCAATCATCCGCTGGAAACTGGGACGGTCAAAGCTGGTGCCGCTCCACCCGTCATCCACATAAGTATCAAAGACGGACAGACGGTGCTGCTCTACAAACTCTCGCAACAAAGATTCCTGGTTTTGCACGCTCTGGGATGGTCCTTCGTTTTCATCCTCCTTTGATAGTCTGATGTATAAAGCCACATGGTAATCCATGGGGTTGCTTATCTCTAAATACATACCATACCTCCAGAGATAAGCGGCCATTCATCGATATTATTGTATCGTGACTTTTCCATATCCGGCAAGGATGCGGCGAAGATACAGCCGAAAGGACTCTTCCAGAAGCTCCGGCAGTGCTCTCTCGGCTGACTCAAAAACACAACGTACAACAGGAGCGTTTTTCGGCATGGTATCATCCTCCTTTACGATATAGAAAAGAATATGTGTAAATCTGCTAAGCATTGCCTGTCCATTGAAAAAGGCATAAAAAAATCGCCACCCGTTTGAGTGGCGATGAGAGTTGCTTATGAAACAGAGGAAGCATTTGTACAGATTGTGTCCCAATCGGATACCCCATAGTTTCGCATAGCATCCGCTGCAATCAAGACAGCAAATACATAAGGGCGAATCCACCCATCGCTGGCGCTGCTGAGGATGGATTGTATGGTCAGGTCATCATCCAGCTGCAAGCGAATTTGAAGAAGCTCTTTTTCGGTTTGGAACAATCCCGCAAATTCGTTTGGGGCTTCCTCCTCGATAGAGAACGTCTGTGAGCTGTGCAGGATTTGTGTTGCTTGTTGGTATAGGGCGATAGTACTGAAATCGTGAATGTCCGGTAATTTCATAGTTTTTACTCCTTTTCAAGAATTGTGTTGATGGTTTCGGAGCTTTTGAGTTTTGTTGAAAAATCAAGGTGGACATACAAATCCGCAGTCGTTTGATAAGTGCTGTGTCCCAACCACTGCTGTACTTCCAGCAACGGGACCCCAGAGGAAATCAAAATCCCGGCACAACTATGGCGCAGGTCATGAAACCGTATCTTCCGCAGGTTATTTTTCTGCAAAAAAGACTGAAAGCGGCCGCTCAACTGATCGGGACGGAAAGGGACACCGCTCTCGTCTAAGCAAAGCCAACCGCTTTCCCGCTGATACTGGCGTAATAGGGGGAGTATATTTTCCGGAATGGGCAAGGTCCGATAACTCGCCTTTCGCTTCAATACTTCCCGGCTGTGTACTTTGCTTTTTCCATGCAAAGATGTTTGCGTGACTGCACAGCGGACAGAGAGCAATTTACGTTCCAAATCCAGAGCTTCCCAGCGAAGTCCCAGTACCTCACTGCGCCGCAGACCAAATACAAGAGCCAACGCCACAGGAAGCTCCAGAGTTTGTCCATGGAGTAGATTCAAAAGCTGGGAAGCTTCCTCGGTGGAATAGGTCTGCGGCAAAAAATCAGCTTTGCGAGGTTTGGATGCCTGCCTTGCCGGATTTGCTTCAATCAGGCCAAGAGCAACTGCTTTTTCCAACGCAGTGTGAATGTTGGCATGATGGCGCAAAACACTGGTTGGGGAAAGTCCTTTGTGAAGCAGCCAGTCATAATAGCTTGTGATGTCTCCGGTTGTCAGAGTCTGAAGTGTAATCTGTCTTTCTTCAAAGTATGGGATGATGGATCGTTCGACAACCCGACAGTAAGATGCAAATGTTGTAGGTGCTACGGTGGAGCGAATTTGTGCCAGCCAATCTCGCATAAAGTCGGAAAACATGGGCCCATGTTGTAGGTCATGTTGCCGTTCTTTCGTAAATGCTCTACGCAGATCCAGCAGCATCGCCTCTGCCCGCCGTTTGTTTCCTTTTTCCTTCAAGTGGGTTGTCACCGATTTTGTTCGCCGTTTCCCCGTGCTATCTTTGTAAGATAAAATCATCTGCCAATATCCATTTTGCACACGCAAGTGTCCAGCAACCATATATAAAACCACCTTTCCTAATATTGGTGATCTTATGTTACTATGGCCACCAGGCGAGTGGTCAGACGAAGCAGACTCAAAATCCGTTATGTATAACAAGGCTGTGGAAAAATCCACGGCCTTGTTTTGCTTCTCCAAAGGGAGCATCACTCAAACGATGCACTATTTTTGATTGATGAAATGAGCGATGCATGATATAATAAAATCACTCTATTTCGATTATGAGGTATTGGAATGAGAAACAAAAGGCCTCCTTTTGAAATCACAAACCGGATGATTGACTATGTAGCGGAAATCGCTGAACTGCTCGGAAAACTGAATGTGACAGACGCGCTTTCTTCAAATCCTACTTTGCGCCGCAGCAACCGAATCCGCACCATACATGGGTCGTTGGCAATTGAGCAGAACACCCTTTCCTTGGAGCAGGTAACGGCCGTACTGAATGGGAAGCATGTCTTGGCACCCCCAAAGGATATTGCCGAAGTCAAAAATGCCTATGAAATTTATGAGCGGCTTGATGAGCTTGATCCTTATTCTGTGGACGACCTGCTGACGGCCCACGGCATTATGACTCGGGGCTTGGTTGAGGAATCCGGCATGTTCCGAACGCGACCCGTAGGCGTAGTAGATAGCGATGGGCATGTCTTGCATTTCGGTACGCTTCCACAATATGTTCCTGATCTGGTCATGGAGTTGCTGGACTGGGCAAAGACCAGCGAGGTGCATATGCTGATTCGCAGCTGTGTGTTCCACTATGAGCTGGAGTTAATCCATCCCTTTGCCGATGGAAACGGGCGAGTGGGCCGCCTGTGGCATACGCTGCTGCTCTCCAAATGGAATCCAGCCTTTGCCTGGCTCCCAGTAGAGTCTATTATCCACGACCGCCAGCAGGAGTATTATGATGCTATCAACGCCTCCAATGATGCCGGAGAGTCCACGGTATTTATCGAGTTTATGATGTCAGCCATCAAAGCATCACTCATGGATGCGATTAGTACGAGTGATGAAATGAGCGATGGGAAGATGGATAAGGCTACGATGCGCTGGAAGCAGATTGAGAAGTTTCTGGAAACACGTCCCTATATTATGAATGCAGATGTTCGGTCGATTTGCGGTGTTTCTGCGGCTACTGCAAATCGAATTCTTTCAAGTTTAGTTACAGAAGAAAAGATTATCAAAATTCGCAATAGAAATCATTGGGTATATAGATTGCCTTAAAAAGGAGAACAACTATGGAATTAATGCAGTTACCTCTTTATGTCGGTTTTGAAAGTTCGTACGAAGATATCGTGTATAGCTTTTTTAGAAAACTCCTCAATGATCGAGGCTACTCTTTTAAGGTTAAACGAACTGGCTTTTGGGAAATTGATGGTTTGCTCCCATCTTACTCCTCTGGAAAAAAGGGACGTGGGTCTTGCGATGGATATATCTTTTCTGCATCCGACTATGCATCGATGCTTGGCCTTATCGAGCTTGAAACCACAGGGAAGTTGGATCAAGGCATATCTCAAATACGCACATACGCACAAGGCTTTTCGTCTAAAAAACTCACAAAAGAAGAAGTTGAGATTGTAAAGCAAATCAAAAATCGTGAACTATATTTGATTGTTTTTGACGGACAAATATTGTATTTGTCGACTTATAATCTTGATAGCAAAAAGGAAACAATCATTTTCAACAAAATTAGTGTTCCTGATAACCGAATCAGCGTTTCTCGAAAGCTGATAGAGCTTTTCCCTGGTGAAGAAGCATTAAATCGAGAAACCGATGAAAAGGCAATAATCAGTGAAATTGCAAAGATCATTCGGGGACATGAAAAACTACAGCGAAATAAAGCTTTGCTTATGACAATTTTGGCATCAATGTATGGAGCAACAAAGCAATCAGAATACGCTAAAGCAGAAAGCAATCTTAAGTCTTCTCAAGTAGAATACGATGTAAAGTTGTATGATACTTTTCAGAAATTTACCAGTGATATTACAGATTCTAGTGATCTCGAGAAAATTCCTGTTCTTTACGAAAAAACTGCTTCAAAACTTTTCGAACTGTCACAGGATAGAGGCATGGATCTATATGGCTTTATATACGAAGAACTTGCCAGCAAGGAAAGCAAAAAGGAACAAGGAGAATACTATACCCCTCGTAGAACAATAAGGCCGTTAATCCGAGGCGTCTACAACAACTACTTAAATTGGTCCGAAGATGAATTAGAAGATAAAATAGTATTTGATCCTTTTTGTGGCTCTGGTGGTTTTTTGTATGAATACATTTCATTCATGAAATCGAAATTTGGTCTCAACAAGAAAAAAATTGATAATATTGCGCAAAAGAGCATTTGGGGTGTTGATAAGAATATCGTCCTAGCTGCTTACTTAAATCTTTTCCTTGTTGGCGATGGATCTGCCAATATTCATCGTGTAAAGACTTCAATCAACTGGCGTCGAAACTTTATGTATGGAAATTCAGAAAAAGACAAATTCAAAGTCAAGAAGATTACAGATCCATACACTATGAAGTTTAACCTCAAAAACTCAAATTCTGATTTGAATGTGCTATATAAAATGTATATTGACAAAAAGTATCAATACGATATTGATAAGCAATTCGAATACTTTCAGAATGATAATGATCCTCTGAGCGATTTTTTGTTGAGCGAATCTTCTCACAAAGAAAAGTTGAATCCTCTTGATTACTATGGTTGTGTAGATTTGCTTCTGACAAACATCCCGTACGGAAAAGTAACAGAAGCCAATGAACAATTTATTGAAAACGGTACAGCAATATATGGAAATTCACTTGAGGCGAATGGGCTCCGTGAATGCATTGATTTTTTGAAGCCCGCAAAATTAAAAAATGGAAAAGTTATAGAAGAGGGAGGAATCGCGTTAGTCATTGTTCCAGACTGTATTTTGGAAAACCCTTCTCACAAAGCTATCCGGGATTATATGATATCTAGGTGTAATATACTCTCCATTATTGGGCTCCCTCCATATACATTTGCCCCCTATGCTATGGAAAAAACATACGCAATTGTTATGCAAAAAATTGCACCTGAGTGTTTTGATTACCAAAGAGCTTTAGATGTAAAATGCTTTATGTATTATTCACTGTGCGATGGAAAGGCCAATTCTCAAAATAGATACCGAACTGATTTGCTAACTAAGGCGAATGTTAATCTACCAAGTGGAAAAAGTAGAGAGGTCGTTGAATTCCTACATAATGACTTTGAGCCTTGTTTTGATTCGTTTGAGGAAGACCAATACATCTACAAATCAAAACTCGAGTGGGCTTGGGATTATACATTTGCCAGCAAGAACTTAACATGGGATCAGCTCCGAATAACAGAAAACTGGACTGAACGCGGTTGGAAAAAAGAAGTCGGTCAAAAATGGGGCTACTTTGATTTGGTTCGATATGAACGAGAAATCGAAAAAACGGTCAAGATGAATTCGCTAGAGGAAAAAATCAAAACCTTTCTTTCCAAAAAGATTAGCGAAGGTGTTGATATTGAGGAATCGTATCTTGGAGAAGATAATTATCTTCATTTTTGTTCTGAATTCATCCAAAATACCCACTTGTCTCCTAAAGAAAAGGCGAAACTTGAAACATTAACTATGATTAAACGCACCTTTGTTTTAGGTGATGAGCAGTTACAACTGATTGTATTAGAAAAAGTTCCCGATGTGGATTTGAATCCCGACAGTCCCAGATATTTAGGGAAGAAGGAACTTTCAATCGATATGGAATCTGTTTTTAACAAGCTTCAAAGTATGGCTCCATTTACGGAATCGCAACTAGTAGATTTCTTTAGAAATAAGTTTACTTCTGAACGTTATACAACCAGTAAATTGTTGAATAATTTTGATATTATTCAGGGTGTCCAGTTTTCAAAACGAGATGCATATTTGCATCCGGGCTCTACTCCAGTATTTACTGCCGCAACAAATGGACCGGCTTATTATGTCGATGAAACAATTCCAAACAAAGTTAAAGTAAAAGGACCGTCACTTATCTGGAGCCGGAAGGGAGCAAAAGCCGGAACGATTCAGCTATTTGATCAAAGCAGTTATTTTTTCATTTCTGATGTGTCAGGCACCATACGGCCTAAGGAGGAGTCAAGTATATATTCGCTTACCTTTTTCAAATACTACATTGCGGGACAAGTACGTAGAGAACTGCAGTCCAAGTCAAACAACGCACAGTTAAATAAGTCAAAATTAGAAAATTTACAAATCTATATGCCCGATGACACAGAGGAAATCGGTAAACTTATTTGTGCCAGCCTGATTGATTAAAGATAAACGGCCACTTATCTTATTTCCTGCCCTGTTTACAATAACGAGGGTGCTGTCATAAACTGATCGAAGCCCGGAAAGCCTGATATAGACAGGCTTTCCGGGCTTCGTTTACATTAGTGGCGTCGCTATACATAACTGCGGCTGATCCCCAACCTTTGGGCTACTTCCTGCTGCGTACAGGGCTTCTGCCCCTGCAAACCGTATCGCATTGTCAGCAGTTCCCGCTCCCGTGGCGGCAATTTTTCCACCAACTTGCGCAGGTGCACTGCATCGGCGCGGTTTTCGCACCGGTCCTCCATCACCGTAGGGTCCGGCAATGTGTCCGCCAGGGTCAATTGCCCTTCACTGCCTTCCAACGGTTCCTGCAGCGAAATTTGCGTTCCTTCCCGCCGGGTACGGCGCAGTTCCATCCGCAGCTCGTTTTCAATGCAGCGGCTGGCATAGCTGGAAAATTTGCTGGTTCGCAACGGATCAAAGGTATCCACAGCCTTGATCAGGCCGATGGTACCGATTGAGATCAGATCATCCTGAGATGCCGTAGCTGTATAATACTTTTTGGCCACATGCGCCACCAGACGCAGATTATGGCGAATCAGTAGATCCCGTGCCCGGGCAGCGTCTGCACCGCCTGTACGCAGTGCTGCGAAAGCAGCTTTTTCTTTGGCCTGTGACAACGGCCGCGGAAATGAACCGCTTTCCAGATGCAGTGCAAGATACAGAATATGACCGGCCGCAGCCTGTAAAAAAAGACCCAGAATTTCCAGCATACTACCCACCCCCTGGCCCAGAGTATGCAGTCCCTGCCGCCAATATACGTCAAGATGGGACAACGGCTGCTTTTCCCCTGCCCAGAATACTTAAAATATGATACACTATCCACAAGCCAATTTCCATTATCAACATATATTGCTCAAGGAGGTTCTATCATGAAACGAATCCTGGTAACCGGTGCCGACGGCTTTGTGGGAGCCCGCATCATGGAGCAATTGATGGGACCAGCCATAGAATTCCTCCCTTTTCCACCCGGCAGAATGGCCGGTATATCCCGGGAAGAGTTGTGTGAACTGGTCCTGCACCTGCAGCCTAATGCACTGATTCATACAGCCGCATTATCCGACACCGGATACTGTGAAGCCCATCCGGAGGAATCCTACCGGGCCAATGTTTCCGTTCCCCTATGGATTGCCGAGGCTGCCGGGGAACTGAACGCCAAACTGGTGGCCTTCAGTTCCGATCAGGTATACGCCGGTTTGCAGGATACCGGTCCCTTTGAAGAAGATCTTCCCCTGCACCCTGCCAACGTCTATGGCCGCCACAAACTGGAAGCCGAACAGCGGGTGTTGGAGCTTTTGCCTTCCGCCGTTTTGCTGCGGGCCACCTGGATGTATGATCTGCCCGGGTACGGGCTGCCCATCCGCGGCAATCTTATCCTGAATTTGCTGCGGGCCGCCCTGCACAACGAACCACTGCGTTTTTCCTGCCGGGATTATCGCGGCGTGACCTATGTACGGCAAGCCGTCGAAAATCTGCTGCCTGCATTGGAGCTGCCGGGCGGCGTTTACAACTTCGGCTGTGAAAACAACTACGATATGTATACCACTGCCCGGCATTTCTGCACCGTACTGGGCATTACACCGCCCCTGGAAAAAGCCGACTGGCCCCGCAGCCTGCGGATGGACTGCCGTAAAGCCCGCGAGGCAGGAATCGTGTTTGACAGCACCTTTGACAATGTGACCCGCTGCCTGCAGGATTACGGCGTAAGTACCCTGCTATAAAAATGCACACCCCGTATTTCGGAACAACCGAAATACAGGGTGTGCTTTTTGCTTGTTAATCAGGCAAGAGGGCGTTTTGCCGTCCCCTTACCGGGAAAGCATCAGCGGCCGCGGAACCAGATCACCGCCACTGCAACCAGTGCAGCAACAGCCAGTACGCCCAGTACAATCGCAATCACCAGCGATGCATTCAGTCCACCGGTCTGTTCCTGTACAGTCTGTTCGGGCGTTGCGGTTTCAGCCACATCCTCGGGCGCCGCAGAAGGCGCCGGGGCGGCGCTTGCCTGCGGCGTGGAGGAAGGTTCCGGCGAAGCGCTGGGCTTCGGGGTAGCCTTTCCACCGGACGGCTTGCTGCTGCCAGACACCGTCGAAGTGGTCCCCTGTACAACCTGGACCGGTGCCGACGTGCCTACCGGAGAGGTAGAGACTTCCGGCGTGGGAGCAGGCGTCTGCGCTGCCGTACTCTGACTGGAAGAAGAACCGCCTCCGGAAGAGGACTGCCCGTTTTCGTCGGGTGCGGCGGGCGTCTGGGTCGGCACGGGAGTTTCGACGTCTGCCGTGCTCAGGTCCGCCGATGCAGCGGCAACCGCAGTGGTTTCCGCTTTGCCGTAGGCAGCGTTCACCAGTTCCAGGGAATCCTCCACCACATGGACGGTGGCAATGGTCCCGGGGGCAGCATCCAGCTGAATCTCGCCCAGGGATACCGTCCCATCCTTCAGCAATTCATCCCGGCCCGCAATATAAACCGTCAACCGGCCGGTTTCCTCGTTGTAACGATACTGCTGCACACTGCTGGTCAGCCCATCGTTAAAATCAAACTGTGCTTTGGCACCATTGCTGCTGTCCACCTGAAAACTCAGGCGCAGCGCCGTCACATCCTTGGCTGCCTCCTGGGGCAGCGTCAGGCTGACAGAGGCTTGGCTGCCATCTGCATTCATTGTCACCGTGCCATCGGTCCCCTGCGCTGCGACAGGCAGTGCCGTCAGCGTCAGGGCTGCCCCCAACAGCAGGGTGGCCAACCATTTTTTCATTGTATTCTCCTGTTCTGTCAATCAGCGCTGCCAATGGTAATGGAAGGCAGCGGTTCGGGCAGCTCGACCGGCAGTGTATCGCTGGTCAGACGCTGACCCACGTTGGTAGTGGCTTCGTCCACACGGTACAGTTCCGCGCGCACCGTTTCCGGCATCGTCATGCCTTCCAGTGCATCGGGCTCGATCCAGTAGACCCAGTAGCCTTCGCTTACATCGCCCAGCAGCCCGTTTTTCGGGTCCGGTGCCAGGATGATCTGGTGCGCCACGGTATTGCCCTCGGCATCCAGACCGCCCACGATCTCACCGTTCTGGTCGTAGAGCAGCACCACATTGTAGGCGGGATTGCCCTTGTAGCTGCCCGTAAAGACCAGGGAGCCCTGCGGGATCACATCGCCCTCGCCATCGGCATACTTATAGTCGCTTTCCAGCGTACCGATGCCGTTTTCCAGCAGTTCCACATTGTCGCCGGTGGGGCCCAGAACATCCAGCTCGCTGATGGAAACAGCGCTGCCGGTGGGCGCCTTGACGATCAGACGCAGCTGCGTGGCATCGTAGGTGCACAGCCAGGGCTTGCCCTCGGTGTTGGGGAAGTATACGGTATTTACCGTATCGCCGGCAAAGGTGCCGGTGGCCAGCGTCTGCCAGCTGCTGCCGTCGGTGCTGATCTGGATCTCGTAGTTCTGGATCGCAGTTCCGCTGGTGACCGTGTACTTGAAGCCGGTCACGGCCAGCGTCTTGTGGAAGTTCAGCGTAACGGTAGCCTCGCCCTTGGCCTGGCCCGTGTAGGTGGTTTCTTTCTTATTGTCGATGACCTGGGTGATGGCAGAAACCGGATCGGGATCACAGGGGTCCTGCTCGGTCGCATCCGGCGTGGTATCCTGCTCCGAAGTCATGTTGGTGGTAACCGTCCACTGGCTCTTATCGTAGCTGCCGTCGTGGCTGATCTTGACCGCGGGCAGCGTCAGGGTCTGGGAACGGTTGAGGAACTTGTCGATGGCCGTGATCTGGTAAGCCACGGCGCGGTTGTTGATGGTGGTGACCGTATCGGTGTAGCTGTCACCGGTGGTGAAGCCCACCACCTGGGCATTGGCTTCACCGTTTTCGTAGGTCACACGGGTGATCTCGTACCCCAGCAGCAGATCGGAATCCACCGTGGAAGCCAGCGTCAGATTCACCTGGTTGGCGGTCTTTTCGTCCACCACCGCAGTGGTGCCCTCGGTCAGGACATCCTTGCCGGCAATGGTCGCATCGGCACTGTGGGTAAAGCCATAGGTGCGTGCATCGTCATTGACGTAATACAGCGCGCGGGTTTCCGCCTCAAACTGAGCCATATAGGCAGCAGTCGTGGCATCGGGAATCAGACCCCAGCGAACAAAGAAGTCCGTCAGGTCTTTCTGCGCTGCCGCAGAGGCCAGCCGCATGAAGTTCTGGTTGGCATCGCCGCCCAGGCTCAGTTTGACACCGTCCGGTGCAGGTGCCGAAGCCGTATTGCGGGCATAGGTATCCACGCGGGCATAGAAGCGGCTTTCCAGCAGATCATTGTAGTTATCGTAGATCTGGTATTCGTATCCCTTATCATAGGCAAGGTGCAGCTGCCAGTACATACCCAGCTGGGTAAACACGTCGCCGGCTGCGCCGGTGGTGCCGCTGGTCACCTTGCTGTAAATGGCATCATAACCGAAGCGCATGCCATCGGAAGTCTGGGAAATCTGGGCAAAGTAGTTGTTGGTCACTTCCGCCACCGCATACTTGCCCTGGTTGATGTTATGGCCGATCTCGTGGGCAATGCCCCAGCCGAAGTAGTTACCGCTCTGGTAGCTGCCGTCCTCGTTGAGAACGATGGGGTTGCCTTCCGCCAGGCCGGGCACAGAGCCCCAGCCGATGCCGATATGATTGCCTGCCGCATACATGAACGCGCCGGCAAACATACGCATATAACGGATATTCAGGTGCTGGGCCGGCAGGCGGTTGGTGTTGCCTGCGCCCTCCAAGTTGGTAAGACCCTTATGCTGGTAGAACAGGATCATCATCTGATCCATGGCATCCACAGAGTTGAGCAGACGGGCCGCCTTCTCGCTGGTTTCTCCGGCGCCCAGGCCTGCCAGCAGCTGGCTGGCCGGTACCGAGTACATCATCTGATCCAGCAGCACATCGGTGGTGTTGAGGATGCATTTCTCCGCATTGTAGGCCGTATCGGCATGCAGGGTGCCATGCTGCGCTTCCAGGCCGGCGGTGTAGCTTTCCAGTTCTTCCACATAGGCCGTCACGCGGGCTTCCCGTTCACCGGCATCATCAATGCCGTACAGGTCCAGCACCGGGATCTGCACACCGCCGCTGACACGTACCGAGTACTGGTCCGCACTGTTGTTGCCGGTGTACTGCACATACAGCGGGCCGCCGTGTTCGGCGTCAAAGGTGACCAGTTCCGGCACCATGATCTCGTTGCAGCCGATCTTCAGCGCAATGGATTTGGAGAGCTGGCCGTACTCGGCATTATACTGGGTCACAACCAGCTGCAGGGCCGCGTTGCTTCCGGTAGTGCCGTTGTTGCTGCCTACATAAATGACCAGTTCTTCCCCTGCCTGGGCGGTGACACCCAGCGGCTGCCAGGCATTCAGGCCGGTAAAGCCCAGATGTCCGTCCTTCTGCGCGGTGATACCGGTATGGACCTGTACCACATCCTGCAGCGAGGCATTCAGCAGACCGCGGGCATTATCCAGTTCCCGCTGCAGCTTGTCACGGTCGGGATGATACTCACCACTGACCTCGTCCGGGGTATCCAGACGGGTCTGCAGTGCCTCGATGGTGCTTTCCTCCACACCTTCGTTCAGGGTCAGGTGCAGATCATCAGCATACAGCGCGAAGATATCATCTTCCAGGCTGTCGTAGGTGTAGAACCGCATCTCGGCAATGCTGACGGGACGCACGTTGTAGGTATGACCCACGCAGACACGCAGGTAATCGGTAGTAACGCCGCCTGCGATCTTGATGGTGTAATAAGAGCGGCCGCCATCGCTGTGCTTGGTGATGCTGACCCCGGGCACGGTGTATTCGTTGCCGTCTTCTCCGTGGGCATACACCACCACGCGGCCATAGTAGCCGATATCCTCGGACTGCGCCAGCGAAATGCTGCCGATATGGTACGCCTGGTCGAAGGTGACGCGCACGCCGCCCTCATCGGGGTAAGTGGCACCGTCATCCCAGTCGTTGACGCCGTACCAGGAGGCGTAGTCGTTATCCACCACGCCCCAGGCGGTGGTGCTTTCGGAATCCAGCGGGCTGTCCTTCATGTAGCCGCCCTTGCGGGTGACAGACTGAATATGTGCCGTCACTTCACCGGCAGCGCCCGGCGTATTGATCAGGTTGTAAGCCGGCATCTTGACCGGGCTGACATTGGCCGTGGAGATGCTGGAAACCAGCGAAGCAGGACCTTCGCCCAGTTCGTTGACACCGGTCACATATACTTCATACCGGGTGTTGTTTTCCAGTCCCTGGATGGTATAGCTGTTGGTGGCAACACCTTCTACCTTGATAAAGTCGCTGTCGCCATCTTTGCGATAGTACACATTGTAGGTGCCGGTGTCCTTCATGTTGGCCCAGGAAGCCTCAATACGCTGGAACCGTCCGTTCAGCGTCAGGGCATCCGGTGCCGGCGGCAGCTTGTCCGCCTTGGGGGTCACGTCGACGGCAGCACTGTAACCGCTGCGCCATTCGCCGTTCACCGACTGGACCTGTACCGCGTAATGAGTATTATTCTGCAGCTTTTTGCCGCCGAAGGTGGCAACGCTCAGGCTGGTGGAAGCAGTACGCACGGTTTCGGACTGATCCCCCTGGCTGATCAGAACCTCATACCCGGTCACATTGACCGCGGGGTCCCACTGCAGCGTAAAGGACTGGTTGCCCGGTTCCGCCTTCAGGTTCTGGGGAATATCCATCTGCGGCGGGGGAATGTGGCTTTCCATATCGTTGAGGAAGTCCACCTTGGTGATCTCGGCCAGGTTGCCCTTGTTGGAAACCGCCGTCACTTTGATGGTAACTTTCTTAACAGCGATCTGGCCGCCGAAATCCACCACAATGGAGCCGTCGCTCTGCACATATGCGCCGCCGGCGCTGCGTGCCATGCGGGCACCGCCCTCCGAAATGGCAATGGTGGTCTCCAGGCTGCCATCCTCACCGTAGACGAGGACTTCGCCGCCCACCACAGCGCCGTCGCTGTTGACCGGGGTCTGCAGGACCAGACCGCCCATCTGAATGGCGGTGTCTTCCTCCTGGCCGAAATCAAAGCTGACGGATACCGGGTTTTCCTCCGAGATTGCTTTCTCGTTGGAGGATTTCAGTCCCACTTTGTTCTCACCGGTCAGCAGGTCCTCCACCGTACCGGTGGCCAGGACCGTGCCCTCTTCCACAGCGGGCTGGGTGAGGGTTTCCGGGATCTTTTCGGTAATGGTGGACAGCACAGCCGTGGTATCGCTCAGGCTGTCGGCCAGCATCTGCAGGTCTACCAGATTCACCGTTCTGTTGCCGTCCAGGTCGCCGTTTTCGGCGGTGCCCTCCTCCATTTCATCAATAAGGAGGTTCGCGTCGCTCTGTTCCAGACTGCCGTTGCCGTTCACATCGCCGATGCGCAGCACACCGGGGTGTGCGGAACTGTATGTATCGGTGGCCAGTGCACCGGTGGAAAGCTGTATCGCGTACAGCAGGTTATCCACCGTGATGGTCTGGGTGTATGCGGCGAACCCGTCTCCGGATACCGTGAGGGTATATTCCCCGGCCGGCAGATTGCTGAAACGCACCTCTGCCTGTGCGGGTACACCGCTTTCACTGTCGGATACCGGCAGCGTCAAAGTTTTTTCCTGCGGCACAGCCCCGGAAACATTTTGCTTCAAAACCACTTGCAGGTTCACAGCCCGTTCCAGCGGAAGGCCTGCCTGTACGCAGACTTCCACACCGGCCGTATCCTGTACAACTGCAGGCTGAATCGCTTCCTCATCCAGCAGCGCCGTTTCTCCTGTCAGGGTGTCGATCGTTTCGGCCGGTTGCGAACCTTCTTCAATCTGTTTTTCCTTCGATTCGTTCTGGTCGTTCCCCGTTTCCGGCGTGGCCACAGTGTATTCCTGTGCCGTTCCGACATCCGGGGCTGCCAATTCTTCCTGCTCGGCCGATTCCGATACGAACAATTCTTCCGCGTAAACGGCCGGGCTCTGTGCCATAATGCTGAACATCATGGACAAGCTCAGCAAGGTGGCGATGGCTCTTTTCACTCGATAACATCCTTTCTGTTTCCACTTTTCCACCACACAGAAATTCCCGACCACTCGGCCGGGAAGCGGTGTACTTTTTGTGAAATAATCATTTGCAGCGCAAATTTTACTATAAAAACAGTAGGAAATCAAGTCTTAAAATAGTTTTATCACAAAAGTTTTCCCGAGCTTTTCACATTTCAACATTTTGCCGTTTGTATGTCGTTTTTTAATTTTCTCGCAAATCCTCCCTTTTTGACCTTTTGTCTATTTCGCCTATTTTTTAGAATTTTGTCCCAAAAAAGAGAACCGGAGAGTCCCCTTATGGGACTGCTCCGGTTCCGGTGGGCGGCTTTCTGTGTTGCACCGCCCGTCAATCATTCACTTTTAAGATCAATTGAATCCGATCAAAACAGCCACTACCACAAAAATGGTAGACAGTACAAAAAACATACCCTGCATTTTGATCTGGAACTTGGCCCATTTGCCCCATTCCAGACGTGCCACGCCCAGAACACCCAGCAGGCAGCCGGAGGTAGGCACAATGAGGTTGGTCAGGCCGTCGCCCAGCTGGTAAGCCAGGACCGCCACCTGACGGGTAATACCGGCCAGGTCGGCCAACGGCGCCATAATGGGCATGGTAAGCGCAGCCTGCCCGGAGCCGGAAACCACCACAAAGTTGAACAGGCTCTGGAACACATACATGAGCCAGGCTGCCAACACACCGGGCACGCCGCTGAGCAGGTTGCCCAAAGTGTACAGAATGGTGTTCATAACGCTGGGAGTCGTGGGATCGGTGCCGCCCAGCACAATCACAATGCCCTGTGCCATACCAACCACAAGGGCTGCGCCTACCAGATCCGCCGCACCACTCTGGAAGGAGGACGCCATATCGGACGGACGCATACCGTTGAGCTTGAACACACAGCCGATGATACCGGCCACCAGGCCCATCACAAAGAACTGGGAGGCAATTTCAGGGATGTAATATCCTTCTACCACAACGCCCCAGACCGTCCAGACGATGGTCACCAGGATGGTCAGCAGCACCAGTCCCTGCCCCAGGGTAAAGAGAGCCGCTGCCCCATCACTCTGAGCCATCTGACCGCGGTAGTAGGCATCGCTCTCATACGAAACAGAGGCCATGGGATTTTTCTTGATCTTCCGTGCGTAAAGCATGGTAAAAATGACACCTGCCGCCGTAAAGACCGTCCACATGACGATGCGGAACCCGGCACCGGACAGCACCGGCACCCCGGCAATGCCCTGGGCAATGGCCAGACCGAAGGGGTTCATCCAGCTGGTGCCAAAGCCGATCTGCGTAGCCACGTAGGTGACGCAGACCGCCACCACGGCGTCATATCCCATGGCAATGGTCAGCGGCACAATGACCATGGCAAAGGGAATGGCTTCCTCGCCCATGCCAAACACGGCACCGCCCAGCGAGAACAAGGTAAACAACACCGGGATCAGGATGATTTCCCGACCTTTGGTCTTGCGGATCATGGCATGAATACCGGCATCCACCGCGCCGGTACGCATAACAATGCCAAATGCACCGCCAATGACCAGAATGAACGCCACAATGCCTACAGCGCTTCCGGTTTTGTCACCGGAGGTCAGGCCCTCAAACACATAGTTGAGCATACCCTGACCGCCGAAATCCTCCGTTCCGAAAAGCGGCACACCGTTGCGCACCCGGTTGCCCGCCTCATCCAGTTCGTAGGCAAAGGTGTCCGCTACAATGACGGTACGGGTCTTTTCGGTGTCGCCCACCATGTAGCTGATTTCCTGCGTCTGAAAGCTGCCTACCGGGATCAGGTAGGTCATCAGTGCGCAGATCACCACCACCGCAAAGATGATCACATACGTATGCGGCATCTGGAGGGTCTTTTTCTTTTTGTTTTCCACGATTTCCTATCACTTCCTGCATAAAATTCGGCGCCTGTGCCCGCACATTCAAAGCCGCTTTTACGGTACACCGCGCCAATTGTTTCCCTATAGTAGCCCAAAATGAAAAAAAATGCAATGCAAAATGCAAAAAGAGTTTGCAAATATTTTCTATTATCGGTATACTTATACTGTATGCATAATCGTATGCATACAGATTTGTGCAAAATACAGATACTACAGGAGCAAATCGCCATGATGAATCATTACAAGGCCGAGATGATTGCGGCAATCAGCCGTCTGGTTGAGATTCCCTCGGTCTTTGCCGAAAGTTCGGAATATCCTTTTGGTGCCGCTGTGGACCACTGCCTGGACGTTGCCCTTGCCATGATGGCCGGTCTGGGATTCCGCACCTTCAAAGCGCCGGACGGCATGTACGGCTATGCCGAAATCGGTGAAGGAGAATTGTTTGGTGTGCTGTGCCACCTGGATGTGGTGCAAGCCCGCCAAGAAGACGGCTGGGAACACGACCCCTTCCGCCCTATGGTACAGGGGGACTGGCTTTGCGGCCGCGGTACCCAGGACGACAAAGGCCCCAGTGTTGCCGCCATCTATGCGCTGAAATCGCTGCTGGATGAAGGCCACAAGCTGAACAAGCGGGTGCGTTTCATTTTTGGCATCGACGAAGAAACCATGTGGGATTCCATCCATGCCTACTGCGACCGGGAAGAGCGGCCGGTGAGCGGCTTTGTACCGGACTCTACCTTCCCCCTGACCTATGCCGAAAAGGGGCTTTTGCAGCTGCAAATTCGCTCCGGCAAAGGGTTTGCACTCCCCTGCCGCGGCGGCGACAGCATGAACGCCGTTTCGGCCCATGCGGAATGTCCCCATGACCCGGCGGTGGAGCGTGCCCTGCGCGAGTTGGAATTCGCCTTCCATATGGATGGCGACACCGTCTGCGTGGAAGGCTTGACCGCCCACGCCAAAAATCCCTGGAAGGGCGTGAACGCCAACCTGCATTTGCTGCGTGCCCTGCGCCAGGCCGGGTACGAACACGATGCCATCACCTTTGCCTGTGACATGCTGGACGAGAAGTTCTGTTTTGAGGGCTTCAGCCAGGAAGATCTGTCGGATTTTTCCGGCCCCGTCACGGTCAACCTGGGCAAGTTCTCTCTGGATGAACAGGGGGCCGTGCTGGGAATCGACCTTCGCCTGCCGGTCACCTGTGAAAAGGAAACCATCCTGGCACTGGTGCGCGAAAAAGCTGCCGCCTGCCACATGACGGTAGAAGAATTTGACTGGCTGCGTCCCATCCATGTGCCGCTGGACAGCCCGCTGGTAAGCAAACTGCTGCAGGCCTACCGCGAAGTGACCGGCGATGCCAAAACCGAGCCGTATATCTCGGCCGGTGCCACGTTTGCCCGCGCTTTTGACAACTGTGTTGCCTTCGGCGCCAATATGCCCCACAGCCCTACCAGTGAGCATCAGCCCAACGAACGGATCTCCATCATCAAACTGATGCAGGCCACCGAGGTTTACCGCCGCGCCTTCTCTTATCTGGTGCTGGCTGACTGATTCTTGGGATGATAAACAGCAATCCCCCGGACCATGAACAGTCCGGGGGATTTTTGCTGCAAAAACTCAGAACAGTTTGCGGCCCGCGGCATACTTGGCACGAGGGCGGCCATCCGAAAGATATACGATCCGTTCCAGTCGTTCGGTCAACGTACAGGTCCGGGCAGTGGGCAGGGTGCTGTCATCCATGACCACAACATCGAACTCATAGCCGGGTTCAAAGCTGCCCACTTTGCCAAAGAATGCGCCGCCGCCCTTGGTTGCCATATACAGCGCTTCGGGCACGGTGAGCGCCGGGGTGTCCTGGTCCACCAGACGCCAACGCAGCTTGGAACACTGGATGGCATCGGTCATGGCGCGGAGGATGGACAGATGCGCGCCGCCTGCCACATCGCTGCCCAGGCCAACCTTCTGCCCTTCCTGCAGATACTGTTTCACCGGCGCAATACCGGAAGACACATTCATATTGGACTGGGGACAGTGAGCAATAAACACGCCGTTTTCTTTCATCAGGGTGCGTTCTTCCTCCCCGCTCCAGACGCAGTGCGCCATAACGGTGGGGCAATAGCCGCCGAACAGCCCAAATTGGGCGTAGGCTTCCCCGTAGAACCGGGTGCCCGGGCAAAGTTCCTGCACCCAGGCGATCTCGGAAAGATTTTCCGAAAGATGCGACTGCATGGGTACACCGAACTCCCGCTGCAGACGGCCCAGCCCGGCCATCAGTGCATCGGTGCAGCTGGGCGTGAACCGCGGGGTCAGAATGGGATGAACCAACCGGAAATCCCCGCTTTCCTCCAGCCAGCGGCGGGTCTCGGCCAAAGACTGCTCGGTGGTTTCCCGCAGATAATCGGGGCTGTTGCGGTCCATGTTGACCTTGCCCACATAGCAGGGCAGCCCGGCCTGGTCCAGCAGCTGCATCAACCGCAGCGTCGCCGGGCGGTGCAGCGTGGCAAAAATGCTGGCACGGGTGGTGGTGCTGTGCAGCAGCGCATCCACAAAAATCCGGTACGCTGCCTCGGCGTAGGCTTCCTCGGCAAAGCGGCTCTCCTCCGGGAAGGCGTTCTGTTCCAGCCAGTCCAGCAATTCCATATCCATGCCAAGGCCACGGTAGGCATACTGCCCCGCATGTACATGCAGGTCCACAAAGCCGGGCAGAATCAGCTTGTCGCCGTAGTCTTCCACCGGAATGCCCCGGTAACGCTCGGGCAGCATATCAAAAACACCTGCCACGGTGCCGTTCTCGCATACGAGATAGCTGTCCGGATGCTGCGCCAGCTCTCCACAGACAGGGGTATATACAAGGTTGCCTTTAAGGGCAAAGGTTGTTTGCATACAGGTAACTCCTTTTGGGGGATGGGTTTGCGTTTACGGCTTAGTGTAACACACATTTTTGTAAAAAAGCAACCGCACGGCCAAAGCCGCGCGGTTGTGCCTTGTTTTTTTGACCGGCAGCCAACCCCCGCCGGAATACTTCTGCCGGTTATTTCCTCAGGTTGTGCAGCAGTGCCGTGCAACCTTCCTGCACATCCCGCCAGGTCGCCTCAAAATCGCCGGTATACCAGGGGTCGGCCACCTCGCCGGGGCGGCTTGTATAATCCAGCAGCGCGTGGATTTTCCCCGCCGGGTCACCGCCGCACATCCGCACCATGTTGCGCAGGTTGGCATGATCCATTCCGATGAGCAGGTCGTAGTACCCATAATCGGCCCGGGTCATCTGCCGGGCGGTTTTACCCACGCAGGAAATGCCATGTTCTGCCAGTTTACGCCGTGCGGGCGGATAGACCGGGTTACCGATTTCCTCGGTACTGGTAGCGGCGGATGCGATCTCGAACGCATCCGTCAGACCGGCTTTTTCCACCAGATCTTTCATAACAAATTCCGCCATGGGACTGCGGCAGATATTGCCGTGGCAAACAAACAGAATTTTTACCATCTTTTCAGAACTCCTCAAAAGTGCTTCATTTTGTTTCAAATATTCAATATTATTTGTTGTATCGTTATTTTTTATCGTATCCCAAAGACCCGTTCCGGGAAGATATCTTTTCACATCTTCTCAGCACTTCCCATGTTTTTCTCTGCAACATTGGTAAATCGTTGGTAAATTCAAAAAATTTACCAACGGGCCTTTTCAAGCATGGGCCAAACGCAGCAACTCCCCTTTGGCATCTTCATAGCTCACATGGGTGTAAGTGTTGAGGGTAACGCCGATGTCCGCATGGCCCATGATGTACTGCAGGGTCTTGGGATTCATCCCGGATTTTGCCATATTGGAGCAGAAAGTGTGTCGGCACACATGGGGTGTTACCTTGGGCATGGGGATGCGGTAGATCCTGTTGTACTTCTCCACGATATGCTGCAGGTACTTTTCCCAGTGGAGTGCCACCATGGGCATATCATTCTTGTCCAAAAACAGAAAGCCCGCATAGCCGTCCACCATCGGCTCCCCTTTCGGCGTTCGCCGGTTGGCAATGATCCGACGAAAACAAGATGCCACGTCCGCCGTCATGGGAATATAGCGGATGCCGCGTTCCGTCTTGGGCTGCTGAATCACATACTCCATCTGCGACGTTCTCTGCAACTGATGATCCACGTTGATACGCATCTCGGAAAATTCAATATCCTGCATGGTCAGGCCACAAAATTCCGAGATGCGCAGCCCTGTGTGAAAGAGGATGTAGATTCCGTCGTAATATCTGCTGAAATGCTTATCCTCCTTGATGAATTGCAGTAAATCACGTTCCTGCTTCCGTGTGATGGCCTCCCGAGTCACCGAGTCATTGACGACCACCGAGGCCAGTTCAAACCCAAAGGGATTTTTGCGGAGCAGGTCATCGTCCACCGCCATCTGGAAAGCCGGTCGGAGAACGCCCCGGATGGAATGAATGGAACTGTACCCTTTACCGTCCACCTGCTGCAGTTTGATCAGCCATGCCTTCGCATCGGACAGGTGTACCCTGTCAATGCGTTGCCTGCCAAACGCTTCTTTTTTCAGGATGCCGATCACCGTCTTGTAACCTGCCGCTGTATTATGGCGGACGCCGGTTTTCAGAGAAATATATTTCTCCACCAGTTCCAGCACCGTATAATCTCCGCCATTGGTCACAATGTGGTCGAACAGATCCGCCTCAATCCGCTTTTTCTTTTCTCTCAGAGAAAGTTCGGGCTTTTTCCCTTTGGGCATGGGATCGTTCTTATCCAGCCGCCAACTGTACACACTTTGCTCCTTGCCGTTTTCGTCAACGTAGCGATACCGATACCTCCCATCCTTGCGCTGATACTCGCCATCGCGCAAAATTCGATTTCGATTGTCACGTCTTTTTTCGCTCATGGAAATCTCTCCTTATAAAAAGAAAGGAGAGCCAGACTTGCACTCTTATCATAGCACAAGTTTGGCTCTCCGCATAGCTATGCCATAGGAAATCGGCAATCTGCCGTTGCCTCCTTGGAAAGGCTGTTATACAGCCGTTGCCCGGTCCAGATACCGCTCGAATTTTTCCCGCTTGATCAGGACGCGGTTCCCGTTCATCACAAAGAAATCCTCGTTGGGATGCTCATCGACCAGCATCCGCAGCTTAGTCTCCCCGATATGATAGTATCCAGCGGCTTCCTCGATGGTCAACGTATACCGGTGCCAAACCGGAACATCCGAACCCTTCTTCTCACAGGCCATTGCCTTTTCATTGTCCATAAGCCACCTCCATAGCTCTTATCTGATATTCAACTCTTCTTTTGCCCGCTCCAACGGGGGTTCCTTCCATACAATTCCCTGTTTGCGCAGAAGCGCCGCCATGCCGGCCTTTTCCCGTTTGAGGCGTGTGTTTTCTTTTTCCATCTGCATCCGCCGTGCTCTTTCCCCCATGAGTGCCTGACGGTACCGGGCAGTCTGCTCTGCCAGTCTGTTGGTCAGATCGGCCACTTTCTCTTTCAGACTGTTCATCACACTTTCCAGCTGCCGGATTTTCTCCCGAGCGGCATCCAGCAGTTTCTGCAGCTGTTCATCCTGACGGCGGTACACCACATACTGTTTGGCTGCATGGAGCAGGTTTTCAAAGTCACTGCGCGGCAGCGTTACCCGGTCGCTCAGGAGCGCCTTTTTCGCACTGACGGCCTCGATCTTATCAAGATCCACCACTTGTTTCTGGACCGCCTGCAAGGTGCCCTCTATCTTCTCCACTTCGGTGCGTTTCTGCGCAATGGCCGAATCCAGTTCCTTGACCTCCTTGCTGCGTTCCTGCTTTTTGTACTCCAGTACCGACAAGTGCTCTTCGTGGGTGCCGAGCTGCTCCCATTCGATGCCATGCTCCTGCATGATATCCGCCAGCACCTGCTTTTCCCGCTGCACCCAAAGATTCCACTCTGTGGCGCTGCGCGTTCCGCCCACAAAGCCCATCTGCGCCAGCGCCTGTTTGAGGGATACACGGGTATCCATTCCCCGTTTGCTGCCGGTGATATAGGGCACAAAATCAATATGGACATGAGGCGTTGCTTCATCCATGTGCAAATGAGCGGAGAACATACGCAGTGTGTGGTTTCGTGCTTGAAAGCCACGGACATACGCTTCCAGACATTGCCGGGCGAGTTCCGCCGTTTCCGAGCCGATTCCGGTATCGTCCTTGTTTCCGATTTGCAGTACAATCTCATGGAAGGGCTTTTCCTGCTTGGAAGAACTGATTTTTGTGTAATAGT
>ERZ1643250.80-NODE-80-length-125569-cov-25.049405_pt1 | contig 125569 bp, 195 predicted proteins | sample MGYA00579262_ERZ1643250 | MGnify/ENA primary metagenome ERZ1643250 (study PRJEB29033, sample SAMEA4952265) | chicken gut metagenome | biome: Broiler Chicken; feature: Gastrointestinal Tract; material: Caecum | place: Ireland | collected 2018 | study: Broiler... | reverse complement strand
CACAAACAAATGTGAATTGGGTTCAAGTTACAAATATTCAACAAGCAAAAGAACAAATTGTTCAACCAAATAATACGGTTTGGATGATGGATAGTTCTTTACCTAGAATTTATGTAAAATCTGTTTCACCCGTTGGAAAGATTGATTTTCAACCTTATCAATTAGTTCCATTAGATGAAAATGGAAATTTGCCTAATGGACAACAAGTGATAACAAATGAACAACATAATATTGAAAATAATAACGATTATGTACATGTAGATGAATTTAATAAATTAACTCAAATAGTAAATGAATTAAACCAAAAAATTCAAATGTACGAACAATTATTACAAGGACAACAAACAGCAGAAAAAACTTCAAGTAGAAGAGGAGGTAACGTAAATGCAGAATCCTCTAAATAAATTTTTTAATAATAATAATAATATGCCACAAACCCAAGGGAATAATCCTATGCAAATGGTAAATGATTTTATGCAATTTGCTAAAGAATTTCAGGGGAATCCTCAAATGGCAGAACAAGAAGTAATGAAATTATTAAGTAATGGACAAATGACTCAACAACAATTTAATCAAATGGTTAATTTTGCAAAACAAATGCAACCAATGTTGAGTAAATTTGGTATAAAAATATAAATTTGAAAATGAAAGGTAGGCAATAGAAGTAATTGACACATCTGTACAGTGTCAGTAATAAGAAATGAAAAAATATTATTCAGTAAAATCAACATTACTGCAAAGGGGGTGTGTTGATTATGGATGTTGACCCTTTGATATATATATTGCATCATAATAATGCACACCCTAATAATATTAAATAGATATTTAATATATAGATGGGTGCGCAACTTCTGTATATTTAAATATAAAATAAAAAATATTTAAGTAAAGGAGATTTTATTATGATGGAAGGAACAGGTTATTCACTAAGCGATATTAAGAGTGTTGTAGACGGAAATGATGGATTTGGTAGCGGAACGGGATGTTGGTTTTGGATTCTAATTCTATTCCTATTTAGAGGATGGGGTTATGGTGGAGGACAAGAAAGCTCTCTAGTTTCCGAAGAATTTATTAAAAGAGATATCTTTAATACAAATCAGAACATTTCTACAACTGCTTGTCAAACTCAAAGAGATGTACTAGAAAACAGATACGCAAATCAGCTTGGTTTACAACAACTCGGAGCACAAATGGCATCCTGTTGTTGTGAAACACAAAAATCTATTTTAGAAAGCAAATACGATGCAGCTCTTCAAGCTCAAGCTATGCAAGCTCAAATTGCCTCCTGCTGTTGTGATATTAAAGAAACAATTTTAGCCGATGGAAACGCTACAAGAGCACTAATTCAGGCAAATACTATTCAAGACCTCAGAGACAGACTAAATAATTCTCAAAGAGAAACTGATTTAGCTAATAGTGTAATTCAAAATAACGCTCAAACTCAAACTCTATTAGCACAAATCAATAAAGTTCCTCAACCATCCTATATTGTAGGTTCCCCATATGTAGCATATGGATACAATACATATGGTTGTGGATATGGATGCAATTAATTCATAATATAATCTGACTTATTTTGGGTGCATTAATTTGCACCCAATTTTAAAAAAGGAAATAATATTATGGATGATAATTTTTGTAACCCTATGGATGCTTTAAATATTTTTAGTGCTTATCTTAGCATTTTAAACTATAATACGAACTTACAGCAATCTACTAATGATGATATATTAAAAGAACTTAAAATGCAAGATGATATTTATTTACAGCATTCAATAGAACAGAATGAATTAATTATTAAACAAAACGAAGAAATAATTAATTTATTAAAAAAGAGAAATAAAGATAATTAAGTGGAGGTTTTGGTATGGGAGCTTGTGTAAAAATGATAAATAGTAATGCAGTTGCAAGTCAAACCGTTGCAGTTGGCGGTAATATTTTATTTACGACAGATAAAATTACTTCTTCAACTATGAACAGTTATGGATGTTGTGTTCCATTTGTTCAACATGATATTGGAAGTGGACTTTTTACAATTTCACAACCTGGCATTTATAGAATTCTTGTTAGAGCAAATGTAACATCTACAGACACTGGAACAGCATCAATCGTAATTCAATCTAATGGAGAGGGACTTCAAGAAAGCCTAACTCAAGATAGTGTTGCTACCGCTTCTGCACCAGCAAGCGTAATGACTTTTGCAGATGTTAGAATTCCTTGTGGCGGTGGAAGTAGAACGATTTCTGTTGGAAATGCTGGCTCAATTGCATTAACCGTTACAAATGCAAACATTGAAATTAGAAAAATTTGTTAATCAGAAGTAATCACTTTCTGATATTTTCGTTTAAGGGAGTGACTTAGGTTGCTCCCTTTTCTTTTTTATAATAATTGAAAGGAGTGAATACTTTTGAATAAATATGATACTTATAGAGAATGTTTGCAAAAAGATATTGATGAGATAATGGAGCATAAAATGAAAGATATGAAATCATTGGAATATCTTCATTGTCTTTTTGATATGACAAATCATTTAAGAGAGCGTTCTAAAAAATATGATGAAATGATATCTAATGGAGAAATTAAGCCTATTGAAGAGCCCCATAATAAAGATGAAGGAAAACAATGGGTAGATAAAGTTCCGGGTAGTCTTGTAGATGAAAGAATGTATGGAATGTTAGAACATTTCAAAATGTATAAAGATTATAAAACTATGTATAGAAAATCTAAGAATGAACATGACAAACAATTAATGTTAGAAGAATTAAAACACATGATTGAACAACATCAATTAATTGTTGAAGAAATTATGTCATGTGGTTTAGATTGTCAAGAGGAAAAAATGTTTATTAAAGATTTCTTACAAAAAACTTACAGAAAAGTAAGTTAAGGGGATATAAATCCCCTTTTACATATGCGTTTAAGATTAATAATAAAGAAAGGAATTAACATATATGATTACGCTAAATAAAATTGGTGGACATAATAATTTAAAACAAGCAGAATTTTATGGTTTAAGTACAGATGAAAAAATTATAGAAGATGTGCCGAATGCCAGTACATTTTATGAAATGGATACTAAAAAAATATATTTATTTGATAAAGAAAATAAAAGGTGGATTGAACAATGAGTGTTAGTATTGAAACTTTAGCTTTGGCTAAAAAATATACAAATGAACAAGTTGCAAGTGGCGTTGGTGTAGTTGTAGATGATAAATTATCTGAAACTTCAACAAATCCTGTTCAAAACAAAGTAATCACACAAGCATTAAAAGATATAAAATTATATTGGGAGGAATAAAATGCCTACAGAATTAAAGTTTAAAAGAAAAAGTAAATTAGAAATAGACTCACTCCCAATAGAGGATGGAGTTATTTATTTTTCTACAGACACATCAGAAATTTTTATGGATAATGGAGAAGAAAGACTTAGTTATTTCGGAAGTAAGGATCAAGAAGAATCTGATCGAGATAAACTTGAAAAATATATAGAGTCATATTATGCAATGAAACGTACTGGAAAAGTATATCAAACAAAATTCTATAAATTTTCTACTAATCCTACTAGTGAAGGAGAAAAATTATTATCTAATGCTGGATTAGTATTTGAACCTTCTACTGATACTGCTGAAGGCCAAGATGATTATCTTAATGGTCAACATCCTATGTTTGAATGGGTTAATGTAAATTATATTCGTGATGATGATGGTACTGCTAGACCTATTGCTATTGAAGGTATGGATAATTACGCTACTTCTGGTTCGGTTGATGTTGGTACTATGCAGATGAGCTTTTATTGGAAATGGGATACTTCAAATGTCGAATATGATTTGATTACTGTTTCTGATAGTCCTCACACAGAATTAGGATTACAGCCATGGCCTGAATGTGTTAAAGAAGATGGTACTGTGTTACCTTGGTGTATTGGAAGTAAATATGTTTCCGGTATTGCTAGTGACGGATTATTAAGATCTCAGCCTGGGTTAAAACCTGAAAGAAAACAATGTTATAATAACATGATTACTAATTATCAATTAAAAGGCACAGGTTATTGGGGTGCTGGAACTGTAAGAAACTTATTCCAAATTGTATTTAATGCTATTAAAGGCGCAACTAAGAATTCGCAAACATTATATCAAGGTGTTGTAAATTGGAATTTCCAATATGAAGCTAGTGTTCAACGTTCTGAAAATGAAACATATTTCCCGGTTACTAATGCACAGGCTGCAAATTTAGTTGTTGGTAATTATGTATCTGTTGGATATGGTTACAATAACAATGGAACAGTAAACTTAGATCGTGGAAGAGATGATATTCATGCTTATGCAGATGATGTTAAGATTCTTAGTATTGAAGCATTAGACGATGCGAATATGGCTGTTTATCTTGATATTGACACTGGATTTAATACTACTCCGGTTACACTTACTGAAGAATTATCATCACCTATTGTTATGAGTAGTATGCACGCTTGGAGCGGAATGACTGATAGTGTGCTAGGAAGACATGATGGTTCACCTGTTAGTAATACAAATGGTAAAATGTCATACAGAGTCCAGGGTCGTGAATATGCTGTTGGTGGTTATATTGTTGCTTCTGATACTGTTATGGAAGTCCAGAGTGATTATGGTAAAAAGGTTTATGTTGCAGAAAAAGGCACAGCACATATAACTTCTACTACTACAATTCCTACCACTTATAAAATAGTTGGAACTGTTCCTGCTTCTGCTGATGGAACTGGAGTTGACTGGTGGGTTGGTGACATTGCAGTTGATATGGGTACTGGTGTTTGGTATCCATCTGTTGAAGGTTCAAGTAGTGCGCAAGGTTATGGTGACAGATGTTATGGTGGAGGTACAAGTACCTCTGGATTTAGAGAGTATTTACAAGGCGGTAATCTCAGGGACGGCTCGCATGCTGGTTCTGCGTGCTTGGATTGCAGGTACGGTTTATCTACGGCGAACTGGTACTGCCTCGGCTGCGATTGATTAACGGTGGTCTTGGGGGTGAATTTTCTGTAGCGAAGCGAAAGAAAAGAGGGGGTTCACCCCCTGTATTAAAAGATGTTCTTAAACGTAAACTCGTTAAAATAAAAATTTGCAAATTTATATTGACATTATTTCCAATATATGCTATTATCTGTCCATAAGGACTCGTAACGTGCGGCGGTAATCTCAGGAACGGCTCGAATGCTGGTTCTGCGTACTTGAATTGCAGGAACGGTTTATCTACGGCGAACTGGAACTACCTCGGCTGGTATTGTCTATAACAATAGTTAATATTACGTTACGTTTCACACTGTAAAGGTGTAGTCGAAAGACTCTTTGGCAGATGCCTAAAATTCTTTTTATAGACCAGCCCAAATCCCAAAAGGAAAGTAGGACTTATAACGCAGTAGGTTATAAGTGGGGTTAGTAGAAAAACCGAAAGCCCTCTAAAAGACAATCGAAAGAAAAGATGCCTGGAGGTCGAATGAAAACATATTGTAAGAATGTTGATATTACAGACAGAGATTTAATAAAACGTGCAACATATAATTGCTTTGAAGGGAAATATGTTAGAAAAGACACTTTGAAATTATTAAGCCAGTATTCTAATAATAATCTTGGTTCTAAGAGTATTAAAAATATGATTAAAAAAGATGGTAAATATACTATTTATCCAATTATGGAAAATATTATTGACGGATTAAGAAGTGAATTAATTGCAAGAAAACTTGTATTAAGACCTATTGAATATAAAGAAAAAATAGATGGCTCATGCCTAAAGATTCGTACAATAGGCATACAAGATATTAAACAGCAAATTTATGATTATATCGCTATTGAAGGATTAACTCCAATGTTAAAGCGTATTGGTGAATATCAGTACGCTTCTATAAAGGGTAGAGGCCCGGTTAAAGGTGCTAAAGTAATTCAGAGATGGCTTAGAAATAAAAATATTAAATATGCTGGTAAGGCTGATGTTCAAAAGTGTTATGAAAATATAAGTAGAGAAAATATGATGAGGTTCTTACGTAAATATGTTAAGAACGATCTTTTACTGTGGTTAATTGATGAATTATTAATTACATTTGAACATGGTTTAAGTATTGGATCATATTTATCTCAATTCCTCTGTAATTTATATATGTCTCAGTTATATCATGAAATTTCTGAAAATATGTATAGAATTAGAAAGCATAAAGATGGAACTAATGAGCGTATTAATCTTGTGGATCATGTTATCTTTTTTATGGATGACATTTTGATTCTTGGAACTAACTCAAAAGATTTGCATAAGGCGATGAAATTAATTATTAAATATGCAAAAGATGAAATGGGTTTAATAATTAAAGCAAGTTGGACTGTATTTAAAACAAAATTAAAAGACAGAAAAAATGATTCTGGTCAGTTTATTGATATGATGGGTTTCCGTATGTATCGTTGGCATACTACTATTCGAAGAAGAGTTTTTAAAAGAATACGTAGAGCTTATATGAAAGCATTAAAAGTTATTAAGATGCATAAATCCATTTCTTTAAAAGTTGCTAGAAAATGTGTATCTTATTATGGACGCATTAAACACACTAATAGTTTTAAATTTAAAAGACGTTATAAAGTATATGATATTATGAAGTATTGTAAGGAGGCTATTTCGAATGAAAGCAAGATTCGATGTAAAACAGACACCTATTAAAATTATAAAAAACAATGGTGTAGCATATGTGTTTATATGTTTAAACGAAGAAGAAAAACAAGAAACTATAACTTATACTTTTCCAGTTGAAGAGCTAGAGCAAGATATGATTGAAGATACAGAAGAACCAGAAATGATGACAACTACTGTTACTGTAATATATTATGAGTATGATTATAATGAATTCAGCTTGGATGCTAATGATGCGCTTTTGGATGATATAGAGCAAAATCCTGAAAATTATATTACATATCCAATTATGTTATCAGAAGAAAAGTATAAAAAACAAGAAGAAAACAAACAAAAATTAGCAGACTTTTTGGATAAATCATATGTTGAATTTAATGGAAAACAATATGGAGTATCAGAAGAAGATCAAACAGAAATGGCTTTAAATTATATGCAATATCAAATTTCTTTAAATTCTGATCTATCAGCAACATTAGAATGGCACGCTAAAAAAGAAGCATGTGTTAAATTTACTGAAGAGGATTTTCTTACACTTACAATGCTAATTAAGAATTTTGTTTATCCATATATAAATCTTATGCAAGAATATAAAGAAAAAATTTATGCCTGTTCTTCCATTGATGAATTAAATGCAATTGAATTAAATTATTCATAAAACGGCTCTATATAAATAGAGCTTTACATAAAAAGGAGTAAATATGGGAACAAGAATATTACCAAAAAGAGTTACACAAGGGGAAATGGAAGATTTACCTATTCAAGATGGTAACTTAATATTTAATACAACAGATAAAAGAATATATATGGATGATGAAGATGGAACTAGATATCAATATGGCGGTATTAATGAAGTTGACCAAGATTTTAATTCAAGTTCATTAAATTCAATATCTAATAAAACAGTAACTAAATTAATTACTGAAAAACAAATTGAACTAACAACTACTGGATGGTCAACTCAAGCTCCATTTAAACAAGAAGTTGAAGTAGACGGAATGACTGTAAAATGTTTACCAGAAGTTACTTTAGTTATTTCTGATGAACAAAATGAATCTAATGATAAATTATTACAAAAAAATTTTAATTATATAAAATTTTATGACACAAAAGATGGTGGTATTGTATTTACATGCAAATATAAGAAGCCTACAGTAAATTTACCAATTTTATTGAAAGGAATTTATTAATATGGCAAGAGGATATATAGGAAGTGGCGGTGGAAATCCAAATGGCTCTAGTGATTGTACTGCTACAAAAGCTGAATTATTAAAAGGATATACTGCTATTTTAAAAGATAGTGATGATGAAGTTGTAGAAGGTACTTTGGAATTAACTGGAAATGCTGGAACCGCTAATGTACTTGAAAATTATAGTTTTTATAATAATAATCCAAAATCAAAATTAAATGGGACAATGCCAAATTTAACAAATAGAACAACTGTCGATTTTGCAAGTAATAACGCTACACCAGTAATTGTATGCGATGCCTGGTTTGAAGATACAAATACAGATGGAGTTAGAAGAACATGTTTTAGATATAATGGAAATCCTGGATATATTGTACCTAATACATTATTTGGATTTCCTATGACAGTAAATTCTTTACTGTCTTTTCTGTAACCCCCAACTCAGGTCGTAGAGTTTTAGCAAGTTGGGGGAATCCAATACAAGCTCAATGGAAACCTTATAGCGGAGTTTATATAAGATATAGTACATCTGGATATCCAGGAAAAACAGGTGGTACACAAATTTATAAGGGTGCTGGAAATAATACTGCTTCTGGTGGAATTTCTACTACATTTTTAACCTTACCAAATTTAGGAACTACATATTATTTAAGTATATATCCATATGTTAATAGAAGTGTTGGAGAAATGACTGGAAATGTATTAAATGCTACTGTTACTACTAGTAATATAATTAACTTAACATATACATCTTCAACCACTTATACAATACCAGAAGGATATACAAAAATGGATATATTTTGTGTAGGTGGCGGTGGAGGGGGTTCTGACGGACGAGGGCCTTCGTATGATTGCTATGCTGGAGGCGGCGGTGGTGGAGGACGTACTTCAACTGCCAAAAATATAGCTGTTTCTGCTGGACAATCTCTTGCTATTGTAGTAGGTGCTGGCGGATCTCCAGTTACATCGCTAAATGATGGTGATGGCAGCCCGTCCTCAGTGACAAGGTCTGGGTCTGTATTATGCTCTGCCAATGGAGGAAATGGTGGAGATTACACAAGTAATTTAACTGTTAGAGGAGGCGGATCTGGTGGTTCCGGTGGAGGAGCTGGTGGAGAAAGGGAGACTAGGCCTTCTTGGCGGGAAGGTGGATTTGGTGGAAGTGATGGAAGTGATGGAGGAAACAATGGAGCAAATGTAGGTCGTGGAGGCGGTTCTGGACAAGGCACTACTACTCGTGCATTTGGAGAATCCGGAGGAACACTTTACGCTGGTGGAGGCGGTGGAGGTGGTGGTGGACAAAGTAGTGGTTCATCAACCGTTATAGCTGGAGGAGCTGCTGGAGCCGGAGGCGGTGGAAAAGGCGGAAATGGAGCAAGACAACCTGCGGAAAATGGGGCAAATGGTTCAGCTGGCACAGGCGGCGGTGGTGGCGGAGGTGGTGCTTCTAGCCGTGATGGCAGTTACGCTGGGTCTGGAGCTACTGGAGGTTCCGGTATTGTTTTAATTAGAATTTATTGATTTTTATATAAAATATATTAAGGAGAAAATAAAAATATGCCTGTACATCAAAATTATGCAATAATAGATGAAGAAGGAACTATTCAAAATGTAATGCGATGTGATAATTATGAAGATGCGAATCAAATTGCTCGTGCTGTTTTTGGAAATAATGCTTTTGCCGTAGATTGTTGCCAATATCCTTGTAGCCAATATGACAAATATATTGATAATAAATTTTATACATATGTAAAAGATTCAGAAGGCAATCCTACAGACGAATTAAAAGAAATTGAATATATTCCTACACAAGAACAACAGGTTAAATCACTTACCAATGAAAATAATAAATTAATTTTATTAATGGCAGATATGATTGGTAATACTTAATTTTGGAGGAAATGGAAATGAATGGTACTCAAAAATCAATTATTTATAAAGCTATGAAAATTCGTCAAGATAATGGAGAAAATATTGTTGATATCTTAAAAGGATATAAAAATTTAACTGATACAGAAAAATCCGAAATTCTTAGTGAATTTGGATTGGAATATACACAATCATTAGAAGAAATTAAAGCTAAAAAAATTAGTGAATTATCGGATATTTGTAAAAGTAAGATTGAAGCTGGAGTAACTATTAAAATTGATGATGTAGATGAAACTTTTTCTTATGGAATTGAAAGTGGAGATCAGGGGAATATTGATGATATTTTTTCTTTAGCTGTCAGCACTGGATTACCTCAGCCTTATCACTGTAATGGAGGTAGTTGTAAGTTATATACAGTTGAACAGATTTCTGAATTATATGTAGCTGTTAAGATGTTAAAAACTAAAGAAACTACATATTTTAATCAACTAAAAAAATATATTGAAGATTGTATTGATGAGGAAGTTGTAAAAAATATTGAATATGGTTATGAATTAACTGGTGAATATTTAGACACATATAATTCAATTATGCAACAAAGTCAGACAATTATTGAAGCCTTAGGTAAACAAGGATTAAAGGTATAATATGAATAAAAAAATAATTAAATATCTTGTATTATTATATACTGGGTTTACCAGCTATATAACCATAGAGTGTCTGTATAGAAATTACTCATATTTTTTAATGGGGGTATGCGGAGCAATTGATTTTATATTAATAGATTCAATCAACGATAAAATTTCATGGAATATACCCCTAATAATTCAAGGGATAATAGGTTCTGCGATTATAACTTTTACAGAATTGATTGTTGGTGAATTAGATAAACATATTTTACATATAGGAATGTGGGATTATTCAAATATGCTATTTAATTTTGATGGAGTAATATGTTTAGAATTTAGTTTAATATGGATATTAATATCAATATATGCTATTTTTATAGGGGATTTTATTAATTATTATTTATTAAGAGAAGGCGAAAAACCATATTATATTATATTTGGAAAGAAATTTAGTTGGTAACTAAATATGAAAGAAAGGAATAAAATTAATGTATAGTATTGAAAATTTAAAAAATAGGCTCATTAATGAAAATGGATATATTGAAAAGAAAAGATCATGTCCTATTTCTAAACTATATGAAAAATCAAATTCTTATGATGGGTCTGATAACTATACTAAATATTGGCAAGATTGTAAAGATATGGGTTTAAGCAATTATCAAGGTTCATATTATTGTATTGCAGGTATTTTTTGGGGAATGGCAAAAGAATTTGGACTTGATGTAGCTCAAAAACTTACTTATCAAAATTTTATGATTAATTGCCAAAGTACATACAATTTATTTAAACAAAAAGGTAGAGTTTATGATACTCCACAAGAATGGGATATTGTTGTATTTTGGAACGGTAGTAAATTTAGTCATGCAGAATTTGTAACATCTGTTAAAACTTCTACTTATACTACTGTTGGATTTAATACAAGTGCTAATTCAACTACTGTTTCTAACAATGGTGGCGGAGTTAAATATCCTAAACAATACTCTATTTATGCTTCTAAAAATGCAGGACATAAATTTTTGAGACCTGATTATGGTTCTCAGATTCAAACTGGTTGGATTAAAAAAGATAATGGTAAATGGCAGTATGTTTTAACTGATGGAACTATTGTAAAAAATAAATGGTATTATATTTCTGATAGATGGTATGTATTTGACGGAAATGGCGAAATGATTGTTGGATGGTATTTAGATTCTAATGGACAATGGTATTATATGAATGGTGATGGTACTATGAGTCAAAAGAATTGGTTACAAGATAATGATGGCAAGTGGTATTATACAAATTCTAATGGTACTTTACACACAGGATGGTTACAAGATGGAACAGATTGGTACTTACTTGGAGAAGATGGGGCTATGCTAACCGGGTGGCAAAAAATATCTGATAAATGGTATGTTTTACAAGAAAATGGTAAAATGTTACATGATACTTGGTTTTTAGACGGAGAAAGTAATGATTGGTATTATTTGTCTTCTACTGGAGCTATGAAAACATCCCAATGGATTCAACAAGATAATGGTGAGTTCTATTATGTTAAAGAAGATGGTAAAATGGCTAAATATTGTTATGTAAAAGATGAATATAAAGATGTTTATTATTGGGTGGATAAAGATGGAAAATATTTATCAGAATGGGATACTACTAATCCAGATTTAACTAAATATATTGTTGTTATTTAATATATTATAGGGGATATTTATCCCTATTACATAAAAGGAGATTTAATATGAAATTAAATTTAAAATTAAAAGAAGAATTGAGAAGAATTAAATTAAATGACGAAATTGAAATTGAATTAAAACCATATCTTTTAGCGGAAGAGATTACTTCCATTGCTGAAAATATGTTAAAAGAAGATAATTATATGACTAGAGAAATGGTTAAAGGAATTTTATTAATCCATTATTGTACGAATATAGAAGTAAAAAAAGATAAATCAGGAAACGTTATTATTAACGCAGAAGAGTATGACATTTATAATACTAACGGATTAATTGAATTAATTGAAAATAATGTAAATGAATTAGACTTAATTAAAATTGAAGAATATATTCAATATCAAGAAAGTATGAGTAATGTTTTAAAATACTTTTGTAAAAATATTGAAGATAAAATTGATAAAGTTGAAACCGATTTAAAAACAAAGGGTATTTTTGAAAACTTATTAAAAGAAGTTAAGGAGAGTAAATAATGGCTGGAAATCCTACAGTTACAATATATAAAGATACAACAGAAGCATTAGATTTAGTTCCAGTAAAAGAGGGTAATATTTTATTCGATACAAATAAAAAGAATATTTTTGTAGATGACGAGGATTCTGGTCAAAGAGAGCCTTATGGAGCCAATCAAAATGCGAGTGGAATTTATGCAAAAGATACTTATGGTGTAATTGGAATAGCTGGTGAAAATGTAACAGCTCAACAATTATTAGATTATTCTACTAAACAAAGTGCGGCAAATGAAGTTGATGATACTTTAACTAAAGAGGGTCAAGCGGCTGATGCTAAAGTTGTGGGTGATAAGTTTAATACAGTTGATGGAAGGCTTACTCAACTAAATAGTGATATTACAAAAACAATTTTAACTAACACAGACCTTAACAATTTCGTGTCCGAGGATAAGCCACGCTGGGGGTACGGTTATAATTTTACAAATAGTCCTTTTACTGCGGGCTGTACGGTTGAGTATATCCCCTATGGGCCTGATTATGGTGTACAGAGAGTAACCCAAGTACAGGCAGATGGGGGTACATACAAAACAGCAAAACGTATCAAAGATAATGGCATATGGCAAAGTTGGGTTGTTGATAATCCTCGAATATGGAATAAAGGATCTACCAATGTAGTTACCGATTGTAATGCTGCAACGGAAAATAACGTTACATATGTGGTATACGGCACTGCGGCTAATCGTCCATTTGAAAACGATACATGGTATATTTTGTGGGCGCATGAATGGGACGACTTAAATTGTATCCAGTTTGGATGTGTATTTGGAACTACGCAGATTTGGGCGCGCTTTAAAAACAATGGCGAGTGGGGCGAATGGAAAGAATTAATAGGTGCTTAACCTAAGATTTTTTATAAATGTAATTAATCCGCATTGTTCCTGAAGTCCCCTCAACCATCACTTGCAGTACGTTGTTATCGCTTGGAGTCCTTACGCCTAATACGTAAGTAGAATTTGCAGCAGCATAATCGCCATTGACGGCAATCGCCGAATTGGGCTGAATCCCAGGAGCAGGTATTTCGATAATGCCGTCCTCTGGCTTCCCCGTATATGTGCCGAATACTATTTTTGACATATCACTATTTAATTAATTAACAATAATATTGAGGTGAATACTAATTTTGATAAAAAATCAAAATGAATTAAATGCCTTTTTAAAAGCTAAATTATTAATTGTCATAGATTCAGTTGCTAAAATATTAACTGATAAATTAATAGAACTAATAGATGAAGAAGTTTATTCTTATAATAATACCTTTTACGAAAGAACATATCAATTTAAAGATAGTTGGGAATATACTAAACCAATTATAAGAGGAAATATAATTGAAAGTCAAATTTTTCAAAATTATGCTATAATGACTTATGTTCCAGAAAAATGGCAACATGGAAGTAGTTATAGCGGTCAATTAAATGAAAATGGTTTAAGTGAAATTATCAATGATGGTAAAATTGGTAATATGGCTAATTTTCCGCAAATAGGTTCTAGGCCATTCTGGGATAAATTTGAAGAATATGTAAATGCAAATATTGGAAGAATTTTTATAGAAGAATGTAATAAAAATGGATTGGTAACAACTGGAAGTGTTAGCACCATTTTTAAATAAAAGAGATGATTTATTTCATCTCTTTTATTAATTTAAAGGAGATGAAATATGAATAATTATCTTTTATCAATAGATGGAAGTACGGTTGCTACTGGAGCTTCTATTTTTGATATAAATACAAAAGAATTAATAAATTATACAGTTTTTAAAAAGGATAACAAAGAAGAACCAAATATGAGGAAACGTGTAATTTATATGGTAGATTGTTTAAGTGAGTATATAAAATTATACAAACCTGAAAAAATTGTAATGGAACAAGTAATTCCAGCCATTAACAATGCTTCTACGGTATTAGCTCTTGGTATTTTACAAGGCGGAGTTTTAGGATTGTCTCATGGTTTAGATATTCCAATTGATTTTATTGAAGTTCCATATTGGCATAGTGAATTGGGAATATTAAAATCTAAAGGAGATTTAAAAGAGCAATCTATAAATTGGGTAAATGAAAAATATGGATTAGATTTAGTTTATAAAAGTCCAACAAGTAAATATAATCAAGACAATGAAGCTGATAGTATATGTATTGGAAGTGTTTATTTAGGCAATTACATAAAAGTAAAAAAGAGGAAAATTGGGAGGTAGCAAATGGCGACAGATTTTACTCTTTTAGTCGGTACTAAAATTGATGACAGTCAAATATTACAACAATTAAATACGATTAGTAAAAAAACATCTGTGACTGTTAAAGTAAATGCAGATACAGGTTCATTGGAAACCTTGAAAACTGTAACTACTAAAAGCACAGACGCAATGGGTAACTTGGTTACTACAACAGAAAAATTTAATAAATCTGGCGATAGTTTAGGAACTGTTGTAACTGGTGTTACTCAAAAAATGGAAACATATAATAAGACTTCAAATTCCGCAAGTCAAGCAAATGAAAAGATTTCTACAAGTGCGGATAAAGCAAGTAAAAGTACAAAAAGTTTAGGTGCTGATTTTGTTGATACTACATTAAAAGTGGCTAAATTTGGTGCTAGTACAGCAGTAATTGGAATATTTTATAATGCTATGCAAGAAGCCAAAGAGGCTGTGGTTGACTTTGATGGAGCGTTGACAGAGTTCAATAAAGTTAGTTCATTAAGTGAAAGTCAACTAGATTCTTACACACAAAAACTTGGTGAAATGGGTGAAGAAGTAGCTAGAACAAGGACAGAGATGTTAGAGTCTGCGACTGAATTCGTTAAGACTGGTGCTAGTGAAGAAGATGCGGCTCAATTAGCTAAAGTAGCTGAAATGTATAGAAATATTGCTGATGAACAGATAAGTAGTTCTGATTCAGCGGCACTACTGACAAGCCAGATGCGTGCTTTTAATTTTACAGCAGAAGAATCAACACATATCATTGACGCGATTGACTTTATTGGTCGCTACAGGGTGAATTGCGGGAACATCTTTTATAATTTTATTTACTAAATTATAATAGTAATATTATGGTGGCTTAGAGTAATTAACTAAGGTATAGTAAAAAGAATAAAATTTTAGACAATCCGCAACCAAGATTCCATTGAAACATGGAATAAGGTTCACAGACTATCGAAAGCAATCAATATTTTTAAAAAATATATTGACAAATGTAACTATCTATGATATAATTGGATAGAATAAGACGTTTTAACGGATGAAGCGAGTAGAGTACACATTGATATTAAATGTGGAAGTGCCCTGCACTTGTTCTAAATAGTTTAGAAAGGTGAAGATATAGTCGAATGAATAAAAATAAAATTACAATAGATTTTATAAATAATATTTTATTAGAATCGAAAACTAATACAAAATTATTATCAAAAGAGTATATAAATACAAAAACAAATTTAAAATTTAAATGTGGAAAATGTGGAAAAATCTTTGAAAAAAGATGGGACAATATGTATGGAAGAAAAAAGTTTCTTTGTCAATCATGTGAAAAAATAAATAATAATCATAAAAAAATAGATTACAATATTGCAAAGAAAATAATAGAAGAAAAAGGATATAAATTGATTGGAAAATATAAAAATTCTAGAGAAAAAATTTTAGTAGAAGACTCTTTTGGATATAGAGGTTTTATTAGTTTGTATAACATAATACTTAATAAACATTTTAGTGTCTTTTCTTCAAAGTTTAATTTAGATAATTTAATATATAATTTAAATATATATTCAATTAACAACAATATAAAAACAAAAGCTATTAAATTTTTAGGGAAAGATAATAATAAACAACATTGGATAGAATTTCAATGTAGTTGTGGAAATTTATATAAGACAACAGCCGAATTATATACTACACAAAATGTAAATAGATGTCAAACATGTTCTAAAAGAGAATCTAATAATGAATTTTTATTAAAAAAAGAATTAAAATATTTAAATATAAAATATGAAACACAAAAAACTTTTGAAAATTGTATAAATCCAAATACGAATTATAAATTAAGATTCGATTTTTATTTGCCAGATTATAATATAATTATTGAATGCGATGGAATACAACATGATAAACCAACAACATTTGGGAAAATAACAAAAGAACATGCTAAAAAAATTTTTCATGATTTAAAGTTTAAAGATTCTATAAAAGATAAATATTGCGAAAAAAATGATATTAAAATTATAAGGATAAAACAAAAACAATTTAAAAATAATGAATATAAATCTATTGTAAGAAAAATAATAATGCAATGAAGTTTCAAATAATTATGCGGTTTCTTCAGCTGATATTAGTTCAGCATTAACAAAAACATCAAGTGCAATGTCTGTACTTGGCAATAGTTTTGAAGAGACAATAGGTCTAGTAACAGCAGGCACTGAGATTAATTCATAGTCTCGTTGTATAGAAATATGCAATAAAGAACATACCTAAAACCAGTAACTCCTAAAGCCTTAACAACTACAACATAAGGATGAAATAAGCCTAAGTGTGAATGTGCGAAAGTATTAAAAATGTTAAGGATGGCATATGGACAAAATCCTAAGTGTTGACAAATCCTATTTTATATGTTATAATAGGTAATGGATGATTGGTAGCGAAGCTCCGAATAGGGGTGCGTTAAACGACTATTCCCATGTTGGGTTATGGACTAGAGAATAAGGGTAAAATCCCGAATATCCATAACAATAGAAGTACGGCGTAATCGCTATAGACGTAGGTGAAAATCCTTTAAATGGAAATGGATGCCCTTAACACATAATGGTGAAGGTGAAGAAATAGTCTAATCTCATATGAAAGTATGAGGGATAAAATTTTATCCGTTAAAGTGTAGCGAGCTTTAATAAATATTAATGTATGACGGGGCAAGCCTCTAAGGTTGCAAGGGGATTGAAAAAATGTTCTTGACCCCCTTTAAAAAAATATTGTGAATTGACGGGAACATCTTGAAATACTTTATCTACCAAATTATAATGGTGACATTATAATGGCAATGCGTAATAGCAAAGGTATGGTAATAAAGATAAAGACAACGAGAAAATCCGCATCCAAGCGTCTTTAGAAACAAGACGAAGGTTCAACGACTAAAGTAGCCCAAGTGGGTGAAAGTGCAATAATTATATTTTAACTATTGACAAAATTAAATAGTTATGATATAATATGATATAGTCTGAGCTTATATGAAAATATAAGGAGTTTGTATAATGAATAAATTAAATGAAAATAAAGTACAAGAATTATTTAAAAAAAATGGTTATGTTATGTTGGAAAATTATAAAAGATATTGTGACCCTATTTTATGTGAAAAAGATGGTTATAAATTTAAAATGTCATATGGGCATTTATTAGAAGGTAATAAACTAAATTTATTTGGTTGCAGGAATGAATTTCAAAGAGATAATATATCAATTTTTATTAAAAGAAAAAATAAAGATATAGAATTATTAGATATAAAAAATATTAAGAAAAGCGGAAAGCATAGAATCATTGTTACTATGAAATGTTCTTGTGGAGAAATTTTTTCAACTACTTGGGACAAAGTTAAAAACAATGAATATTTATTATGCAATTCTTGTTCAAGAAAAATTATATCTAATAAAAGAAAAAAAAGATACAATGATAAACATATAAAAAATATAGAAAAAAAGGGATATAAAATATTAAATAAAGAACAAGACATTTATGCTCTTGAAAGAATTGAAGTAGAAGAAATTTCTACTGGATTTAGAGGTTTCTTACAACCATCTAAAAATTCTAAGAAAATATTGATATTTAGTCTTGAAAAAAATAGAAAGTATTATCTTTATAATATAAATTTGATTATTAAAAATCAAGGTTACAATACAAAAGCAATTGATATTGTTGATAACGATACAAAAATACTATCAAAATGTGAATGTGGAAATACATATAAAGCAGATTTAAGGTCTTTTTATAGAGGCAATTGTGTTTGCCAAGATTGCTCAAAAAAAATGTCAAATAATGAAAGACTTGTAAAAAATTTTTTAGAAGAAAATAATATAGATTTTATTCAAGAATTTATAATTAATTCTTGTAGAGATTTATATCCTTTACCTTTTGATTTTTATTTAAAAAAAGAAAACTGTCTTTTGGAAATAGATGGCGAACACCATGAAAAACCAATAGCTTTTGATGGAAATTTTGAACAAGCTGAATTAAGATTTAAATCACAACAAAAACATGACCAAATAAAAGATGAATATTGTAAAAAATATAATATTCCTTTATTAAGAATATCATATAAAGATATTAAAGATGAATCTTATAAAAATAAAATAATTAATTTTATACAAACCGTTCAAGATTAACAACCTTGAATGAACAATAAAAATGGAGAACAATCGGTAATAATATAGCCGACACAGCAAATGAATTAGGCACTTTAGAGTATTCAGTAGGTGGAGTAACTAAAGAAATTTCTTTATTAGATTCCACTACTGGAGATATGAAATCAACATTTCAAGTTTTAAAAGATATTAAAAGTGATTGGGACAATATGTCCTTATCAGAACAACAATCAATTGCAATAGCACTTGCAGGTTAAATAATAACGGTTTAGCCTTTTCAGATTTAATTGACGGGGAAGAAGAAACACAAGTGTTTAAATATAATGTTTCTTATCTGTAAAATTTATTTTTACGGATGCCTAAGAGCCTTATACACTAACTTATAGGTTTAAAAGCCATATAAGGGTTTGGAGTAATTAACCAAAATATAGTAAAAGAGATAAGGATATATGGTCAATCCGCAACGAAGCCTACTATTGAAATATAGATGGGAACGCTCAACGCATATCGAAAGCAATTAATATTTTTTCTAAAAAGTATTGATAAATGTAACTATCTATGATATAATTAGATAGAATAAGCTACATAAGTAGACGAAGTGAGTAGAGTACTTATTAACGCTAAATAGGGAAAGAATCTGAGCTTATTTACATAAGTAAAATATATGCTATTCTTATATGAAAGTATAAGAAAATTTTATCAATAATATAAATATAAAGGAATTATAGAATGCCTAAAAAGATTACTTTAAAAGAAGCGAAAGAAATTGCTAAACAAAGAGATTTAATTTTATTAGAAAAAGAATATATAAATACAAAAACAAAAATGACATTTCAAGATAATGATGGTTATTTATATTATCTAACATTAGATAATATAAAAGACAAAAGAACAAAAAAGTTTGATATTGTAAGTAATAAAAATAAATATACTATTTATAATATACAAAAATTTATTGAAAATAATGGAAGTAAATCTAAATTATTATCAAATAATTTTATAGATAATCATAACAAATTAAAATTAAAGTGTGAATGTGGAGAAATATTTGAAGTATCATGGTCTCATATGCTAAATACAAATAAATTAACTTGTAATAAATGTGGAAGAGAAAAAATGGCCAAATTAAATAGAAGTGATTATTATGAAGTATATAATATAGTTAAAGAAATGGGGTATGAGTTAATTACTCCAATTGAAGAATTTAAAAATATGCATAAAATAAATGTTAAAGATAAAGATGGATATAAATACAATACTTCTATTTATAATTTAAAAAACAATAAAAATATTTTTACTAAATTCAATAAAAAGAATCCATTTTTAATTGATAATATATGTAATTATATCAAAATAAATAATTTACCAATTGATTTAGTAGATAAAAGTCCAAGACAAGTTAATGTTAGAAATTATTATTTTAATTTTTATTGCTGTGAATGCGGTAATATTTTTAAAGCAACATTAGATCAAATTAGATATGATAATAGATTTAGATGTGATAAATGTTCTTCAAAACAATCAAATTTAGAATGGACAGTTGAGAAATATTTAATTTTTAAAAATATTAAATATGAAAAACAAAAAAGATTTAATGATTGTAAAAATAAAAGAACATTACCATTTGATTTTTATTTAAATGACTATTGTTGTGTATTGGAAATTCAAGGTAGTCAACATTATTACGAAAATAATTATTTTCAACAGACATTAGAAGAAAGACAAAGAATAGACAAAATAAAAGAAGAATATTGTAAAAATAACAATATAAAATATATATCAATTCCATTTTGGTTAATAATTAATAATGGAGAAAAAGAAAAATATAAAAAAATTATTGATAAAATTTTAGAATAAAGTAGCGATTTATTCTTAATAAAAAGAAAAACCAGTTTGAAGTATTTTCAGCCGTTCTTTCCAACTTTAATAATGCTGTAGACGCAACAAATACGGCTTTAGATTCCTCCGGATCTGCAATGCGAGAAAATGAAGCTTATATGTCGAGCCTTCAAGCTAAAGTCACAGCATTAAAATCCCAATTCACTGAATTGGTTCTTGGAGATGGGGGATTAACTTCTTTCGTAAAATTATTGGTAGATGCAGGAACGACAGTTCTCAAATTTGCAAATAGTGATGTTGGTCAATTAATAATCCAATTAGGATTGGTTACTGCTTTAACTCCGTCACTTGTGAAAGGTTTCACCTCAACTTTAACAACATTTTCAAATTTAAAAACAAATATAATCTCTTCCGCTCAAGCATTAGCAACATATATGCTAGTACAAAAGGGATATTCAGTTTCAGTTGCAACGGCCACAGCAAGTAATATGACTTTTGTTTCTTCATTGAAGCTTTTATCTACTACTTGGGCTACAACACCATTTGGTATGATAACAATAGCAGCTGGGTCAGTAATGCTACTTGCAAAAGCTTTTGACGCTTTAGATGTTTCAACAGAAGAAGCATTACAATCAATGTCTGATTATAGTAGCCAATACAATTCTGCATCACAAGAAGCTCAAAATCTTGAAACTCAATTAAAAGAAATAAATGATAGAATAACAGAAATTCAATCAAATGGCCCAATACAATTAACAGATCAACAAGAATTAACTAATTTACAAGCTCAAAGCGAAGAATTAAGTAGACAATTAAGACTTCAAGAACAGATGGCCGAAGCAAATAGAAAAGAAGCAGAAGAATCGGCAAAGGATGCATTAAAAGGCGGTTGGGGAGAAGTAACATTAGAAGAAAATTTAGAGTCTTATAGTATGATGCTTCAAAAGAACCGAGACGCTATAGATGAATTAAATAAAAAATATGACGAAGGCAAAATAAGTGCCAAAAGTTATGAAGATCAATTAGAAGCATTAGAACACGCTCAAACAAATATAGTGTCAACAGGTGGGGAGTATGCAGATCAATTATTAGAGATTGCTGATAGTTTAACTTCAACAGATGAAGAAACCTTATCATTAAAGAATGGCGTAGAAGACCTTGTAGATTCTTGGTTAGAATTAAATGGGCAATTAGAAGACAACACTGAAGTTCAGGAAGAAAATAATGAAGCAACTAATAATTCATTAAGGTATAAAGAATCTTTATCTAATAAAGTTCAAGATGTAATTGATAGTTCAAATAGTTTACAACAAAGTTATGAAAAAGAAGCAGAAGCATTGGGTTTAGTTGATGAACAAGTAGAAAGTTATGTAGATTTAATGGAAGATTCTGAAAATATATATTCAGATTTAGGTTCTGGAATATCTGAAATTAGTAATGCTTATAATGTATTAACTGACGCAATTTCGGAATATAATTCAAATGGTAAATTATCTATTGATACATTAACTTCTTTATTGTCATTAGAACCACAATATCTATCTGCTTTAGTTAATGAAAATGGTCAATTGTCATTAAATGAACAAACCTTATATAATTTAGCAGAGCAACAAAAAACAAATGCAATTATAGCATTACAACATGCAGCCGCAGTAGATATAGAAAAATTAGCAACAGGGAATTTAAGCGATTTATCTATAACAGCTCAAGGTGCTATTGCTTCTATGGGAGACGCCGCCTCTGAGGCTGGTAATAAAGCTGTAGATGCCGCAAGTCAAGTAAATGTTTTAAATAGAGAATTACTTGTATTAAGTTCTAGTCTAACTGGAACTGCAATGGGTAATGAAGTTGAAGGTTTTAAAGAAAAAGCAGACGCAATAAGAGAAACTTATGTAAATATAGGAAAAGAACTTTCAAATATATCTATTGATTTTTCTTCTGCTAAATCAAGTAGTTCAGCTAAAAAAGCAGGTGGTTCAGCGGGTAAAAAAGCTGGTGACGCATACAAAGAAGCTTACGAAAAAGAATTGGATGAACTAGATCATGAACTTGCAATGAACATGATTTCTGAAAAAGAATATTATGATAAATTGGAAGAATTAAATGAAAGATATTTTGGTGAAGCTTCTGGACAACATGAAAAATATTTAGATGAATATAGAAAAAATGAAGAAAAAATATTCAAATGGCGTAAAGAACAGCTAAAAGATGATTACGAAACAACCAGAGATTATATAGATAAACTATATGACGCTGAATTAGACGCACTAGAAGAACAATATAATTCGGAAAAAGAATATTACGACAATAAAATTGACAAATTAGAAGAAGCCAAAGATAAAAGACTTGAAAGTATAAATGAAGAAAAAGAAGCATTAGAAGATTTAAGAGACACCGAATTAGAAGCCTTAGACGAACAGATAGAGAAATTAGAAGAGCAACAAGAGCAAGAGCAAAATAATTTAAATATTGAATTAAATTCCTTAGAAGCCCAAAAAGATGAATTAGAACAATATTGGGATGAGAAAATTAATTCAATAGAAAAAGCTAATGATGAACTAGATAAACAAATTAAATTAGAACAATTGCAAGAACAATTAGCTAATGCTAGAAATCAAAAGGTAAAAGTATTTAAAGATGGTAGATTTCAATTTGTTCAAGATGAGTCTGCTGTTGAAGAAGCTGAACAAAATTTAGCAGATTATCAAGAAGAACTTAGAAGAGAGCAAGAAATACAAGCATTAGAGGATCAAAGAGACAAAGAATTAGCGATTGCTCAAGAAAGAATTGATAACCTAGAAAAATATTTAGAAGAACGAAATAACTATTATGAACAAGAAATAGAATCATTAGAAGAGCAACAAGAAGCAAGAGAAGAATATTATGAACATGAAATTGAATTGTTAGAAGAACAATATGATAAAATTGAAGAATATTATGATAAAAGAATAGAAAGATATGAAGAATATTTAGAGGAATTAGAAGAAGAATATAATCAAGAGAAAGAAGCTATAGAAAAGGCGCAAGAACAATTTAATGACGCTGTAGATGAATATCAAAATACAGAAGAAAGATTGACCGCAAATAGGATAGCTAATATTAATCTTGAAAAAACAAATTGGAAGACTAGACTTAATAATTTAGCTGAATTTGTATCAGAATATAACAGACTTCAAAATGAATTAGATTCTGGTGATGAAGAAGTAGAATCTCATTACCAAGGAAAAGACGCAGTAGGTGAATTACCAACTTATGCTAAAGGAACATCTAGTGTAGGAGATAATGAAATAGCTGTAGTTGGTGAGAATCCAAATAGAGAAATTGTTATAGGTTCTTCATTGAATAAAAATGGAACATTAATGAAACTTAAAAAAGGTTCTGGAGTAGTTAATTCTAGTGCTACAGAAACTTTAGCTAGAAATCTAAATAATCTTGCTAGGTATCAAAATTTAAATAGTTATAATAATAATAATTACAGTAAAAGTAGTAGTAATAATTCAAATGTTCAGCAATTTTATTTCGGAGAATTAGTTCTTCCAAATGTATCTAACGCTAATGATTTTGTTACTGAAATTAGTAATAATTATAAAAATTATATTATACAATCTGTGGGTGCTAGATAATAGCACCCATTTACATAAAATGGAGATTAAAAATTATGAATAAAGAACAGCAAGCTATGAGAGATATTGCAGATGGAAATATTTATGCAATGAAACAAATGATAAATGAAGCAACATATGATAAAATTACAACAGGTATCGTAAAAAGTGTCAATAGTGATAAGACATATAATATTGAAATTGATGGTAAAGTATATAATAATATTCCAAGTTTTATTAGCTTGAATGTGAATGATATCGTTAAAATTTGTTATCCTCAAAATAATTTAAATCAAAAATTTGTTATCGGAAAATATAATCAGGATGAAGAAACCAATAAAATTAACAATGATATAAATTCTGGTAGATTTGTTACAAATACACAATGGGAAAATCAAATATCTTTAGGTGTGTCCCAATCAGGAACTAAACGCCTTATTGTATTATTAAATGGCGAGTGGGTTGGTGATATTAATTTTACAAATACTCCATAATTTTAAAATAATAAAATTATAAAAAGGAGATTATTATTTATGGCAATGATAAAACCAATAGGTTTGTCTGTTCCAGCATTTGATGCAACTATGGATTATACTTTCCAGTTTCAAGCGTCAGGTGGAGAACAGGTAAATTATAATAGAATAATTATTAGAAATAATGAAACAAATGAGGAAGTATACAACAATAAAATAGAAAGTTACGCTTATCAGCAAACAGTTCCGGCTAATACATTAACTAATGGAACTTATTATAATTATTCTTTTATTGTTTATGATAAAAATGATAATGCAAGTGAAGAAAGCACGCCTATTTCCTTTTATTGTTATACTACGCCAGTTTTAAATTTTACGAATATTCCAGAAGATAATGTCATTGAATCTTCTTCTTTTGGTTTTGAGTTTACATACAATCAAAATGAAGGTGAACTATTAAATTATATAATTGTTTATTTATATGATTCTAATAACAATTTAATATCACAAAGCAATTATTTATATGGTTCAGAAATTTTACCAAATAATTTTTCTTATGAATTTTCTGGATTAATAGATGATAATTCATATTTTATCCAACTAGAAGGTAAAACTATTAATGAAACTGTTATTTACAGTGATAAAATTAGATTTAATGTTAATTATTATTATCCAGAAATTTTTAGTTTGGTAGATGTTACAAATGATTGTGAAAATGGAAATATACACATTACTAATAATACAATCTTAGTAGAGGGAGAATCAAGTCCAAATCCGCCAGAATATTTAGATGAAGAAAAAATTAATTTAAATGATTATAGCGATTATGTATTATGGAATAAAGGATATTATATAGGAGATACTTTCACTTTAGAAGCTTGGTTGAATCCAGTTTTATCAGGCCAAACAGTGAAAATGTACGGAGATGACGAAAATAACTATATAGAATTAAGATTGGCAAGAGAAATTCCGTATGGTGAATTAGAGTATAAAGATATATTAGAAATGAAATATATTAATAATGGCAAAGAAGAAATTTATAATTTTTCAGATTATATATCTTTAATTAATAATTTATCTGATATAATTATTTGGTTCAGGAAGAAAAAGGGTTCTACAGAAGTAAAATTAGTAGAAACAAGCCATACAGATAATATATTAAATTTAAATGAAGAATCAAATGTTGAATATAATAAACTTACTGATTTAAAATTTAGCCAAGTAGAAACTTCTGATTTTGGTTATTTGGTTTGGAATGAAGTAAGTGATTTATATTATAATGGAACTACCAATATGTTTTGGAATGAAGATTCTACAGAAGAATGGACTGGAAATGAAAACATTAAAACAGCAGATAAAAAAGAAAGTTTTTATAATAATTATAATTTAGAAAATATTACCAATGTTATAATAAGAAATGGCGTTTATGACCATATAGATATCACAAAAGATATTAATAGCGAATTTTCTCAAACCAAACCTATTTGGACTTATGATACTATTTTAGATTGTGATTTTAATAACACTATTTATGCTGGAAATGTGGAATTGGCTTTAGATCAAATAGATAAAATTAGAATAAAAAGAAAGAAGAAAGATGAATTTAATTGGATTACGTTATATGAATTTGACATTAATAAGTATGAAGATTTAACATTTTCTTATGATGATTATTTTGTTCCAAGTGGAGAAGAATTTGAGTGGGCTATAGTTCCTGTTTTATCTGGGAATATAGAGGGTTCTTACAATGTAAATTCACTTAAAACAGAATTTGACGGTTTGTTTATTAGTGACAATTCACAAACATTTAAGTTATATTATGGAACTTCTTATAGTTCAAATACCAGTAACAATCAAATCGGAACATTGCAACCTTATAACTCAAGATATCCAATTATTATATCAAATCAGCAAGTAAATTATCAAACATTAACAATAAGTGGTCAATTATTAGGATATGATTTTACTAATAATAATAAATTTATTTTAAATAGAAATAGTATTGTCAAACAAAAAGATGATTTTGATTCATTTATAAAAAATGGTAAAGCAAAAATATTTAAAGATTGGAATGGAAATATTTTACTTGGTTCTTTAACTTCACAAGTAAATTATAGTTATAATTCTAATGGTGGAATGATGGTTCCAACAGTTTCTTTTACTTTAACAGAACAAGGTAAGTATAATTCTCAAGAAGATATGTATGAAAATGGATTGATAGAGGTGATTGCATAGTGCCTACTACAAATCAATATAATGTTACGAAGCAAAGAAAAAGAAACATATATGTAAAAATAAATTTATTAAATTTTAATTTTCAAATTGTAGATGAATTAAGTGGAGTTGTTTTAAGTGATACATGGACTATAAGTTCTTCAAGTGATATAAGAAGAACTGGAACTATTACTTTGACTCCAACTGATTCATCTTTTGAAATTGAAGCTGGTAATAAAATTTGGTTAGATAAATATATACAACCATTTATAGGAATAGAAAATATTCATACTGGAGAAGTAGAATATACTAATATGGGAATATATTTAATAGATAATCCAAGTCAAAATTTCAGTAGTACAGACAATACAATAACTATTCAGTTAATAGATTTAATGTCAAAAATAACTGGATTAAGAAATGGTAATCTCGAAGGTTATGAATATCAAATAAAAGAAGGAACCAGTATTAGAGAAGCAATTATTGGTATTTTAAAAGAATGTGGATTTAATAAATATATAATTGATATTAAATCAGAAGATTATCAAACTGTTCAATATGATATATCTGTTAGTGTTGGCGGTACATATTACCAGCTTTTAACTGAATTGAATAATATGAATGTTAATTATCAAATATATTTTGATGTTGATGGAGTATTTCATTATGAGAAAATCCCAGATGGTGTAAATGAGCAAGTTATAATTGATGATAATATTTGGAAAAGATGTTATATATCCCATACTGTTAATACAAGTTTTGAAGATTTAAAAAACAGTATTACTGTATTAGGTAAAATGCATGATATTTCAAATTATTGTAGTTCAATATCTTTAAGTGGATCACAAATAAATGCAACATGCTCTAATGTATCGGCATTAAGAAATAATTTAAAGGTTGGATTTACGACTCCCGATAATACTATTAATTCTCCTAGTTTTAATTTAAATTCTTATGGAGCTAAATTGATAAAAAATGAAAATGGAACACAACCTATATTAGAACCTAATACTTATTATGTAATAAAATATAAACAGGATGGCGATTATTGGTTTTTTATGGGCGAATTACAACCAATGTATATAGTAGAAGAAACTAATCCAAATAGCCCATTTTATGTTAATGGGACAACGGGAAGAATAAGAATAGTTTTAAGTGGTGGGGAATATGATAATATTAATACTACAGATTTAGCCAGACAAAGAGCTGAATGGGAATTATATACTAGATGTAGATTATTAGATAGTATCACACTAACTTGTGTTCCTATTTATTGGGCCGATGTTAATACTTTAATAGAAATAACATTACCTAATAAAACAGAATCACAAAAATATATAATAAAAGAAATTAGTATAACAGGTGGAATTTCTGGAACCCAATCAATTCAAATGATGAAATATTATCCTTATTATGAAACAAATAGATTATTTCAATAATCAAAATAAACAAAAGGAGATTTAATATGAAAGAAATTATTAATTTATTACCAATTTTAGGAACTGCAATGGGTTTAAATATTTTATTTGGAGTTTATAACTCCTTTGTTAAAGATACTTTAAATTTTGATAAAAAGAAATTTATTCAAGGAATTTTAAAAGCTTTAGTTGTTGGATTTGGATTTATTGGGACTTCATATTGTTTTGAATGTAGTGATTTATCTTCTATTGGTGTAACACCAGAAATGATTATGAATAGTGCAATAATTTTATACATGACTAAATTTATGAATAATTTTGCTAAAGTGTTAGGAATTGATATTTCCACTTTGATTAAAAAATAATTTTATAAGGAGAAGAATGTTGTGTTCTTCTCCTTATTTTTTTTACATTTTTTATTTTTATTGTTTTAGTTTGTTGAACCAAAACCTCCAGTTCTCTTATTATTTGTATTTCCATTTTCAAAAGTGCAATATTTAACTAAAACTCCTTGACCAATTTTATCTCCAACTTTAATTTCATATGGTTCTTTTCCTAAATTAAGAAGTCTAAATCCAATATTGCCATCAGAATCTTCATTGTTGGCATAATCAAAATCTATAATTCCAGTACCATTTGCAAGAACTACAGGATGTTTCCCCATAGAACTTCTTACATATAACATTAGAACTTTATCATTATCAAACAATGCTTTAACATCGGTATAAATTAATTTACTTTCATTTGGTTGGATTGTTACATTAACAGGACTGAAAAAGTCATATCCGGCTGAAAACTTTGTTGCCCTTTCTGGTAGCTTAATTTCTCCATTTGTTCTTCTCATATCATCTCTTACTACTTCAAATTTTCTCATTTTATTTTCTCCTTTATATTAAATTAATTTTATTTTTATTTAAAAAATTTAAATTACATATTCATATAAATATCCATCATTTGTTGTATAATAAATATTTTTTATTCCTAAATCTTTAATAGCTTTCATACATGCCTTACATGGTCTACACATAGCTAAATTTCCATTCAAATCTTGTCTATATACATATAATTTTACTTTATTAAAATCAATATCTAAATTCATGATTTTTAATACACAAGCCATTTCCGCATGAAGTTTTGGACTAGGCTGAATACCATTATTCCATTTTAGTGAACGATAATGATTATATAATTTTTGTAAGGGGTTTGTTTTATTTGTATTATATCCTTTTGCAATTATATTGTTTTTATATACAATTATTGCGCCTATGTGTATTTTATTAAAATCTGATAATTTACTTTCTTCTTTAGCTTTATTAAAATAATAAAAATCTCTATTTGATAACATAATTAATTAAACCTCAAATTATTATTGTCCCACAATCGGTTTTTATAGATAAGTTTTCCACAATTACAACATTTACAAATACTTCTACAATTTAAATAATTTACCATATCTCCATGCACATTTTTAATAAATTCTAATTCTTTGTGTTTACAAAATAATTTCTTAAAAAAAATTCTTTCATACTAAATCCTCCTTTAATTTTAATTCCCTTGCTGATAATGACATTATATCATATAACAAGGGAATTGTCAATAGAAATTTATTTAATTGAAATATTTTTATTATGTAAGAGTTCTACTCCATCAATTGTTTCGTTTTCATGTTTCTTCAAATAATTTTTAATATCTGTTTTATTAACGTCATCTTCTTTTAATACTCTTGGTCTAATATATTCTTTTGGAACCTTATTAACGTCTGTAATATTAATTGAATCTGATTTACGATAAGAAATTAAACAAGTTGGTGATTCAAATTTACGAAATTTAACTTTTCCAGTTTCATCATTAAAATAATCCGCTTGCGAATATCTAAAATATCCATCAAGGTATTTTTTGAGCGATTCAATTTTATTTTCCTTTTGTTTTTGTCTAGCGGATAATTTTTTCTTTTCTTCTTTAATGGCTTCTGTTTCTGATTCAAGATTTTTAATAAATTTTGCAATATTATCAATCTTTTTATTGAGTTCCATTGTTGTTTCATTAATTGCTTTATTTAATTCTGCTTGGTCAAGAACTTCTCCTGTTTCACTATCAAAGCCTTCTTCAATTAAATAATAGAGTTTTTCATCAATATCATATAAATTTGCCATTTTGCATTCTCCTTCCTTTTTATTTCTTAATTTTCCAACCTTTTTCTTTCATTTTTTTAAGACAAAGTTTCATTTCATATCCAGTTAAACCAATACAAGTATTTCCAATCTTCTTTAAATCCATCAAATCCTTATCATAAGATAAAACGATATGGCGTCCGTCTTGCTTATGAATTAAAGCTAAAACTTGTGTATAATTAAATTCACTATTATATCTCTCATAAAATACATGAAGATTGTCCTTTACTTTTTTAAATCCTAATTTTTCAAGTTTTTTGTCTGCTGATTTAAACATATTATTCCCTCCATTTTAATTAAAATTTTGTAGTTATTTAGCCTTAAATTCTATTCTATATACTTTGTTGATAAAAATAGTTCATAAAATTTAAGGCTGTTTAAAATTAATAATCTATTCCTTTTTTATATATTCTTTGATTTGATGTAGCCAATTTGATACCATAACAAATATTATTATCACAAGATAACTCTTTTTTATATGAACCAATCTTTAACCAATCTAAATATGGTAAACTATCTTTAAATAGATTAAAATCATTGCTTCCACTATATACGCATGTTTTTAGATTATATTTTTCCTTAATATGTTTAAGTAATTCATTTAATTCTTTTATATTTTGATCGCCCCCCATAAAACAAACGCAAGAAATAAATCCATTATATTCTTTTATTAAACAATCTAAATCATCTTTTATAAAGTTTCCTTTATATTCAAAAAGATAATCTGAGTGGCAACCCTCACACATATGAGGGCAACCACTAATATTGATTACTAAAGATATTTCATCTGGAACTTCTTGCATTGTTACAGAATAACTAATATATTTAAGAGGTAAAAGTTCCATAAAATCTTTCCTTTGCTTCTTTAATTCTTGCTTCTGAGAATTTAGAAACTCTCTTTAAATATCCAATAATTCTAGTAATATAATCTAAATCATCGCTACCACAGTTTTCACAAATGTCAAGTTTGTGTTTACTAATATGTCCACATTTGTTACAAATTGTGTTTGGAATGTTAAATGTAAAGTAAGAGCATCCCGTTTTAATTGCAATATTTAGAAGTTTCTTATATTGTTCTTGCGATAAGTGTTCTTCGAGATTACAATGTAAAGCTGAGCCTCCGTCAAGATATTTTGTAAGTTTACTACCATGAAGAATAAATTTATCAATTACATTACAAGTTTCATCTTCAACTTTGTAAAAATAACTATTATAGCAATCTCTAGGAACAAAATATCCATCTTTTTTATCCCATTTAGCATTTTTTACACCTAAATTTTCTGCCGGAACAAATTCTGTATTGAACATGATTTCCTTTGTCTTGTCTCTTTTGTTAATTTCATAAATCGGTCTAAGAATTTTTTCTCCATATTCAAAATATCTATCATTAGGAGAAATATCAATTCCTAAAAATTCTGCTCCTTCTACAAAACCATTAATTCCAATTGTTAAGAACTGTTTTTCAAGAGAAATAAATCCTTCATTATAAATTGGAAGGAGATTAGTTTTGTAGTAGTCTTTAATAATTTCATTATATGCAAGAAGGTATTTATGACATTTTTCAACTTGTTCTTTTACTGCTTCTGAAATATCAACTCCATTTCTAGTTGCATTTTGAACAAGTCTATTAATATTAATAGTAAGGACACCCTTTGAACCAGTTGACACTCCACCCGCACCAAGAGTGTAAGAAAATGTATTATCTTGAATTTCATTTTTTAATCTACAACAACTTGCAAGACTATCTACGCTATCACTTGTGTAGGTAAAGAAAGAGTGTCCTTCTGCATACATTCTAGTGGTAAATTCGTAATAATCTTCGTCCATAAATTTTGTACCATCATTTAGAAGATTCATTGTTTCCACTGGAAATGTTAATACAATATTTGGCTTTGTTCTTTCTTTGTTAAACCATGTAATAAATTTCTTTTGAAGCCAATTTACACTTTCCCATTTTGGTTCTGTTCCGTCTGGAAAGATAAAATCTTCAAAAATTCCTTTGAAATAATACTTATCAAAGTAAGCCACATTCCAAAAGACTGATTGAAAATTCCTTGCGGCAGCTGGTTGATTCATTGAATAAACAACCTGTTCAAAATAATCAGTAATCAACTGTTCTAATGTTCTTTGTCTATTTGAATTTAATGCCACAATATCAGTATGTTTATAATAGTCATCTCCATATTCTTTTCTAATAAAATAATCCAAATAGGTAAAAAATTCTGGAGTAGCAACTGCACCAGCAAATTGGCTGGCAACAGCAAATACTAAATTAATAAAAGATCCACAAAATGATTGTAAATTTGTTGGTGCAGAAGAAATTCCTCCAATTCCTCTTAATCCATTGAATAAAAATGGATACATAGTAATTGAAACACAATATGGCATAATGCTTGTTTCATCATGTTTGTAAATTTCATGAGATTCTAGTTGACGAATATATTCTTCTGCTAATTCTTTCCCATACATTTCTGTAATTTTATCAAGCATTAATAATCTATTGGTTCCAATAATATCTCTCTTAGGTATTTCTCCCTGACATGTAGTAATATTTTTATTTTCTACATTGGCGTTAGAATCCACTTCACTTCCTGTTGAAGCGTTTAACGCCTTTGCATATTTTTTAATAAAATTAACGTTTCTTCTATAACTTTCTAACATTAATTAAGCCTCCATAATATAATTTTGTAATTCTTTAGTATTAAAAATTTTATCATTTATTTTTGCAAATGGCATTGACATAATATTGTTTTCATTTGCAATTTGCATATAAATATTTTCATCATCTATACATTTATAATCAATCCCCTTTTGTTTCATTAAGTTTTCTAAGACTATGCATTTAGGACAATGTGAAGAATAAAATTCAATCATGTATTTTCCCCCTTTTCTTTGTTATTCTTCAAAAAATATCTATGCCACCTTTCTTTAATAAATTATATTATTATTTAAATATTCAATATACTTGTCCCACAATTTCATTTTATGGATAAATTCTTTTGATTTAAGTCCTTCTTTTTTCTGTATTGCCTTTATATCTTTACCTTTAAATTGATTAAATTTTTTAGGAATATTAGATATAAATTTCTTTGTAAGATGAGATATGATTAAAGTATTCCCTTTACCTAATCTATCTGTAATTTTTTTATATTCTTTAAAATCTAAATCTGGAATATTATAATTAGTTTTTTTAATATTTCGTGTACTAAATGGACTAATTGTTGCCCCTCCAGTTTTAGGCTGCATAAATTCTAAAATTAAATCTATATTTTTATCCTTAAATTTAAATAAAATTTCTTCATCTGTTTCAATAATATCCCAAATAATTTTTGTTTGTTCTAATGCTTTGTAATAATTTTCATAGTCATAAAATTTAATGATATTTCCGTCTTTGTCTTTATACAGTTCACCATTTTTCTTTTCTTTTGTCTCTGTATATTTTTCTATATCTACATTTAATTTTTGTCCAATAGATTTTAAAATGTTTCGTCCAGTTCCTAATTTTGGAATATATGCTTGTAATATTCCATGACCATAGTGAGAAATTTGTCCTTTCCTACAATCAATATACATATCAATATCTTCATTTGTTCCATCTAATTTTTTAGGAAAATTATTTGTAATTTTATCAATTGGAACTTTTAAACGATAAAACCCTTTATATTTCATCAAATAATTAGACATAAATTTCAATCCTCCTTTCTAATGGAATAATTTCTTTAATTTCCATATTTAAAATTGTATTTGATAATAAATTACAATCTTTTTTATAATATTCATAATAATCATCTTCAATATTAATTCTTATAATTGTATGTTTGTATTTTATTTTGGAAAGAATATCTTTAACTCTCATAATAAATATCCTTTCTATAATTTTTATTCCTAATCATTTTATTCCATCTTCCTCCTTTAAGATCATTATATCACAATTATTGTGAATTGTCAAGTAATAAATCTTTTAACCAAGTATTTCTTAATTCATTCCCATCAATTAAAAGAGCATTATTAAATGTATTAATATCTCCAATGTCAATATGCAATATTTTTGCTCTTGTATCGGCTACATAAAGAAGATTCCTATTGAGCATTTTTTTATGAATAGGATTAACAATTGAAATTACATATTTAGCTTCCGAACCCTGACTGGAATGAGTTGATTGGGAATATGAAAGTAAAAGATTATTTACTTTAATTTTATCAAAAACAATTAATTCTTCATCAAATTGAACTACCATTTTCTTATCATCAACATTTCTTACGATACCCTTTTGTCCATTAAAAATTTGGGTATGCGGAATATCTTCTTCTTTTAATAATCCCAATTCATCATTTTGGATTAACTCATAAGATTCAAGTAGTAATGCATTGTAATCATTTTTCTTGTTAATAACTCTGCTATCTTCTCTAAATACAATATTTGTTCCATTAACTTCCCTTGAAAATATTTTTTCATTTGGTTTTGGAGCATTTACTTCTGCTTGAATTTCATTATTGATTTTATAATTTCCACAAGAACCCACATTAAATGGACATAAAATCATAATATCTTTTGGTTTAATTCCTTTATTTAAAAGATTATCATATTGAGTTCTTAATTCATCAAATATTTTATCTTCTTCTATTTGAATGAATTTATAATTATTTTCAACGCTATAAATGTTATCTTTTACTTTTACCTTTTCCGTATCATTAAAGAAAGACTTTCCTTTTCTAATATTTGTAGCAACAAATAAAGCCCCATTTGTATCGTATCTAAATACTTTAGTAAGCATTGTTCTTGGAACATAATTACAACTAATAATATCATTAAATACATTTCCTTTCCCCACTGGAAGGAGTTGGGCATTATCTCCACATAATATAACTCTTGCTTCATCATTTTTAATACAATTAATTAACATAACCATAGTATCTAAATCTACCATCGAAGCTTCATCTACAATTATAAAATCTGACCATATTTCTTTGTCTCTAAGACATTTTCTGTGAATTGTTGAAGCTGGTCTATTTGTTTGTTCCGTAATACGCATAGAAGCGGCACCAGTTGGAGCGAGTAAGGTATATGTGAGTCTATTATCTTCTAACATAGCAATCAAACCTTTTAATGAAGAAGTTTTGCCACAATTTCCAGTAATAAATATATTATTATTACGTCTTAATACTAGGTAACTACTTGGAACAGTAAAACAATATTTATATCCATCTTTAGGTATAATTTCTGAAATTTCTGTTTTTTTATGTTTTTTATCATTAAGATATGATAATTTACATAATGTTTGTTTAGTGATAGAAATATTATATTCAATGGTTTTATTAATATATTTTTTATTTGTTTCTTTGTTTGTTTTGATTCTTCCTCTTCTATCATTTATATAAATTGATGCTCTATATCCACAAGCAGAATAGGCAAATTGTACAAAATTAGCAGTAGATAAAACATTTGTAGAAAATCTTTTTCTTTCTATCCCATTTTTTGTTATATTTGTATTTCCATCCCATTGCATTAAATTATCGCAAATAATTTGTAATTGATGTTGAGAACAATTATACCAATATTCCGTGAATTCTTTTTCTCTTCTAGGAGCTGTAATATAAAAATCAGTATAACCTATTTTAGTGGATTCTTTTTCTCTCCATTCAATATTTGCTTCTTTAAATAAATTTCTTAATGCACTCTTTTTTCTTTCTTTTTTAATATGAAATCTACAAGTTTTATAAGATACGGATTCTGTATTAGTTACATTATAATAAAAGGTTCCATCACATATAACAGCACACATTAATTTAATTTCTTCGTCTGTTAAATCAATGCCTTTACCATTATAATTAAATGTTGTTATAAAATTTCCGTTAAATCCAGTTTTATGATTTTTACTATAATGTCTATCATAGATTTCTTGCATTGTTTTTTCTTCTATTTTTTTTGTTTTCTCATTAATATAAACCACTCTGTGTTCTGGACTTAAAGTTTGATTAATTCCATATTTTGTTTCAAAATGATACATTTTATTACAAGGTAATTTTATATATCTTTGTGGTTTTACTAAATTGGTTGTGCCATCTAAATTCCATTGTAAGACCATATCATTTTTATTATATTCACTAATTTTTTTCCATGATTTTCCATTAAAAAATTCCGTGTCTTTATCAACACAACCACTATAACCAATAAGTAAGCTAAAATTATAATTACAAGCATTTTCAAGAGCTTTTAATTGTTCGTTTGTTAATTCAAATCCATCAATATTTTTATAATTATTCCAATTAATATTTAGTTTTTTTGAATTATAAATTTTTTCTTTTACAAAATTAGCAATAAGACTTTCTCCAACGTATGTATTCATAATAGACAAGTCTTTGCTTTCTTCATCGTAATAAATTAAATCACTATTTGTTGCAATATCTTTAATTACATAAGCCCACTCATCCGGTGCATTATAATCTTCTTTACAAATTTGCCACAAAAGATTTCCATTAAGTCTTGTATTAGAATCAGTTTCATTTCTTTTTAAAACATCAAGCATTAATGCCTCGCATCTAATTCTTGAATCAATTAAATTTGGAAACAGTTCAAGAATTAATTTGTCTGCTTTATTAAAACTTCTTTCCAATACTTCTGTTAATACATAATAAGGATTTTCTTTAATTGCTTTTTGAATCTTAAATTCTTCTTCATATTTGTCATATAGTTTTTTACAATCAGAAATATCAACTCTATATTCTTTTAATTTTTGTACAAGTCCAAAATACTTATATTTAGTATTAATTTCTCTCTTATAAGCATTAAATCTATATTCTGCAACGTTATAAATTTTATTTAAATCGATTTTATCTTCTTCTCCATTAAGAATAAGACGAATAAAATTAGGATAGGCGTTATGTACATAATTTGCTTGAGATTCTGTTGTAATTTCTTTAAGAATTTTTAATTCATTTTCATCATTTAATTCTTCAAGTCTCATAGAAGGCACATCAATAATACGAAACGAATCGCCCCACTTGGGATCGTGCTTGATTAATTCAAGTTCAAGTTCATATTCCTTATTTTCAGTAATATATGGTGTTTCTCCTTTTGTACTGAATGTCATATATGGAGATAATTGAATATTCTCATAAGTTTGAAGTGGCATCCATGAAAAAATTCTATAATCACCATTTGCAAATGTTTCTTTGATTGCTTTTGCTTTAACTTTTATAGTTTCCAAATTTTATGCCTCACTTTCTTCTTTTAAAATTTCAAATTCTATAGTTTTACACCAACTAAATTCATTATCTAATTTCATATTAACTATATCTCCTTTAGTTAATATATCTTCATTGGTAATTTTATCAAAAAACATATTATTGAAATACGTATCGTTTTCTTCAATTCTTAAGCTAAACCTTTCTTTTGTTGTTAAATCTTTTAAAATAATATGATAATAATAGTTATCTTTCTTTTTAAATTCTCTAACATCAAGAACTTTGCATTTTATAATTTCTTCCATTATATCACTCTCCTAACAAATAGTCAATAGCATATTGTTCACCAAAATATTCTAACATCTTTTTACGATATTCAATATTAAATTCATAACGAAGTTCATCTGGCATATCGTTATATTCATCCCAAATTATTATATCATAATAAAAATCAGATACTAGACGATCTTCATCTACAAAATTTACTAGAATATAGTTATCATATCTGGTTACTTTAAAGCTATCATAGTCAAAAAAAATCATCTTCCGTATCAAATCCAATAAATTCTATAATTTGTTTATCAGTTAATCTACTTACATACTTCATCTCCAAACTCCTCCTTTTCAATCAATTTAATTTCTTCGTTCACTTCTTTCATATTATCACAAGAACAAATAAATTTTCCATTAGAATATAATTCAAAATGTTCCTTAACTTTTTTAATTCTGATATTCATTCATTTTCTCCTTAATATTTTTAAGTTTATTTAATTCTTCTTCTAATTCTTTAATTTTATTATCAATTAAATACCAAGTATCGCCATCGCCATAATAAAATTCTCCAATTTCTTCTGGTACAGTAAATCCAGTACATTCATAAATTTCTTGTAAAATTTCCAAATCTTTATATGTTTTAACTTTAATATAATGACAATATTCAATATTCATATCATTTGAAGAGTCTAATTCTTTTCCTTCTTTATCAAACATAATAATTGTGTTATTTTTAATTTTTAATTTGTAATCATATATTTTACAATCGTACTCATTATCAAATTCTTTTCCATCATCTGCAATATATACTGTTCTCATATTTTAATCCTCCTTTAATTTAAGTACATTATACCATATAAATTTATATTTGTCAATAAGAAAAGGTGGATTTGAATAAAATTTCAAACCCACTTTAAATTTGTTAAAGTTTTTCATTATTAATATCTTCATATAATTTATCTAATGCTTTTTCAAAAGCTCCAATACCAGAAAATAAGCTTAGCAATTTTAAATTATTAAATAAATATGGCATTGATTTATATAATTCTTTATAAATTTCATAAGGAACATTCACAACAATTGAATTGCCTGCTCTATTGTAAAGTTCTTTATCATTGTCGTTAAGTGCTATTTTTGATTTATAGAAATCTTCATCATCAAATCCCATAAGTTTAAAACACATTTTTGGAGATGGTTTGTATAACCTATTATTATACCAAAATTTTTTATTATAATTTTGAACATTTCGACAAGTTAGTGTTCCGGTAATACCAGTTGGATTTGTTATAAAATCCATTTCTCCAAAATTATATAGTTTCATTTTTTTGCCACCAATACCATTTGTATTTGGTAAACTATTTATATAATTAATAAAATCTTGTAATGTCGCTAATGGATTTTTAATTTCTTTATATCTATTATAAAAATTATTTGTTAAATTATCTTTTTCTCTAAAGTCAATATAATCTTCTAATTTATTTTTTAATTTAATTGGTTTAGGAAAATTAAATTTTCCATTATCTAAATCTTTTCTAATTGAAACAATAAAAACTCTTTCTCTGTTTTGAGGAATTCCATAATTTTTTGCATTTAATATTTTCCAATATGAATTATATCCGGCATCATTTAAGTCTTTTAAAATCATTTTAAATTCTTTTTCAAATTTCTTGCTAGTAAGGTTTTTTACATTTTCAATTATTGAAATAGTTGGTTTTTTATATTTTAAAATTCTAATTCCTTCATAATACATTCCACTTCTTGTTTTTTCTCCATTTTCATCTATAAAGCCCTTTTGTTTTCCAGCTAAACTAATATCTGTGCATGGAAAACCCCAAGTCATCATATTAAAATCTTTTAATTTTGTTTCATCTACTTTTGTAATATCTCCTAAATTTTTATCTTCTGTTTCATTATGAATTGCACAATAACTTTTAACTGCATATTTGTCAAACTCACAAAAATTTACCAATTCCCAAGTTTTCATTTTTATTTATCTCCTTTTAAAATTTTAGAAAGTAACTTTTCATATAAACAGTTGTTTTTGTAACTCCATTTTTATCTGGCAAACTTTCCCACCAAAAACAATAATCTGTTAATTTTGTAACTTTACCCTTTCCTTTATGTTCCTTTAAAAACTTATTTGCTAATTCTTCCATTTTTATAAAATCCTTTCTTTTAAATTATGCTATAAATATTTAAAATATGTTCAATTTCTCCAGTATCATACCATTTTCCATTTTCATTTTTTCTCTTTTTTGGTTTATCTTTGAATGAACATCTTAAAACATCTCCAACTTTACATTTATATTCATTAAACCATTTACGATCTACTTTTATATTTTGTAAAGAATTTCCATCATAAGGATGATATAATGATACAAATGGAGTTCCATAATTATTTGTTTCTTGCTGTTCAACAATATAAATATCTTCTGAAATTGAATTGTCAATAATATTTGTGTAGCCTAAAAGTTGGATTTGATATTTAATAACCTCTAAATTAGTTGTTGGTTTATACTCTATGTTTTTACAAATTAACTCTAAAACTTTAATCATATCAACATTTGAAAATTGTTTTTCCGTTGTTTTTTCTGATAATTTTGAAACTTCTTCAATATCAATTCCTAATTCTTCAACTTCTTTTCTTTTTAATGTTTTTCTTTTTATGAAAGAATTAAAATATTCTGTTTCTTTTAACAACAAATTAATATCTCCGAACTCTTCAAAAAATCCTATTTTTGTTAATATTTCTAATTCTGTTTTATTAGCAAAAGAATTAGATTTTATATCGTTTAATAGTTCAATAAAAGAATTATATTTATTATCTTTTAAACTATATAAATTAGTCCCGCATTTTTTACCAATATCTTTTATAGAACCAATACCTTTATATATAATCATGTCTTTTGCGTTACAAGTAAATTCATTTCCAGACTCTCTAAATTTTGGCATTTTAATTTTTATGCCTTTTTGTTTTGCAAGCATAGTGCCATTATAAATATCTTCTTCCGTTTTTGAACAATTTAAGAATGCAGTACAAAATTCAACTGGATAATAATATCTCATATATGCACATAAATATCCCAGCATGGAATATCCCGTACTATGGTTATAGCCAAATTGATAATTACTACTATCCTCAATAATTTGTAAAAATTCTTTGGCTTCTTTTTCAGCAATATCTCTTGGTTGGTCTGACATTTTACAATATCCTTCTAATATTTGTGGTAGTGCCTTTTGTAATCTATCAACTTGTTTTCTGCCGATAGCTCTACGAACATTATCCGCTTCAGAACCACTAAGACCACAAATATCTTTAAGGAACTTGATGGTGTCTTCTTGATAAACCAAATATCCATTGTTTGCACTTAATAAATCGTCAATAATTTTTGATGGATTTTTATGAGGTATTCTTGCAATTAAATTATCTCTGTAAGATTCTCCACTTGGACGTAAACTTGCGTTTACTAAAGACATATCATCAATACTACTTGTATTAAATTTTTTTAATAATGAAAATGCATAATCGCCTTCAAACTGAAATATTCCTATTGGACTTGTAAGCATATCTTTAAATACTTTCTGGTCTTTCCAATTAATTTCATGTGACAAAGGATATTTTATATTTGCATACTCACAAGTTTTTCTTATAATACCAATGTTTTTTAATCCTAATATATCATATTTTACAAGACCTATTTCATGAACCTCTTCCATATTAATAGGAATTATATATTGACCATCTGAACCAACAAACATTCCATAATTATCAATTAGGTTTATAGGAGAAGCTATAATTCCTGCTGGGTGTTGAGATTGCGCTACAACCGTATTTAATAATCCATCAAAATAATAAAATAAATCTGGATATTTTTCTTTTGTGTTATTTGGATTTAAAGTAAATTCTTCTTTAATTTCTTTTATTTTTGATAAAGTGTATATAGTTGTAGTTCCGTTTAATTCTGCTTTTTTTCTGAAAGCTTTTCCCAATAAATCAATAACTCCTTTATCAACAACTGTTGACATAGCTAAAATAAATCCAGTTTTTTCTTTTCCAAATCTGTTAATAATATAATCATATACTAATTGTCTTTGGTCTTCATATACATCTACATCCACATCTCCGACTTCTTGCCTATCTTCATTAGCAAAGCGAGAAAAAACAGTATTCCATTTTATAGGGTCTACATCAATAATATCTGATATGTACGCAACCGTTGAACCTCCAACAGAGCCTCTACACGGGCTTGTTGGTATTCCGTTTTCTCTGCACCATGTCATCAATTCAGACATAAACAACATAAACCCTACCATGTTAATTTTTTTAAATACACGCATTTCTTCTTTTATATTGTCTATGTATTGTTGATTGTTTGTTATTATATTATTGTCTAATTTATATTTATATTTTTTTCTTAAAGTATCCCACATTACCTGTTCTTCGTCTCTGTCTTTATATAATATAGGATATTTTACGCTTGTATCAATATTTAATTCTTCAACAGAATCAGCCATTATATTTGTATTATTTATAGCATCTAATACAATATTAATGGGCAAAGAGTCTTGTTCTTTAAACTTTTCAACTAATTCTTCATATGATTTATATGATAAATCGCATTTATCTTCATTTGTAAAAACAATTTCTTTTCCATATTGTAACATGGTTCTGCATTCTTGTTTGTATTTATTTACTGCATGTGTATCTGTTCCAGCAATTAAAGGCTTGTTATATTGTTTTGATATTTTATAAAGATATTTATTATATTCAATTTGTTCTAAAAAATTATGATATTGAATTTCATAATAATCATAATGTTTACAAAGTTGAATATATTTATTCATTTTGTCATCTACATTAATTCCTTGATTTCTTAATTCAATTATTTTATTTTTGTATTGTTCTAAAGGACTTGCTATACACGCAGAAATTTTTATAATATTATCGCTAATATTTAAGAACTCATCAAATGAAAGTCTTGGTTTATAATAAAAATGGTCTTCTTTTGTTGAAATAAAAAATAAATTATTCAACTCATGCATTCCATCTAAATTTCTTGCTATTAATATTGTATGGTAATTATCTCTTTCTTTTTCTTCTAAAGATTCTGTTAAATAACATTCTATACCATGCATATATTTAATTTCATTTTTATCACAATACATTTTCTTCTCATACCAATTATAAATATTTCCATGATTTGTAAAACATATTGCTTTTTGACCTAACTCAACAGCTTTGTCTACATATAATTTATAATTAGTACAAGAATCAAGCAAAGAACATTCATCATGTAAATGGTATACTACATAATTATTATTTATCATTTTAATCATCCCTTTTATCCAATATTTTATATTTTATAACATCTAAATCATTGGGTATGTTTTTTAAAATAATTTCATCTAATGTAATCATTTTATCTTCTTTTTTATAAGTAACATGATTACCTCTGCTTCTTGCTTTTACAAATCCATTATTATCTAATATATGTTCAAATTTTTTTAATGTATATTGTTTTTCTCTCATATTTATTCCTCCATTAAAATCCATTTTTCAAATTCTTTATCTTCAATACAGTTCCAATCCTTATAAATATTTCCATCTTGCTTAATCAAAATATCATTTACATAATATTTATCTCCAACACAAACGCATGAATGTTCCATTCCTCTATGATAGCTAACCAAGAATTTATCATTTACACTAAAATATTCTGTGTTACATACGATACAACTTTCTGTACAAATATAATCATATACTGTTGCAAGATTATAAAAAACATAATCTCTTGATTTTAAACTTGAAATATCTATTTTAGTATAATCTGCTCTTAGATTAATGTCGCGTTTTTTCTTTCCATATTTATTGACAAAATTAAAAAAGTTATCAAAATCAAAATTGTCATTCATCACAGTATTAATTCTTATGGGTTTTTTAATTTTGTCAATGTCATCCAATGATGCGACATTTTTAAATTCAAATCCAATGTGCCTTGAAATATTAATACCGTTAATAATTGAATAATTGTTAATAATTTTAATCGATTCTTTAACTGTTTTAATTGGTAATGTTGTGTTAATATAAACAGGCTTTTTACATGCATTTAAAATTCTAACAAGCCCATCAATATTTGCGAATGGTTCGCCACCTGTAATTACATATTCTTGAATAATCGGATTCTTATTTAGTTTATTAATTTTATTTAAGATTTCATCAAGATTAAAATTTGAATAATCTTTATAATCTTTTTTACTTGTGCAAAATGGACAATTATTATCACAGTCATATGGTACAAAAATTGTTGCTGATAAATTGGTTCTTCCTTTAATATATTTCATATTTCTTATCTCCTTTTCTATAATGCAATTATAACACAAAAAAGGTGTATGTCAATACCTCTTTCAAAAATTTTACTTTTATTCACACCATTTTTCTTTATCTTCTTCTGTATATGGAATTTCTGTTTCGTAATAATTTCTACACACATTAATCACAAAATTTTCATCATCATCATATCTTCTAACATGAACTATTGTATCTCCGCTTCCGGTACAAGTATGATAAAAATTTTTGTCATAAGAGTTTCTTAGTGAATCAATACATTCTTTTACATATCTATCAATTTCATTTTCTGAAATATGAACCCCACCACCAAAATGATAATAATGTTTAGGAAAATTTAAATTATCACTTGTTAAATTAATTCCATCATCCACATAAGAATTATCCCCACAACAAGGACAATTAAAATAATATAATCCAAACTGTCCAACTTCTACATCATTTTCCTCTAATTCAATTTCACTTTCACAATGCTCGCAAATTACTTTCATAGGAAATTTTGATTTTGTTTCTTTTTCATTTGTAATATTGTTTTTGATTACTTTCATAATTTATTCTCCTTAAAATAATTCTTTTTTAATTTCTTTAATTTTCATAATACATATTTGATTTAATGTTTTAAAATTAATAGTTGGATTTTTAAATTCTTTAAGAATGTGCCACATCTCTTCATTAATTAATTCATAATAAATTTTAGAAAGAAACATTGGAATATACTTTGAAGACCAACCATCTTTTTCAAGTTTAATCTTTCCATATTCTTTTTCTACCAATGATTCAGTAATATATTTATCTACAATCTGTTGTTCAATTAGAATATTTTCTTTAACAGGCGAACCCATTTCTCTTCCATGTTTTTCTTTAAATTCATTTGTCACAATTTTAGCCCATGTTGTTCTTCCGTACTTATTTTTAAAGTTATAATTTTTAATTACAACACCTTCCCCAACACCTTGACCATTTTTAATTAAAAATGTATTAATTTCTGTGCATTTAAGAAAATCTTCAAAAGTTCCATTCTTAATAATCTTAATTGGTTGGATATAATTAATATTAAATTCTTCTAATAAATCTTTATATTCTTCATAAGGAATATATTTTAGTTTATCATTTTCATCATTTTCACATACATCAAATACATAAAATTTTCTCCATGCATCATCTCTATATGTTTTTAAACTATGAGGAACAAGCCACTCACCGAAGATTCTATGATTAGGATATTTATGTAAATAATCAATAATATTTTTCTCATTAATCATTGAATTATAAAATCCTGCATTATCTTTATCTAAAGTTAATTCTCTATTTCTTGAACCACATCTTAGTTCGTTGTCATCGTTTAAATAACATTGAGAATTAGTTCCATCAATTTTAGGGAATACATAACAAGTTCCTAGTTCAATTCCTTGTACTTCATCTGTTCCAAATCTTTCAATGTGCTGATACTTTTTAAATTCCATAATTTATTCTCCTTTCAAAATACATCATTTATATTTCTATTATAATCCTTAATTTCAATTTTGTCAATAATAACTTGATTATTTACTTTGCCACGAAATACATTTTTATCTAGTTCACCTATAACTTCAATAGATAATTGTTTATTTTTACCTATGTGAAATTGTTCTTTTAAATCCTTTGAACAAAAGAATTTAATAAAATCAACACCTTTGTATGAAAATTTAATTGTAGAACCGTTACCTAATTCTTTTATGTCTTTACCATTAATATGAATTGAATGAATGTGGAATAATGGCTTTTCAATTCCTTTTCCCCATATATCTTTATATTCAGAACTTAGCGTAAACAAATCATTTGGAATTTCTGATGTTACAAACGATTGAGCAACTTCTATTGAATCATCAACTTCCACTTCTTTACAAAATTGTTTTATTTTATTAAAATTTTCTTTTGTAAAACCACATCCTGCACTTGCATCATGTCCTTCGACAAAAGTAAATAATCCACTATCTTTTAATGTTTGTTTAATAGGAATAGGACTTCTAATTGAGCCAGTATAATAATCATTATGTTCTGTATAAAGTATTACTGGTAAATTATAATCTGACACATATTTAGAAGCCACAAGTCCTGTATAAAATGGATATATATCAACTGGATTAAATATAATTTTATCATCTGAATCTACAAAAGGACAATTTTCATAATATTCTTCAACTTCTTTTTTCTGTTGATTATGAACTTTTTGACACTCATCTAATATAATATTTATGTATTCTTCTTTTTCTTCTGCTAATGCCCAAAACAATGTTTCTTTTAATTCTTGATTTCTGCATCTTATAATTGCAGATACTTTTGGTTGAATATTCCATGATATAGTTTCGTTATTTAATGGTTTATCTTTTGCTAATTTATCTATTAATGCAATTAAGCATTTGTTTTTAATATTCTTTTTTGCCCAGTAACTAAAGCAAGCATTTTCCATGGTGTTCATGTTCATAATATCACTAAGTAAAGAAAACCAAACAATGTCAATCAAATCTTTTGTGTATCGTAATTCAAGCACATTATCAATTTCCTTTAATAGTTTAAAAGTAACAAGAGTTCCGCTACCGCTTTTATTCAATACAGATGGAGATTGTTGATTATTAATAACACAAGCATATTTACTATGTATATCACAAGAATGATGGTCTGCAATGACACATTTAATTTTATTGTCAAATAGAATCTTATGTAAGTATTCTTCCCCACTTGAAGCATCTGGAATAATCATTATTTGAATGTTTGAATTAATAATGCTTTCAATTAATCCTTCTTCCGATAATCCATGTATTTTATTATGGTGAAAAAATACTTTGATTTTTACATCTGGTTTAATTAATTTAATATATTTATAAAATAAAGAACTTGAATACCATCCGTCCCCATCGCAGTCAACTAATAGACCAAATTGTTCATCTTTGCTTAATGAATTTAATATAATATTTACTCCTTTATTCATATTATTATACCATAAAGGTTTTTCTAAATACTTTCCCGATGGAAACAAAAATTCTTTAATATCTTCAATTTCATGTTTTCTCAAATAACTTTCCAATGAAATTTCTTCATCTTTATTATATAATGTTTTAACATTCATTTAATAATTGTTCCACCTCTCTAAACCTATCATAATCAATAAGTTTATAATTTACATTATATTTCTCATTATATCTTTTAATCAATTCTGTTAAGCAAAAATATTCATTGTACTCATCATCGCAATTATACCCACATTCTTCACAACTATTGAAATTTTCAAAATCTTGACATTTTTTAATTAAATTATCAATCACAACAACATCCCGCCCATTCTTTATATTTTCTGTAATAACATTTATCATTATCATCCCAATAAAAATATCTTTTAATATCATCTTCATTTATTTTATTACTAAAATAAAAATCTTCTGGAAAATATTTTGTTTTTGGATAGTGACCACGTTCTATAGCATATTTTAAGTCATTTAATTTATTTTCATTAATGATTTTTAATGTATTTTGTAATTCTTTTTGAATTTGTTTTCTTAATTCTTCTTCATTCATTAACACCAATTTCCTTTTCCATAATTTTCATCTTGTATCATTAATATATAATCCTCTAATTCCTTTCTTGAATAAAAAGTTTTGTTACCAATAGTTTGCGGAAAAACAATTATGTCTTTTTTAAAATTTGTATTATATTTATTTGAATTAATATTATATTTATTTGGATTGGTACAAGCAGTTACACTACAATCTCCTCTTGAGTTCATATTTGGACAACTAAAATCATTACAATTATTCATATTCATTATTTTCTCCTTTATTTACATAAACAATTCATCATATCTTTAATTGTTGATAAAATATCTTCTCTATCCATAAAGAACAATAACTGACATATGCTTTCTGAATCAATTGTTATACAATTATCTTTCCAATTATCATCAATATTAATTTTATCTTTTAAATTTTTACTTAAAAATCCGTCAATTCTTTCCCAATACATTAAATTTTTAACTATATCACATGATAGAATGTTTCCATTATTATCAAAATAGAAAACAATTTCTTTTTCTTTGTCTTGAATGTTCCCTTCATTTAATGATAAATTAAACATTTCAATACTTTCTGATAATTGTTCAAACCATTCTTTTTGAGTTTTACCATTATATAAGTGTTTCATATATTTCTCCTTTTCTTATTTTTTAAAATGGACTTTTATTATTTTTATTTGTATTATAACACGAATTTAATTGATTGTCAATAAATTTTTCTTGTTTTAATCTTATATTTTCTTCTTTTAGTTCTTCATTCTCTTTCTCTAATTTAGTCTTTCTTTTGTCTTTTAGCGGTTTATGCCTTCTTGTTGCGTTCTTCTGATAAAAATCTTCTGAAAACAAAGGATAAAACCATTCTTTAGGAAAGTAATAATTATTAGATATACCTCTCATTCCACTATTAATAGATAAATACCCATGTTCTTCTAATTGATTAATGCCATCTTTTACTGCTTGATTATAAAGACCGCTTTCTCTGCATATTGTTTCAATAGAGGGAAAGCATTCATTTGTTTTCATATTCCTATGTTTTAAAATTGTTAAATATATTTGAAAGCATGATTTTTTCAGATTTTTATTTTTTAATATATTAAATGCAACGTCTGTCGTCATTATAAATTGTGGCGTTTCCACTTCAACATTTTTGTAAGTTAGTTCATCTTTTTCTTTTGATAAATGAATTGCAATTTCAATTTCCATATAAATTTTACCTTTCTTTAATTAATAAATTATCTTAACTAATTAATTATTATTGTCTATTGTCTTTTGTGCTTTAGCACATAAGCGATAGCATCACGTATTCATATAGTTATATATCCATTTGATTATTATTCTTTTAGTTGGTGGTGTGAAAATCATACCTATGCCATAAGGGTGAAAATCACACTTCTAAGATGTGTGAAAATCACCCCTTATAAATAAAATTGTTTTTTGAGCCATATATTATATATGTTTTATTAGGGTATGGTATGAAAATCACCCTTATTGATTTAAACAAAATTTTTATATTTTTCTCTCATTTTTTTATATTCTTTTTTTAATTCCCTCCTTTTTTCGCTTAGTTTTAACCATTCACCAAATAAATCGCTTGTTTCTTCTTTTGAATAAATGAATACGATTTTATTTCCTTTTCCAAGCTCTATCCGTTTAGGTTGGACACCTTTTAAAATATAAAATGCTACTTGTTCCATATTTAATATTTTCAGTTCCATAATTAATACCTCCTATAAGATATTAATATTATATCATAATATTTTTGCTTTGTCAACATATTTCTTCAACATTTTTTAATCTTTTTTTATATAATATATCCCAAATTTTTTCTCCTCTATCTGTTGGAGCATCTTTGTAGCTTAATAAATTTAATTCATCAGTATCTAATATTACATCAACTTGCATATATGGTTTAAACAATTTAATAATCTTATTAATTATTTTTACATATTTCGCATATTCTTCTGTTTTAACTTTTATTTCATTCCCATTTTCATCGCAAAAACTTCCTTCTTTATATTGTTTTTTGTACTGTTTGTCTAATGCTATAATTAATACTTCACAATTATATTTCATAAGTAAATCACGTTTAAACTTTTGTACATTCATTCCAAAATTACCAACTGAATTATTCATATCTGTAATATCTTCTAACATCATAACAGATTTAGGGGCTTCAAATAAGATTGCTGTTTTTGTATATCTTATATTTTCTTTATTTACGTTAAGCCCATAAAGAACATTTCCAGTGTTAAAATTATAATCAAAAGATAAACTTGAAAACGGCATATATTTGTATCCTTGCTCAATTACTTCTGGCAATAAATTCCTGCAATGAGCACCAATAAAATTTCCTACGTCATCAAAAGTCGGTATCACAATTTGTTGTCTATAATTATACCATTTAATTCCAAACTTTTGTTGTGTTTCAATTGATATGCCTTCATCTACCCATCCTTGAAAATATTTATCTTCAAGATTATCCAATATAGATTTATCGTATATTTGGTTATCTTTTGGGTTACTTTTATATCTTGTGTATTTGTTTAAACACGATTGCCAATCACATATATCATTATCTTTAATCTCTTCTTTAATATCACTTGTATCAATTCCACAAAAATCACAAACATATTTTAGTGATTGAACAAATGAACATTTTTCTCCTAATACTTCTTTTCTTTTTTGCACTAATGAGAAAATGTCAAATGCAGAGCTACAAGAGTAACAAAAGAATGATTTTGTGTGCTTATAAAGATACAATTTAGGTTTGTGATTATTAGCATCTTTGTGATGGCATATAGATGTAAAGATAATTTGTTTCTCATCATTTAATGGCGATTTAATTTCAGCACCTAAAGATAATGTAATATTAATTAGGTCTTGCACCGTTAATAATTTTTTAATGTCTTCTGCTTTAATCATAAATATTCACTTCTATTCTATATAATGCATCATATAATTTTTTAGGAATTTTGTCTTTATATTCATCAGCTACTTCTTTAATATAATTTTCTTTAAAATTTTTATATGCCATAAATGCTTCTTCTGCGGTATCAAAACATCCCAAATGAACAGAACTATTTTTTCTGTGACATCTAGCTCTAAATCTATTAGCTTCAGTCAAAGTAACACCAACTGGCAGATTTTTATTATGATTATTATTTTTGTTTCTTTTTGAAAATAACTCATTTATTTTTTCTGGCACAAAAATTGCTGTTTCTGGAGAATATATTTTATTCCCTTTAACCAATATATCTTTATCAAGATGCATTTTTTCGTTTTCTACTTCATAATAGCTTTTATCAAACCATTCTTTAAAATTAGAATAACAAAGCCATTGTTCACACACTTCACAGTTAATGTATGTAGGGTGTTTCTTATGTGCTTTTTTGCTATAACATCTTTGTAACATACTTCTCCAATATAGTGCAGAATTGGACTTATAGTTATAGTTTTTATCTCCTATGAACCCATTTTTAAACAAAGTTGGATGTAATATATTTTTTATTTCTCCTCTTAAAAAATCTATATATTGTCTATTTTTAGCAATATATCCATTTTCAAATTCAACATCTATATCATTTCTTTTTCTATAATCACATATCCACATCCTTAATCCTTGATTGTTTGTATTTTCTTCTCCAATTCTTTTTATTCTTATTTCCTCTCTCTTATTCATAATCAATCCTCTCTTTCCATAAAATATTCACATTTTTTACTTCCGTTTTTAGGGCTTAAATTAGCTATACTAAAAATTTGTCCTCTAAAGTCATGTAATTTAATATATCTTTCACAATTTTTACATCTTACTTCGTAAATAGTATTCGGTCTTCCAATACAATAAGTAATATCTTTACATTTATCCATATTTACTCATCTCCATTATTATTAATATATCCTTCAAGAACTTCCATAATAACATTGGTTCTAAATTTGTAATTTCTATTCTTTTCTTTTCTTTCATTAATTCCTTGAGTAATTCTTTGAACTGCCTCTAATTCTTCTTTAATTAATCTTCTTTCTTTTCTTACTTCTTTTAACTTTTTAACGAGTTTAGATGTAATAATTGCATCACATTTTTTAAATTCAAGATAATGAAGAATATCCTCTTGTTCTCCATCTTTTTTAGAAAGTTCTTTATTTAGTTCTTCTTTTCTTTTATTTGCTCTTTTTTGCAAATCATTAAATTCATCTATCCAAAAATGACCTTTAAATTTTAAATCTATTTCATTTTTAATTTTCATCTTTAATCTCCCTAATTAATTCTCCTTCAAATAATTATCAGCCCAATCACATTTTTCAAAATATCCGCATCTTAAACCTTTACTCCATCCTTCATTATTATATTCTTTTCTTTCTTTTACTGGAGTATTATTTCTCTCTTCGCACAAACAATCTCTATATAAAATGCCACCACAATATTTACAATCATGACAAGTATAATTTCTACTTTTGTGGAATGGGCATTTGTTTGTCCCACTTAATCTTTTCCAGTCTTTCGTTATAAAAATAGGGAAAAGTGGAATTTTAATATTTAATTTATATTCAAAGAAATCTCTTAATTTAATTTTAAAATTATGAAATTTTGCATTGCTTTTTGCATATTTACAGTTAAATCTTTTGTCGCAATCACAACGGTCTCCGCATTCAATTCCTTTAATAATTAACAAAAATGAATTATCAATATTTTTATCTTTATCCTTTTTAACAAATCTAATTTCCATATTATTACCTCCTTAACACAAAAGCACTTTCATCTGATATATGTATTATACCATAGAAAGTGCTTAATGTCAATGGTGTTTTCGTTTTTTCTTTATAAAATTTTCTATTTCAAGTGGAGATATTAAAGTTTTAGAATCAACACTTAATATTTTTTCTTCCCCATTTACAATAAATAACATATAGGCATATTTATTGTCATTATCATAATTAACAAGTCTTCCCACTCTTTGTAATTCAGAACAATATAATTTTTGTCCTATTGTGTACATTTCTTAACCTCTTTTCTTTTTATAATATTATAATATATAAAATGTTATTTGTGAAGTGTTAGTCGGTTATTTCTACTTGATAGTTCATCATAGCTTCATATAGACGTTGAGGAAATTGAGGATATTTGGATTTATATTTATCGGCTACTTGTTTAATATATCTTTCTTTTTCAATTTTATATACTTTGAATGCTTCTTCTGGCGTGTTATATAATCCTAAATATCTACCTTTCCCTTTTCCTAAATGGCAACATTGAGCACCATATTTATCATTTCTTTTATAATATGTAACTCCAATAGGTAAATCTCCTCTCTTTCCTTGTGTTTTTAATATTAAAGCATTTATTTTTTGTGGAACGAAAATACATTTACCTGGTTCATATACTTGATTCCCACGATTTAAAATGTCTTTATCTAATTGCATTTTTTCATTTCCAAGTTCATAATAATTACTCTGAAACCAATCACAAAATAATTGAAAATTTTTCCATTGTTCACAAACTTCACAATCAACATAGGTAGGAGAATTTATTTCATTATTTGTTCCATAACATCTTAACATCATAGCAAACCAAACCTTATATTCTTTTGTCATTTTTTTATTATTTTCTCTTGATTTATATTTACCTTCTCCAAAATATCCAACCCCATATACAGATGGAAAATATGGATTCTTAATTGCTCCTTTTTTAAAATTTCCATAATCAACATTATTTACAATATATCCATCCTCAAATTGAACGTCTATTTCTCTGGAATTTTTATATCTAATAATTTTCATTTTTTGCTCTTGACAATTTATATTTATTTCCCCTGTTTTATCTATTATTGGTCTTCCCATTGATTCTCCTTTTTTAATTAATTCTATTCACAATGGTTTTTTCAATATTAATTGGTTTAAAATCTTTATCAGTTACAAACATTTCTTTTTTTCTCATTGTTCCTAAATCATAATATGAAAAGATACGACATTCTTTTGGATATTCCGAAAATCTTGATTTATAAACTGTTTCAACAAAATTTGGTTTTAATTTATTAAATCCTTTTCTTGGTAAATATCCTTCGATCAATTTTAATTCTTGTTGTGTAATTGGCATTGAAATAGAACCGCCAGTAGCTTTATCTGCCATCGACTTGCCTCCACGAAGAACTTGATAATCACGATTTCTATAATCTTTAATATCTGCATTAACTTGTGTCGCTGTTAAAATTCCTACATCATATTTTTTAGCTAAATCTTTTAATGATTTACTTAATTCAAGTAAGATTTCATCTCCTCTTGCTCCAATAGAACTACTCCTATTTTGAACAAATTCTTTTACTAATGCTGAATTTAATAACATATAATCAAATATAACATAATCAATCCCATATTTACTTTTATGTGATTCAATTTCTTCTTCTAGTTTTTTAATGTTAAACGATGGCATATCTGTAAGAAACACTTCATTGTTATCATAAAGAATATCAATTGCTCTTTGGAGTCTTTTATCTTCTTCTTCTGTTGTTTTTCCTTTTGTTATTTTTGAACTTGGTACATCTGCAATATAAGCCCATAATAAAGGGTCTACTTCTCTGTCAAGCTCCATTTCACATCCTATATATAAAGATTTATTTGCACCATTTAAATTTTTAATCCACTCTTGTTTACCTGAATCATAAATTTCACTTACAGATATACAAGCCATGTCTCCTATACAAGACCTACTTTTTCCACTACTAGTATCTCCCGACCTCATATATAATTGTTTCTTTTCAAAACCTCCCCATAAAGTTGTTAAATATTTACTTTCAAAACTTAAACCCATTGTTGGATTTTCTTTAAAACTTTGTAATATTTCTTTGCCTTTTTCTCCTGCTTTTTTTCTTTGTGTATCTTCGTCATCTCCTAAATATCTTACTCTAATATCAGATTGTAAATTACTATAATAATTAATAATATCTTCTATTGTATAATTTTCTAACTTTCCTCTTTCTTCTGTTTCATCACCATCAAGATTAAAAAAATGGCTTATATCAAATCCATTTTCTTTATATTCGTCTAACAAAACACATTTTTTAAACCTATTATAATAAATAACAAAATCATCATTTTTTGCAACAGCTTTTGCACGTTCAATAAAATCCATATAATCATTATCACACAGAATATTATATTGAACTCTATATTTCTCAACATATTCTGTTACTGCAACTTCATCAATTGTTTTAGCTCCATTAATGCTAAGATTCATAGCTGTCGAAAATAGAATACGATAAAACTGAGAACCATTCTTTGTTTTCTCATTATAAAAATCTTCTTTGTTTAATTTATATTTTGAATTAGATAAATATGAAGTATCATTAAAAATATAACCTAGTATCATAATTGCACTATTCATATCATATAATTTACCCATAAATAGTTTCCTCGTCTTCCATATTTATTTCTTTTACTTTTGACCATTGTTTGTTGTTAATTTTTTTATTCACCACCACTTCCTTCTCTTCAAATTCAAATTCTTCAATAGCTTTATTTATTTCTTGTTGTTTTTGCCATTCTTTACTACATTCAGAATATTTATATACAACTAATCCTATACCGTTTTCTTCATCAAATGGAATTTCAAGCTCTTCATATATGTAACGTAACGTAAGCAGTATCCCAGAATATTTCATCCCATATTCATTAACATAATCTTTGATTTGTTTGAAAATAAAAACAGGAATATTACCATTATATAATTTATATATATAATCAATTAATTTTTCATAATCACTTTTATTTTCTTCTTTTTCTTTTTGTAATTTATTATAACATTCTTTATGATAGTATCCGTTACTTTTTTTAATAGCGTTTTCTTTATCTATAATTTCTTTCTTACAAATTTTACATTTTGGCAATCTTGACAATTTATCAACTTCTTTCTTTTTTAATCATCAATTTCTACAATATAATCATACATTGCTTCATATAATCTTTTTGGAATTTTTTCTTTGTATTCTTCTGCTTTTTCTTTAATATAGTCTTCTTTAAATTTTTTATACGCTTCAAAAGCATAATTTTCATTATCAAAATATCCTAAAAATTTACGTTTTCCATTTATATTACAATTAGAACTAAATTTATTATTTATTTTACATGTTACACCTATTGGATATTTACCTCTGTCATTTTGTCTTTTTGTAAATAATTTATTGATACTTTGTGGAACAAAGATGCATGTGTTAGGGCTATATATTTTGTTATTTTTATTTAAAATATCTTTATCAAGACACATTTGTTCATTGTCAACTTTATAGTAATTTTTTTCATACCATTCGGCAAAATTTTGAAAGTTTAACCATTCTTCGCACACACCGCATCCTTTGTAAGAAGGATGTTTTTCTTGAAATTTATTATCATAACATCTTTGTAACATTGAAAACCATGTTTTATATTGATTCGTATTTTTATGATTTTCTGTATAATTATATTTTCCTTCTCCTAAACAACCAATGTTTAAGACTGTTTTATCATAAGGACTAACTATACTTCCTTTTTTAAAATATTGATAATGTGTATTATAACAAATATATCCATCTTCAAATTGAACATCTATATTGTTAGCATTTTTATATTTTATGATTTTCATTTTTGAACCATAAATATTTACATTTTCTTCGCCAGTTCTATCTATAATTTGTGAAAATGGATAGTTTGGGTTATTTATTCCACCTCTTTTAAACACTTTATATTCTTTTCCTTTAGAAATATAACCATCTTCAAATTGAATATCAATATCATTATATTTTCTATAATCACATATCCACATTCTCAATCCTTGATTATTTATGTTCTCTTCTCCTATCCTTTCCTCTCTTTTACTCACTAAATCACCCCTTAATTTTATCATTCTCAGCTTCTTTAATCATTAATTTTAAATTGTCAATTCTTTTCTGAACCAATTCATTATACATTTCCACTGCTTCTTCATAAGTGTCTGTATAATACCTTGACATAAAATCAACTGCCCCAGATTTTTTCCTTGTTTTAGTTCCTTTTTTATATGGATAAAAACAATATCTACAATATTTTTCAAGACTATCATTTTTTTCCTATTTCTCCTAATACTGGCAAACAACTTAATCTTTTGTATCTTGTATCGTCATTAATATTATAAGCAAAACCATAAATAGGTTTATTTAATAGTAAATCTTCGATATTATGATTATAATACTTCATTATTCCAACTCCTCAAATTCTTTTTCATATTCATCTTTTAATTCTTTTAATTTTTCTACCAATTTATCCGAAAATCGCCATCCAAATTCCAAATTATCTTTATGATTTGGTGTATAAACAGTAACCCAATGATTTTCTTTTTCGTGTTCTTCAATAACTTTTTCAAGTGAATTTATAGCTTTATACAATTCTTCTGCTTTTATAAATAATTCCTTAGTCATTCTCTTTCATCCTTTCAAACGCTTCTTCCATAGCTTCATCAAAACTTTCTCCGCCATTATAATAACTCAAAACAAAATTCATCGTTCCATCTTTATTATCATGTAATTCATAAATATTATCATAATCTAAATCATTTAATTCTATTATTTTATAAATATTATTATTTAATATAATATATTCATAATAAAATTCATCACTAAACATTTCTACATAAGAATCATAAAAACTTAATTCTAATTCTGTATCTTTATTATGTTTTTCTAAAATTCTTTTGCATTGTTCTTCTAAAGTTTCATTTGGTTTCTTTTCAACTAACTTAATCTTACCTGTTTCATATACTTGTTCACTCATAATCGTACCTCCTTTTATCTAATTACATTATATCACATAATTTTGTAATTGTCAACACATAATTTCAAAAAGAGGAGAAAATTAATTCTCCTCTTAAAAGTAATTTTAATTAAAAATCCCAATCATCGTCATCTACATGAATACACCAATCCTCTGCGAGCATATCAGCCTGTGAAGCCAGCCACCCCATTTGAACGCCACTTGTGCCAACAAATGCAATAGCTTGATTCCCAATAGCTTCATGTTCACAATTAATTACTTCTTCATCTGCATTTACATAACTAATATTTGAAGCAAGTTCAATATATTGTCTTTTTCCATTCCATCCTTTTCTTGAAACTTTACCACCTTGTTTTAGAATTTGAATAGCTGTTCCAAAATCAAATTCAATTAGTTCGCCATTTTCATCAAATGGTTCTGAAAAATCAAATTCTTCTTCACAAAGTTCACAACAATGACATCCACATTCTCCATTATCTTGAACATTCGACATAAAATAATTTGTATATCCATCTGGTTTAAATTCATCTATTGCATCAATAACATAATCCATAATAATTTTTGCAAAATCTTTATCTTCTGTTGTTAAATTTACATTATACATATTAATTATTCCTCCATAATACATTTATTTGTTAATTTTCTATACACATCTTCATATAATTCTTGTTTATCTCCATTGTATGTATACTCTGCATAAATTCCATCGCCACTAACTGTTGTAGACAATAAAGCTTTATAGTTTTGTAAAGTCTTACAGCTCCATACTACAAACACATTAGATAGATCAATTACATCATATACACTATCAGAAGTATTATACCATTCAACTAATTTTTTCTTACAAACACTTTGAAAATGTTCCATTCCTGTAATAATCATTTTATGATTCCTCGCTTTCGCTCTCATCTTCAATTTGTTCCATTTCTAAAGCAATACCGCATTGACCACAATAAACATTTGTTTCCATTTTTCCATAAATTTTAGCTTGGCATTGCGGGCAAACGAACTTAAACTGAGTCTTCCTAACTTCTTTTTTAGGCATATACATATAAACAAAATCATTTTTATATTCCTCAATCAAATCTTTAACTAATTCAATTGATTCATCATTAAGACTTGTAATAGACCAGCCAATGTCATCATTATATTCACAAACAAGTCCATGACTTTCAGCCACTTCTTTATATGCTGTTGTATGTACTTTTTGTTTTACGTCTTTAATGTTATTTAATGTACAATAATAATGAGTCATTTCGTGTGCAAGTGTACTTAAAACTTCAACAGGTTTACGATTCATATTAATTGGATTAATATTAATCTGATAAAATTCATCTTGATTTTCATTGAACCAAATTGGCTCTAAAGTAAAATCACCTAATTTATTTTCTCTCTTCTTTTGTAAAGTAATCATACATGGTGGAAGTTCATTATCAAAATAATGTTCATTAAATAAATCAAATGCTTTATATAAGACTTCGTATTGTTTATACATAATATACGTCCTCACATTTCTCATCACCAATTACAATATCTTTTAGATACTTAGACTTTTCATATTTACTAAAACAATCCCATGATACAATTCTAATTCCATTATAAGATTTAAGAACAAGATTATCGTCATATGCATTATCATAATATTCTTTCTTCTTTCCAAGATTACAAAATGGATTAACAATAATCTCTAGCCCTTCATTCCCCATAGTTTCAATTTTTACATAAAAATATGGAACCTTATATTTAATAGCATAATCCATATCTTGCATAAGTCTTTCTTTTCTTGTCATAATTAAATTTCCTCCATTTCATATTCATCATGTGCTGGAATAATTTTCTCTGGAATATGAATTATTTTTTGTCTATAAATTTTTGGAGAATCATATTCATAATAATAATCAGTAAAATATGACCCACTTCTTGTTACTGGAAGATCAAAAAATAAATTAAATTTGTCAATTATATTACTTTTATTAGGATAATCATCTTTTTTATTGTCAAATGAAACTAATTGATATGTAATATTTTGATATTGATATTTGCCTTCATCGTCCCAATTTGATTCGTATACACAAATTACATCATAATTAATATTATTTAATTCAAATTTAATTATATTATTCTCTTCAATGGGATTTCTTTCATAATAATAATCATTGTTCGTTTTGTTAATTTCATTTTTAATAAAATCAATCAATTCTTTATTTGGTTCTTTTGTATAATCATATTTTTCTTTATACATTATTATCTCCTCTTATTTTATGTAAGAGGGAGAATAAATCTCCCTCGATATTAAATTTCAATTCCAAGCAATGTCGCTTTTGTAACAAGATTGTTATAAATATTATCAAGAGCAGTTAATTCTTTATCTGTTGCACTTGAAATCTTTCTACCTTCACCAAGTTCCATTTCTACAATATAATTCACATCTTCGCCACAAACAGGAAATAGTGCGTCAACATAGGGTTTAATAATTTCAAGATAATCATCTTTTGTATAATCATCTTTTACAAGCCTGTATTTTTCAATGTTAGCGTCCTCTTCTTCTGCTGATTTCTCAACAGCTTTTTCAATTGCATCAATTAAACCTTGGGCTGTGAATGGATCAATAAAAGTTTGAATTGCAAATCTCGAACGAGCAAATACATTTTTAGTCCTTTTACAAATAGCTGTAGATGGAATAGTTTCATATGTTTGTGGGTCAATTCCATTTGGTCTAAGATAAATACAGAAATCACATAAATCTCTAAGCATTCTCATAGAAGATTTTTCATTACTTGTTCCTTTTGGCTGAATGAAATTATATGTTTCACCAGTCACTTCGTCTTCCATTTCAACCTTTTCTTCATGACAAATAAACACTACAGTATAACCTACAGAGGTTAATTTATTTATTTGCATTTGAAAGTCCGTTCTTGCAATCTTATATCCATTTTGCTTTCCATTAATTTCAGATAGATCTCTAACACCAAATTCATTACATACCGCCTTTTCAGACAAATCAACAAGATTTTCTCCGGTGTCTATAAGAATAGTTCTATATGATTCATACATTTGTTCGAATGTTTTTTCTGTTGTTAAAGATTCTACAATTTCTTTAAATTTAGACCATTTCGAAACAGGAAGTTTTCTGCACTTTACAGCAGAACCACCAGATTCAGTCATTAACAATAGGGGTTTGTTTAATTTTGTTAATTGCTTGGTTTTTCCTGTATCATTTACCCCATATATCATAATCTTTTTCCCTTCCATACCAGACATGAAAGCATCTTCGGTTAGTGAAAGTAAATCAGTTTTAGCCATAAATATCCTCCAAATTTTAATTAATTATTATGTAAGAGGGGATTGCTCCCCTCATTATTAAACATTAAAATGGTGAATCATTTGAATCAATATTTGGTTTTCTATTTCCCAAACCACCAGACTTTGAATTATTTGATTGTTTCTTTTCCTTTTCTTTTGATTCCTTAATCTTAGCTTCTTTCATAATTTCTCTTTCTTTCAAAGCCTTGGAAATATCATCTACAGAAATAAATAATTCATTTTCTTCTTCTGGTTGCGCTTCATCAGAAAATACACTAATTTCCATTACATTGAATCCACTAACCATATTACTCTCTCTTCTGGCAAAACTACCACCGCCCCTTTTCTTAACCGCTCCTACTTGTCTTGACACTACTTCAACATTAAAGATTGCATTATCTCCTGCTTCATAAGTATCTTCAAATACATCCGCAATATCAGATTCTACAGTAAGTTCAATTGGAAATGCCGCCATATTCTTATCAAACATGTAAAATTCAACTTTGAGTCTTCCTGTTTCCTCTTCATTAGAATTAATTTCTCTTCTAATATTCCTAATAATTCCACTGATTTGACCATCAGAACTATCTTTTTCAGAAACTTTTGAACTTGAACTTACATATGCATTTACAGTGACAAAAGGAGCATTTTCCTTATATTCTCCATCCTTTGCGTAAGAATTATCAGCAAAATTTCCATCTACTCTAACTCTGGTTCCCTTTTCATAACCCATAATTGTTTGAAGTGCTTTAAATTGTGGATTGTCTGTTACATTCCCATTCTCATCAAGCATCTTTTCATGTACAGGAAAATAATTTACTCCAATTGTGTCAGTTTTAATTACATTTCCTTCTTCATCATATTTATTTACATCAAGAGTCATACTTGGATTTGTAAATTTAATTTTGTTGATTGTTTTACATTTAATCTTCTTAGTATTTCCATCTCTTTTAAGTTCTACTTCTCTTTCTTCTACTTGAAGATTAAATTCATTAATTGCTCCATGAAATTGTACTCTGTTAATTGATTTTTCCATTATTATTCATTCTCCTTTTCATTTTCTTTCATAATAATCTTTTCAAATGTTTCTTTGCTATTTAATGTAGTTTCACAAAATCTTTTAATATCATCTAATGTTTTTCCATTGTTGATGTAATCTAAAATTGTTTGTGCGAATACCTCTTGTCCCTGAACCATCCCTTTAATGTGATTCTTTTTTAATTCTTGCTCAAATGTTTTAACAATCATATCTTGAGCTTCTTTTTTAGTTGGCTTTTTCTTCTTATAACCTTCTTGCATAATTATCTCCCGTATTTATTCTTTTGACATTTAGCAAAGAGGCAAAGTCCTTCAATTAAAAAATTTTCAATCCTTCTTCTTACTCTTTTCATGATTAGCTTCTTCTCTTCTCTTCATTTCTTCAATTTCAATCTTATGTAACATTCCTCTTAGCTTTCCTGTTGGCTTTGCTAATAGTCCCATTATTATATCCTCCTTATTTTTAATTAATATTTAAATAAATTAAATTCAAAATCATCAAATAACCTAGCAAATCCACCTGAGATTTTACTTAAATCGAGCTTACAATACCCATAGTCTTTATAAAATCTATTTACTTCTTCCACATATTTCTTTTCTAATTCTTTTAATTCTTTAAATCTTTGTTGCTCTTCTTTTTTCTTCTTTTCCTTTTCTTCCTCTTTTGCCCTTAATTTTTCTTCATATTTTCTTGCCTCCTCAATTTCATCCTCATTAAAAACCTTTCCATTAACTAAATATTGCATTTCGTTTCCTCCTTAATTTTTATTACTTATACATTATATCATATAAAAATAATTTTGTCAAGTATTTTCTTTTAAAATTTTTTCATAAAATGATAAATCTTCATATTCATTATCTTTTACAATTCTATTCTTATATTTTTCGTAGAATTTTTGATAACCTTGGTTTTCTTGTTTTATAATTGAATTACAAATATTTTTTATTTTTTCATTAGTTTTAATAGTTGAATCATGAATATTACTTGTTTCCTCATCAGATCTAATATTTCTTAGTACATTCATTTGAGATTCTGATAAATATATATCCACACTCATTAAACTATCATTTGTTTGAATATTTACTTTATTAAAATAATCGCTTACGAATAAGAAAGAAATGAATTCAAAATTTTCTTTTCTTTCTTTTATTTTGCTAACTAATTCTTTACAAACTTTTGTAACGCTATCACAACAATTTTTATTTAAATATTCAAATTTAAAATAAAACTTATCTTCAATGTCTTTTAATTCACTTTCATAAAGAAATTCTTTGTCCATATAATTAGATATTGATTCATTAGAATTAATTTCTTTTATTCTTGAAGATTTAATATTTTCTAATCCGGTTTGATTGTATTGATTTATTGATTGTATAATGTTTGTTGTACAATATCCAGGCCCCCATCCAGGGCCATATGGTATAATTCCTTGTACAATTCCACTTCCACCTCCACCATACAAATTCCACATATAATCATTATACATTATTTACAGCTCCTTTACAAAATCATCAAAACCTCCATCTTCAACGTCTACAACATCAATATCTTCAAATTCATATGTTTTAGCATTGAATTTAATATCAATATCTTTTGTGATATCATCAATATTAATATCTTCATTGCCAACTTGGATAGTTTTAAAATCTTCTACACTCTTTGTAAATTCATCCTTTGTCTTCAAAAGTTCAATATTGCACTTTAACTTTGTACACTTTCTTTCAGCATTGGTAACAAGAGTATTTAATTTAACAGTAATATCTTTTTGCTTTTTAAGACATTCTTCATACATTTTAATTTTAGATTCAGTCAAAGTTTTAATCTCATATAATTTTTTCAATTTCATTTCATCATCATTATCTTTAGCCTTTTTAGCAGATTTCATTGTATCGTCTAATAGCTTTTTATTATTTTTAATTTCATTTGAATAATAATCTTCTTTTCCCTTTGAATTATAATATTTTTGCTTAGTTTCATTTAATACTTTATTTTGTTTTTCTATCATTTCTTCAAGTTGTGTAATATTATCAATTGGCATTAATTCTTCAATAGCTTTCTTCCCAAATAACTTAAATCTTGTAAATAATCTCATTTAAAATTCTCCTTTAATATCTCCAAATCCATAAAAGTCGCAATTAGGACACATCATAGCTCCACAATGCTCAATATTATTATAATCTAATTCAGAATGAATTTCGTCCCATTCATAATAATGTAATTTTGAACCACAATTAATGCAATATTCATATTCACCAAATACTTCTATAATTTGTAATATCATACAATCATCTTCACTTGTTTTATACAAATATCTTAAAATATCAATCATTAATTGTTCATCATCTTCAAACGTTTCTGTAATTAACGAGATTACTTCTGTTGCAAAATTTTCACCTTTATACATTAAAAATCTCCCTTATCGTCTTCAATTTCTTCATACCATGCCTCTAAATGTTCATTAGCAAAAGGAATTACATATCCTTCATAAATATAATTTTCCTTTTCATATTCTGTCATTCCTTCTAATTCTTCATCTGGGATTTCTACTTCATCATAATGGTCTGCACCAACATTACCAATTCCACATCCCATTCTAATTTTCATTATCAATTCTCCTTTCTTTTCTTCCGCAACTAAATTTTTCTTCGCAATATCCATATTCTTCACATTTTGGCTTAAAATAATTATCAACTAAATATTTCCATTCTTCTGAATAATCTTTTAAAGCATTACAATAATCTTTAAATAATTCTCTATACCCCCAATATGCTCTATTACACATCCTTTGTCTTGACATATCAATTAAATTTCTAAGATTTCTTTTATCTGTAATTTTTGTACACATTCCTAATGGCAATCCCATTGCAATGTCTTCTCTTGGAATTTTCATTTCTTCGAGTGCTAATAAAGACATTTTAATATGATTCATCATATTTTTATAAATAGATTTTGCACTAGCTTTTTCTTTAATTGATTTTGGAATTACATATTCAAAATTATTATAATCAATATATCTTGTACTTGCTTGAAGTCTTGTTGGAGAACCACCAATATGTGTATACCATTCTCTAATAACCCTTGCCGAATATCCATCAATAATTGCATATACATCTGGAAATTCAAATGTTCTTCCATGCTTATTATTTAAACATTCAATACCTCTTTTATAATTTTTTTCTTTATTTGAAATGTTTGCACCCCAACAAATTCCAGCCTGTTCCCCAATCATTGTAATTGGATTTTTAGTTGTATGTTCTTGAATAATTACAGTTCCCATTATTATCCCTCCACAATTTCTACTTTATAACCAAGTTCTTTACAAATTTCTGATACTGTCATTTTCTTTACTTCTTCTGGTCTTTCCCAAATAAGAGGTCTATTACTAATACTTAATTTTCTTGAATCACTTCCATATCTTGAATATCCATAAATTTTAATAACATTATAATCATTAGAAATATCTTTTAAATTTTCTTTATCATTAAAATCATTAATATAAATACAACTATCTTCTCCTTCTAAATCAAAACAACATCCATTTTGACTAGGCATATACATTGCAAATCTTCCATTTTTAAACTCAACTACATATCCATATCTAAGATAATCAATTGGATATTTTTTCATATAATCTGACCATTCAAGAATTTTATATCCATAACCTTTTGCATAATCAAAAGAAGAAAGCTCACCATCATTATAATAGCATATTTCATTCTTATATGTGCTCCATCTACTATCTTCAATATATCTTTTTCCTGAACTCCACTTCATTCCATGTTCGTCCATTTGCTTACAAAAATCATTCGCTTCTTCTTCTGTTTTACAATGAACAGCAATAGCATTATTTTTATCTAAAAATGTATTCCAATTAAATTTCATATTTAAAACTCCCTTCTAAATCTTTCCTTTATTTCAAAATTATTTGTAATAATTTCCAATCCAACAGTACGGCCAATTAAACTAATTACGCCTAAAATACTTTTACCATCAATAATTTGTCTTCCACAAATAACATCAATGTCTTCTTCATAGTTTTCACAAATCTTTACTAAATTCTTTGCACTTTCAATAGAATCAATATTATAGCTTACCATTTTTAAATTCCTTTCTTATTTTTTTTATTGTGATATTCAAGCTTTCAATTCAATGCCAAAAGTTCTAAATTTCACACTTTTGCACATTGAATTAGGAGGTAAATAATTTTGACACTGGATTGAAAACTTAAATATCATGTTTATATTATATCATATTTATTTTTATTTGTCAATATGTAAATTAAATTTTTCTACATCTGAATAATTTAATCCCATAATCCTTCAATTTTTACTGTTCTATGATTGATAAATCTGTATTTAATATTACTACCATATCCACCAAATAGTTCACAATTATGATTGATACAAACAGGAAGAAATGTTTCTATCCATGGCTCATTCGCACACATCCAACTTCCCCAAATCATTTTACTTCCACATACGGGACACCTTCCCTTTACTTTAATTTGTTTCATATTTATCTCCTTTCTATATATGTATTATATCATACTAATATCTATTTGTCAATAATTAAATTGAAAAATTTTTCATTGTATCAACAATTGATTTAGTATTCCTCTTGGCATAAATTCTAGTTGTACTAATGCTTTCATGTCCAAGTATGTCTTGAATGTTATCTAATGGTACATTATTATTAATTAAACTTGTAGCATATGTCGTTCTAGTCAAATGGTTGCACAAAGTTTTAATTCTATAATCATTAAATCTTCCGGTTCTTCTTGCAATTGTTTTTAAGTTTTCACTACAACAACTTCTACTAAGTGGTTTTCCACCATTTGAAATAAATAAATTATTATAATTACTATCTTTTCTTATTTTAAGATAATCTTCGATTGCATTAATAACATTATCATTTAAACAAATAAATCTTTCTTTATTGCCTTTGCCTTCAATGATAATAACATTTTCTTCACTTCTACTATAATACTGTTCAAGTGTTAATCCAATAGCTTCTGAAATACGCATACCAGTTGAAAACATTAGAGTCCAAAATGCATAATCTCTTTTATTTTTACAATAATTTAAGATATAATGTACTTCATTACTTGTAAGTGGAATTTTCATTTTATTTTTTACTTTTGGTAATTTAATTCCATATGAAGGACACTTATCTGTAATATTTCTTATATTTAGTGATTTATAAAATCCATTTATTGCAGATAAAAATAAATGTTTTGTTGAACTTGATAAATCTTTATGAACTTCTAAATAATTAAGAATATCATCTCTTGTAATGTCCAATGGATTTTTATTTGTATAATCAAATAAATCATTAATATGTTTTAAATATTCATTTAATGATGATTCATTAAGATTTTTCTGTTCCATAATATATGTATTAATTAATTCTTCTCTTGTCATATCAATTACCTCCTTTGATTTAATTGTATTATAGCATAATCAAAGGAGGATGTCAACTATTTTTGTAAAATTTTATCTGTTGTCGTAACACCAATCATTTTTAACTTTATCCAAAGACATTTCTTCTCTATCAAATTTAATCCATTCATCTAAAGTACAAGGAACATAGTCAGAAAACATACAAAAACAATTAATTAAATTGATAGGTGCTGGTTTGGGAATATCTGTAGACTTACTTTGTCTAGGAAATTCTCTAATAAAATCTTTATAATATTCTACACCAATATTATCTTGTGTGTTGTGGATATGACCATGTAACATATATGTTTTATCATTACCATATTCATCTTTTTTAAATTGTCCATTGTAACACATGATAGGATAATGACAACAAATTACTTTCCGACCATTATCATGTAATTCTAAATAATGCTCTACTTTCTCAAATCTTTTTAAATTTGCATTTTTTTCTTTAATCCATTTGTCATGATTTCCTATTGTTAAATATAACTTTCCATTTAATTTATCTAAAATTTCATTTGTTTTATCGGCTTTTGCAAAAGATAAATCTCCTAATATTACAACTTCATCATTTTTTCTTACACGATTATTCCATTGTTTAATCATATATTCATTCATTTCTTCTACATCTTTAAATCCACGATTATCCATACGTTCATTTACGCCTTTATGAAAGAAATGGTTGTCTGAAATATAATATCTCATATTAAATACTCTCCTTAATCTTCTTCATCATATCATTAATAACATCTTCTTTAATTCTTTCAAACGCTTCTTTTTTACATTCTTCAATAAATATTGACACATCATCTGGGTCTAATAAATAACAATCATATCCATTAAAATCTCTTTGTATATTATCTAAAATAATATCAACAATAGAACTTTTTAATCTTTTTACATTTTCTTTTCCTAATACTTCTATAACTGCTTTTAAATTACTCATTATCTTTATTCCTTTCATCTACTGTTTTCTTTATCATTCCATATACTTCGCCTTTAGCAACATATTTATTACAATTTTCACAAGGACAATATCCTAATTGTTGATAATAATTACATGTTGGAATTATTGCACACATATCTTTTTCTTCATAATAAAAGTAACAATGATTTTTGTGCTTTGGCATTTGATTATTAATCATACATTGTATTTGCATATCACTGATAGCAGGATATCCATTGTTTTTAATTTTTTTATTGTCCATTATTTCTCCTTTCATTCATTTTATCAATTAATTCTTTTTTTCTAATTGGTATATAATACTTGTTAAATATTCTTTTACAAATATCGCAATTTCCATAACCATGACCCCAACACCAATCACAATAATTTTCAAATTGTTTTTTAAGAGCTTCTGAATCTTTATCAAGAATAAGATAATCTTCTAATTCAAATATACTCATAATAAATCACTCCTATTCTTCTACATATAAACTTCCATCTTCATTTAATCTAGGAGTTATTCCTTTAGATGTACTAATATACCATACTTTTGTTTCTGGGTCTTGGAACGTATAAACAAAGCAAGAACCAGAATTTAAAAACATATCATACTTCACTAGTCCGTCTGGATATTTATTTTGCTCATCTCCTTCTTTACATCCTGTAAGAACAAAAGCCGATACAACTAAAATCAATATAAAGAATAAAATTTTATTCTTTCTCATAATCTACCTCTCCATAAGTTTATTTCTAAATTCAACATAATTCTCTATTTCCTTTTGCTTCTTTTCATATTTATCCCATATAATATCATATAAAATCATTTTTACACGCATCGGTCTATTTTCTTGCGCTATTTGCTGCATCAATCCTAAAAATTGAGCTTTAAGTATTTCTTCTGGCGCGTTTAAAGACTGTTTTTGAATTAATTGATTTCCTAAATATACTTCGATAATTACATCATAAGTTTCATTAAATCCAAAATCAAAATCAAAAAACATTTATTAATCCTCCTTAACAAAATCTCTAATTTCTGTTAGTGCGTTGATTACATCATCAAGTTCTGATTTATGAATAGTTATAGATTCATCTCCATATTCATCTTTTCCAACACCAATATAGATAAAACCATTATAAATTCCTTCATCTTCTTTTTCTGTTTTATATCCATCATAATTAGGTTCAATGCTTAATTTACCAATATTATAGTTTTTGGTATTCATATCTTCTTCTTTCTTCCAAAGTAAAGGTCTTGTAGAAGGGTCAAATAAATTTCTGATATTACTAGAAAGTCCATATACTTCAACAGGAATATATTTTTCATCTAATGAATGTTCTTTATATATTTTTTTAGTTACAATTTGTTTTTTCCTAATAATTCCTTTAAGTTCTTTTGAATAAAAAATAATATCGTCTTCGTCATCACTAACAGGAATTCCAACAAATAATTCATCCCCGTATGCAGGAATTTTAATAGCATATCCAGCTTTTAATTCATTGAAATCAAATTCGTTTTTCATTTCTGATTCTTCCTTTCCAAATATAATATTATACATTTCTTTTATGGTTTCATCATTATTAATTTTTTCTATAGGACAATAACCAAAATTTTTAAATAATTTACAACCATCTGAACATGAATAATATTTATAGCATTCTTTATCAATTCTCTTTTTAATTTCTTCTATTGTCATTTTTTCCTATCCTCTATTAATTCATTCATTTTTTGATTTAAATTTTTAATTATTAATTCTTAAACTAATCCTATACAAAAGTTAAATCACATTCCATAAATAATACCCCCATATTTTCAAATTTTCAAAAAAGAAATAATTTTCAAAATCTGAAAATCAATTTGAATTTTCATTTTTCATTTTTATTTTGGATTTTTATTTCTTATTTTGTGATTGTATTATATCATATATGTATTCATATGTCAATCTTTAATTACAACAATTCCACCCAAATGTTTATTAAGTTCTTCTTGTGTCATATAAATAACAGGTGGTAATTCCTTTCTTCTTTCTGGTTGAGTTGATGGAATATAATAATATGGTTTGTTATCAGAATCATTAGTATCTAAAAATCCGCCAAAATATTCACATAGTTCTTTCATTATTTCAACTGAATTACCCCAGCATCCAAGTGACAATCTTGTAGTTTCCATTTTAACCATATTTTCAAGGCCATATTGTTTATAATAATTAAGATTTTCATAAGAATTATAAGACTCATAAAAATAATGAATTATTCTATTTTCTTTTTTATATTCAAAGATTATAAATCCACTATCAATATAAATATCATCATCGTACTTTTCCTTAATAAAATCTTTATCTTTCCATCTGTTCATTAATTCTCTTTCTATCCTATTATTTACATTTTTATCCCAGTTATGATAAATAAAATTTACAATTTCTTCTGGTTTAATATGCCCTAATAATCTTGCTTTTGTGTCAACACCCATCTTAATATTTCCTTTCTTTTTATCTGTAACCATTATATGTTACAATTAAAATTTTGTCAATAGGAAAAATAAAAAATATAAAAATAAAAATATTTTTTCATTTTAAATTAATCTCCTGGCAATTTTGCTTTCACGATTACCCTTATAATAGAAAGTTCCCAGCAAATTTTAAAAACTCGATTACCCACAATTCTTAAATTTTAATAAAATTCAATCAAAATACTTTTGTACTTTAAAACTTTACTTTACTAAATTGTACAAACAATTTAAATTTTTTAAATTATATATTTAATTCAAACAATTCTATCTATTGTTTACACAATTAAAAATGAGCATAATCTTAAAACTTATTTTTTAATAAGTTAAGACTATGCTCATGCTTTATCCGTATAACGACACGCCTTTATTCAATTTTCATATACATTATATCATATTACCCAGTAAATTGCAAGTCTGAATATTTAAAAATTTTGCTTAAATTGTCTGAAAATATTTTATTGCATCTTCTTTGTTTGCACAATTTCATGGCTTGCATTCCACACCTTTATTATGATTTAATTATATCAAAAACCGCCTTTTTGTCAAGCGATTTCTTAAAAATTTTTAGATTGTTTTTGAACATTCAAGAAGTATTTTATAATAAGGCTTTAGACTGCTATCATCAGTATGTATTATATTAGAATTAATATCATATATACAATTCATAGCAATTTGACACGGGCAACAATAAACTATATATTTATTATCTGCTTTAAACTTATATTTTCCTTTAACTGGATAATCCATTTTTCTATTATCATTTTTTAATACTTCCATATTTCATTTTCTATATCATACCATACAATCATTCCAATGTCAATACTATATTTTAAATTCTTTCAAATTTCCCTATATAGCCTTTTATCCCTTTACCCTTATATCTCCTATTACAATACCCTTTAAATCCGTTCTAGGGGGATTTAAACGCCTTACAAGCCTATATTAAAATATCACACTATATAAATCTAAAATCAATTCATATTATCCGGTCTATCAAGATTATAACATAGTATATAGAATCAATCCTTATTCAAATAACCTTCATATTTTAATCTATTTGCCATATAATACGCCTGTACCCTCCTACAATCCATTTTATAATACTGCCCTATATAAATATATCCTTAACCAATTTAAACAGCTTTAAAGGGCAAATTTGACGTTCTATTTGTTATAGAATAGATAGAACAATAAGGATAAATAAAAAGAGTGATAATTTATCACTCTTTTTCTAATCTTTCTAATCTTTTTACTTATCTCCTATAATGCTTTAAACTGTTTTAACAATAACATTCTTACTGAATAATCTGTCATAAACATATGAATCATTCCTTTTACCATTTCAGTTCCTAAAAGATGAAACTCTTCTGTTTTCATGATACCATTATAAATATCTTCTTCTGTACAAGTGCATACTGCACATTCTTTTTCATCATCCCAATATTCATTATCAAGAATCATATCATCAAGTTCCATTAAAAACTTTCTTAATCTTTTCATTTCTTCCATGTTTAATTACCTCCATTTCATTTCATATCTTTATTATACACTATTTTCTGTAAATGTCAAGTGGTTTGTAATAAAAAAAATAAGGGAATTTTTATTCCCTTATTCATTCCATCCTAACATTTCCCATATTTCATTCCATTGTTCATCAAAACTGATACGTTCTGTATCAGCGTTCTTTCTTTGTTCTTCATCTTCAATCAATCTATCAATTCTTAATTGTTCTTCTCTATGCACATTTTGAAAATACCATGCTTCTTGCTGATATGGTGGAATATCTTCTATATCATATTCATGCCCACGATATTCGTAAACAAGTATATCATTATCTTTTCTCTTTGCTATATAATTATATCCACCCTTTAATCTCTTAACAAATTTTGCTTTATACTCCATGTTTATCTCCTCTATCTTTCAAAATAAGCCTTTATATTATCTTTTCCATTATAAATATATTCTTTATCTTTTGGAACACTGGCAATAATTATTTTACTTCCACTTTTAATATACTCTAAGACATCTTTGCATCTTTTATATTTGTTTGTACTGAATAAATATTCTTCATTTACATATACATTTATTTTTCTCATTTTTGTTTACCTCCGTTTGTTTTGATATACTTATTATAAGCCTATATTCCTATTTTGTCAATAGTTTTATTAAAAAAATATGGGATTTAATATCCCATATCTTCATAACGTCTATTATTATATCGTTCTTCTACTTCTTTATCTAATCTTTCAACATGCTCTTCATAAGTGCATACTTTTGCATTATATCCTATTCCTCTATAATATTTTGCCATTTTAGTTGCTTCTTCTTTTGTACCGCACAAGTAACAAGTTTTGATTAATTTTGTATATTTATCTATTGCTTCTGCTACATATCCATTTTCATTTTCCATTATAATTTACCTCCTACAATAACATAATATGGATTTACTATTCTATCATCTTTTCCATAATCCAAAATTTCAAGTTTTCCAGAAATACTCTGAATAAAATCCCATGCTTTCTGTTCTGATTCAAAATGTAATTTATTCATATGTAATACCTCCTGTTTGATTATGTATTTATTATATATTATTATATTTATTTTGTCAATAAAAATATTGCACAAAACAAATATAATATTTTTGTATATATTTACTATTGACTTTTCTGTAAAAAAGGTTTACAATGAATAGGGGAAGTATGAAGTATTATATATATAAGCAATAAAAAAATAAAGGACATTTCTGTCCTTTAAAATAAACTAATATTCAGTGTGCCGTCTTCATCTTGAAAGAACATATAAATTTTTCTATCTAATACTTCATTCTGATTTTTTCTAATGTCAATATTTTCTCTTGTAAATCTGTCTGTCAATCTCCATTTAACATGATTATTTGTTCTTCTTAAAAAATCTCTTACTGTCATTTTAATTACCTCCTTTAACTATCTTTATTATACATGATAACTTATCACTTGTCAACACTTTTTATAAAAGTATAAAGGGATTTTTCAATCCCTTTATACTTTAAAATTTATTAAAATTAATCATTTCAATTCCTTTTAAATCAGCTTTCTTGCATCTTACAAACTTTTCTCCATTCCAGTTATAATAATGGCTATCTGCCGTCTTTTTACCGCTTACCTTACCATTTTTTGTATTAATTGCGAAAACAATATTCTTTGCCATTTTTAATATCCTCCTTAAATCTTATAAATTATATTTTATTATTCGCCCATATACGGCTCACAATTATGTTTCCATGCCGTTATTTTAACCATTACTTCATCGTCATCATTAGTCCAATACCATATTCCATTAACTATATATGCAAATTCATTGCAATAATGATTTCCGTCATTATATCCTATATAAGTAACTTGCACATCTTCTTTCTCATCTGGTAACAATCCAGAACTAATTGGAATCCATTCATTACTTTTCATTTTTATTTTACCTCCAATATTTTATTTCTTTTGACAAGTATATAATATCATACTACTATATACTTGTCAAGTGTTTTATTCATAATCCACAATACATTTTTTTTAATGTTTCCATATCATCATCGGAAATGTTATATTTTTCTTTAATACCTACACACTTATCCTTATTTTCTTTTCCGATTTTTTCTTCCTCTTCTTTTTCTTTCTGCAATCTTTCTTCTTGAATTTCAAGATATTCTTTAAAATATTCAACTTGATTATCTTTAAGATTCTTAATAATTTCATATACTGTAATAATATCTTTACAGTAATTTATAACGTCATTATAAAGGTTATTGATAACATGGTCAATTTCATTTTCAATTTCTTCTGAATAATCAAAGTTTTCATTATCAATATAATATTCACTAATTTTGATACTTCCATTTTCAATATTACAATAATTATCATTATAATATTCACAAATAAAATTTTCTATTGTTACATCAGTATCAATACCATCATATCTATCAGCTACAATAGTACCATCATGTAAATAAAAACTGCCTGTCTTACCAACACTATGTTTCATTTTAGAAAAATCAATTCCAATATTATTACAAAACCAATCAAAATCTGACCATTCATTTCTTCCTTCAATGTCTGTATAAACTAAAGGAAAATCCTTTTTCATTTCATCACTCATAAAGTAATAAAATACATCATATAATTTCAAATTCATTGATCGAAAAGCCTCTTCGTGCTCTTTTAAATAATCAGCAACTTTCTTAATTTCTTCGTTCGCCTTTGTAATTTTTACTTCAAACATTTTAATTACCTCCTATTTTCCTATTCATTAATATAATATGTAATATAACAATAATTTGTGCTATTAGGATTATGTGATTTAATTGTATACCCTTCACCATATTTTCCTTTATATAGAACTGGTTCTTCTCCTCCTCCATTTTCAACAAGATTCATAACCTCACTATATATACTTTTCATTTTTTAATTACCTCCGTGTTTTTATTACATTGTTATTATAACATATTTGTTATTGAATGTCAATATATTTTATAAAAATTCTTCTAAAGTAAACATAAAAGCAACACATTCTCTGTCACTAGATAAAAAATCGCCTCTATATTTAACAAAATCGCTAATGAATTTTTTATATTTATTTGAAAATGTTTCAAATGCTTCTAGTGCTTCTCTGTATCCTGCTACATTATCATTGTTTTCATAAAGAAAATCATAGTTTTTGTTAAATTCATTTAAAAAATTTTTTATATCCATACTTAAAACCTCTTTTCTTATTTTTCTGATTCTATTATACACGATAAATCTATAAATTTCAATAGGCAAAATGTACAAAACGTATGTTCTTTTATTGTAAAAAATAAATAAAAAAGAGAGCCTTTTTACAGGTTCTCTAATTCTTCTAATATATTATCATATTTTATTTCACATGTCAATACCTTTGAAAAAATTATTTGCATATAAGAATAAAATTAAAATTCCCATACAAAAAATCATTACAAAAAATGGAATTGAATTTTCAGAATCCAAAAGACAAGCAGAAACAATAAAAATAATTCCTATAATTGACATAATAGTTTTTAAAATTACATTTTTCATAATATTATCCCTCTAGTACATATTCATTATTAAATTCATCAAAATAACAATTAAAATCATAGTCATTTATAAACAAATTCCCTGTTCTAACCGCATATTTTAAATCTGAAATTGAAATATCAATTCCATTTTCTGATAGAAAAATCTTCATATTGTAAAGCGTTTCAAAAGTTCTGCTCATTTTAATTTACCTCCTCAAAATCAATATAATATCCTGTATTATCTTCATAATTAATCATAATACCATAGTTTGTAATGTTTACAGATTCAATGTTCTGTAATTCAATTTCAGAAGTATTAAAATTAAGAGTCATTAAAACCACCATCAATAATCTAACTAACATTTATTTGCCCTCCTTGTTTTATCTTGATATTAGTATAGCATAGATTATTTTATTTGTCAATACGATTTTAAAATTTAATTATTAAATCACACTTGCCTTTGATTTTAACCGTATAATATTTATTATCTAATTTCAATACGGATAAAATATCTTTAGGTTTTACCGTCTTATAACCTCTTGTTTGTTTGCAATGTCTATAAGCAATTACAAAAGCCTGTTTTGATTTTAACTCAACTGGTTTTGGCTTTTCCATTTCATATTTTAAACGGAATCTTTTTAGCCTTTTTTCCTTACATTCTTTGAAAAAATCCATATCATCAGTATAATAATTATTTCTATAATTATCAATTTTATAGAATGTATATTTTTTTACTTCTTCTAACTTATTAAGCCATAATGTATCATCATTTATCATATATTTGTAATTGTTATGTTTATATTTTCCGATAACAATTACTATTTTATCCATTTCCCAATTCCATTCTTTATTCATATAAATACAAGCTAATTCATCTTCTGAATTTGTTAAAATAACTTTTGCAATCTCTCCATGATGTCCTGTCATACATGGTGTATAAATTGTGTATCCGTTTCTCAAATAATCTGTAATAATGCTAGTATAAATCTTATCAATTTCTTTGTATTTGTAATTCATAATATCCCCCTATTTTCAAATTTTGATTTTCATTTTAGATTTTCAAATTTCAAAATCGTTTTAGATTTTTGTTTTTCAATTTTCATTTTAGATTTTGATTTTTGAATTATATATCTGATACAATAAATATATCAGATATATAATATAATGTCAATAGTTTTTATTTAATTCTTTCAAACTGTCCGCCATCGACTGTATGTTGATATAATATAGGATACTTAACCACATCGCACATTCTGTTTTTGTAAAATAATTTACCACATTTTGTACAACGTAAAATATATTTTGATTCTTGCTTTTCTATTTCTTCATTTATTCCTTTTTCTTCTGATGAAGTTGTTCTTTTAATATTATAAAAAGCATAACAATCATTAACTAAATCAGCAATGTGTTTCCATTCAGAGCCATGGTTAAAGCAATGCTCACAAGTATGTAATATCTCATGCATGATAGTATTTTTACATGCTTCATCAGTAATATCATCCTGTAATAATTTACTTGAAATATTAATAGAAAATATTTTGTTTTTCCAATATTGAGAGTTTAATATTATTTTACATTGCCCCCAACGCTTTTTAGCACGAGTATTGATTTTAACAGACTCAATACAACCATATTCAATGCCGATTGCATCTAACTCACTTTTACATTCATTAAACAGCTTTTTTAAATCTTTCATTATTACCTCCATAAAATAAAAAAAACTTATTCCGTTTGCTATGTCTATATATTAGCATATTAAAAGAAATAAGTCAATAGATTTTTAAAATATTTTTTTTATTTTTTTTTGTTTTATTATTATAATAATAAGAAACAACTTCATCACACTTTCAAAATCGCCCGGCAATTTTTAATCGCCCGATTACCCTTTTTGGTTTAGTATTTTTTATTTTTTACTACTTTAAACATTTAACACTTTACACTGATAAAATGTCAATACAATTCCAATTGTTTAAATTTTTCAAATTGTATATACAATTCAAATAATTCCACAAATTGTGTCTACAATATTAAGATTGTATACATTGTATAAAGTAAAAACATATTCATCAAAACATTCATAAAAGCCACTTAAAGCCATTCTATGATACACACTAATATAATCTATCATATAGAAAGTAAAACGCCTAGAAATGGCTTGTAGTGCGTTACAATGGTATATAAATATATGTTATATGTATAATAGTAAATTATAATCTATTGTTATATACCGCTATAACGCCATATTTTAGTCGCTATCGGGCCCTAAGCTTTTATTGATATATTATATGTTATAATGTCTCATAAGGCGTCCTAGGGCTTTTAAAGCGTTACAATTAATGATTTATACTGATTTTTAATGTACAATAATGCAATAATTAATAATGATAATAGTTATTATTTTATTACATCAAAACAATGTTATAGTTGTTATATTTTTTATATAACACTATTTTCATGCAATAAAAAAGAGACTATATCCGCAAATAAGGATATAATCTCTATACGTTAGAGCAAACGTCTATAAACTATCTATAATTGATTGAATTGTATTATCAATATTATATGACGTTGTTTTAATGTTTCTATACTTGTCTTTTTTTCTATTTGTTTTCCAATTTATATTATAAAAATCAGAATCAAAAACATTAATAATATAAATAGGATTGCCATTCCGGTCGTTTCCCTGCCGCTGATATGCAACTAAATAGCTTTTTATTCCATTGTCTGAAAAATTATGAAAATATTCTAACTTCATGTCTTTTATACCTCCATAAAATAAAATATATTTGAGTCTTTTATACACTCACTGACACGGACTATAAAAATATAATCCGCATTGTCAGTATATAAAAATCATTTATTATAAAATTGTTTAATATGGAAACGAATATTGTTATTCTTATAAAATTCAGATAATGAAAAATTGAATTTACATAAATTAAAATATGTAAACCAGTGATACATTTTATTTATTATTAGTTCGATTCTTGTTTCGTACCATGAATCAAACGCATGCATACATACGCTACCGTCATATACAACAATTCTAAAATACGGGTAACCATTGTTTTTCTGATATTGTAGAAAGTCAGCCACATCATACAAGTCATAAATAGTATACTGTTTTTTGATGTTCTTATATGGTAGTGCATCATGTAGTATAAAATCCTTAATATTACACTTACTGTTTTTTCTTGTGTTTTTGCATGCGTAAATTGTTATCTGTTTCATGCTTATTCCTCCTCATATATAACTTTATTTTTTTTGAGTTTAGCACTCATTTCAACGCACTATAAAATATATAATGCGTTGAGTGAATGTTAAACAATGTTTTACATGAAACATTTTAATAGTAGCCGTTTTCTTTCTAGAACTGAAAAGCTTTTTCTAAAAGTTCTTTTTATTGTTTTGCCTTCTATCTAATATCAATATGTTTTGCGATTGCGTCTGTAGATTTAACATAAAAATACTTGCCTGTTTTTGTTGTCCCCTCTATATTGTAATATAGTTCATACTTTTCATTGTCTCGATTGTATTCGTAATGTATAAAACAATCATTCCATTCTGACACTTCTAACTTTTTTCCAAAAATATAAAAGTGCTTCTCCCCTTCTCTGATCTCATTTTCTAGCTCATACAACGCCCTAGACATTTCCCGGCGCCGTCCGGTTGCCAGAATCTCGTTGATTTTCTGTAATGTCATTTTTATACCTCCTGTATTCTTTTATTCCTTTTGTGTAACACTTTAAAAATGTTACATAGTAAGTATAATTTTTTCTACAATTCTTTTCAATATTTAAATTTGCACAAAAATAAATTATTTTTTTATGCAAATTGCACTAAAAATTGGCTTCAAAAATAATAATGATTCTTATTTTATATATTATGCATTAAAATTATAATAAACAATTCATATTTTTATATATTATGCACGTATACAATTTGCATAAAATATAGTTACTTGTTTTGTGCAAATTGCTATTAACTTGTACAAATTATATAAAAAATAGTATAAAAATAAAATATAATTGTGCATAATTAATAAAATAAATTATCTGTCACTTTTAATAGTAAATAATAAATTATTGAATTGTTTTAAATTGTTTGTACTAATTGTTTTCATTTATTTTAAATTGTTTATTAAAATAATACAATATTACACTTTTTATATTAATTATAAATACAATTTAAACTTAAAATATACAATTTATTTAAAATTGTGCGCCACAAATAAAAAAATTATTTAAAATGTCATAATATTCATATTGTTTTTAAATTATGCATTAATTTATCAAATAATTTATTTTTTACCTGATTTTAGCTTGTTTTTAATTGGTATTCAATACTGTTTTAGCAATATTGCACAATTAAATCGTTAAAAGTTTAACACAATATTGTATTTATTCAAATACAATTATGCAATATGTATATAAAATATCTTATTTATATACTTATATTATTCATTATAAACAAAAGAAAAAAAAACATATGTTCGAGTGCTACAATCAATTTTTGACATACTCAAACCGGACAACTATACATTAAAATAGAAATATTTGATTATAGCTATTTTTCAGAATATTCAGATAATATATTAAATTTTAAAACAATACTTTAGTAAATTAAAGTTTCAATAGTAAATATTAATAAAATATCATCTTAAATTTGTTACTATTGTATAAAGCACTTTATCGCACTAAAGTAAAATGATCTTAATTTGTGAATATTGAATAATAGAATACCCCTATATGGTATGGATTTATTGTCTATTATTTCAGATTTCGTTCAAAACAACTTCAAGGTATAAATTATCATATAATCCCTAAAAGCCCGTAAAACGGCTTTAAATGCGTTAAAAAGGCCATATACAAAGTGCATAAATTTAAGGCCAAATATTTGTTTATTATTTTAGTTGACATTTTAGTATAATAAAGCGTAAAAGTAATTAGATAATAAATTGAATTATATAAAAATAAAGCGCAATTTAAAAAGATGATTGAATATTAATAGTTGTATATAATTTAAAGATAATATAGTAAATATACAGAATAGTCAGATAATTAATATAAGTGTGAGAATAGTTTTACAATTCATATAATTAATATTATTATTAGAATATTCAGATAATTATATAAGAATATAGAATAATATGTAAATAATATAAATTGATTTATAATTCAGACAATAAATAAAGAATATTGAATTGTATGTATAATATAGATAATAATAGTAGTTGTATGAATTGTCTAATAATATAGTAAATTATAGCTAATGTATGTATAATATATAATATTAGAATAATAAAGTAGTATTTGATACTATGTGATGTAGATGGACAACATAAGTATAATAGTATGTGGATATATATAATGTAATATTGAAATTAATTTTTGAATATTGATATTTGATTATATAGTATTCAATACTATATATGATAGGTATGGTATTATGTATGGTAGTATTGGATAATGTTATATAGTGTAATTGATATGGTGTGATGTGATTATGAATATGATGTGATGTGGTATTGAATAGTGTGTGTAATAGTTAGGTGTATAGTGTGATGTTATATGGTATATGTGATATGTAGTGTGATTGGATGGGATGTAATTTGTTATTCAAACTTTATCGCGCGCTATTACTCTTTGTCCGTTTATCCACAAAAAAGCGCATAGTTATCCACATATCTACAATTTTTTCTAAATAATTTTTTTCACATATGTGAAATTTTGCACATATGTGATTTTTCAACTTTTCCAGAAAAAACCGTCGAAAATGTTTATTTTCGTGCGCTTTTATTTCTAGATACAAGCCAGCAGAACGTGGCATGAGCCCGGCCATTTATAAATTATCTGAAAACCATAGGAAACTCCCCCATATTTTCAAAAAACAGGCCGCCTCGAGTTTCGGGATATGTGGTGTAGCTGTGCCAATTCACACCCCTAATAAAAATATAACATATTTAATTAAAAATATAACATATTTAATCAATTTTCATCATATATTTATCATCCCCAATCAATTTACATACAAATTTCCCTATTAATCTACACAACTAAACTATTATTTTATCCCCATATTATCTCATATAAATTAACCAAAATAAAAAAGAGCCATAACCAATTATGACTCTTTTAATCTATATTTTTATTACATATCCCCCTATATTTACAAATTTAACCCCACACAAAAAATCATATATTCCTTATTAAAATAAAAAAAGAGAACTATTTTCATAGTCCTCTTAATCATTTTTTATATTAAATTTTACTTTTAATTATTCCTTCTACCATATCCCAATCATATGCAAAACTATTTTTAAAATTATTTACATATTCATCTTCTTTATCTTCTTTATTTTTCCAAATATCCCATACAATATTTTCTAATTTAATCAACACTCCTGTCATCTTCTGATATTCCATCATATACTCTATCAATTATTTCATATGCTTCATCAACTTCAAAAAATTCTAATTGCGGATATTCTTTGCTTAAATATCTATTTGCATTTTCATTTAATCTTTTTATTAATTCATTTCTAAAATTTAATTTTTCATAATCAATCATATTAATTTTCCTTTCATTTTTAATTTATCACCAAGCCAGTGCTCTTTATTATAATAGTATAAAGATGTCAGTCTTGGTGATATTATTTTATTCCTGTTTTATATATGGTTTTGCTTTAGTTTGCCAAGAGATGTTCATTTCTTTCGATAGGGTGTTTTTGGTGATAAATTTACGAATAAATTGTTCTTTCAAAGCTTCATTTAATGCTTCTAAATCTTTTGCTTGCATTAATTTATTTATTACATTATCATTTAATTGCTTGCCATTGAAAATTCTTGAACTTAGTTCTTTTTCAAATATAATTGATTCATTTAAGTTTAATTTCCATGCTTTTGAATATGTTGTAAATCCTTCTTTTTTAAATTCTTCTTGGAATATTGAATTTAATATTGATTTAAATTCTTTCTTTTCTTCAAAATTTAAAACATAGGTAGAGTCAATATCTTTTAAAAATTTTCTTCCTTCTGTTTTTTCTTTTAAAATTTCATCATATTCTTTAACAGCTCTATACTGTACTGATAATATTCTTTTAATCATATCATCATCACATTCATAGGTTATAGAATACCATTTTTTATTTTCTTTATAGTTTTTATAACAAACAAATGTTTTGTTTTTTAATATCAAAGACCTTTTTTCCATAGAAGTTAAACAATCATAAATAATTCTTTTAAAAAGCCTATATGTTGCAGAAAAAAAATATCCTACTCTGAGAAAATATCACATCTAATATATAACCTTCTTTATTATCTTCTGGTATGTCTTGTTCATTAATAGGCAAATTAAAACAATCAATATAGTTAAATATTTTCCACATACCCTTAAAATAATTTTTATTTACCATCATAGTGAGTTCTAATATATCTCGATTTGTAAGAATTACATATTCATGATTCATTTTTGCATACTTGCTTAATAATATCATTAAATAATTTTCAATATGTGTTAAATATTTGCCACGATTTTCAATTATTTCAATTTCACTATCTTCGTATACTTTATTTATTCTAATTTTTCTATTGACTTTTTCAATATCCATATATTGCTTTAATTGATTTAATTGCAAATCTTTAGCTTTACCAACTTTATATTCAATATTTAACAATGGACACAATTCTTCTTTGTATTTAAACTCTTTTCCTTCATATTCTTTTAAATGTTGATAAGGATTATTCATATACTATAACTCCTTGTGCATTTAATATTGATATGACTTTTTCATAATCTTCTTCTTTAACTTTAATCTTTTTATATTTTTCTTTTACTTTTTTCTTTTTATTCAATTTGTTATAATTATTCTTTTCATTTATACAAATATAATTTTCATCACTTGAATACTTTTCTATATATTCTAATTCTTTCTTAATTCTTTCTTCTTTGTCTTCTACTATTTCAATTATTGAGAAAATTGCACCTTGCTTTAATAATTTTTGAGTATTTTTGCAAGATCCATTTGAATTTGTATAATGTTGTTGAAATCTTTTACTAAAATTATTAGTTTGTCCAATATAAACAATATTATTTAATTGTATAATATAAACTCCAGATTTAAATTTATCTCCCATTTTAACATTAAACAAATAATTTCTGTTATCTACCCATCTACTATCCACATATTTTAGTGGTTCTTTATAAATTTCTACAATTTTATATTTTCTTCCAATTTTTTTCATATTTGCATATGGTATTAATTTCTTTTATTTGTTTTGTTTTTGACGTACCGTTTAAAATAGGAATATCCAATCTTTCACATAATTGCTTATAATTCAACATTTCTTTTTCGTCACATATCTTCTTTAATTCATCATAATTAAGACCTTCAATATTGCTTTGACTTTTAGAACCTGTCATTCATTTTTAAACTCCTTTATTTAACAATATAATCTTCATAATGCCATATATTTCTTTTCTTGGCTTCATCCACGGTCATTACAAATACACACCATCCACATGAAACAACATACTGATTAGGCTTATTTTTTCTTAAATATTCTTCTATCATTTCAGCTAATTTTCCTTGGCGTTCTCCAATTTCATTATGGGAATAATCATCTTCATATTCGTCTTCATCCATATATCTACAAAAAGTTTTATCGTTTTTCATATCCTCTAAAAATAAATTATACTCATATTCTAATTCTTCAAACATATTTTATTCATCTCCTTTATATAATTTAGCATATTTCCAAATAACAAGTCCCGTATCTTCTTTTGTAAATGATGTTCTTCCATAATCAAAACAATATATGTTATCATTTTTATATTCTGCAAAATATCTAGGGAACCAAATTTCATCATTAAAATTTCTTACTAATACTTTAGTATCAACTTCAACTTTGCTCCAATCAACTTTATGCTCATATTCCATAACAATTTCAAGTGCTTTATCTGGATTAACCAATTCCATTTCCGAACAAGAAACTTCATCTTTTTCTAAATTTAATGGACAAATTTTACAGTTTATTCCTCCACAAACACCCTTAGTTCTCCCCAAATCGTCCAGCATTTCTTTCTTTTTCTTCATATATTCTTTCATTGTTACATTATCATATTTTCCCATACTATGATTCTCCTTTATTTTTTTTTAATAATTTTTAACTCCATATTTATTTTGATAATAAAATGCTTCAATATGATTCATAGCTATCATTCCTTATCTTTATAAGTAACTAAATAATAATCAACATAATTTTCATATGGAAATTCCTTCATAACTTTTTCGGTTCTAACAATATAATCATTTTTAACTAAAATTCCAATAATAATTTCCAAATCACTTAATCCACTTGTTATTTTAATACTATTCATAATTAAATCTCCTTCCATTCAACAACTTTATACCAAGAACTTCCACCACGCCCATCTGAATATTTATCCCATTCTAAATATCCATATTGATTATCACACCAATAGCATCCATCGTCAAATTCAAGATATCTGGCAATACTATATCCAGCAAATTTATATTTTTCTTCATAATCAGCAGTATAATTTAATTTTACTAATACTTCTCTTTCATCTTTTGGCAATTCATCTTCTACAGATTTCCATTTTGATTTTTCTAATGCATCTATTCCCATACACAATGCTTCTGAAATAAAAATTGCTTGGGGTTCATTCATTTTATGAATTGCCATATGTTCTTTAATTCTTAAAATAGCTTCATTAATTGTCATTTCTTAATCTCCTCTAACTACTTATATTCAATATCTGCAACAATTTCATTTACAACTTTACGAACAGGAACATTATCGTTAAAAGAATCTAAAATAATATTTCTATTAAATGAATAATGCCAATTAATACTTTTAAAATTTAAAATTAAATACTTATCATCATAGGTAGATAAAGTAATTGGTTGATTATTATAATAATCATAAGTATAATTATCTTGATTAACACTTATGCTATCAAACTTAAATGTTTTTGATAATCTATTTAAAATATCATTTTCATAATCATAATAATTTTCCATTAAAAACACTCTCCTTCTGGATTCCATTTTTCTTGAAATTCTTTAAAAAACTTCATACAATTTTGCAATGCTTCTACTTCCGTATCACCATAAGCATATAGTTCTGATTCAATCATATCATAACCAATAACATAATGACAACATTTATATAAATTTTCATCTTCATATCTAATAATCCAATTTTCGTCTCTATATGACCAAGGTGAATTATTTACAATTGCAAAATCTTTAAAATAATCTTCATCTGTCATCTTATTATTTCTATCTACATTTTTTAATTCAAATGTTCCATTATCATAATATTTAATTTCATAGTTATCTTCACGAACTATACCAATTAATTTCATAATTATTCAATCACCTCAAACTTTTTTTCAAATTCTTCCTTGTTGTATTCGTTCCAATCACCATAATCATAACCCTCAACATAATATTTATTTAAATAAAATTTATCGTAACCTCCAAATTTTCTTTTTGACCTAATTTCAATATATTCTCCATATATTCCATTATGAAACATAATTATATAATCATTATAATTATCACCATAAATTTTTTCTAAAAATTTTCCATAATTATCTTTAGTTAAATAAAAACATTCCATTGGTTTTTTATATCTACATTTCATAGTTAATCAATCTCCTTTTCGATTTTATATTTTTTAATTACTTGAAAATAAAAACCCTTACAACACATTTCATTAATCCATATATTCATTTCATTTAAAGAGTAAAATAGTTTTAATTCATTTGTGTCATATCCAATTGCTGTTCTATATTCAAGCAAATACATAATTATTTCTCCTTTCTAACAGCATAACTACAAAAATCATCTTCATCTACGCCATTAGGACTCATACCAGATTCATAATTCCAATAATAACAATATCCAAAATTTAATTGTTTACCGTAATGTGTATCTGGTTCATAATATTCACAATCTTTACATCTACATATAATCCAAACTGCTTCCATAATTTTCCTCCATATAAAAATACTGTTCTTTATATGTCAATTATAACATAAAAAGAATAGTTTGTCAAGTAAAATTTTCAATTTTTATTCAAATTTTTCTTTTTTATCTTTATTATCAAGACTTTTTAAAAGTAAAGCATAAATTAACATTGCTTCATTTTCACCTATTTTACACATAAAGCATTTTTTAATATTTTGGCTACAACAACATTTTGAAGGTTCTGTTTGTAATTTTATATTATAATATTTACATTCATATCCCTCATCTATATTTCCTGTATAATTACCAAATATATCAGTAAGTCTATTTGTATAATAATTTAAAAATTTGCAATTATCACAATAATCACCATTTGGTATTTGAACTTTTATTTCTTTCATTTAATTTTTCTCCTCTAAAATTTTTTAACTTTTTCCTTATTTTCTTCCAAAAATGATTCGTCCTTTTCTAAAAAATCATTATATCATTTTTCACAATTTTCTTTATTCCATGCCATACTCTTCATTTGCATAAATCCTTGCATCATTTCTTTTTGATTATTCGTTAATTTATCTTTAATCTTAGTCATTATAATTTTTCTCTTTAAATTTTAGTATGCTTTTCAATATAACCCATATTAAAATCATTCATTACTTTAAGATAAGTTGCAAAATCTTTAATACTATTAAATTTCATAATATTAGATTTTTCTCCATTTTCATTTTTAATTGTTTCTTTAATAATCATATCTAATGTTTTTAAATAACATAAAATGCTAGGATTAATATATTCATATTCATTAATACAAAATTTTCCATCTTTTATATCTAATGCATAAAATTTACCTTCTTTATTAATTATCACTTATTATTCTTTCTCCTTTTCAAATATAATATACGGCGCATAAGAAAAATTTTTTCTACATTTTTTACAAGGAACCGGTGTTTTATTTTCTTTATTAGAATAATAATAAAGTTGTTTATTATATTTTTTACACATTGTTATTTTACAATAGCCAGATGGATATAATTTTTGTTTTTTATACCAATTTTGACAGTAATTACAATGCTTATATCTATCCATTATTTAATAACCTCAATTCCATTATGATATTTATCTTTTAATAAGTCTTCAATTTTTCAATTGTTAATTAAGCTTTATTTAAATTATTTTATATAATTTATAAAAAATTTCTTTATCGTAATCAAATAAGCTTCCGTTTTTATAAACATAATATCTATTTATTTCAAAATTATAAATATTATTTTCATATTCTAATTCAATAAAATTTTCATCTTTATTATAATATATGTATTTATATTTAAATTCTGAAATTTTATTCAACCATTTAATAAATTTTTTAATATTATTTTCTGTTAAGCAAAAACATTCGTATTCTTTAGTGTCTTTAATTACACATTTCATTTCCAACCAAACTCCTTCATAATACTTAATTTTTCTTCTTCTGGACAAAAATATGATTTTGGATTTCTATGTGTAAAAATTTCATAAGCCATTGAATCAATAATTTCTTCTACATCATTTTTACAATCTTCATATCCTTCTCTATAACCACTATCATATCCATTTCCATACATAATTGTTTCGTTACTATCAATCATTTTAATCAATCCTTTCAATAAAATCTACTGGAACTTTTTCTATGAGCCAAACATTATTTTCTGACAAATAAAATTTATATCCATTATCGTACATATCTTTACTATTTATTTTATAAATAACTGAATTTCCGTGACGTTTTCCAACATCAATAGCACTTTTAAATTCTTCATATAGATTTTCTACATTATTTGATTCATAATTAACCAAATCTTTACAAATAATTTTACCATGGTATCCATTTTCAATAGAATATTCAATTGTTCCTTTATATCCTTTGTATGGTTTAAAATATCCAATTAACATATTTATTCCTCTTTAAATAATTTTAATAATGTTTCATAATAATTAATTTTGTCTTCATAATATTCTTCAATCATTTCTTCACAATATTTTTTAACTTCGCCAATTGAATCTTCTCCATAACAATCTAAATAATCATGTTCAATGCCTAACAATTCGCTTGAATATACATAATCTCCGTCTTTATCTTTTGAAAATCTAATTAATTCTTCTTTATTTTCAAAAAGTTCAAAATATAATGTATATAAATATAATGTATATAAAGGCTCATTATTTTTATTTAATTCTTCTTTCCAATATTTATTGATCATTTAATCGCTCCTTTTTATATATTGGGAGAAAAATTCTCCTCAATATATATTAATTATAAAATTTATGTTTCCCGTCATCAAATATAAAATTTAAATTATTTTTATGCCAAGAACTTTTTCCGCTATGAAAATATAATGCTCCATTAGTTGTATCTTCAATCATATATGCATATTCAATTGCATAAATTGTAGATTGAGTAGGAATTTTATTTTTGTAAATTTTTGTTAATACCGGAGTAAATTGCTTTCTTTGTTTTAAAACTTCATAAAAAGTATTAGGGAATTTATCACTATTTACTCTATTAATAATTACACTTGCAACATTTACTTTTTGTTCAAAGCTTCCATTTTCAATTTCTGCTTCAACCACTTGCGCTAAAAAATAAAATTCTTCTGCTGTAGTTACATCATAAATAGTTTCTGGAGGGTCAATTTTATAAGAATATGTTTCAACAATATTTTTATATTGAATTAAATATTCTTCTTTATTAGTTTCTTTTAAATACTCAATTTGATCTATTTTATCTTGAATATTAATTTCTGCCCCATATAGGGGCGAGACCCCAATAAATAAACTAGATAAAAATATTAATCCTAACTTAATCATAAAATAAGACTCCTTTATAATTTATTTTTGTTAATATATTATAATATAAATGTTACAATTTGTCAACAAAAATTTTAAATTATTTTTTATTTTTTGATTTTACTTTTTTATTACTATATAATATATTACTTGCCAAATGATGTAAATATTGTTTGTCATGATTACTTAATTTATCATACAAATCAAATCCTGTTGATGGCGAATAATTAATAAAAGCATAATAATATTGTGACTCTTTAAATTCTTTTTCATTTAATTTAATAAGTTTTTCTAAGTATCTTGCATATTCATCATATTGCTTATCTGTTATGACAGTAGAATTTAAATGATAATATATAATACTATGAAGTAATATGAATCTCTCCAAAAATGATATCTGATTCACAATTGATAATTTATTGATTGACTTGTTCAATTTTATAATCATCTCCATTCCATGATATTCTTCTCCTATCATTTGATTTATAATTTTCATATTCTTCTTTTGAACAACTAAAAATTTCAAAATCTTTACTATATAATTTATTATAATCTTTTAAAATAACATTTTTAATTCTTCATAAAAATCATTGGCTATATCTTTTGTGAAATCAGAATTAAATTTCGCATAAGCAATTTCATTAGAATTTATTAATTTAAAATAAAATTCAACGTATCCTAACATATTTATTCTACCTCAATTTCTCTTATTGTATAATATATATCAATAATTTCATACGATTCTACTCTATTTTCGCAGTCACAATTAGATTCTTCTACAATTGATTTTTTATAAAGTTCACAATATTTATCACCCCATGCACATTTACAACATTTATTATGATATCTTTCTTTTAAAATTTTTAATTCTTCTTCTTTTTCTTTTTTAAATAATTCCGCTCTATCTTTAGTTAAAAATACCCTTAATGGGTAATCATTACAATAATCGCAACATTCAATTACTACATAGATTTTCTTCTTGTCCATAATTGTTTTCTCCTTATTTTCTTTTCTTTGTTTAATTGTTTTTGCAAATTAATAACTTCTTGTTGCAAAATAGTAAAATTATCTTGAATGATATCAGTTTGCTTAATAGCGATATATGGTTTCGAATAATAAAAATCATTTATTATCATTTAATTTTTCTCCTTAAATTACATATATAGTTTCTTGAGTATATAAATCTGTATCTAAAAATTCTAAATCAACAGGGTCTACTTTAACTATTTTCCCATCTGGTAATTCCACAATTGCAATGGAATAATTTCCTGATCCTGTTTCAAATTCTTCATAGTCATTTCCCCATGTATGAAAATAACCCAATTCAAATTCTTCATAAGTCCATTTGTTCTTTTCCCAAAACCCATATTTGCCCTTACATTTTCTCAACATAATAATCACTCCTTTAATTTAATAAATTTGTCAACAAACTGTTCATTAAGACTTTTAGAAACAATTTCCATTTCTTTGCTTGTGAGTAATTTATTTTGTATGTTATTATTTAATTTCTCTCCATTTAATGTTTTTTGATACGTTCTTTTTAATGCTTCATTTGATAATAAAAATCTAATACTATTGCAATAAAAAGAATATCCCATTTCATTTCTTATTGTTTCATTTATATCATCATAAAATTGATTTCTTGTGTGCCAATCTAATTGATATGATTGTTGTATTTTATATAAATTATATTTTTCCATTATCCTGTTTTGAATTTCTGTAATTTTTATAATTTCTTCATTTGTGCAATTATGTGATATAATTATATTATTTTCTTTTTTATAAAGTCTAAAAGATTTATGAGTAACTAATAATTTTCTGTTTTCCATTGATTTAATGGAATCATCAAGGATACGTTTAAGTAACCTTGATGAAATTCCAAAAAATAATCCCATATTGGATTCTATAATATCTTCTTTATTTTGTAAAGAAGGGCAATTAATTTGTTCAAAATAATCATGTTTGTTATATTTTGCTTTATAGTAGTCTTTATTAACCATAAATAATCCTTCAAGCAATTCTCTATATGTAAGAGCAATTTCTGGCTCATTTAACTGGGATAATTTATAAATCAAAATATTTTCTATATAAGTTGTATATTTACCATGATTTTCTATAAGTTGTAATTCTTCATTATTATATTTTTTAATGATATAATAATACTTTCCATTTTTTTCTATGTCATAATATTGTCTCCATCTTTTTAATTGCTTATTTCTATTCGTTCCACCTCTTAATTCTTTTTCTTGCATTATATCACAAATTTGTTTATATGTCAAGGGATTCATAAAATTTTTCTCCATTAAACTCAATAGTTACTGCTCTTCCACAATGTTCACAATATATAATTTTTACTTTTTTATTGGTACTTAATTTTGATTCATCAAATATATTTATTTTATGACAAAAAGAACATCTAATTTTATATTGCATTATTTAATTCTCCTTTAATAATTTGTAATTAATACTTCAATATCTTTACTTTTATCTTTTTTATGATAATTACAATTGCTATAATCATAATTTAAATAATGAATATTATATTTATTAGACCATTCATTTAAAAATGGATTATCATATTTAAAATTATTTGATAAAGCAAACTTAATATTTTTATTGTTTAATTGGTCTAATAAGTTTAATAAATCTTTCTCATCTTGTTCTGTCCACCCATTTTGTTCATTATAGGCCGCATTTGAATTATAATACGGAGGGTCAATATAAACAAAATCATTTTCTTTTAAATGATTAATTTTTAATTCTCTGAAATCTTTAGAAAAAAAATTAATATTTTTATTATGTAATTCATTTACAAATTTTATATATTTATTTTCTAATGTTGGATTAAAGCTACTTCTATTTTTACCAAATGGCATATTATATTCATTTTTAGAATTAAATCTAATTTGATTATTAAATGAATAACAAATTAATGTATACAATAAAATAGTTGATGAACTTTTATTGTAACTTTTATTGTATTCTTTTCTTAATTCTATGAATCCTTCTTTGTTCTCTTTTGATAAATTATATTTATTTATATATGATTTAATTATTGTTAATTGATTTTCTAATTTAGTTAATTTCATTGTAGATAATAGTTCAGTTATTTGCCGACATGAATCGTTATAAATAATTTTATTTGCTTTTACATTAATTCCTACATTAAATCCTCCTCCAAATAAATCAATAAACATATCAATATTATTTGGGAATAAAGGTAGAATTTGTGGTAGTAATTTAAATTTTCCACCTACATAATTTAATGGTGATTTTATTAATTCTTCTTTCTTAAATTCCATTCTACAATCTCCTTACAAATTTCATCTATAGTTTTATCAACATTAAAAAATTTTTTATTAACTACACCTTTAATTTTATTCCATTCAAAATCCTTTTTGTCTGATTCGCAGCGTCTATTCCATTCTATAATATCAAATGAACCCCTTTGTTCCGCTCTTTCTTTTCTAATATTATCAGGAACATCTATGTAAATTACTTCACATTTGTCAATTCCAAAATATTGTAAAGCATTAAGACAACCTTGATAATCAAGAATTAATATATTTTGTTTAGCAAAATTAATATTATTTATTTCTTTATGAAGGCCATAATACCAAATATCTGAAATATTGTTTACTAATGTATTATAACTTCTATATTCAATTAATTCTTTGTGTAAAATCATATCTGTAAAAATATTTTTATTTGTAAAATAATAATCTACTTTATGTTTTTCCCCTTCTCTTGGCGGTCTTGTAGTGTAAGATATAGCTCTGTTATATCCATAATGTTCGGATAAATAGGTTTCGATTGAACTTTTACCACATGCACTTTGTCCTAATAAAATTAAAATTGGTTTCATATTATTTTCTCCTTTATTTATAAATATTTCTAATCTGTAATTTCTACTATATTATACTCTATAATTTTTGATTCTGTACCACATTTCATTTTTCTTATTTTTCCTACCCATTCATCTCTTTTATTTTTAGGCACTTATTTTATTCTCCTTTTTGCTCCATATATAATCTACAAAAATATTATAATTATTCATTATTTGTGAATAAATATCAATTTTAATTTCGTTATTTTCTTTTGGTGGAAATGAATTTATTGTTATTTCGTATTCAAATTTAGACCAAAAATAATACATCAGTTCTTTTTTAAGTAAGGCTGTAAATTCATTTTTAGTTTTACAAACTTTTAACAAATCTTTTACTGATTTGTTAAAATTATAATGGTCAAATATATTGAATATTTCTATTTTGTTGGTATTCATATTGCGCTTATATACATTCCATTTTAAATCTGCTTTATCTCCTTTCATGATTTCTTTTTGGCAATTAATACATGCCATTGACCCTTCAGGTACATAGTCGCCACAAATTACACAAGTATCTTCCATATTTATTTTTCTCCTTTCTACAATGTGTATTATATCATAAATTTTTATTTGCGTCAAGTATTTTTTGAAAAAATTTTTAATTTAAATTGTGCTGGACAAAAATTTAATTTAATAATTTATATTAGATACGAAATAATTATTACTCACGAATGTGAGTAATAATTATGTAGTAGATTATATAAATTATTAAATTAAATTTAAGATACTAATAAATAATAAATTAAATAGAAGTATATAATATTATATATAATATATAGAGTAAAATATATTTTGTGTTACCCAACTGCTATTATAGTATTTATACATGTATAGTAAAGCGGTAACACAAATTTTAAAATTACTATATATTATATGGGTTTTAAGTGTGTTACTTTGTGTTACCAAAAAATATTTTTAAAAATTTTTAATTTTACTATTGACATATTTATAATTATATGATATAATGTATTTAGCTTAATGAAAGGAGGACATAATTATGTTTTGGGTTGAACTATCTTATAATCGTTATGATTATTCAAATAAAAATAGATTAATTGAAGAAGAATATAATGAAGAATTAGATAAAAAATTCGAAGAAGAATATGGTATTGATATGAAAATTTGCGAGGAATAATTATGATGAAAAAAGTAAAAGATAAATGTATTGATTTAAGTATAAAATATAATAATATTGCATTATATAAAATTATATTCATAAAATCAAGTAGTATTAAAGAAAAAATATTTTGCTTACTAATGTGTTTAATTTCATTTCCAATAATTTTACTTATATATTTATTGTTTTTATTAAGTTATCCATTTTATAAATTAAATAAATGGTGTGGACGGGAGTTGGACATATATGATTGATAAAGTTATATTTCTTGATATTGATGGCGTATTGAATTGTCAATCAAGTAAATCTAAGTGTGCAGGTTTTATTGGTGTTGATAATTCAAAAGTAAAAATTTTAAAAGAAATAGTTGATAAAACAAATGCAAAAATTATATTGATTTCTTCTTGGAAAAATAATTGGGAAAAAGACAAAGATATTATACGTTATGATGGAAAATATTTAGATAAGAAACTTAAAAAACAAGGATTATATATTTTAGACAAGACAAAAGATAGTGGTTCAAATAGGGGGGAAGGAATATATAATTTTATTAAAGAAAATAATGTAAAATATTGGGTTGTTATTGATGATGTAATCTTTTATGATTATAGAAAATATGGAATTAATGACCATTTAGTAAAAACTGAATTTTATAAAGATGATGGTGGTTTGCAAGAAAAACACATTAAAATAGTTATTAATATTTTGAATGGAGAAATAAAATGATTGAAGAAGATATTGGAAAATATAAGAAGAAAAAAGAATCAAATATTTCTAAGTCAAAAAGAAAATCTAAACATAAGCATGAATATACAGATTGCTTATTAATTGACAAAGATGGAAAACCTCATAAAGCAAAATATTGTAAAATATGTGGGAAAATTAATGATGTAAAATTTTTTGAAACAAAAAGATTAGATAATAATAGATATTTAATGTTAGAAGACGAAGAAAATCTTGAAAAATATAAATATTTAGAAAAATTTTATGTAAATACTGTATGGGACAAATATGTTGTTTTAAGTAAAGGAGATTAATATGAATGTAATTGAAACAGGAAAATGGTTGTTTAGTCAAAATGAAGAATATTGGGATTCTGTAAATGAATTTGATTCAAAAGAAGAAGCTATTGAATTTGGAAAAGAAGAATGTTGTCATGAAGATTTTTATGTTGGGCAAAAATATGATTTAGAATTTGATGGAAAAGATCTGTATGACCCAAGTGAAAGAATTATAGAAGATTTGGACGATTGTCTTTTTAATGAAGTTGGAGAAGCAGGCGAATACTGGTATAATAGTATTACAATAAAAATGGAAGAAGATTTAAACAAAATGATTAATGAAACAGTTTTAAAATGGATTGAAAAGAATAAATTGCAACCAAGTTGTTTTAAAATTGATGATGTTGAATTGATTATGGGGGACTATGAATATGAGGATGATATATAAGATGAGTTTTAATTGTAATGAATGTGGAAAATATTTTGAAATAAAAGGATGTTGGTTTAATTAATTTGTGTCATAATGGTATTTAAATTATAAGTATATGTGGCATAAAATATTAAAAGATAAACATAAAATTAAGGTTATGTATTTTATTTTAATGAATACTATTTGGATTCCTTTAGTGTTTTTGCAAATTATTAGGATTTTATTAGAACCATTTAGGAGGGTTTTATAAATGAGTATTAGAGAAATTTTAAAGTTATGTGCGTTGTATAATTTTGATTTAGATGATGAACTTGAAATTATATTAAGTAAAAATCCAATTAAAGATGGTAAAAATAATGAATGGGAAAGATTAAAAATTGATGGACTATATTTGTTTACTCCAAGTTGGTATATTGGTGATAGATGTAGGTTGATTGCTAAATATAAGGATAATAAAAATGAGGAGGAAGATTGATGGCGAATAGAAAAATGAATCATAAAGACTTTATTAAAAAAGTAAAAGATTATCATGGAAATAAAGTTGAAATTTTAAGCGAATATAATGGTTCTGATAATAAAATTAAGATTGTTTATCATTGTGAATTGCATGGAGATACATATACAGAATTAAATGCCAAAAATATTTGCAAAGATTATTTTAATCCATGTAAGAAATGTCAAAGTAAAAATAAAAGCGAATCTGCTCAAAATCAAAAGAAAGATAAAAAATTTTATTATAATAGATTAAAAGAATATTGTGAATCCAAAGGAGGAAAATTATTAAGTAAAAAGTGGACTAAAGCAAAAGATTATTATGAATTTAAATGTTCAAATCCAAACCATCCACCATTTAAAACAACTGCCGATGCATTGTATAGTGGCGGGCATTGGTGTCCTTATTGTTCTGGAAGAAAAGGAAATTTTGAAGAAGAAATAAAAAATATTATAGAATCAAAAAATGGAGAAATGTTGTCAAAATATGAAAATTCAAAAACTCCAATAAAAGTAAGATGTAAAGAACATAATTATATTTGGGAAATTACACCATGTAATTTAAGAAAAGGAAGATGGTGTCCCATTTGTAGTATGTGTTATAATGAAAAGGTTCTATATGATATTTTTAAAGAAAATAATATTAATATTATTCCGCAGTATACATTTGAAGATTTACAAGGAGAAACAAATGAATTATTAAAATTTGATTTTGGTGTTTTAGATGATTGCGAGAATTTAAAATACTTAATTGAAGTTGACGATGAAGAACACAATGATAACCACAAATCGGAAAGAAGAATTATTGCAAAACAAAGAGATTTGAAGAAAGACAAATATTGTAAGGATAATGGAATTAAGTTATATAGAATGAAAGTTCCATTTAGAAATAATAAAAGAGATGAATATGGTTTAGATAGTTATCAAAAATATATTAAAAATTATTTTAAAGAATTATTATAAGTAAAAGGAGATACAAGAGTATGTTAGATAAACAAATTAATTTATACAGTGTTGATACTAATGCTTTTCTATCTTATAAAGAAAAAGCTATTAAAAGTGTAAGAAGTAATTTAATAAAATATAAATATAATTTAGAACAAAGAATAAAAAATGAAAAAAATAAAGATGAGAAAGATAAATTGTCCCATATGTTAAATTTACTTCAAAAAAGAATTAAAAATACTAAAAAAGATGAAAAAGAAAAATTATTAAAAGAATTTAAAAGAGTATTAAAAGAGAAAGAAGAAGGTAAAAATAAAGAATTAAGATTTTTAGATAAAAATTATATAAGATATTTTAAAACTGAGTCAGATGGTAAAAGAAAAGAATATATAAATCAAAACAAAGTTGTTTCTATGTTTGAGTCTTCTTTATCAAGAAGTTTTGGAATTAGAACAAATGAATTAACTACAGAAATTATAATTGTTGAATCTTATTTTTTTGATATATTAGAAGATTTGATTGTAAATGGATTTATATTTGATGGAAATAAATATGTTTATTTTTCTTCAAGTGCTGGACAAATTAGAACAAAAAAAGCCGTATTTGTAAGAGAGAAAAAATATGAAGAATGTAAAAACAAATTAATGTGCGGTCTTTCAATTGAATCAATTAATAAAATGGGTGGAATGAATATTAATAAATTCTTAGCTTATTTGGCACTGTCTAATTCAGCAACAGAAATTTGGGAAAATATTTTTGATAAAGAATTTGATATAGATAGATGTATAGTTGTCGATGATTTTGAAACATTAGTAAAATGTAAAGTTGATCACATTAATTATGAAAATTATGAAATTACAAAAGATGTTATAGAAGAATTACCGATTCCTCATACTGATGGTTGCGGTATGATTTCTAAAGATTATTGTGAAACTAATTTTATGGTTAGACTTCCTTGGATTAAAGGACTGCTTGGAAGTTTTGATTTTAAGAAATTTATTAATGAAAATAAATGTTCTTCAAAAGTAAAAGACATTTGGGGAAAAGAATGGGATATTTTTGAAGATGATATTCAAGTAATTTTTACTAAATCTCAATTAAAGATGTGGAAATATTATAAAGATTGGGAACAATATAAAAATTATTTTAAAAAATATGATTGTGAAGCTTGTGTTTGTAACATAGAAGAAGAAAAAATATCTAATGCAAAAATTAATTATCAAATGTTACAAACGTTATATAAAATGACAGACGAAGAAATAAAAGATATATGTAGATATTCGAATAAAAAAATTAAAAATTTATCAAACAGTTTAGAAAACATCTTAAAAATTTTTGGAGTTGTACAAGATGATATTAATGATAGAAATGGAGAAGATATTTGTATTAAAATAAAAAGTAATTTTCAAAAAGCATTAGAATTATATCCGGAATTAATTAAAGATAAGGCGACAAAAGAAGACATTAAAGCAATTAAAGATAGTTTAGTTAAAAAATATAAAGGTGGAAAATTAGAAGTATTAGGTAAATTTACTTTTGTATTGCCAGACTTATATGCTTTTTGTGAATGGTTATTTATGGAAAAGAAAATTCCAAAAGGTTTATTAAATGAAGGAGAAGTATATTGTTCATTATACAAAAATGCAAACACATTAGATTGCTTGAGGTCGCCAAGTTTATATATTGAACATGCGATAAGGAAAAATATTGCAAGTTCTTCAAAAAGTAAAGTAAAAGAATATTTTACAACAAATGCAATTTATACAAGTACACATGATTTAATATCAAGAATATTACAATTTGATGTAGATGGTGACAAATTGCTTGTTTTATCTCAAAATAAAATTATAGAAGTAGCAAAAAGATGTATGGACAAAGTTAATCCTTTATATTATGAAATGAAAAAAGCAAATGCAGAAGAATTAAATAATAAAAATATTTGTAAAGGATTAAATTTGGCATTTACTGGTGGTAATATTGGAGTAATTAGTAATGATATTACAAAAATATGGAATAGTCCAAATGGAATAGGAGATAATGAAATTAATTCTGTAAAATGGTTATGTATGGAAAATAATTTTGTTATTGATTATGCAAAAACATTATTTAAACCAACCAGACCAGAAGAAAACAATGAAATTATTAAATCTTTTCACAATATGAAAGTTCCATATTTTTTTCAATTTGCAAAAAATAAAAAGCTAGATGATTGTGAACCAATAAATGACAGTGTCATGAATAAAATATGTGCCAATATTGAAGATTCAAGATTATCTTTTAATTCAATTAGAAATTTAAATTCAATAGATTACAACGTATTATGTAGAGAAAGTAAAAATACAGAATTAATAACAAAAGATAAAATTGAAAAAGTTATAAATATGTATAATTATTTTAATATTATTTGTAGGTCTGATATGAATATTGAAAAATATGATAATACACATAAAAATGGAATAGCATATGAATTAAAACAGAAAATAAATGAAATTATTTCTTGCGAAGATAGTGATATTTTAGCTACAAATATTTTGGCAAAGTATTTATATGAAATTTCAAATATTAGAAAGAAAAATCTTTTTTGGCACACTTACGGAGATATTGCTTTAGAAAATATAAAAAATAATTTAGGAGATGAGACAGAATATTGTTTGCAATGTGGAAAAAGAGTTAAAAAGGGAAAACTTATAAATCATAAATGTGATAAATGTAGAAAAAATGAAATTAAAGAATTAGGAGGTAAGAAAAAAGTAAAATGTATTGATTGCGGGAAAGAATTTGAGGTTGATGCTAGAAATATGAAGAAAATTAGATGTGATAATTGTCAAAAAATATACAGAAAAGAATATGATAAAAATAGAAAAAAATAAAAATTCCACTTTTGTTTTTAATTCTAATTATTCAATATATATATATATATTATAGGTTTCATGAACAGTTTTTAAAGTAAAAAAAACGAATACAAGGGAATAAAGCAAGGTAAATACTTATGAATGTATGCGGAAAAAAGAACAAGTATTTACCTTTTCCTATATTTTATAAAACAGAAAGGAGTTCCAGTCAAATATGGCAAGACCAGAAAGAAAAAAGAAAGACCAAGAACTTCTAGCTGACCAAGAAATCTATCGTTTAATTAAACAACATCCAGAAGTTAAAGCTTGTAAAACAATTACATTAGATCAAATTAGAGCTGTATTTAGAGCGTATAAAGATATTGCTTATACGGCTGCAAAGAGAGACATTCGTGTTGCTTTACCAGGTTTAGGACAATTCTTTTCAAGCGAAGAAAAGGGATGGCAAGGTGGATATGTAACATATAGAATGAATTTTAATGATTCAAATTCAGAAAGAAGAGATTATTTCCCGCCAAAACCAGACCATAAATTATTTAGATTTGAATTTTATAAAGTTATTAGAAATAAATTCAAAGAAGAAACTAAAAAGCCTCAAGATAAAAATGTATTAAAACAACTTAAAAAAGAAGCAGACGAAAAAGAAAAGGAAAGAATTAAAAATGGCAAAGTAGATTCTAATATAGTTGTTAATATTGAAGAATTAATGGGTGATTTAGATGAGTAAAGCTTTTTCATTAAATGATTTATATGGACTTATTTCTGCAAACTCTAATATTTCACCAAAAACAGCAGAAAAAGTATGGAAAACTGTTCTTGACGTAATTATTTCTGAACTACAATATAATGAAAAAATAGCAATAGATAATTTTGGTCGATTTGAAATTGAATATAAAGGTGGAAAAGATGAGTGGTTCACAAATGAATTAGGTGTTCCAGAAAAAAGATATGTAGAACCAATTATGTCTATTAAATTTTCACCTAGCGTCAATTTTTTAAAAAGATTAAATAAAGATATTGTAGAGCAAATGGGAACAGTTAAATCCAATGATCCATTTTTCGAATATGGAAAAGTTATTGTTGATAAAGAAGTAGAAGAAAGTTTAAATGATAGAATTGATTTAGTTTTAGAAAGAAAAGCTAAAAGAAGAGAAGGTCAAAAAGTAAGAGAAAATAAATATAAAGAACAAAAAGAAGGTTTAATTCCTAATAATAATAAAAAGAATATATTCAAGGGCAATCCTGTTAAATGTGTTACCATTAATAAATCATACCCATCAATGTCTAAGTGCGCCAAAGATTTAAATTTAAAAGTTGCGAATATTAAGAAAGCACTTGATACTGGTGAATTGGTTTATGGATATAAAATTATATCTATCACAGATTTAGAATATGAAAAGGAATTAGAAGAACTTGAAGATATGAGGAAAAGAAATGAATTATATTTGGAACAGAATGAATAATGAAACAATGTTTGAATGGAAACTTAGACTTTGCAAATCAAAAATTAATAAAGAATGTGATTTAGATTGGCAAGAAATTGTTGATTTATTAGATTTAGAAGTATCTGCTGACCATTTAAGAAAAACAGCATATGGATTAATTGAATATGATAATTACATACATGATTTAAATGGGGTTGACAATAGAATTTTGTCTATTTCAGACTTACATATTCCTTTTAATTTACCATTAGAAACTTTTAAAGATTATAATGGAAAAGTTGATACTTTGGTATTAAATGGAGATATTCAAGATTGTCAGAGTGTTTCTAAATACCCAAAGAAATATAGAATTAATTTTTCTGATGAAATGGTAATTGCAAGACAATTTATGATTGATTTAATTAATATGATTAATCCTAAAAAGGTTGTAATTGTAAAAGGAAATCATGAGTATAGATTATCAAGATATTTATCAGAAAAATTAAATGAAGATTTAATGAGCATTATGCCAGATTCACCAATGGACTTAATTGTTAATGAAGGATTTAGGAATAAAGACAGGATTAATAAAACCGAAACCTATTATAGTCCATTAGTTGAAGTATTTAGTGATAATAATATTGAAATTTCTTATAATGGTGAGTGGCATAGAAAAGTTGGCAAAACTATTTTTGCACATCCGTTAAGCTATTCTAGTGGAATGCTAAAAACAACAGAAAAAGCAATTGAATATTTTTTAAGAACAGAGAAAGATTTTGATTGTGTAGTTCTAGGTCATACACATAAACTTGGATTTTATTCACAAGGAAATATTAAAATGTATGAGCAAGGATGTTGTTGTAATTTAGATAAATTGAATTATAATGATGGATTTTTAACAATTCCAAATAAAAATGGTTTTATTTACGTTTGTCAAAATGAAAACGGTGAAATAATTTCAGAAAAAACTAAATTAATTGAAATTAATTCTTGACTTTTAAAGTTTTATATGTTATAATGCATATATAAACAAGAAAGGAGAAAGATTATGGGAGATACAGAATTTAAAATTGGTGGTTGACAAATACCGAAAGGTATGTTATAATGTACTTGTCAATAAGAAATACTTTGTGAAATAATTATTATATGGTATGATATTAAATTTTGAAGAAAGTTTAAATTCTTATTGACAAGATATATGAAATGTGATATAATTAAAAATAATAATAAATATAAGGAGATATTCATTATGAATGTAAAAGATTTTAATAAGCTTCAAAAAAAACTAGAAAAGGCAGAAAAAGAATATAAGCAAGCATTAGAAACAAAGGATGAAGAACTAATTAAAGAAACTTATGATAATTGGCATAGAATTATTCAAAAGAATGAAGGCCCTGGTACCGGATTCTTTTATGATGAGGACACTAATCAATTTAAAATTGCTAGTGATTGGCATGTAGACGAATCTGGAGAAATTGTTAGAAATTAATTCTTGACAAATTTTAATATATGTGATATAATATGTGTATAATTTAAATCAAACAGAACCACCAACCTGACCAACATGGTTGTAAAATAAAGTTTGGGTTGACACAATTTACTCTTGCGAACAGAGTTTTAAACAACGTATCGCCCTGTGGTAATGGCGGTTTGAAAACTAATTTATAAATTATATTTAGAAAAACCAAATACTTAAGCAGTGGGTTGGATTTGGCTCCTAACTCTTTGTAAAAGGATGAAGCAACTACTGTATAAAATAAAAAAGTTATTGACTTTTTAAATAATTTATGATATAATACATATATAGTAACTGCCAATAGCTTAATGGTAAAGCCGAGTTCTTATAAAGCGAAGACCCTAACAAGGCATTGTCAAGGTTCGAATCCTTGTTGGCAGATTAAAAACATATCTAAAAGGACTCAATTTTATATAGTTTTGAATGTATAATGCCGATATAGTTCAGTTGGTAGAACAACAGTTTTGTAACCTGTATGTCATCCGTTCGATTCGGATTATCGGCTTTTAGAGATTTCCCTTTAGCAAGGAAATGTGTATGCTAAAACACTTAGCTCTAAATAATTAAATAAAAATTATTTGAATATTTTTAATTAAAACTTAGCATTAGAAGTTTCAATAAATTTTAAACTAATGCTTACATATATCGTGAAATCTTTGCATGATTTTAATGTCCAGTAAGATATGATGGCGAATAAACTACATTATCCGTAGGATTAATAGTAACCTGATAAAGAGGAAACAGCGAAATTATTTTATTCTTTTCATTTGAAAAGTTGGTCTAGTCAACCGTAAAAACGCCACAAATTTGACCGTTTGTGACTATTTAAAATAAGTGGTGGGGTTAATTTATAAAAGGTGGTTGGACTTTTATACAAAATAATTAATAATTTTATGAATGAAAGGATATTTACATATGGCAACATTTAATACAAAAAAGGAAATGGTAGAAGCACTAGCAACAAAGAAGGGTATTTCTAAGGTTAAGTCTAAGGAAATGATCGAAGATGTGCTTAGTGTAATGGAAGAACTTATTATGGATGATACAAAAGATGGACTTGATGTTTATGGATTTTTTAGAGCAGAAGTAAAGGAAGTTCCTGCGAAAGAAAGAAGAAATCCGTCTACGGGAGAAACGTTTACAAAAGAAGCGCATTGTACAATTAAATTTAAGCCAAGTTCAAGGATTAAAAAGGCAATTGCATAATTAAAACTTTATCTTATTTTTCGAATTCGGGCTGGTTTTTATACTATATTAATCAGTCCGAATTAATAAGAATACGAAAGGTGCTGTATATAAAATATTTTGAGCAAGAAAAAAGAAAAAATAACTGTTAGATGTGTTGGAATGGCTTCTGTTCAAGTAACTGGTTCAGCTTATTTAGTAGAATGTCCAACTGGTGAAAAAATTTTATTAGACTGTGGTTTAAGTCAAAGTTCAAAACCATATGAAGATTATAAAATAAATAAAAGAAAATTTGATTTTAAACCGAATAGTCTTACGGCAGTTATTATATCACATATTAATTGCGATCACTATGCATTAATTCCAAAATTGATAAAAGATGGAGCTAATTGTAATATTTATTTATCAGAAGAATCTTTAGATTTTGTAAAACCAATGTTAAAAGATTCTGCAAAAATAATGGAAAGGGACGCAATTTTCTTTACAAAGAAATACAAAAACAGCACAATCCTATATATGACGAAGAAGATGTTATAAAATCTTTGGATTATTTTAGAGGGTGCTCTAAAAATGAAATACATTACATTACAGAAAATGTATGGTTCAAATTAATTTCAGCTGGACATATTTTTGGAAGCTGTCAAATTGAATTATACATTAAATTATCTAGTGGAATTATAAGAAAAATAGTTTATGGTGGAGATATTGGAAATACATTATTTGAGCAACCATTTGTAGAAGATTTCCAACCAGTAACGAAATGTGCAATGTATATTGGTGAAGCAACATATTCTGATAAAACTAGAATGTGTAAAAAAGACCAAAGAAAAAAAGATATAGCAACAATAGAAAATGTTATTAGACAAACTTGTATTGATAAAAATGGAATGGTTTTAATTCCCACATTTGCATTGCAAAGAACAGAAACAATTTTATATATATTGTGGAAAATATTTAAAGATGATAAGAATTTTAATATTCCTGTGATTATTGATTCTCCATTGGCAGTAAAACTTTTAGATTGCTTTCATAATAATTTAACTGGAGAATGGTTGGAAATATTTGAAAAAATTTTATCTTGGAAGAATTTAAAAATTATTAGAACTATTGAAGAAAGTATAGATTGTGTATCAGATAATAGTCCTAAAATTATATGCTCTTCTTCTGGTATGCTTACACAAGGTAGAAGTATTTTATATTTAAAAAAGATTTTACCAAGATCAAATTGTGCAATATTGACTTGTGGGTATATGTCAGAAGGCAGTATTGGATGGAAAATTAAAAATAATTCATCTCAAAAAACTATTACAATTGATAAAAAATCATATAAAAATAAATGTGATATTAAAAATTTAGGTTCATTTAGTTCTCATATGCAATATGAGCAATTATTAAATTATTATACAAATTTAGCAAATAATGGTTGTGAAATTATTTGGCTAGTTCATGGGGATAAAAACAAAATATCTTTTAAAGAAGAATTAGAAAATAATGTAAGAAAAATTTTTAAAACAACTAAAATTATTGCTACTAATAGAGAAACGGTTGCTAGAATTTAGGAGAATTATATGAAAAAATTTATTTTAGGAATTTTAACAATTATTTTATTTATACCCATTTGTGAAAGTCTTTCAGAATTGATTTGTGGTTAGATGGAAATAACCAAGGGAAATAATAATTTAAAAGTATTAAAAATAAACGAAGAAATATATAAAATCCAAAATAAAGAAGAAAATATTTCTACAAATATAATGGGATTTCAATATACACCAGAAAATCAATACGAATACGGTGAAGAAGATTATTAAGAGGGTGTCAAAAGACGCTCTCTTTGTCTATACAAAAATATAGACTTACATATTAAGGAGTGACTAAAAATGGCAAGAGGAAGTGCCAAAACAAAGGTATCCTTTTGTAATGATTGTCGCAGAGAATACCTTTTAGATAGCTTTTATAAGACAAAAAATCCATTTCACAAAAATGGTGTAACATTATATTGTAAAAGTTGTTGTGAAGAAATTGTACAATATTATTTAAAACAAACAGGAACACTAGAACCAGCAATATGGTTTGCTTGCGCTCAGATTGGCGTTCCATTTATTAGAAAAGCATATGACGAATTTGAAAAAAGAATTCAAACATTTAAAGATAAAAGTGGAAAAGAAGATAGTCAATATAATTTGTTTGCTAATTATTATTCTTGCTTGACTAAAAATGAGTCTAAAGTTGATAATTGGAATGATTTTAGTGCTACCGATGTTGCATTAGGTGACATTCAAAGTTTAAGAAAAAGCGAAGAACTAATTAAAGCTGAATATGAAAAATTTGAGCTTGATTGGGGAAAACAAACGATTGAAGATTATCAATATCTTGAATATATGTTTGATAGATTAACAGGAGAAATTAAACTTCAAAATGGTCAAGAAGATTTATATAGAGATTTGTGTTTGGCAAGATTAAGAAAAAGACAATTAGATAATCTTAGTTTAGAAGCAAAACAAGAAGATTTAAATAAAGTTCAAAATCAAATTAATGCTTTAATGAAAACATTAAAAATTGATAATTTTGAAGGAAATAAACCAAAAAGTTTAATAGAACAATCTCTCTTTGAAAAAATAAAAATGGTAGAACAAGAAATGCCTTGTGAATATAGTGATAAAAATAAATACAAAGATGTAAAAGGTCTTGGAAGATTAATCAAAGACACAATATATAGACCTCTTTTAAATACTCTTTGTGGGCATAGAGATTTTAATATAAAAAATCCAAAGGATTATGATATTGATTAATGAATAGTTTAATTGATAAACAAGACAGTCTTCTAACTAAATTAATTAAAGAGAGAAAAATAAAAAACCAAAAAAAAGAAAAAGCACAATCTTGGGAAGAAGAAAGAGAACATATTATAGCTTGGACTTCTTATTATAGAAGAAATTTAGATATTTTTATTGAAGAATATTTAGAAATAAAATTAAAATTCTTTCAAAGAGTAATGGTTTATCTATTTTGTAATTATGATATTCTATTTTTTATAATGTCAAGAGGTTCTGGAAAAACTTTCATAACAGCAGTTGTGTCGATAGCGTGGGCACTTTTATGTCCCAATAGCGAAATAATGATAGCTTCTTTAACATTAAATCAAAGTAGTTTATTGATAAGAGAGAAAATAGATAAAGAACTTTGTGGAGATTTAGCTTTAAGTCCTGTGTTAAAATATTTAAAAGAAAAAGAATATTTAAAATTTAAATATGACAAAGATTCCGCCTGTATAGAAATAGGAAATGGTTCTAAAATATTTTCTGCTGTATGCGGAGAAGGTAGTCGTGGTCTTAGAAGTACAGTTTTAATTGTAGACGAGGCAAGGCTTGTAAAGAAAACTGATATAAATAGTATTTTAAGACCAACATTAAGACCAAGAGTTTATCCTGCAAGATTGAAAAAAGAATATAAAGATTTTTTTGAAGAGCCAAAACAATTATATTTAAGTTCTGCTAGAACAAAAGATAATTGGTTATGGAATGCTTTAAGAGATTGTGTAAATAATCATTACAATAATAAAAAAATAAAATATGCTTTTTTATCAACTGATATTTTTACTTCTGTTGCAAGTGGTATCAAAACAGAAGCACAGATGCTGGCTGATAAACAAGATATGGATACTTTATCATATGAAATGGAAGCATTAAATTTATTTTTATCTGATTCAGAAGATAGTTTGTTTAGATTTGATGATTTTCATAATCAACAAAATTTAAATCATGCTTTCTACGAAAAAAATCCATTAAGTAGAATTGATGATAAATATATATATAAATATGAAGATATATCTGATGAAACAAGAATGTTAATAGCCGATTTAGCTATTAGTGGTGGTAGAGATGACGATAATAGCGTTTTTATGTTGGGAACAATGGATAATTTTGGAAACTTTACTAGAAAAGAAAGATATATAGAGACTAGAAGAGGAATGAATGCTGTAAATCAAGTAATACAAATGAAAAGATTATTCTATGATTTTGAATGTGAATATTTTATTATGGACTCAAAAGGATTGGGTAATGTAATTTTTGATATGCTTACAGTTGAAACATATGATTCCGAAAGAGATGTTACATATCCTGCTTGGACTGTATGCTTAGATAAAGATTTACAGATAAGTTCAGATAAAGTAATAAGTGAAAAATTAACAAAAACAATTGATAAAAATGCTGTTGGAGTTATAATACCAATAGCAGGAACTTCTGAAATAAACTCAAATATGCATACTTCTTTAAGTAAAACTTTAAAAATGAAAAATATACAATTTTTAAAAGATGATGCAGAAATGGAAGTTATTTTTGGAGAAGACCCAAATTGGTTATTAAAATCAGCAGAAGATAAAGTAAAAATATTGTTACCTTTCGTAGAAACTAGATTTATGATTAATGAAGCTGTTTCTTTGGAAGTAAAAATCACAAGAGATGGAATCAAAGCAAAAGAAGAGAAAAGAACCGATACAAAAGATAGATATATGACTTTAGCAATGTTTAATTATTTTTGTGATAAATTATCCACTAAATTTGCAAAAGACAGTCAATATGAAGAATATAATGACTCAGATTGGGATTTCCTAAGTGGTGATTATAGTAATGTTTCTGATTTTATAATTTAAAAAATAAAATAGTAGGACAGAGGGTAGCTCCCTTTTCTTATTACTGCAATAATAAGATTACTACTTTTTATAAATATAAACTTTTTGCAGAAAGGGAATATTATGAATAGTATTAAATTAAATTAAATTTTTCAGAATTAAATAATTTTGGGAGAAAAATTAAATGGACTGATTCGGTTGGTAAAAAAATTTATTTTAATTTTAATGGTATTGATTCTTATTTTACAATATATGATTCAAAATTTGAGGACGGAAGAAGAAAATTATTAATAGGAAACGAACAATATAAAAAATGGACTGATTTTTCTTCTATTATTAATAATAAAATAAATAGAATATTAAAGTATATAACTCAAGGTAAATTTTTTTTATAAAGTTGGTCAAATTGTAAATAATTTTGAAATTTTAGAAAATACTATTAATGAAGAAAATGAGATACATTTTAAAAAATGTAAAGTAAAATGTTTAAAGTGCGAAAAAATTTTTTATAAAAGAGAATATGATATAGCAAATAGCGGATGTCTATATTGCTCTGGTAGAATAGTAACAGAAAATTTTAATGATTTATGGACATTGAGACCAGATTTAAGAAAATATTTTGTGTACGAAGAAGAAGCAAAAAAAAGTTACTATATGTAGTAATAAAAAAATAAAAGTAAAATGTCCTATTTGTGGAGAAGAAAAATATATGAATATAGGACATTTAACAGAAAGAGGTTTTTCTTGTCCAAAATGTTCAGATGGTATATCATATTCTGAAAAATTTGTATATAATTTGTTAAAAAATTTAAGTGTTGTTTTTAAAAAAGAAAAAACATTTGATTGGTCTCAAAATAAAAGATATGATTTTTATATCCCAAAATTATCATGTATCATTGAGGTACATGGATTACAACATTATTTTTATACTGGATTTAGTAGAAGTTTGGAAGAAGAACAGGAAAATGATAAATTAAAAGAACAATTAGCTAAAGAGAATGGAATCAAACATTATATAATTTTAGATTGTAGAAAATCTGAAATGGAATGGGTTAAAAATTCTATTTTAAATAGTCAGTTAAATGAATTATTTGACCTATCCAATATTAATTGGAAGGAAATAGATTATAATTCAAATGGTTCTTTATTTATAAAATTTTATGTTTTATTCAAAGAAAAAATACCTTTGAATAAAATAATTGATCAGTTAGAAATACATGAAACTACTGCCTATAAATATTTAAGAAAAATAAATAAAATAGATAAGGGTTATGAATAAATGAGTGAAGAAAAGAATAATAATGAAAACATATCAAAAGAGCAAGTTTATCAAGTTTTACAATTTGCAGATATGATTTATAATCCAGCTTTTTACCAAAATAAAATGGGGTTATATAATCCTTATATTTTAAATCAAAATTTAATAGAATTAAATAATGACCCCATTGTTCCTAATTACGAAAAAATTATAAAAGCATTAAAAGATATTCCTAAATCATCAGAACAATTACAAGGATATTCTGAATGGTGTCAATTTACAGAATCAATTTATGCAAAAACGTTTTATTATCTTTCAAATATGTTATCATTTGATTTATATTGGGAATGTATAAATAAAGAAAAAAATTATACTTCTAAAGAATTTGATGATGATTTAGAAAGAGTATATAAATGGCTGGATTCTTTTGATTATAAAAGAGAATTTAAAAAAATGATAAAAGAAATGCTTTCAAAAAATGTTGTTTTTGCATGGCTTAGAGATAATAATAATGAAGAGTATCCCCAAAGGGCATTACAGATACTTCCACAAAATTATTGCATAATTACAGGAAATAGCTCTATTTGTCCTTTATTTGATTTTAATATGGGATATTTTTTAAATCCAAGTACATCATTAGATTTATATCCAGAAATTTTTAAGGATTATTATAATGAAGTATTTAAATCAGAAGGATATGATAAATATTATCCTTCAAATGGATTTTCAAATAGAGATGGTACATATTCTTATTATCATCAAACATCTGTAAAAGATGGTGCATTTTGTTTTGTGTTTAATGATGGAAATTTTAATAGTATACCTCCATTTGCATTTTTATTAAGGTCTAGTATAATGAACCAAGACATAGAAAGATTGCAATATGATAAAGATTTAGCTTCTGCATATTCTTTATTGGTTGGAGAAATTAAGACATTTGACAGTGCCAAAACTGGAGAAAAACCAAATCAATTTGCAATATCTCCAAATATGTTGGGTGCCTTTTTATCAAAGGTTCAATCTGGATTAGAAAAAAATGTAAAACCAGTAGCTATGCCAACAGAAGATAATAAGCATTTTCAATTTGTTGACCAAAATCCTAAAATGTATGGGTATAAATTAGAAGAAACAGCAAGTCAAGGTGTGTCTGCCGGTTCAATGATTTATACAACTTCAAAAGCATCACAGGAAGAGTCCAGGAATCAGATTACTACAGATGGTAATTTAATGAAGAATTTATATAGACAATTTGAAAGTTTTTTAAATTATTATGTAAATAAGAAGACAAGAAAATATAAATTTAAATTTCATTTTGATGGAATAGATTATCCATTTGATAGACAACAAAGAATAGATAATGCTTTTAAGTTTGCAGATAAAGGTTTTGTATTAAACGAATCTTATTATGCTTCTATATTGGGAATTCCACCACAATCTTTTAGTAGAATGTTGGAAGAAGGACATAATGGAAATTTAACAAATAAACTGACTATATTAATAAATGCTAATACTATGTCTTATAATAACAATGAAGCAGGAAGACCAACTTCAAAATCAATAGATTTGAAAGACACTGGAGCTACTTCTAGGGATTATGGAAGTTATAAATAGGTGGTGATAAAATGAATGTAAGTGAAAATACAATTAATATATTATATCAATTAATTGAACAGTCTTTTGTTGAAAACAGAGTATTAGACCGTGCGGTGAGTGTTTTAGGCGTTGAATTTGCAATGAATAATACAGCAAGTTTAGTGCATCAACATATGGCACATTTGTACCCAATGATTTCTGACGAAATTGGAGAAAAATGTTTAGAGAGATATAATATTTCAGTTGAATATGGTGCGACCCCAGAAGGAAAAGAAAACTATCTTTCTGTTGAAGATATTATTAATATGTTAGAATCAAGAGCAATTGATTTTCAAAATATGTTAATTGGAGCTTGTAAAGCAATTCAAGAAAATGGTGACATTCATGTATATGCTGATTTATTAGATATTCTTGAAGATTTTAATCCAATTGTCGAACAAACAATTCTTTTAAAAGATAAATTGAAACTTTATGGAAATAATTATGCAAGTTTTGATGCACATATTAAAGAACATTTTTGGATTTTAGGTGATTAATATGATTATTCGTGGCGAACCAAAAGATATTGAAAAATTTTTATATGTGTGTGTTTCAAGTAAAGTTTCTAATATATTGCATTTAAATGGGTTTTATCCAAAATATTTTAATGGTGAAAAAATTTGGTATTATAAAAATGATAAAATAATTAAGTTTATGGAGGTGAATAATTTAGAATGGAATTAATAAAGAAATTCTCCATAGACGATATTGAACTTTTTAAGAATGATGAAGATATTGATTTCGCTCATGTTAAAATATGGGCGATTAGTGATAAAAATAATTCACATCACAATCCTATATCTTTAGAAGTTCTTAAACGTGATGCTCATACAATTCTTGGAAAATTGATTATTGGTAAATTTGAAAAATATGAAAATGATACAAGTTCTCACGTTCCAGATCAAAGTATACTTGGTTATATTCCTAAAGATCAAGAAATTAAATTTGAAGAGAAAGACGGGAAAACATTTATTACTGTTGAAGGTTTAATAAGTAAGTTGTATGCAACAGATGTCGTAAAAATGTTTAAAGATATTAATTATCGTTCCGTAAGTTGTGAGTTTAGTTGTCAAGAAGGAGACGAAGATGAATTTGGAAATAAACCAATTTTATCTTTTGCAATTCATGGCGTTACGATTTTAGGACTAAAATATTCACCATCTTGTAAAGGTGCAGAAATTAAAGTTATGCAATTTGCAGAAAAGGAAAAAGTTTTAAATTTAAAAAATTTTGCACAAAAAAGAAAAAAAGAATTTGAATTAAAAGAAAATAAGGAGGAAAAAATGGCAGATAAAGAGAATAAGGTTGCAGCCAAAGAAGATAAAGAAAAAGATTCAGTTGAAGAAACTAAAGAAAAAGAAATGGCTGAACAAAAAGAACAAAAAAAAGAAGAGCCATCAAATTCCGAGGAAGATAATACAAAGAAAATGTCAGATGACAAAGAAGATGATTCTGATGATGGTTGTGAAGAAACAGAAAAGAAAATGTCTACGGATTTAAATGTAGATACTACAGCTTGTTTAGCATTTCTTGAAAATGAAACAGATCAATACAAAGAAATGATTAATAAAATGTATGCTCAAGATAAAGAAATTATTATGGAAGAGTATCTTAAAATGGCAAAAGAACGAGATGAGCTTAAAGCGTATCAAGAGAAAAGAATGAAAGAAGACAAGGAATTTGCTGTAAATAAAATTATGGCAGATGTAAAAGAAGATTTAGACGAAAAAGAATTTGAAAATCTTAAAAACGAAGGCATGGCTTGTAAATATGAAGAAGTTAAGAGTTTTGAAAATAAAGTAAAAGCTTTTGCATATGAAAAGTCTAAATCTAACAACAAAAAGACTAAAGAGAATGAAGAAATCATGACTTTTGAAGCAAAACCAAAAGAAGACAAAAAATCTACAGAACAAACAGTAGATGATATTTATAATAAATATCTATAAAAAATAAGGAGAATTAAAAATGGCTAAAAAAGGTTATATTATTGAAACTAGAATTGCGGCTAAGAATGTAGACGCATACAATAGAACTGCTCAATGTGAAGCAGACCTTGATGGTGGTGCTTTAGTTGAACTTGGTGAAATGAAAGGTGACGTTTTTACAGCTACTAAAGTTACAGCAACAGGAAAGACCGGATTATGGATGGCATATAATCCATCTGAACATTATACAGTGGTAGATGACAAGTTCTTTGCTGGACTTTCTGCTGACCCAAGAGATTATACAAATATTAAAAATAGGCCTCTTGACGTATTTAAACCACAAGTAGGAGATTTAGTAGGATTTACCGCTGGAAACATTAAGAGTGGAGATTTAGCTTCTGTAGTTGTTAATGACTATCTTGAACCAGAATCAGGTGGTCAGCTTGCAAGAAAGCAAACAAGTCCAACCGCATCAACTACTTCATTTAAAGTTGTTCAAATCAAAACTATTCCAATGCCACAAGCTAAAATTGGTATGGAAGAAGTAAAAGTATTTATTGCAGAATGTGTTCAAAACTAATACAAGGAGATAGTGTATAATATGAAAGAACTTATTACAGTTAAAAAGTTTGCAGAAGAATCTAGTGAACTTTATAAAGTATTTAAAGATTATGCAGACCATGTACAATCTTTAAGAGGTGTAAAAGGTAAAAAGTTTAGTGACAAATCACTAGATGATAAAGAAAAAGTTATTAATAAACTTTTCGCAGAAGAAATTCAAAGAAGAGCAAAGGTTTCTGTAGAAGATTATGGTGGAGAAAGATATATGATGCAATATTGCCAAAATCCAGTGGTAAAATCTTTTGCAGATGCTATTAAAGACCAAATGATTGATATGATTCTTCCAGAAACATTATTTGGTTCTATGGGTCTTATTGCAGAAATTAAGTTTGCAGATTGGGGAGATTCTCTAAGTTTTGACCTTGAGAATAATGGACTATATAACGTATCAAGAGCTGGTTACAGACAAAGAACGGCTCCTGCTCAAAAATTAGAAAATCAAACAGTTACACTAACACCTATTAACCACGAGGTTACTGTTGGTGCTACACTATTTGAAATTCTAACAGGAAGAAAATCTATTGCAAAAGAAGTTATGAAGGTTGCAAGGTCTATTGAATCTGAGATGCTTTATGAAGCATATCAAGCATTCGTAGCTGCAACGGATGAATCAGTAATTCCTTCCAAGCTAAGAATTGCAAATTATGAAGAAAAAGAACTCGTTAGACTTTGTGAAACTGTTACAGCATTTAATGGTGGAAGAAAAGCCGTAATTGTTGGTACTCCAATTGCACTAAAGACAATTCTTCCTTCCAATCTAAATCTTAGAATTTTACTAGATGATGAATATGTAAGAGTTGGTCATCTTACTAACTTTAATGGTTATGATGTAATTCCAATGGCTCAGATTGCAGATTATACAAAATCTGATTATTCTATGAGACTAGATGATACAAAGGTATTTGTTGTATCTCCATCTAGTGATAAGATCATCAAAGTCGGTGTTGGTGGGACTCTATCACATCAAGATGGTCAATTTGATGCCGCTAACTTAATTCAAGAAGCAACAACAACTAAAGCATGGGATACTATGTGTGCTACAAATTCCGTTGCTGGAGTTATTGATTTAGACGCAGAATAAAAATAATTGAGGGGGTATAACCCCTCTTACATAATAGTTTTATAATCGAAAGGAAAATATTATGGCTAGAACTTCTACAAAAACAGAAGATACAAATATAAATGAAAAAGATGAAGAATTAAAAAAAGTATCTCAAGAAAGAGATAATCTTGCTGAATTAATTAAACAAATGCAAATACAAATGAATGAAATGCAAAAACAAATTGATAAGAATAGTACACCAAATATTGTTGTAGAACAAACTAAAGTGGTATCAAGAAAAGCTAAAGTTGTTAGTCTTATTCAGAATTTTTTGATTCTTTCAACAGAAGAAATGGGTGCTGGACGAGTATTTAAATTTCCTAAATATGGAGATAGCAATACTATTAAATTAGATGACCTAGATAAAATTCTTTCAATTCCTGCATATAGGAAACAAGCAGAAAAGGGTATTTTTTATATTTGTGATGCAGATATTGTTGAAGAATTAGGTTTAACAGAAGAATATGAAAAATTAAATGATAAAAAAGCCATTGATTCAATTCTTGAATTAAATTCTGAAATGGATGTTGATAGATTTTTAGGAATGTCAAAAATGATGCAAGAATCTACGGCTACTAAAATGGCTGAGTATATTAATCAAGGGAAATATTATGACAGAAATCTATTAGCGAAAATTAGTAGAAATTCTAATTTTAACATTGAAAAGATGGCAGAAGATTTAAAAAGAATCGAATAATTAGGAGGTCTTGTATGAATACAAGATTTGAAGAAATTTATGATTTGGCACTTGTGGTTATACAAGACTATAAGTTAGACAATATATATAAATCTGACCCAGAAGTATTTTATACTTTTATGAGAGGCTTGCTTACTGTTGGTATTCCAGATTTTAATGGATGTTTAAATGATTTGTCATATAATTATGAAGAAATTGAAACATTAAATGAAGGTCAAACTATTAAAGTTAAAAGATATTATTTTAATAATGAATTAACTTCAAAAGAAAAAAGTATTCTTTCTAAAATAGTTGTATATAATTGGTTTAAAGGAAAAGTACAAGATGTAACTCAATTTCAGCTACATTTAAGTACACGAGATTTTCAAATAAAAAGTGAACAGGCAAATTTAAAACAGAAATCAGAATATCTTGATAAATTAAAAGAAGATTATCTTCAAGAAATTAATGAATATCAAGGTGCAAATTTAGATAAATTACCTTTTTTTGGAGATTTATAATATGATGGAATTTTTTAATAACTATATAAATCATTATGCTGAATCTCCAAATGATAGTTGGAGGAATTTACAACAAGCAACGATTATAAATTTATTTGAAGATACCACAATTAAACGAACTATTTTAGAAGAAAAAATTCCTTTCAACCAAGAATATCAAGAAATAGAAGCATGGGTTGGAACTGTAACAGATTCTACTACAAATACAGAAAAAGATTCAAATGATTATAGAGCATTATATTTTGAAGATTGCAATCATGATGTTGGAAGAGGTGTATATTATCAATATGAAGATAATTATTGGTTAGTATATGACAGTTCAACAGATTTAGAAAGCATGTCTAATGTTAAAATTAGAAGATGTAATAATAGATTAAAATGGATTAATCAAGAAAATGGAGAAATTTTTGATTATCCATGTATTATTGAGTATACTTTGTCTGCAACACAACCTGGAATTACAGCTGATGTTACAACTATTGGAGGAAGACCATCTATTATAGTACAAGGAAATGATAATACAAGAAAGATAAAAAAGAACACCAGATTTATATTTGATGGTCAAGCATACAAATTTAATAACTGGAATAATATGATGACAGATTATGATGCGAAAAAAGCTACTTTACTTTTTATGGATTTTACTGTTGATACAAATCAGCCAAACGATGATTTAGAAAATGGAATTGCTGGAGCAACTGAATATAGATATAGTATTAAAATTCTTGAGGAAGATTTTTCACAAGTAAAAGGATTTACAGGGAAATTAAATGCTATTGTTATTTTAAATGGTCAAGAAGTTGAAAGAAATATTATATGGAAATCAGAAGATGAAAATATTATCTCCATAGATAAAGATGGTAATTATGAACTAATTGGTGAAAGTGGTCAAAAATGTAGGATATATGCTTGCATTCAAGATAGTAATGTTTGTTCATATATTACAATTGAAATAGAAGATCAGATTGTTGAAAAATCAGATATTATTATAGACCCGCTTATTACAGAAATTCCACACTTACAAGTAGAAATTATCAGTGCTAATCTATATAAGAATGGAGTTAAGCAAGAAGATGAGGTTGAATGTATCCCAAGCGGATTAGATAATAGTTATTATTATCTTGTGGATATGGGTAACAACCAATTTAAAGTGGCAAATAACAAAGTATCAAAAGATGTTCCATTAACACTTACATTTAGATGTGGAGTTTATGAGGAATCTATTAATATTAAATTAACATCATTATTTTAGGAGGAATTTAAATGAGGCCATTATTTAATCAATTATCATCATTAAGTAAAATTCCTTATAAAATAGTGGAAACTTTAGCAAAATCTAATAATGAAAATTTATGGAAAGCCTTATATTATTCAGATTATGATTGTTTATCAAGAAAAGATTTAACTTTTCGAAAAAAAATGAATTTAATTTGGAAAAACGAAGACGATCAATTAGAATATCGAATTTTTTTGAAACCATTGGTATCAGATGAACTTACAAATTCTATTACTCAACTAAGAATTAATAAAGTAAATATAATACCAACAAACAGATATTTTTCTATAGTTTTATATGAATTTATGATATTAACAGGTGAAAAAATCGCATTAATAGAAGATGAAGATGGCATTACAGTTCCAAGAATTGATTATATTGAACAAGAATTAGTTAAAGAATTAAATGGAAAAGATATTGGAGCTGGAAGTGGATTCCTTGAATTTAATCAAGATTTATCAAGATTAATACAAGAAAAACTATCTGTTAATAATGGTAAAACAGCATTTGGAACATCTCTTATAATGGGATTAAGAATTGGTGAATTAGGAGAAAATGGCTGTGGCGGTTAATATAGATTATTTAAAAATAAAATATTTTTACAAGAATGAACCAGTTCCATATAAATTAAAATGTGGCGTGGAAATCATGATATATCCTGTAATGGTTGAAGATGGATATATTTTTGAAGAAAATTATGATATATTAACAATAAACAAAAATGAAATTCCAGACGCAAAAATTATCCAAATGTCATATTTACAATTTTTAATTCAAGTAATGTTTAAAAATGAAATAAATCAAGTTAAATTATATAATATATTTGCAACTTGTCTAAAAGAAGAAGATATAAGGATTGGAATTGAAAATGATAAACCAATATTGATTACATTTGATAAAAATGAAAAAGTTAAATTAAAAATAAATCATAGAGATTTTGATGATATAAAAAAAATTATATTATATCAAAATATTAAAGATTATGATGATACTTATGTAAGTAAAGATATGAGAAATATAATTGAAGAATATTATAAGGCTAAAAATGGAAACATAGAACTGCTATCTTTAGAAGATAAAATGGCATTTTTAGGAAATGAAGCTGGACTGTCTTTAACGGAAATGTTTAAAATGTCTTATAGGGAATTTAATAATAGATTTGAATGGGCTGTTAATAAAATGGATTATCAAATAAATAAAACAGCTGAAATGAGTGGAAATGTTAAATTTGATAAAGAAATAGAACATCTTATTTATAGACATAAGAAGAATAAATATGAAAGATTCTTTACAGATAAAGAATCTTTTACAAATAAGATTAATAATGCTAATAATATGTAATAATAAATAAATAGAAAGGAAAAAATGATATGAGTTCTAATAAAGGTATTTTAGCTGGCGTTGGAACCGCTATGGCTTTTGACGGAGCTGGCAATTTAATTCTTAAAGCTAGAGCATTAACAGATAGCGGGTTTAATATTGGTACCAACTCAGAAGAAATCAGAGGTGGTCAAGGTGCGGCACTTCAAGGTAAATATTACCATACGACTTCTTTTAGTGTAACACTTAAAGACGCTGTTACAGATTTAAATTATTTTGCTTTACAAGTTGGTGGAATAATTAAATCCGGTGGCAATATTTTTACAACAGATGAAATTATTGTTGAATCAGAAAATCAAATTACCGTAAAAGGCAATCCAAAAGAATTTGGTGAATATGGAATTATTGGGTGGTATTCTCATCCCAATGATGATACCGCAACTACCATTCAATTTGAAGGTAAAACTGCAAATGCACCAGGAGTAAGAGTTGGTGAAAAATTATGTGTAACATATGTAGAGACAAGTGATTCCGCAAGAGCGTTTGAAGTTGCAACTGCATTCATTCCTTCCGAAGTTCATCTTGTATTTACAATGCCACTTCTTAATGCTTCTGCAATAAAGAAAACAGATACAGCTTCTCAAATTGGGGAATATATTATTGATGTTCCCAGATTCCAATTTAATGGATCTGTAGATATGTCTTCTACTTCTACTTCTGCTGCTTCTGGAGATATTTCTGGTACGGCATTACAAGCCGGAGTGAGTGGATGTTCTGGGAAAGGTTATTATGCAACTATTACAGAAAATATCAAAAATAAAGATGAATTTGACAATGTATATGCAATTGTAGTGGAAGATAGTGATGTAGATTTAAGACAAGGGGAATCTCAAACTCTTAGAGTCATGAAGCTATATAATGATGGTACTACTCCATCTGTAGTTGATAATTCTAAGCTTACTTTTACAGTATCAAGTGAAAATAGTGGTTCAACATATGCTACTGTTGGTGCAAATAATGGTAAGGTAACTGCTCTATCTGCTAATGGTACTGCTATTATTGAAATTAAAGTTACAGAAAAACCAGAATTGACCGCTAGTGCTACGGTTACTGTTATGGGGGAATAACAACTCCAATAGATGATAGATTATCTATTTCTTCTGAAAACATGGTTCAAAATAAAGTTGTCACGGAAGCTATAAAGAATTATAGATTCTATTGGAGTGAATAAATGAGGGCTTATGCCCTCTTACATATATAGAAAGAAGAAATTTTATGTGTCCTTATGCTTATTATGGAAAATTAGATAATTATAATAGAGAAATAATTATTTGTAAAAAACAAAATAAAAGTTGTCCATTTACTAGATTTTGTACTCAAAAAGATAGTATTATACCAAATGATAGAATTGGACACACAATGGAGGATTGTAAAATGAGATATGAAGTAAAAATCCCTGCTGGTGCTTCTAGGGTTAGAAAACCAGTTAGTGATTCTAAATATTTATATGTAGACATTGAAATTAATGGGGGGCTTTATACGCATAAATTTAAAAATCCTTATCCAGATAAGGAAATTCCAGATTATGTTTATGTTCAAGAGGGTCTAGGTGGATATGAAATTGTAGAAAAGGAAAAGAAAATTACTAAAACCTCAAAGAAATAACATGAGAAAAGTATATCAAGGAGAAGTTTATACTTGTATACTATATGGCGCATTGGGCTGTGAAGAAGGTAAACAAAGACCCTGTTTAGTAATTCAAAATGATAAAGGAAACAGTTTTTCTCCAACAACTATTATACTTCCAATTAGTAAAAAAAAGAAAAAATATCCTTTTCAATATTCATTGTATAAAAAAGATTATGATTTTTTTGATTGCGAAGAAAATACTGTTTTGTGTGAACAAGTAAGATGTGTAGATACAAGTAGAATGGTTAGATATTTGGGGAAAATATCAGATAAAGATTACGAAGAAATTTATAAAAGGTATTGTGAAATTTGTAAAAAATCTGAAATTACATATTGACTTATTTTTCTTTTTGTGGTATAATGCTTATATCATAAATGAAAGGAGAAAAATAAGGTGAAGAAATTAATTATTAGTGGAGGAATAGCATTATTTACAATACCAAGCTTGTGTTATTATACTGCAAAATATTACATTTGTAAATCATTGACTTTTCAAGATTCTATGATTGTAATGTTTACATTATTTTGTAGTTTAATGATTTTTGGATTAATTTTTGGCGTGTATAATGCTTATCAATGTTTAAAATTAACCAATAAAGTTCAAGAGTTGGAAAACAAAATTGAACAATATCACTATGATAATCTTGAATATCATGAAAATAATAGAGAACTTATCTTAGATTCAAATAAGGGGGATGAATAAATGTCACGTTGGTATGAATTATATTCCCCCAAATTAAACGAAGAAAAGATTGAAAAATTATTTAAAAGATTTAATATAGAGAAATATAATTTTGTTAGCAACGGGTATGGGGATTATGATATTTATATAACATATGGTATAAATTCTTATAAATTGGAATTTCATGCAGACATTGAACAATTATTTGTATATAAAGAATCTAGCATATTAAATCAGAAGAATTGTAAAAATTTTTATTATCCTCAAAAGAAGATACATAATGATATATGGTTTAAATCGGCTAAATATATTATATCAAAACCAAAATAAATACTTGACAAATTTCTTTTCATATGATATAATTGAATTACCAATGAAAGGAGATTTTGTTTATGGAATTATTAAAAAGTATTATTGTAGATTTTTGTTTATTTGGTATTTGGGAAGGAATTATATATTATTATTTTATAAGAAAAATTTACAATTGTAATAAAAATAAAAAATTAATTGTTTTAATTGCAATTTGTAATTCTATTTCAACTAACTTAATATTACCTATATTTTATCATTTTATAATTATATTATATATGGGAGTAATTATATATAAAAATTCAGATTATAATTTTATAAAAAGTTTAAAGTTATCTGGAATTATGATTTTAATTATTTCTTTTGTAGAAATGATTTATTCTATATTATTGGAAATATTTTTAAATTTTGACGGATATTGTAATAATGTTGATATTCATAAATTATTTTTATTTTCTTTGATTTTAAAAATAATTGAATATATTTTAATAAATAAAGGAGAAAAAGCAATGAAAGTATTTTTTGGAGAAGTACGCAAGTAATTGACGAACAAAAGACGAGGACTTGAAATAAAGTCCTCTTACATATTAGTATCAAGAAAGGTAATATAAATGATAGAAAAATTTCAGCGGATTTTAAAGAAAAAATTTGGAACTAATATTGCTTATTATTCAACTTGTTTTGTTTACTTATTTTTGATGTTGTCTATGATGTTTATATTATCTTATCTATTTAATAATTTTTATTTTGCTGTATTAAGTTCTATAATTATTAATATTATTAGAGCATATACATATGGATATCATGAACACGAATTATTTAATTGCGTATTATTAACAAATTTATTAATTTTAATATTTGGTTATATTTCAAAAGGATGCCCTTTATGGGTGTCCTTTTTAGTATGCTCTTATTGTATAAGAGATTTATATTTAAAATCTCCATTGGAACTTAATTTTGAAAATAAAGACATTAAATGGCATAGAAGTAAATTAAAAAAGAGTTTATTTGTATTTATATCTCTTTCTTTAATTGCCTTATATTTTAATTATATTTATATTTCAAACTGTATTTTATGGAGTTTAATAATGACAGATTTACTTCTGTTTAAAAATATAGATTAGAAAAGAGAGGCTGTGACAAGAATTGTGTGGAAAAAGAGATGAATATTATGGAAGAGCTTAGAGAAAAGGTTCATAAATTAGAATATTTGCCAAAAAAGATAGAAAAAATTGAATATACTGAAATTAAAGAATTAAAAGATAAAATAGAAAATATCGAAGTCGATTTGGCAAAAAACAATCTATTAACTCAACAGAATACAGAAGCCATGAATAAAATGTCTTTAACTATGGATTCGGTAAGAGAATCAATGGTACAAATAAGTGGAGCTATAGAATATACAAGTAAAATAAATCAAGAACTTGCAGAAAACATAAGACAACAAAATGAAAAAATTGATAGATTACAAGCAAGACAAGATGTATACGACAGTCACATCGAAAAAATGCAAAAAGAAATAGATGACAATGAAGAAAAAAGTAAAATTGATATTAGAAAAATTTTAAAAGATAATTTTTTAAAGATACTTGCTACAGTAATAGGAGCTGGTATACTAATTGATATGATTATTAATAATTTGGAGGTATTTTAATGGCTTATACGTTAGCACCTTGCGGCGGTATTAAATTAGACAAAACAAATTTTACAATTGATGAAGATGGAACAATTAAAGTTATTGGTGATGGAACTGGTGTTACTGATTTTAGTGGATTAACTGGAAAACCACAGATTAATGGTCATGAATTAGTAAGTGGTAATAATACATTAGAGACACTTGGAATTCAAGCAAAAGGTAATTATATTACTCAAGGAAGTAAGATTGCGGCAACAGATATCACAGAAGATGGAACTCATAAATTTGTAACAGATACAGAAAAATCAACTTGGAACTCAAAAGCACCTAACGAAAAAGCCGCGGCAGGAACTAAAGATGGTTTAATGTCTAAAGAAGATAAAGCAAAACTAGATGGGACTGAGGCAAATGCTAATAATTATACTCATCCTGCTAAACATGAGGCTACAATTATTACAGAAACTACAGAAAAACGTTTTGTATCTGATGCGGAAAAATCTACATGGAATGGAAAAGCAAACAATACTGTTGCAAGTGGAAGTGCAAATGGTTTGATGAGTTCTGCTCATTTTACGAAGCTAGAAGGTATTGCGCCAAATGCAAATAATTATGTATTACCAGCGGCTAAAACAAGTGCTATTGGTGGAGTTAAACAAGCAACTGCCGTTCCAGAAGCAAGTGGAGAAAATGTAACTAAAGCAGAATTTAAAGCATTATTAGATGCATTAAAAACGGCTGGTATTATGGCAAATGCATAAATGAGAGGTTTAAATAGCCTCTCTTACATATTGGCATAAAGAAAGGAAATGATACCAATGTTTATTAATTGTGGTGGTTTTCATATAAATGAAGAAAAATTAAAAGTAATTGATGGTGTTTTAACAAAACAAGACACTGTTAAAGTTTTAAATAAAGGAATAGCTGGTTGTGGCGGTCTTATGATTGATACGGATGTTTTTAAATTTAATGATGAGTCAAATAGTTTAACAATGAAAGAAGCAGAATCAGTAACAGAGTCTATTATCGCTCCATGTGGGGGACTAAAGTTAGATAGTGCTTATTTTGAAATTGGACAAGATGGAAATGTAACTTTAAAAGAAATTGGAGTTGATATGATGAAGTCTCCTGTTCTTTTAAATGTTCCAGTAACAAAAGTTACATTTGATTCATTAGATGAATTTACTATTGAAGTAAGAGATGAAGAAAATAAAATAGTTGAACCTATAGAAGATAAAGTATATGAACTACAAAAAACAAAACCATATACTTATAAAGCAATAAATCCAAATGATGAAGTAGTAGATGGCAATATTACAACAACTTCAAGACAATCGAATATAACAAAAACAATTGAATTTTAATAAAAAATAAGATAAAGGAAAGGTGGCATAGAAATGGCAGGATATATGAATAATAATTATGGATATCCTCAAATGAATATGAATAATCAAATGAGTACGCCTTATTATGGTTATCCAAATAATATGCAATCAACAATTGATAGGTTAGAAAAATTACAAAATCAACAATATCAACAACAACAAATAAATTATCAACAACCAATTCAGCCACAAACAAATGTGAATTGGGTTCAAGTTACAAATATTCAACAAGCAAAAGAACA